>Ga0209500_10000015_pt1 | contig 174292 bp, 146 predicted proteins | sample S_140212_EF_Meta_FD_187323 | JGI IMG/M metagenome (GOLD analysis project Ga0209500, IMG submission 187323) | Freshwater microbial communities from Lake Simoncouche, Canada to study carbon cycling - S_140212_EF_MetaG (SPAdes) (version 2) | ecosystem: Environmental > Aquatic > Freshwater > Lake...
GACCCGCAAATTGCCAGCCGCATCGAGGGGGATATCAAGGCCCGGATACGCGTCTAGCTTGAGCAGGCTAGCGGGACCAAACATTGTAGTACCCGGCACTACTGAAGCCGTCCACGACTGCGCGTTGGTTGCCTTGAGCAGGGCACTGATGGCGAGTGCGGGGTAGGCTTTGCCGTCTACACAAATAAAGGCAGGCACTGAACGCACCGCGCCATCGCTGTCGACAATCGGCGTGATGTGACCCTTGGCAATGGGCGCAAATACCGAGGCATTTGCCACGTAGCTTTGGGTAGAGGTGGCGTTATTACACGATACGCCGCCAAGCGCGTGGGTCATGGTGCCGGTTTGAATAAGCTGATCCGACTGTAAGGCAGGAACCTGAGACAACACTGCGGCAGAATTTTGCAGGGCGGCTAACAACAGGTCGTCGCCTTCTTTTGGCTCGGGAAAGACAATGTCGTACAACTGCAGTTGCACCCCTGCCTGAGTAAGGGCGTCTGCAAGACGCGCCATAGTTGCGCGCGGCCAAGGCCACGGGCCAAGCTCGGCAATGCTTTTTTCGTCGATGGCAACAATATTGATGCGCTCTTCGATGTCGGCGTTGGGGCTAAGCCGCCAACCTAAAGCGCCCACCTGCTGCTCAAAAGTAGCAAGGCCACCTCTGAATGAAAAAATCAACATTAACGTAATTATTGCCGCCAAGCCCAGCAGCAGCAAACGGGCATAAATCGGCCTGAGCCCAATAAAGGAACCCAGCAATTTTAGGCCGGCAAACTTTTGGAGAAGTACATACATTAGGGTTGCTTGCCCCACAGGGTCAGGCCTTCGATGCTGCCGGTAGAGAGTACTTTCTCGAAGAAATAACCGGCCTGGGCACCATCCAAACTGACCGCACCGGCCATGGCCTGAGTGTCGCTGATGTTATGGAAATCACCACCACCAAAAATTCTGCCCTTGTCGTTAAACTCAATATTGCCGGTGGCTGCATGGCTTAATTGCAGACTGGTAGCAAAGAGGCTTTGCTCAAAATCAATACTTAGCTTGCCGCCTTTAACATCCATTAATTCCGAGCGACCCTCTGTTTTATAAAACGACTGCGCCTGAACCAGATTAAAGGCCACCACCCCCAAACCAGGTCGCACTTCTTTACTGCCGTTGGCTTCTGTTCGGAACAAACCATAAGCAGCGTTACCAACGGTAGTTTGGCGACCCTCGGCGCGTGCGGTGTCGTACGATACGGTGATACGTTCGTTGGGTGCCCTGGCTTCGGACCAACGCCCCCAAACGAGCTGGCTGTTGGTGAGGGCTTGAGCGCTTAGTGGTGTATCTGGCGTAAATTTAGGGGCGGCTGCAACAGGCACAACAGGCACAACAGGCACAACCACGACAGGTGCCTGCGTAGACGTGGCTTTTGCGGTGGCAATAGTTTGGCTTACAACTTTCGAGTTAACGGTTTCAACGTAAAGTTCGCTGCTTTCTTTTTTGGATTCGGCTTTTGATTCGGCGTTGGGTTCGATTTTGGTGGCGCCAGGTGCAACAGTTTGCCCTAACATCGACTCTGGAATTTCTGCTGCCGAGGCCGGAATGGGAATCAAAACCGGTGCTAGAGCATTAGCGTTTATCTGTACGATCTGACCAGCGCCACTGACCAGCTCCTGTGAGTTCTGGCTGCAAGGCCCGAAAGTATCGACCGAACACTGGCTAGAAAATGGCGCAACAACAATAGCGCCTTCGTTGACGAGTGCCCTGACCGATTGCTGATTGGCGCTGACGACAAAATCGGTGCCGCGCACACCAATGGCGGCGATGGGGGTATTCATGCGGAAATTTTCCCGCGCTTGTTTAGCCGCTTGTCCAGATATTGCCCTGGTTACGCCTTCGACTAGATTGAGTTTGACTATCGACTCTGACGGGGCCTCGGGTCGGTAATCGTATCGTACTATTTCGAGCCTGCTGGAGGGCCGTACACTGACCAAAGCTTGATCTACAAAGCGGATGTGGACATGGCCATTGGGCGTTGTTTCGATCATGTCGCTTACGCTGATGGCAGTGCCTACTTGGATTAACGCGCGCGCTTCGCCTGGCGCTTGGATATAGGCTTTGCCCAGTACAAGGCTCACCTCGCCTACCGATTTGGCTACCGATTTGGCTACCGATTTGTCCGCGCCATCGCCCGAGGCTTGCACAGCGCCGGTTGCTGCCATAAAGCAGGCAATACATAACAAGCCAAGCAGCCGGCTTGCTTGCCTGCAACTTGTTTGGAGGTTAAGGTATTTGAGATTCATGTTGAATTGCTCTCCACAGACGCCTATGTCATCTGCTCGTATCTGCCCACAAATGCCCCACCATGTCTGATGAAGGCAACACAATTAACCCAAATTTAATTGGGATTTAGATTTTGGTGGTGAAATCTACCCTAGATAATACCATTGCCAAGTGATTACAGTCACATTGGCCCCAATTGAGCGCATTTGCCATTCTAACTCAAGCACTTATAATCAAACGCCAATCCCCGCACACGCTTCGCCTCATCGAACAAACCGTCCATGGTAGTCACCCCAGAGCTGCTCAGCTTTTTCCCTCTCTTGAAGACTCTCCCACAAGATAGTTTAGCTCAGCTTGCCCTTCAATCTTCTATCCAAAAATTTGCCCGACGCGCGGTGGTGCTCAATGCCGGGGTAGACGAAGCCCATGTGTGTTTTTTATTCGAAGGCCGGTTACAGGGCGTGGACTTTACGGTTGATGGGCGCGAAGTTGGGCTTTATTTTGTTGAACCTGGCGACTTTTGCGGGGAGTTGGGCATCTTCGATTATGGCTCACAACCGGAATATGTAATCGTTTTGTCGCCCGCTGTTGTTGTGCTTGTGCCGGTAACAGCCTTGCGCGACAAGATGCTCGATAGTCCGCTGATGGCTAGCTATCTAGGCGAAAAATTGGCACAGCGCTTGCGGCACATGACCTATCAGCGCTCATTACTGGGGATGCCCAATATCGGTCAGCGTGTTTGTTGTCAGCTGTGGTTGTTGGTAACAGAGAATGACAAAACGACGATGAGCCCGGCTGTTATCAAAAGCCCACCCACCCATATGGAAATTGCAATTATGCTTAATTTAAGCCGCGAAACGGTGACGCGCGTGTTCCAGTCCCTGCAAGCGAGCGAGGTAGTAAAACGCGATGGCGCTACCCGCTTGCTGGTGCCAGACTTACATATCCTCAAAGATTTAGCCGAAGGCAGAACAGAGTTATAAGGGTAATTTCTACAAAAATTCCTACACACTTTTTCACCACCCTAGCCACAACCTGCCGCGATCGACTGTGAACTAATTTCTGTATAGCGCACGTCTTCTGGTAAGGTACAATTATTGAATGTTCACAGTTGAAGTTTAAGATTGCGGCCTTATCTTGGGTAGTAACTTCTCCAAACTTCATTTCACTCCTACTCCGAAACATAAGTAACAACTGCCTATCTGATGAATACATCCAAGCTAAAATTTAAAGGCCCGCAAGAACTCGCTGATGCAATGCTCGCCGTAAAAAAGCATTTTATTTATGCAGCAGCATTGAGTGCTGCGGTAAATCTTCTGATGCTGGTGCCTACCATTTACATGTTGCAAATTTTTGATCGCGTTATTGGCAGCGGCAGTCTTTCTACGCTGTTGATGTTGACGCTGATCATGGTTTTTCTCGAGTTTGGCATGGGCGGCTTTGAGTGGGTCAGGTCTTACATCTTGATCGCTGCCAGCAATAAAATGGAAATAGGCCTGCGTGACCGCGTTTTTAATGCAACGTTCAAGCTGGCTTTGCAAAGCTCGGGCATGAAAAGCAGCGCCCAGCCGATCAATGACCTTACCGGTTTACGGCAGTTCCTGACGGGTAACGGGATATTTGCGTTTTTTGATGCGCCCTGGTTTCCCATTTATCTTGCTGTGATGTTCGGCTTTCATTTTTGGTTTGGGATTACGGCACTAGTTGCTGTTGTGGTGATGATTGGTTTTGCGTTTTTGAACGAGAAGGTAACTAATAAAAAGCTAAAAGATGCCAACGCTGATGCCAACAGGGCCGGCAACCACCTTGTTAGCAGTTTGCGCAACGCCGAAGTGGTGGAGGCCATGGGCATGACCGACGGCATTCGTCGCAAAATGCAAAACTACTCTGATCGTGTGCTGTTGCAGCAAACAGAGGCAAGCAAATTAGGTGGCGGCATAGCCGCCATGTCGAAAACTTTCCGAATTATAATCCAGTCGCTCATTCTTGGTTTGGGCGCGTTGCTGGTACTTAAACAAGAACTGTCGCCCGGATTGATGATGGGCGGTTCCCTGTTGCTGGGGCGCGCATTGGCGCCTATCGACATGCTGGTAGGCACCTGGAAAGGTTTTTCTGTGGCGCGCGCTCAATACGATCGACTGTGCGCCTTGCTCGAGCAGTCTCCCCTTGATGGTGAGCGTATGCGCCTGCCACCGCCCAAGGGCAACTTGTTGCTTGAGCAAGTTTATGTCACGCCTCCCGGTGGTAAGGTGGCTGTGCTAAAAGCTATTTCCATGCAGCTTAACGCTGGCGAGGTATTAGGAATTGTAGGCCCCAGCGCCTCCGGAAAATCCACACTCGCCCGCGCCATCTTAGGCATATGGCCTTCTGTGAGCGGTAAAGTTCGCCTTGATGGGGTAGACATTTCAACGTGGAATAGAACCGAGCTTGGCCCGCATATTGGGTATTTACCGCAAGATATAGAACTGTTTGACGGCACAATCGCAGACAATATCTGTCGTTTTGGTGAGCCCGATCCAGAAAAAATTGTGGCCGCCGCCATGCAAGCAGGTGTGCATGACCTTATTTTGCGCCAGCCCGATGGTTACGATACGGTTATTGGTGGTGCCGGTGGTGTGTTGTCTGGCGGTCAGCGTCAACGTATTGGCCTGGCGCGTGCAATTTACGGCTCGCCCAAGTTGCTGGTGCTAGATGAGCCCAATTCTAACCTTGACGATCAGGGCGAGCGTGAACTGGTAAGCAGCATAGGGCGCATCAAAGAGCAGGGCTGTACGGTGATTATTATCAGCCATCGTACTTTGGTGTTGTCGAGCGTGGACAAAGTATTGGTTTTGAAAGAGGGCAGCGCTGTCAGTTTTGGACCGCGCGACCAGGTGTTAGGCATGCTTGCTCAGCCTGGCACACCTAAACCCGCTGCTGTGGCAGCCGGAACAGCATAAAGCTGATGTTGGGCACTAGGCTAAGCACAAGCAGGCTAAGCAACAGCAGAATTTTTGGGGACAGTAATCGTGGAAGATAAATCAGTAGTTTCAGTACAAGCAGGCAACCGTGTAGTCACTTCAGAGCAAGCTGATGACGGCGACGTTTCCCTTGGCAATTCCATTAGCAATCAGCTTGTGCAGCAGAATGAAGTCGACTTCGCTACTGCCAAGCGTATTGGACAGGGCATAGCGTTTTTGGTGTTTGGCGTGTTTGGTTTGTGGTCGGTGTTGGCACCGATTGATGGCTCTGCGCATGCGGGCGGTAGCGTCACGGTAAAATCTTACAAAAAAGTTGTTCAGCATTTAGAGGGCGGCATCGTTAAGGAAATACACGCTCAAAACGGTGATGTGGTTAACGCCGGCGATGTAATACTGGTGATGGATGCAACGCAGTCGCTGTCGCAACTGGAAATTTACACCAGCCAATTGTTGACGCTGACGGCGCGGGAAGCACGCCTGCTGACCGAACGCGACTCTCTGGATACTATTAAATTTCCAGAGCAACCTGCGGCCACTGCTGGTGGCAACCCCAGCAATGTAATAGCAGCAGAACAGCAGATTTTTGCCACACGTAAAGCCTCTCGAGAAGGACGCATTGCGGTGCTTAACCAGCGTATCGAGCAACTGGAGTCACGCGAGGTTGGCCTGTTGGCGGTGAGCGACAGCAAAAATATGCTGGCAAATTCGTATGCAGACGAGCTGTCGGATGTACGCGCGTTGCTTGAGGAAGGTTTTGCCGACAAATTGCGCTTGCGTGAACTAGAGCGCGCGCATGCATCGATGACAGGCGAAGCAGCCGAACTGAAAGCCAGTGTTGCCACCACCCAAATTCAAATCGGCGAAACCAAGCTTGAAATTCTGCAGTTGGAAAACGATTTTCAAACCGAAGTTGCCCATCAACTGTCCGAAACCCAAACAATGTTGAAAGATGCCCGAGAAAGAACAGCTGTATTTACCGACATTGTCGCACGCTCCGAAGTCAGGGCGCCCGTTGCCGGGGTTGTGAATGGCATGCAATATCACACTGTTGGTGGTGTTATTAACCCAAGTAGCCCAATTGCCGAAATAGTGCCCCAACGCGCAGAACTTATTATCGAAGCCCAAGTATCGGTAGTGGATATTGACCGTGTAGCGGTAGGCCAGATAACCACGGTTCGGTTGCCCGCGTTTAATTCCAAGAGCACTCCCACACTGTATGGAACAGTTTTAAGCTTGTCTGCAGATGCCTTACAAGACCAACGCACCGGAGCAACTTTTTATCTTGCCCGCGTGGAGCTAAACCCAGAATCCTTTGCAGGCCTAGATGGCAAGGAATTGGTGCCGGGCATGCCAGCCGAGATATTTATCGAAACAGGATCGCGCACTTTTTTACAATATGTGATGAAACCCTTTTCCGACGTTAAAGCACGCAGCCTCATAGAAGATTGAACTTGATGAAACCTACCTCGATCGCCGTCGTCTTGCTGTTTTTGGCGGGTGTTTATGCCCACCCGTCGATAGGCGCCCAACCCGCGAATGATGACTTTGCTGCCGCCGAAAATGGCGGCAGAACCCTGGAAGACTTTTTTACAGCCGCCTTGAATACCAACCCAAGCCTGAGCGCTGCCCGCGCGCGGTGGAGCATTGGTACGGCGCGCAAAGATGCTATGAATGGCCAATTTCTGCCGCAAGTAAATGCTTCTGCTAACTTGTCTGACAACCAGCGCACTTCGTTGGGGGAAGACTCCGAATACAAAGGCAAACGTTATTCGCTGCAGGTGAGCCAGGTCTTATTTAACTGGGAGGCCTACGCCGCTCGCCAACAGGCTTACCTGTTGGAAGATCAAACAGAAGCAGAATACTACGTAGAACTCGCCAAGCTGCTGACTGATGTCGCTGACAAATATCTGGGCGTGTTACAAGCGGAAGATGCCTTGTTGTCTGTTAATGCAGAATTAGATGCAATGACCAACCAGATTAATCAGATCGAAACAATGTACGGCCTGCAATTGGTCAAAATAACTGATCTGTACGCAGCGCAGGCGCGACTGGCTGCCGTTAGCGCAGAACATGTCGATGTCGAAAGTAATTTAGCCATCAGCCGAGAAGCGTTACGCGCCATCGCTGATTTGCCAGTTGGAAATCTTGCCCGATTGCCGGTGGCAATAGAGGTACCCCAACTGGACGGCGACCTTAACGAATGGCTAGCACGTGCCAATGCCAACAATCGCCAGATTGCCGCAAGCTCTTTTGCGCTGCAGAGAGCGGACAAAGCCGTTTCCCAAGAACGCGGGGCATATCTGCCCAGGGCATCGCTGGTGTTTCAGCAACAGCTGTCTGATATCGGTTTTGAAAATGTGCGGCTTTCTGAGTCTGAAACTTCGTATGTTGGAATAGATTTTTCTGTGCCACTTTTTGCCGGTGGCAGTAACCGGGCCGCGGTACGCGAAGCCACCAGCCGGCGCAGTATTGCTGAAAGTGAACTGAAACAAATTCAATTGGACACTACTGCAAAAACCCGCCTCGCCTACCTGCAAGTAAAGTCGGGTGAGTCACGCATCAACGCAGCTCGCACGCTCGCAGAATCTACCACTACTTCTTACACTGCCATGCAGCGTGGGTTTGAACTGGCCACAGTAACCAGTGTTGATGTGCTCAATGCGTTACGCGACCAATTTCGGGCCCAACGAGATTTGCAGAAAGCCCGTTACGATCACATCCGAGCCAATTTGGTGTTACGGCGTGAAGCGGGAATATTAACTGCCGCTGATTTGCTCAATGTTAGTGGCTTGTTAAACAACACAGACAGTGCCTTGAATGCGCAGTAGAACGTCTTGCCCAAATGCAAAACTTGGCTAGGTGTTTGCCAGCATAAGAGACATTTTATCTTGCAGCCATGCCGGCAGAGAACCCGCCAGCTCTGCATCGGAAAATTTATAGAACCCTTCTGCCCACACAACTTCGGCACTCAAACTGAAAGTACGTAAGCGATTTAGCCCCTGCACCATTTCCACATAGTTGTTCTGCCCGAGCTGGCTAACATACCCCGCAATAACCTGCTTTTTACGTTCCATTTCTTGCGTGATATCGACCAAACAGTTTATGGGGCTCTGCACCGAAATTTCGTAACTGACGGCTATGATCGGTGTTGGGGCGGGTGTTGGGATGGGTGTTGGGATGGGTGTTGGGATGGGTGTTGGAATTGGAGTTGAGGCGGGTGATTGCCGCACCGATCGCAGCGCTTGCCAGACCAACAATGCGCAGGCTCGATGATCAGGATGAGGCTCTAACACACCCGGAAAAAACACTGCGGCCGGTTTGATATTGGCAATGATGCCCCCAATTTGTGCTGCCACAACATCGGTAACTTGCAGCGCTCGATCTGGTTGACCCAGGAACACCACCGACGCGACGCCTAACATGGCAGCAGCCGCCTGTGCTTCTTGCTGACGGATATTCACCAGATTATGTTGTTGCCCGCCCAAGGCGCCATCGGTCAGCACCACCAGATGCACTACGATTCCTGCTGCGTTAGCTTTGATCAGGGTACCGGCCATGCCAAAACTTTCGTCATCGGCATGAGGCGCAAACACCAGCCAAGGACCCTGTGCGACTGGCAAGGGCAGGGTGTGGTAGGGAACAATTTGTTGTTCATCAATCATAGATAATCATCAATCATAAATAATCCGTATCGCCGGGCAACAGCCACCAACGATTTATTAATTCTTCTTGAGTGGGGCCGGCAGTCCAAATATTGGCAGGTGTAGTAATGGGCAGTGGTTTGCTGCTGGCCGAACCGGTGGTGAACAAGTGCACAAAATTTTCACTGCACCACGTAATCAGTTTTGTGAAGTGCAGTTGTGCTTGCCACTGCGCCGCCTGTAATACTATTGGCAGTACCCGCAAGGGGCCGACAAAATCCAGCAGCAGCATGTGGTCTGCAGCCTGCTTTAACACCATTACAGCCAGCGGCTTACCCGTCAGCCGCCCACACAGCAAATAGAGTTGATAGTGCTGGTCTGGTTTTTTTAAATACCGCCATTCAATAAAGGCAGCGTCTTTTTCTACCGCAATAAAGTCTGGCAGATCATCGCGCAAGTGCTGCCAAAGCGTATCAAGGGCAGGTTTAAATTTTTCTAGATTAGTAAGGTCTAGCCTGACCAGTTTATGCAGCAAGCCAAGCTTAGCTGCTGGTGATGGCAGCGACCAACTAATTTCAAACATCCTGCCCACCGGGGCATATAGCTGCATATGCACAGCCAGCTGCATGTGCCGGTCGCTGGGAAATCCATACCCAAGTAAGTACGGGTTGTCGTACCCAATAAACCGTTCCAGAAATTCTCTGCCCGCCAAGAAGAACGGACTTTGTTTGCGTACGCCTTGCCTGCCTGCAGAGCTGACCATCACATCTACAATTTGTACGGCACGGGCAGGCTTACCTTTGCAGCTGATATTCACACCTAGGCCACCATAATGACCGAGCAATTCTCCGTCTAAGAATACGCCCACCGCACAACTAGTAGCCGGTCGATATTTCCAGCTGTGTTGTGCCGGGCGCATCGGCTGCTTAAACACTTGCTCGAACAAATGACACACAGCAGGTGCATCGGAGCTTTGCAAGACGCGCACCTCCCACTGCTTGGCATTTACCTCAGCTGCTGCCACCATTATTGTTTCCAGCTGTGCGGAATATTCACAATGCCAAGCGCCAAACCAATTTGCTCCACATTGAGCTCTGCTGCCTGAATTATTGACTCATAGACGTGCAAGCCTTGCTCACACAGCAAATACACATCAATGTTGTAACGGCCCTTTAGCAAGGGAAATTCTGGAAATACTAGCTCGGCAATTCCCACGCCCTGCGCGTCTACTTGCAAGTGGTGACCGTCATTAAGGGAACCCACGCTAGTGAGGATACGACTATCGCCACCGGTGAAGACAACCGCAACACTGGGCAGCGCCACATTTTTACCAGGATGAAATTTCACCAAGATCGCTAGTTCATTTTTGCCACTGACAACATGGTGGGCCTTGGCAAGATGGCCGTCTACTCTGGTTTCTACGGCAAAGATTCTGGGTATTTCACCCTTGTGTTGTGCGGCGGGAGCCTCGGTGGTCGTGTGTTGGATAGTTTCCAAACTTTCATGTTGTGACGATTCCATACGCAGAAACTCGTCGTATTCGGTGATCACTTTAGCAGGCAACCCGACACTTTTAATATTGCCCTGATCGAGCCAGATAACACGATCACACATGGCTTCCACCTGATACAGGGAATGTGAACAAAAGAAAATGGTCTTGCCTGCTTTCTTGAAAGCCATGATGCGGTCGAAGGAGCGACGCGCAAAAACACCGTCACCGACTGACAGCGCCTCGTCTATTATCAAGATGTCGGGGTCGATGTGAGTGGCAATGGAAAAAGCTAAACGTACAAACATGCCGCTGGAATACGTTTTAACGGGCCGGTGAATAAACTCTCTTATCCCGGAAAATTCTACTATGTCTGCATAAACAGCGTCGGTTGCTTTTTTGCTTAAGCCTCCGATCGAACAATTGAGATAAATATTGTCATGCCCGCTCATCTCTGGGTGGAAGCTGGCGCCTAGTTCGAGCAAGGCTGCCACACGTCCTTTGATGTGCAGCGTTCCAGTTGAAGGTTGCATGGTGTTGGCCAGCAATTTAAGCAAGGTACTTTTGCCCGCGCCGTTCTTGCCCACCACACCCACTACTTCCCCTGGCGAAACGGTAAAATTTATATCCTGCAACGCAAAGTGTTGCTGACAGTGCGATTTACCGCTGAAAATTTCGCGAACGCGGTCAAAGTCGTGCGCATACAGTCGATAATATTTCGACACTTTTTGCACGGTAATAATTGGCTCCGCCATTACAGCACCTCGCGTATGTGCGGCAGGCTGCGCCGAAAAATATGCCAAGACGGGACCAACAACATCAGCCACACCAACAGCAGTCGTAAACCCGTCGCCGCGTCTATGGTTGAGCCTTGCACAAGAGCGTGAATACAGGTCATGACATCGGCAAAGGGATTAAGCCACAACCAGGACTGTGCCTGTGTTGGCAACATGTCGGGAAAATATAAAATCGGCGTACAGTACAGCGCCAGCATAAGTAAAAAGGGCAATACTTGAGTAAAGTCCCGCATGAATACCCCTAATACCGAAAACAGCAGCGTGAAAGGCAACAACCACAATAGCAGCAGCGGTAACACCAGCAACGATTTAACAGACGCTATAAATCCAAACATATAAAAACACAACAAGCCGTACACAAGCGCATAAACCAAGGCCGGGATAATCATGATAAAGACGGGCAACATCTCGATGGGAAACGGCGCGCGGTGATAGAGCGAAGAAAATTCGCGGAACATTCCGGCAGCCCGATTCAAGACTTCGCTCAGACACATCCACGGCAACATGCCGGTCAGTAAAAATTCCAGATACGAGGGCCCGCGGTTTTGACGCATGCCATACACCACATCAAACAGAAACCAAAAACCCAACACTTGCATGGCGGGTTGTAGCAGGGGCCATAAAATACCCAGCACGGTGCCAGAGGTACGTGTGACTATTTCGCGTTTAATCAGCATTTGCATGAGCGACATATGTTTGATGCTGGTGCGTATCGGCACCAGAATTCCACCCAACACGTTGTTTAAATAGTTATGGCTTGTCTGCACTGTTGCGCTCGTTGATAGTTGCAACCATGCCTCTGAGCGGAATGGTTTGATAAGGGTTAATTTTGAGGATTTTTGGGAGATCGGTAAAGCCAGTAATTTCTACTACTTCAGTAAATGCTGTAGTGGCTTGCTCTGCCTCTTCTTCCCCCACCACTTCTTCTCCTACCACTTCTGCTGCATCTGCATCTGCTTGGGCATCTGATGTCAGTGATGACCCTGCTGCAGGCGTCGTGGGATAAACCATGATGGAATAATAAGCGGTCATCTTGCGAGAGTTTAACCAAGGTCTTAGTTCAGCCATGTTTTCGGCCGGGACTATTTGTGCCACGTCGCCATTGCCGGAGAACTCATTATCCACTCGATAGGCCAGAATTTCTGCAATCAAAGCGTCATCAAGCCCTGGCAGCAACTGCATAGCCTCCACCGTGGCAAGATTGAGATTGATCAGTTCATTTTCGCCATAGAGAGTGAACGCAGCATCCAGATCAACATCGGAAAACACTTCTGCAAAGCCGCGAATGAGCAAAATTTCTTCCACAGATTCCAGTTTGCCGTTACGCGGCTTATACGGGCTTTCTAGGTCTGCGTAATACGCTGCCTCAGCACCGTTGATGCTCGCTTGATCATTGAGATCTTGCCAGTCATCCCAGGCTTCTATCATTAAATCGATTTGCAAACCTGCATTGGCACCCAGTTTTTTTTCCAACATGGCACGCAGTCGACTGGGGGCGATTTCGCGTAAATTAATCTTACCAGCGTGATCGTAAATGCGTACTGCAACGTCAGCTGCCTGCGGATAATACAGGTGTAAGAGCTGGCCGTTAAATCGGTAGAGCGGGTTGCGACCTACTGTGTCTAGTGATATTGCTTCGGGTGGTGTTGGCATATATTCCAGCATTAATTCCATTTCGGCCTGATTAACAGCAGCCTGCACGTTGGCCCAGCTGCGTAAATCTTGCTGATGAAAAAACGCCGCCTGCGCCGACAAGCGAATTTGTCCGGCCAGTACTGTGATAAAAATGGTGAGCAGCGTGATAGTCCATAAAGTAACGATAATTACAGTGCCGCGTTGGCGGGCATAAATTTGAGTTGGCATCGCAGCTCCTAATTCACCGGCAGCACCGGCTGGATATCTTCATGCCGGTAGGTTTTTATAGGGGCGATTAAATCTAGCACAGCATCACCTTGCTGCTTATCTACTGGCGTCAGCACGATGTATACCGCCAGCGGCAAACTTTGCATAACTTGGCCATCCCATTCTTCAAGCCACTCCTTCTCATCAGGATTACGTTGCAGTAGATAACGAAATTCGGCCTTGTAATTGGGCAGTAGCGCTAAAGGTTCTAGTAGTTCGAAACGGGTATCGGGGTTGTCACTGAAGGCTGGAGTGAGTGTCAATTGCAGGCCCTTATCCGCACTGGACAACAAGCGCCAAGCGGTAAGACCTGGTTGATGCTGCGGGGAAATTGCGGAGACAAAACGCAACTCATCTGAAGTGCCTTTGAAATAAACAAAACGCGCCAAACGTTCGTTATCGACATACGAATGGGGGAATGCAGCGAGCAAAGCGCGTTCCAGTTGCAGTACTACCAGCGCCTTGTCGAGCGATGTATCTAATACTGAAGTTTCGTTTTGCCAATCATTGACTACCGCATACACGCCCGCGCTGAGCATGCCCAGCAACAATGCCGACAGTGTCATCGACAGCACCAGCTCAAGCAGAGTAAAGCCACGCTGTGGCGACCGCATGTGTTTAGTGTGCCCGGCTACATTAATCGCAGTTTTCATCTTGGCAGATCAAGCTCCACCCAATACGAGCCCTGTGCGACAACTTCTCCGGCCGCATCTAGCACATCATAAGCTTCCAAGGCCTGTAGTGTAGCCATGGTTTTTCGCGGAGGGGTTTCCATTGCTAACTCGGTGCGCAAACTAAATTCGGGGCTCACGAAATCCACTGCTATTTCGCCGCGCGTGTTGTTGAGTTGTGAAAAATTAATGAGGCTACGCACATGCATTGAACGGACCAAGGCTTGTTCTGAATTCCAGGCAAGACGTTTGTTGCCTGCAATTACGCTAAAAAGCCCGCCCAGTGCCATGCCGGTTATGGTCAACGCTACCATCACTTCCAGCAAGGTGAAGCCGGCGGCTGTGTTGCTGATTTTGCCCATTGCTCTATTTTTCCTCGGCAAGCGTTTCGCCATTGTAGGCAGTAGTTATACGCCCGGTAATTGGATCAACCTTGATGGTTGCGCTGCGCTCGTTAAGACCAAAGTTTAATAAGCCGCCGGTGCTGCCCCCTTGCGGATAAAAAGTTATCTCTATGCGCTCCACTGCTGCTGCAAGTTGATTGGCGTCAGTCTGAAACTTTAGATCGAGCAAGTCACTCTCCCAGTGTGCAGCAGGATTTTCAGTTTGCATTTGCGCACGCAGTTGTTGGTAGTCTGCGCGCTCGGGATCAAACGCATACAACACCACTGCCTTTGGCTGGGCTTCAACGATAGCAATACGTCTGGCGTAAGTTAAAGCTGCCGCTGCTTTTCTAATCTGGGCATTGAAGACGCTGGTATCGAGCGTATTGAGATTGGGGATGACAATCCCTACTGCGATTATGATGATGGAAACCACCAGCAGCAGTTCCAGTAAGGTAAACCCTGGTTGGCGTGAGCCGGTGTTAACGGCCGATATCGGCGTCATCGTCCTGCCCGCCTGCCGCCCCGTCTTTACCATACGACAGCAACAAAAAATCGCGCTCTTGCGGCTGATAGAAATAATCGTTGTCCCACGGATCCTGAGGTAATTGCCCACGTAAATACGGGCCCGCCCAAGAGTCGCGCCCGGAATCGTTTTCAATTAAACCTGCCAGCGTTTTCGGATAGCTACCTACATCTAGTCGATACGAATCCAGTGCAGATTCAAAGTTGGAAATCTGGCTTTGGGCAGCTGAGCGTTGGCCTTTACTAAGATTACCGAACAGCGCAGGACCCACCAGCGCGGCCAACATTCCCAAGATTGCCATCACAATAAGCAACTCGATCAGCGTAAAGCCTGTTTGTTTTTTCATGCGTTACTCCTTTTGTTCGGGCGTGAGCTTACAGTCCCGCCGCTTCCAGCAGAATGCCCACATTGATAAATTTGTCGCGAAATTCTTGTAACACCGCAGCATCTGAACTATCGCTGCGAATAATCTGCGGCCGCAAAATCACAAATAATTCGCGCCGTTCTAGTTGATTATCCTGATAGGAGAACAGCCCGCCTAGCAGCGGAATTTTTTGTAAATAAGGAACACCGGTATTTTGGTTGGCGGTTTGCTCCTGGATCAAACCGCCTAAGGTGATAGTCGATTGATCGGACACCACCACCGTGGTTGTAATTTCCTGATTGGCAAAAGTAGGATTACCCGCAACGCCACCACCACCGCTGCCTTCTATAGAGGACAGGCTCTGGAAAATTTCGAGATTGATGTAACCGTCGGCGTTAATTTGCGGCGTTATGGTCAACACGATGCCCACATCACGATAAGCAATATTTTCGGTGGATAAACCATTGCCACTTTGGGTAGTGCCATTATTTACTGGCACGGCTTGACCCACTTTAATTTCGCCTTCTTGATTGTTGGCGGCCAGAATGGTGGGACGCGCCAGCAGCCGTACGTCGTTGTCTTTTGCTATGGCATTAAGGGTGGCATCAATTTCTGCCGAGCCATCCATAAATGTTTTCGTCAACAACAAGCCGCTACGTGCAGCTACTTGGCCGGTAGCATCACGCACCAATGACGGTAGAAAACTGGCAGAAAGCCGTGCTGGGCCAGACGCTATATTGCTAGATACTCGGGTCCAGTCGATACCAAACTGAGTGCCGTCGGTCAGTGTAACTTGCCCAATGACGGCATTGATTAACACCTGCGGCGGCACTGCATCCAGAGTATTTATTGTGGTGAGCAATTGCCGGTATTCCCTTGGCGTGGCACGCACCAGCAAACTGTTGGTGTCTTCATCGGCCACTATAGCCACCGTAATATTTGCCGATACCGCCGTACTTTGTGTTGTGGCGACATCTTCAGCCACAAGCGTAATCGTAGGAACGCCAATCGGTTGACTGAATGGTGAGTTAGGATCTGTCAGATCAGAAACAGCAGTGCGCTCTGCCTGTCCTGCAACTTCTTCTTCATTACCAAACACACTGGTGAGAGTATCGGCAAGTGTTACCGCGTTCAGATTTTTTACCTTATATACAAACAGCTGCTCCACCTGCTCCTGACTTTCGGCATCCAGAATTTCCACCCAGCGTGTCACCTCGCTAAACCCACGCTCAGCCGGTGCCAGCACCATCACAGCATTGATACGGTCCAAGCCCAACACTTGATATGACGATTGTTCGCCTTCGATCAGCTGCAAGACACTGGTCAGCTCTGCGGCCACTTCGGAAGCGCGTGAGTTCAATAACTGATACAAATGAATGCCCTGATTTTGAAACGGATCATCATCAATAACAGCCAGCAGTGCATTTATCCGGCTCAATTGTTCTGGCGCTGCACTGATACCCAGCAGGTTGGCCGGCCCGAGCCGAATAATGGAACCGGCCGGTTGCAGCAGCGGAGCCAAAATAGTTTCAGCAGCTTCTATCGAAATGTACGTCAGTGGAGTTATTTGCAACACTTCGGAAGAACTGGCTGCATCTAACTGAGCTGGCAGCAACAGCTCCGTTGGTATGGCAGAAGTATTGCGGCTGAATTCGTAAACGTTACCGGTTTGTTCAATTGTTACACCGGCATTGCGCGCCAATAAGCGCATTAAAGGCCAGATATCTGCATAGCGCAGCGGATTATTTGCTGAAGTGCGCAAGCTGACTTTAGTATCGATGGTTGGATCAATCACCATGTTCAGGTTAAGCGCTGTACCCAACTGTTCGAACACCAGGCGTAAATCTTCCTGTTCGTAGTTGAGCTCCACTACATTGTTTTCTGGTGGTACTACTGGGGGCGTAGCTTCCACAAACTGCCCCAACTGAATGACGCGGCCTTCGCGACTGATGGCAGCCGCTAAATCTGCACTGTTTGTGCCTGTTGGTTCTGCGAGTGTTGTTGCAACAACCTCAGTCTGGTCAATTGTAGTGGTTGCCGAACTTGGCACATTACTGACTGTACCGGCAGCATTCTCCTTACCACCAATTATGGCGCAGGAGCCCAGCAGCAAGGTAAGTGCTGCCAGTGCTGCCAGTGCTGACATGCTACATGTGTTTCTTTGTTTAGAAGCCGCCTTGGTAAGCATTGTTATACTCTCAATTTATTTCGCAATTAAACGCTTAATTAATCTGTGCTTGGTGCTTTAGCTAAAACTCTTGCCTGAAATCTCATCCCTACTACGATAGCAACGCCACTAAAAATCGACCGTATTCATGCTGAAAACAGCCGACAGCATAATCATGATGATACCGCCCACCGCAATCCCAAGCAGAATTATCAAGGCCGGTTGCAAGGCATTGACTAGTCGCCCCATTTCATCGCGCACATAAGTGTCGAAAGTTTTGGCAAGTTTTTTCAGAATGCTGCTCGTGCGTCCCGACTCTTCTCCCACTGTCACCAGTTGATGCAAGAGCACCGGAAATTTTCGGGTTCGGGCCAGCGACACACCCAGCCCGGCACCGCCGCGCACATCTTCTTCTACTTGTACCAGATGTTTGATCAACTCTTGATTAGAAATAACTTCGCGCGCCACGCGCAAGCCTTTGATCAGCGGAATACCCGCGCCCAGCAATGCGCCGAGCGTACGTGTAAAGATAGCAACATCTTTGTACAACAATACCGAACCCAGCAGCGGTAGCGTCAGCAATTTTGCATCTTTTGCTCGCTTACGCTCCGGGTCAGCATTGAGCCAATGCCAACCATAAATCAAAGCACCGCTTATGGGCACTACTAACCAGCCATAACTTTTAATACCGGCGCTGAGGTTTAACAGAAACTGGGCAGAGGCAGGGATTGCTGTCCCGACATCTTCAAACATTGCCGTAAACTGTGGCACTACAAACACCAACAGCAAGGTGACAGACATGATGCCGACCAACAAAAGCACAATCGGATACATCAACGCTGCTAGTATTTGTTTTTTGGTCTGTTCTGCTGTTTCTAGAAAATTGGCCAAATCCGGTAACAACTGATCCAGAATACCGCCCGTTTCCCCAGCCCTGACCAAATTAATATAGAGCTTAGAAAAAACTTCCGGCCGCATCTCCATAGCATCGGCCAGACTTTTACCTTCTTTCACATCGCGCCGAATTTCGAGCACCAGCCGTTTCATGTGTTCTTTTTCGGTTATACCTTCCAGCAGAGACAACGCTTTGTCGATGGGTACACGCGCCTCAACCAAGGTACACAAGCCGTTGGTAAAATCCACCAGATCGACATTCCTGATTTTTGAACTGTGGGTATGCTGGGCTTGCCGTGCAGAGGGCTTGATAGTAATTGGCACCAATTTACGCGCTTGTAATTGCGCCACAGCTTCACGCTCTGACTCAGCGCTAAGCTGACCTTTTGTCATGTTGCCCAGCACATCGCAGGCCTGATATTCGTAGTAAATAACACTCATATAGCGCGCGTTACCCTAACAACTTCTTCGGGTGTGGTTATGCCATTACTTAATTTTTCGAGAGCGTCTTCGCGTAAAGTTCGCATGCCTTCCACAATCGCTTGTTTGCGAATGACGTTGGCATCTGCACCACTGGTGATCAAATGGCGGATTTCGTCGGACAACATCATCAGTTCATACAAACCCACTCGACCACGGTAGCCGGTACCACCACAACGCTCACAACCGCTGCCGCGTTGTAGTGTTGGGTAGTGCTTGTAATCGACGTTTAATACGAGCCCTTCATCGGCAGTCATGGCAGTTTTTTGCACACAACCGGCACAAATACGTCGCACCAGCCGCTGCGCCTGAATGGCAAGCAAGCTTGAACTGAGCAGATAACTTTCCACACCCATGTCTTGCAGACGCGTTATCGCCGCCGCTGCATCGTTAGTATGCAACGTGGAAAATACCAGATGGCCGGTAAGTGCCGACTCGATGGCGATTTGCGCTGTTTCATGATCGCGAATTTCACCGATCATCAAAATGTCGGGGTCTTGGCGCACAATCGAACGCAGTCCAGACGCAAAACTGAGCCCTATACGGGGGTTTACTTGAATTTGGGTGATACCTCCCAGTTGATATTCAACCGGGTCTTCTACCGTGATGATTTTATGTTTTTCGTCGTGAATTTTTTCGAGCGTGCCATAAAGTGTCGTGGTCTTGCCGCTGCCGGTCGGCCCAGTGATTAAGATCAGCCCGTGCGGTTGCGTGATAACGCGGGAATAATCCCGCAAAACTTGTTCAGGCATGCCCAGCGCAGACAACTCTATCGATAAATCTTTGCGATCGAGAATCCTCAACACAATGGATTCTCCCAACACTCCCGGCAAAGTAGAAACACGCATGTCCAGATCGCGGGCACCAATCTTGTAATCGATGCGGCCATCCTGCGGTAGACGTTTTTCGCCTATATCGAGCCGCGCCATTAACTTCAAACGGGAAGCCACGGCGGACTGGATTTTGACCGGCAGTCGCTCTATGCGGGTCATAATGCCATCCACACGGCACCGTACTTCTAGGTAGGTTTCGTTGGGCTCAAAATGAATATCGCTGGCATTAAGATCTAAGGCACGTGCAAACAAGTGGTTTACCAGCCGAATGATAGGCGCTTCAGAATCCATGTCGGAAAAATCTTCATCTTCGCGAAAACCGGAAAAGCTGTCGTCTTCATCACTTATTTGTGGCGATAACTCAGCACGCCAGTGTTTGATCAAACGAGCGACTTCTTCGAGGCTGCCTGCACGAAAGGAAACATTTTCCCCAATTATGAAACGTATTTTGGCGCGGGTTTCGATGGTGGGAATTTGGGCATACACCAGCTGCGTGCTGCTGCTGAAATTGTGTGCAGGGGCCAGCCCGGCCGGTTCCAGCAGTTGACTAAAAATAGGCAAGGTCAGCGTAGAGGTTGGTTTATCCATATTTAAATTAGGGTTCATTTTAGGGCCCAATGTTGGCACGACTAAAACCCACCACGGTAATGCTGCCAGTATATTGGCTCCGATTGCGAGTGACATTAAAAGCACTGACATGCAAACGCGGTCGTGTAGCCTGCAGCGCTGACAAAAACGGCAAAATGTTGGCCTGTTCTAGCGCAAAAGTCATTTCCTGCGACACCATGAGCCAGTCATCGATGTAGTTGTATTGCGCAACACTCATTTCGCGAATGTTGACACTGGCTTGTTCCACCGCCTGCCGTAATGAGCGTTGCACACTGCTACCAACCAAATTGGGATTGGTGCCTTCAAAGATCCAGGTTTCTAAATCTGCTGTTTCAGCGAGCTTGAGTGTTTGCGTTTCTTGCCAACGATCTACATCTAGAATCAATTGCTGATAACGGTCTTTACGTTCTTGCAGCAATGCCAGATCTTCCCTATCTTGCTGATAATAGTTGTACAGCATCGGCACAATACGCACGATCAGAACTAGGCCGAATAAAACTCCCGCCAGCAGCAACAAATTTTTTTCATTACGTTTCATGGAACGTACTCATTGCTATTGTTCGATCACGGGATGTTTGGCCTCGTAGGCTTGAAAATCGATATCACTCAAACTGAAACGGATACCGAAACGGTCACCTCTGGCAGAACTTTCATCACCCGATGAACTGCTGCGACTTTGGCCCACATCGAAAAATTCTTCGCGTTCGGCAAGCTGTTCTATTAACACTGCTGGATCCTGCGCGAAGCCAGTAATGTCTACCATGCCTTTGTCGATAGCGAAGGTTGATAGAGATGCGTCGATCAGTTCATTCAGTGACAGCAAAGTTTGTCCTACATCTTGACGCGGGAATTCGGCTATCACGCCCCATTGCTCTTCCATTTCGTATACTGCAGCTTGGCTTTGGCGAGCTACTGCGGAAGCTTCCCGCAAATCTTCTAACTGCGCCTCCAACAAGGCGATCTGCACCCAGTTACTCAGGAACGGAACAAATAACAAAAACATAGCAACAATACTCGCTACACCACCCATTTTTTTCTGGGTAGTGGCGATTTTTTTTCGACTGGTTTGTTCTGCGCCAGCCGGGAAGAAACAATAACTTTCAAGCCCCTGAAATGTTTGACGCAACCCGATCCAAAAATTTTGTTCACTGCTGCTGATAAGTGGCGCAGGTGGAACCTTGGCGCATTCGTTGTGCCATTGGCTTGCAAAGGCCTCTTGCTGTAAATCAATTTGCTTGATATTCAGCAGCGACTTGATGGTGCCGCCGCGACATTCCAGCTGCGTGATGTGCTGGGCGTCTGCATCCAGCAATAAGTGGTCAGCACTTGTTGTATCTATTTGCAGCATTGCTAAGGTGCGCGGCATGAGAGCTGCCAGTAACAAGCCCTGCTCGCGAAAGGCCACATACAATGCCTCGGCAGCGCGGGCGGGATACCACAATGCTACGCCCTCAGAACTGCCACCATTAATGCCCAACAACAACTCTTCTTCGCAAGCAGGAATAAGGCTATGCACTTGCAACTTGAGAGCAGAACGTAATAATTTTTCCCCACTGACCCCCATCGCAAAGCGAGTGGCAACAAAGTCTGCCGGCGGCAACAACAGCAAAATTGCGGCTCCTTGTTCTCGACCTTCTAATAAAAGCTTGGCACTGGCAGCGACCTGTTGACCGTAGGTACTGTTGTCTTGGGCGACGCTAAGCTGGCGGTATTGGCCATTGGCTGTATTGATCAGCATTTGGTCAAACAGCACCAACGAAGTGTTGATGCCCGCCAAAATGTCACGATGTACTGACGCTGCGTAGAACCAACGCAAGAGATTGTTGAGTTCCTTCAGTGATAACGAATCTAGTGTTGCGCGAAGAGACTTCATACGAACCGATTCTGGTTAAAAAGCATGTAATAAATTGCAGGTAAAAGGACAAATTCCGCCGGATGTGCCGACTCCCTCACGCGAGTTGCGCCGTTAACAACCAACGCGCCATCGTAGCTAGCCTCAGGCAGTACACAAAGACTGCATCAAACCGGAAAGTTTAGCAATTTTCTATTAAAGTCACGTAAATAGCTAAAACTCTTGAATTTGTACTTATATATGGGGGTAATTTTAACACCAAAAAAAACGCCCAGATCGTGCAGATGCGGGCGTTTTGGTAGTCTTTTATAACAAACGCTTATTTAGCGCTTCTTTCTTTGGCGATGAGGAAATCCACGATTTTCAACATATCAGCTTGCGTCGCTACACCATCACCCACGGTAACCCGGTATTTGCCGTTAACGATCAGATTAGGCACGCCGCGCACCCCGTAATCACGCATTTTGGTACCGGCTTTCTTGACGGAAGAAGTTACCCCAAAAGAACTCCATGTTTTGTCGAAATCTTCCGCGCTCACACCTTGGGCAACAAACATCGCTCTGACTTCGTCCTGGGTTTGCAGGTAGTTTTGTTTTTGATGAATTTCGTTAAAAGCCACGCTGTGGATCTTGTCTAAAACGCCCAGCGTTTCAGCGGTAAAAAATATCTGGGCATGCCCTTCCATCATTTCATTCCACATACCGGGGCTACGCACAAACGCAACATCTGCTGGTATTTTAGCCGTCCAACTCTCAATGAGTGGTTCAAATGCGTAGCAGTGGGGGCAGCCGTACCAAAATACTTCAGTGACTTCGATCTTGTTGGGATCAGCCGTGCGCACTGGCGTTTCGATCGTTTCGTAATGAGTGCCTTCAAGATACAAGGAGGGTTGCGCAAACACGCTGGTCATACCGGTCAGCAGTGTTACTAAAACGAGAGCTTTGGTAAGAAATTTCATATTTACTCCTAGAGTTTCATGTTGCTGAATCTTGTGCCTGATGGCCTGATCAGTTAACCACTTTCATCAATCTGCTGCGCTGTTGTTGTAGCACCAGTATGCCATAAAGCTTGCGCATGGGGATGCTCAAGCTATCCTGCTAGACCGCCAACGCCCAATTGTGGCTGATCATTGTGGCTAAAAAAGGGCAATTATTAGCGCAATCCAGATACATAAGATGCCACAGCAGCGATTTCGGCATCATTCATACGGGCGGTAATGGTGCGCATAACTTCGGCTTCGTCGTTGGTGCGCTCACCTGCTCTCCAAGCTCTTAGCTGAAGGTCAGTGTAGGCTGCATTTTGGCCGTTAAGTGTCGGGAAACCGGCAGCTGCATTACCTTTGCCATCAGGGGCATGGCAAGCAGAACAGGCAGCGACACCAATGCTGGCTATGCCCGCACGGAACACTTTTTCGCCCAGAGCGAGTTTACTTTCTTCAACAGCGCCTTCTGGTGCCGCGAGGCTGGAATAGTAAGCCGCCACATCGGCCAAATTTTGGTCGTTCAGTGTCGTAAGCATGCCGGTCATCAACGGCACGGCGCGAACACCACTTTTGATTTCGAGCAATTGTTTGAGTAAATATTTTTCGCCCTGACCACCAAGCTTAGGGACATTGGGCAAGGTGTTTTCATTGCCGGTCATGCCGTGGCATGCCACACAAACGGTGGTAAGACCTGCACCAGCTTCAGCATTGCCCTGAGCAAGGGCTACAGAGCCCATCAGTAAAGAAACAAAAGTAACAATCACTAATCTTGCTACGGTATTTTTACAGCTAATAGAATTATAAAAAGTCACAGTTTTAAGCCCTATACTTGCGGGTAAGCGTGTATGAGTTGACGGATTCCTTGGCGCTGAAATTACAGTCGGCGCAGGGAACTGCTACAAAATACGGCCTTGGGGGCTATGTTACAATTGACCCGATTCAAGGCGGACAGATTATAACTCAAGGGCCCCACCTTCCCCAACACACCTTTGCAAATGCTCTTACAACCGCCATTACCACTGCTGTAGCACCCAATTTTGTTTCTAACGTTGCCTACATCTTTTTTGCAGTTATTTTTACAGGAATATCCGTGAGCGAGCCCAGCACTACTAATAAGATCAACTATCAGCTTGCTAAATATTTCATCAGTGCCAGCACGGTTGAGCAGTGCCCGCCCGATACCTGTTTGGAGGTCGCTTTTGTGGGGCGCTCCAATGCTGGTAAATCCAGCGCTATTAATGAGCTCACCTCCCAAACCAAACTGGCCCGTACCAGCAAAACCCCTGGCCGCACCCAGTTACTGAACTATTTTGAACTGGCGCCGGAACGTTATCTGGTGGACTTACCCGGCTTTGGATATGCCGCTGTACCGTTGGATGTAAAACGTAAATGGCAGAAACAACTGGAAAAATACCTCGAACAACGCAAATCTCTGCAAGGCCTAGTTCATATGATGGATATACGGCATCCGTTTAAAGAGTTTGACGACATTATTGTGCAATGGTGCCTTAACGCCGACATGCCCTTGCACATTCTGCTTACTAAGTCAGACAAGTTGACCTTTGGGGCCGCCCGTACGGTGTTGCTGGAAACACAAAAAACCGTGGCAGAACATGCCCAACTCATAACAGTGCAGTTGTTTTCTGCCCTTAAGCATAAGGGTGTGGATGAATTGAAAGCACGTTTGAATGTGTGGTTGACACCTGCAACTGTTGAAACTGAGAGTGACAGCCCGGCGTCGGCTATTATGGCGCCAACGCTAGCGCCAACTCTGACCGCGGTTATAGTGGAGTAGAACCAAAGTAGGGGGTAAAACCAGAGTAGGGGGTAAAACCAGAGTAGTTTGAAAAAAAAGAGCGGCGCGGCAAAACAGGGAAATTTATTAGGACCAGAAAAGAAAAAAGGCCCTAACCGTAGGAGAATACAGTTAGAGCCCATCGTACTTACTGATTACTCAGGGACTTATCTCAAATAGCAGACTGGAAAAATCGGGGAGAAAACCAGCCTGCTACAATCTAGACTGCTTGAAAGTGCAGAAGTTCAAAAAATTTCTTAACTTTTAAAAATACTACCTGCGTTAACACTGACACAGCCACTCTTCGAGTTTCCGAGTAAGGATCTACCGCACTTTATCACTATCCTTACACGCGGCTGCACTTATAAAGAGATCTAATTAAGCCTAGGCCATCCCGGTCTTTTAATGCGCCACATCCCAGTTCGCGCCATGCCCCATATCAACCACCAACGGCACCGACAAAGAGGCTGCCGAAACCATTCGGAATTTAACGCCTTCCATCAACTTGGCAAGGTCGGTGGTGGCTACTTCAAATACTAATTCGTCATGGACTTGCAACACCATGCGGGCATCCAAATTTGCCACTTTCAGCCACTGATCAATATCGACCATGGCTTGTTTGATGATATCGGCAGCGGTGCCTTGCATTGGCGCATTGATAGCGGTGCGTTCGGCGGCCTTGCGCAACATACCATTACTGGCGTGAATATCTGGTAGGTACAGCCGACGCCCAAACACGGTTTCTACAAAACCCTGTTCGTTGGCGAGTAAGCGAGTATTTTCCATATAGTTGAGCACGCCCGGATAACGCAGAAAATAGCGCTCGACGTATTCCTGAGCATCTTGCCGACTGATGCCCAATTGTTTTGCCAGACCGAAGGCAGACATGCCGTAGATCAGACCAAAATTGATGGCTTTGGCACTGCGTCGTTGCTCGGCAGTAACGGTCTCCACCGTGCAGCCAAAAATTTCGGCGGCAGTGGCCCGATGTACATCCAAGCCTGCGGCGAAGGCAGACACCAAGCCTACATCCGCTGACAAATGCGCCATGATGCGCAGCTCCACTTGGGAATAGTCTGCCGACAACAGCACATTGCCAGGCTCCGCAATAAACGCTTGCCTGATCCTGCGACCTTCTTCAGTACGCACCGGGATGTTTTGTAAATTGGGATCGGTGGACGACAAGCGACCAGTTGCCGCAATTGCCTGCTGAAAACTGCTGTGAATACGTTTGGTAAGGGGATGAATATCCAGCGGCAGTCTGTCGGTATAGGTGGATTTAAGTTTGCTCAAACTGCGATTTTCCAAAATGACTTTAGGCAATGGATACGTTTCGGCTAGCTCTTGCAAAACCGGCTCAGCGGTAGAGGGTTGGCCCGTCGCGGTTTTGCTGAGCACTGGATATTTGAGCTTTTCATAGAATATTTTTTGCAGTTGCAGGGGCGAACCCAAATTGAATTCTTCACCCGCCAGTTCAAATGCTTGCCGTTCTAATTCCTGCAAACGGATTGCTAGTTCCTGACTGTGTTTGCCCAGCACATCAACGTCTACACGAATGCCGTTTTCTTCTATGCGCGTTAGCACCGGTATTAAGGCAATTTCAAAATAACGATAAACATCGGCCAACAGACCGGTAGCCGCGAGCCGCGCTTTGAGCGTAGTGTGAAGACGGAAACAATAATCGGCGCAGGCGGCTGACCATTGTGCTGCCCTGGCAATTTCTACTTGGGAAAAAGTTAATTTGTTGCGGCCTTTGCCCAACAAGGTTTCCAAGGGCGGCAATTGGACACCCAGAAAATGCTCACATAATTTTTCTAGGCTATGTTTGTGAGCAACGGAATTTAGCACATACGATTGCAACATCGTGTCGTAACGCCGACCACGCAAGTGAACACCATGATTGAGCAACACGTGGCTGATGTATTTCAGATCGTGGCCCACTTTAAATATGGCCTGATTTTCTAACAGCGGTTTGAGCGTAGCGAGCGCCAGTGCCAGAGACAGCTGCTCCTCGGCTCCCAACATATCGTGACCGAGTGGGATATAACTTGCGTAACCGCCTCTGCAACACAGCGAAATACCGATAATACGCGCGAGTTTGTAATGCTGGTCATCCGTTTGTATAACCAAAGCCAGGTGTTGCTGCGTGCCTAGCACTGCTACCAACTCAGTGAGCGCAGCCTCAGTGCTGATAGTGGTATAGACAACTACAGTAGGCATAACTATAGCGGGGATAAGGGGCGCAATACTTGTTAGCGTTGGTGCTGGTGTACCAGCGAGCGGTGCAAGGATATTGCCGCTGGCGGCCTCTTGTACGCGTTCTAGTTGTACGCCTTCTACTTGTACGCCTTCTAGTTGTACTCCTTCTGCTTCCAATTCTTTGACCCAGCTCTTGAACTCCAGGGTCTTGCACAGTGCCAGCAGTTCATTATTAGCAGCAGGCTCATGACGCAGCTCATGCGGGCCGAACTCCAGCTTTACATCTAGCTTGATGGTAGCGAGCCGTACCGACAATTCCAGTTGCTGGAGATTGGCACGGAAAGTTTCCCCAGCTTTGCCTTTTATCTCGTCTGCGCGCGCTACCAAGTTGTTTAATGAGCCGAATTCCTGCAACCATTTCACCGCTGTTTTTGGCCCCACGCCCGGCACCCCGGGAATGTTGTCGGACTTGTCACCCATCAATGCTAGGTAGTCGATGATACGCTCGGGCGGCAAGCCGAATTTATTTTTGACCCCTTCGATATCGAGGGTTTCATGGGTCATAGTGTTGAGCAAGGTGACATGTTCGTTAACCAATTGCGTCATGTCTTTGTCGCCGGTAGAAATCAGCGTGGGTATCTGTTGTTGCCAAGCTTGTTGGGCGAGGGTGCCAATCACATCGTCTGCTTCTACATCGGCAACAATCAATAAGGGTAAACCCATGGCGCGAATGATGGCGTGAATGGGGGCAATTTGGCTGCGCAAATCGTCCGGCATCGGCGGGCGATTGGCTTTGTATTGGTCGTACATGTCGTTGCGAAATGTTTTGCCCTTGGCATCAAACACCACCGCGATAATACTGGTTGGATATTGTTTGAGCAGGCTGCGGATCATGTTGATCACGCCTTTGATGGCGCCGGTGGCTTGACCCTGACTGGTCATTAAGGGCGGCAATGCGTGATAGGCTCGAAACAAATACGAAGAGCCATCTACCAACACCAACGGCGTCTTTGTGCTCATGGTTGTCCTTGCAGGCAAGTGATAAGCGTGTTGCCAAAGGTTTGCAGCAGCAACACATAAGCCGCGGGGCTCGTTGCAAGATCCAAGCCCATCACATCGGCGCTGACAATGTGTAATCCATCCGTGCCCAGTAAAGTCTGCAGTTCGGCAGGATTCATTACAGCTTCGATCAGCAGGCAATTAATTTGTTGTTGTTGTATGGCTGAGCGCAATTGCGTAATGCTACGAACACCCGCCTGATTAGTGCTGCTCTCGGTGGGCGCCAACGGCTGGATCAAACCAAACTGACGCTGAAAATAACGAAACGCATCGTGATAGACCGCCCAGCCCCGCTGCTGAACTGGTGCCACAGCTTGCTTAAAATTAGTGTCGAGCTCATCTAACGCTCGCAAAAATTTTTGTTGATTGCTTTGATAACGTAGGCTGTTGGCAGGATCGAGATTCACCAGTGTTTGCATCAACTGCAAGGCTATCTGTCTAGCATTGCGGCTGTCCATCCACACATGTGGATCGAGATTGCCGTCGATAGCATGTAGCGTAATGTCTGGCATGTCTTGCACCGTAAGCACGCTGCCCGCCAGCTCTGCCATTATTTCTTGCAGCGGAACTTCCAGCATGGGGCCAATCCACAACACCACATCGGCATCATTCAAGGTTCTTCGTTCGGAAGGACGCAAGGATGCGTGATGGGGATCTTGACCCTTGCCCAACACCAGTTGCGGCTGCGAGATGCCGTCTGTAATGGCTGCAGCAATCAACTGCAAAGGTCTGATACTGGCAGCTACTGTAGGTGCAGCGACAACGGTTGTGATTGTAAAAGCACAAATGAAGAACAACAGGCAAACCTTCGCTGTGATACCGAGTTTGTGCAGGGCAAAACTTTCCTTGGTGTGTATTGCAGGCAATGTCGTGATACTTTTCATGAGACTTTTTAATCGTGTTTCTTGGCAAGTGTGGGCAGGGCGGCCTTCACAAAGGATGTTATGATATACCACACATTGATGTCGTGGGACGTGATCCTGCTTCCCCTTTAAAGCAGCTGTTGACCTTGAATACTCCCAGCATTTTTCGACCTGTTACCAATCCCGATGTGCTGCTGGATCTACAGTCCATTAGTTACGGCTTTGGCACCCGCCAGATTCTGACCAATATTTCTGTGCAGATAAAACGCGGCCAGATTGTCACGCTGATTGGCCCCAACGGCGCGGGTAAAACCACCTTGATCAAAATTGCGATGCGGCTGCTACAAGCACACGCAGGGCAGGTAATTCTCAACCCAAACTTGCGCATTGGCTACATGCCGCAGCGTTTGCATGTAGATGCCAGCATGCCAATTTCAGTAACTCGTTTTCTGTTACTGGCACCTCATGCCCAGCGGCAAAACATTACAGCAGCCCTCGCCGAAGTGGGCGCGAGCGACTTACATAACTCACGCTTGCAAGAACTCTCGGGGGGCGAAATGCAGCGTGTTTTATTAGCCCGCGCCCTGCTGCAAAACCCGCAACTGCTGGTGCTGGACGAGCCAACCCAAGGAGTCGACCTCAAGGGCCAGGCCGAGCTTTACCGCTTGATTACCCAAATTCGTGATCGTCATCGATGTGGCGTGTTAATGGTGTCGCACGATTTACATTTGGTGATGTCGGCTACCGACGAGGTTATCTGTCTCAATCAACATGTGTGCTGCCACGGCCACCCGGAACAAGTGAGCAATGATCCGGCATATCTGGAGCTGTTTGGCAAAACCGGCGCAGCGGCGATGGCGGTCTACACACATCATCACAATCACTCCCACGATTTGACCGGCGCTGTCATCAACGAACAACATCCCGAATCACGTGAGCAACATAACAATGGCTGATTTTATCGTGCGCGCCCTTGTTGCCGGCCTGATGTTGGCTCTGGTTGCCGGGCCACTCGGCTGTTTCATTGTGTGGCGACGGATGGCGTATTTTGGTGACACCTTGGCGCATTCCGCTTTGCTGGGTTTGGCGCTCGGCCTGCTGCTGGATATCAATATGCAACTGGCAGTCATTGTTGTGTGTTGCACTTTGGCATTGGGTTTGGTGCTGATGGAAAAAAATAAATCCCTGGCCACCGACACCCTACTTGGCATTCTTGCGCACAGCAGCTTGGCGCTGGGCCTGGTGATGCTGAGTTTCACCAATGTACAAATTGATCTGATGGCTTATCTTTTCGGTGATTTACTCACAGTAAGCACAGCCGAATTAATCTGGATTGCGGCGGGTTCATGCAGTGCGCTGACTATTCTGGTGCTGTTCTGGAACCGCTTGCTGGCAATTTCATTGCATCAAGAACTGGCCCAGGTAGAGGGTCTCGACGTCACTCGTCTTCGTTTGCTGCTTATGCTGATCATGGCTTTGGTAGTTGCAGTGTCGATGAAAATTGTTGGGGTGTTATTGATTACATCCCTGATGATAATTCCACCGGCAACGGCTCGGCGTTTTGCTACTTCTCCCGAACAAATGGCGCTTGGCGCCAGTATTGCGGGATGTGTTGCTGTGGCTGGTGGTATTACGGCATCCTGGTTTTTGGACACGCCGACTGGGCCAAGCATTGTGGTGGTGTCGGCCTTACTTTTTATATTCAGTAATTTAGTGCGTCGCACCGCCTGAAAAGGTGAACAGGGGTCTGACCTCTTTAAATAACCCCTTTCAATAACCACCCCTTTTCAATGCCTTTTAAATATCCAGCCTCACCACGATGCCTTGCAGGGCGGCCGAAGGTGAAGAGTAGTTGCGCATTACCGCAGGATCGTGGCCAGGAATAATGCGCGCAGGATCATCTACCAGTGTGCGCATTTTTTTCCAGCCATCTATCATCTGCCCAACATCGACCACTACTGGGAAGGGGCGCTGCTCATTCATGTTGGCCGCGTAATGGCTGGCATCGGATGCCAGCACCAACCAACCACCATGAGTCCACAGCCGTACCACTTGCAAGCCTTTGGTATGCCCGCCCACATGGTGCAAGGAAAGATTTGGCGCCAATATTGCATCACCGTTATAAAACTCCACACGTCCGGCATATACATTACGCACCATGGACACAACTTCTTCCACTTCAAAGGCGTGAGAGAAGAATGCATTAGCCATGTGATGACCAGTGGCATACGCCATTTCGCTATCCTGCAAATGAAAACGCGCTTGTTTGAAAAGATCAAAGTTGCCGATATGGTCGTAATGTAAATGGGTGACAATTACATCCTGCACTGTTGCCGGATCAACGCCGAGCAGTTTTAAACCCACGGATGGACATTGCAGAAACTGACGCCCGCGTTTGATAGCCATACTCTGGTTAAAACCAGTATCAATTACAAAAGTGCGGCTAGCACTGACCGCCAGCCACACAAAATAATCCATAGGCATGGGGCCATCGTGGGGATCACCGCCAATGAAGTTTTCGCTGGCACGTTTTTCCAGCGTGGCATAACGAATTGCGTAAACGGCAAAAGGTTCGCGTTCAGCCATTGGCATTATTCCTGCACCTGACTTACCGCAAGTGCTTCCAGATATTTATATACTTCGGTGTTATCGGATTTAAAGCCGAGTTCAGCTTCGGCCTTGTCCCACATGTTGGTGATAACGCTCAACAACTCATGTGAGGTTCCCATCGATTCGGCCAGCTCTTTGGCAAAGCGTAAATCTTTGGCCATCAGGCCGAGGAAAAAGCCAGAGTTGAACGTGCGAGGCAATATAAAAGCGGGAAATTTGTGTTCGGTGCTGTTACTGCGGCCGGTCGATGCATTAAGAATGTCCACCATGATTTGCGGGTCTAGGCCAAATTTGGTGCCGGTAATTACAGCTTCGGACGCTATCGCTAAACTTGCAGCCGACAAATAGTTGTTCATTGCTTTCATGGCATGGCCACTGGCAGGGCCGCCAGTAAGAAACATCTTACCCATCACTTCCAACAGCGGACGGCATTGTTCTATTGCGTCTTTTTCGCCACCCGCCATTATGGAAATTTTACCTTCGGCCGCCTTGTAGATGCCGCCGGAAACGGGCGCATCGATGAGCGGGAAACCCAAAGCACTTAACTGTACTGCCAATGCGCGAGTGCCCACTGGAGAGGACGAGCTCATGTCGATGACAATGGCGCCCGGTTGCAGACCGCTGACAACGCCAGCGTCGCCCAGCAACACTTTTTGTACGGCCTTGCCTTCGGGCAGCATCGTGATAACAACCTGGCAAGCTGCACCCAAGAGTTGTAACGATGCCGCGCTTTTGCTGCCAGTTTCTGCGCAAAATTTTGTTACGGCATCTGCATTTAAATCCGCTACCGTTAGTCGGTAGCCGGCCGCGGCCAGGCGACTTGCCATGGGGAAACCCATATTGCCCAAACCAATAAAACCAATTGTTGCCGGTGGTGTGATATTAATGCGCGTCATATTCTTCCAATACCTGGGTAGCAGTACGGAAACTATCAACAGCCGCCGGCACACCACAATAAATGGCGGCATGTAAAAACACTTCGGCGATTTGTGCGTTAGTCAGACCATTGTTGCGAGCACCGCGTACATGCACGGCTACTTCATGTTGGCGACCCAAGGCAGTTAACATGCCTAGATTCAACAAGCTGCGTTCTTTGCGAGTAAGTACTTCGCGGCCCCACGTGGCGCCCCAGCAATATTCGTTGAGTAGCTGCTGCATTTCGGCATTGAAGGGATTGGCTTTATCCATGGAGGCATCAACATGTTTGCTGCCTAATACTTCGCGGCGTATTTTCAGCCCTTTGTCTTTCATAGCCTTGCGTGAGTCATCAGACATCTTTAGGATTCTCCTCAAATTGAAAATAAACATAAACGGTGTGAGCCCGTATCATACCGTGGAAAAAGGCCTCCGACCATGACACCAAATCCGTTTAATCTACAAAATAAAACCGTAGTGGTAACAGGCGGTGGTTCCGGTATTGGGGCTGCAATTGTCGAGTTATTTGCAGCCGTGGGGGCCACGGTGCATGTGGGCGATATTGATCTTGAGGGCGCTCGTACTACCCATGCAAATTCTGAATTTTGGCAGTCTATTGTGCTACATCACTGCGATATTGCCGACCGTTCCAGTGTAGATGCTATGGTCGCCACGGTAGAAGCACAATCTCATATAGACATACTGGTCAACAACGCCGGCGTTGGTAAAGTCGGCACCATTAACGAAACCACCCCACAAGACTTCGATCGCCTGTACCAAACCAACGTGAAAGGTACTTACAACATGAGCAGCGCAGTAATGCCACATTTCATGCTGCGCAAGGCCGGCGTGATTGTGAACATGGCCAGTATTTGTGGACTGATTGGCGTGCCGGATCGTTTCGCGTATTGCATGACTAAATTTGCCATCGTTGGCATGACCAAAGCGATGGCAATGGATCACGCAAAACACAATATCCGCGTCAATTGCATCTGCCCTGGCCGTATCACTACCAAGTTTATGATGGATCGCATCAACGAATACCCCGACCCGGAAGCGATTCGCGCCGCTATGGACGCAAGCCAGCCGATGGGACGTATGGGAACACCTGAAGAAGTCGCAACTGTTGCCCTTTATCTGGCGTCAGATGCTGCCCGCTTTGTGACAGGTGCTTGTGAAAGTGTGGACGGGGGTTGGTATGCGGGCTGATCAGCACTTCTTGGGTTGTTGGATCAGGGTGCTGGCCACTTGATTTTTTGCATGGCGGTAGCGTCTGGATAAACACTGACCGGCACCCCATTTTGCCATTGAATCACCAGCAATTGCGCATCGATACGCTTGCCATCGGCGGCAAAGCGTACGCGGTTGCCCGGAAAATAACTGGCCGCTCCATTACTGATATCCATCTTGTGCAAGGCTTCTGCCACGGCCTTTTTGTCGGCAACGCCGGCCAGCTCCAGCGCTTCTTTGAGTAGCCACATATGGCCGTATTCGCTCAGCGCGTTCTGCGTCATCCAAGGTTCGCCCGAGATGTTCTTGTATTCTTCAATAATTCCTTCTTGACCACGCAAACTCCAGTTACCCACCACCGACATTACTCCTTCAAGCAAGGCCGCCGGCATGTTCTGCAACAGATCCGGATCCCCCATCGCACTGCCATTGGAAACAGTGGGAAGTTTGCCGCGTCCAAGCCCGAATTCATTCATTTTTTCGAGTAGCAATTTAGAATCGGACACTGTTGTAGGCAACAGCAGTAATAGATCAGGGCGGGCGGCGCGAACCCGTTGGATCAGGGACGTTGCGTTAGCCAGGGGCGGCGTGAACACCTCATCAACTACCAGTTCGAGGTTGTTGTCTTTGAGGGCACTGCCTTCTTTGATGGGAGCGACAAACGCCACCGAGGCTGCCGTATTATCCATCACAATTGCAATAGTCTTGGGCCTGGCGCCGGAAGCGGCTGTGGCAATGTCGAGCAAAATGGGCAATGCATTAGTCGACTGATAAGCACCCGACGCCGAGGTCTGAAATACATAATAGAAACCGCGCGTTGTAAGCAAATCAGAATACGACAGCGTTAACATCGACAAACTTGCCCGCTCGGTGACTTCCGTTACTGCCAAGGTAAAGGAACTCAAGTAGGCACCTGCAGCACCCACTAAATCCGGTTCTTCAGCAACCATACGTTGCGCCGCGTTTTTGGCGCGCTCCACAGAGTCGCCCGCATCGAACACTAGCAGCTCCATGGGAGCACCGCCCAACGCAGCAATACCACCTTGTGTGTTGATATGTTTGATGGCCAGCTCGGCCCCTTGCCGCATCACTTGTCCTTGCCGTGCCCATGGGCCCGATAAAGGCACAATCAAGCCAACTTTTACAGCAGCGGGTTGGGCGAACGCGGGGATATAAACAAAAGCGGTGAGCAAGCCAAGGCTTAACACAAATGAACGGGCAGTCATAAAAAAGCAAAGGGGCAAACGCATGGAAATTCCTGTGTGCTCAGACCTAGTGTGGATAGGGGCCATGATTGAACGCAAGCCATGCTCTGTCAAGACGGGCTATCAAGACATGCCAAAAAAGGATGTCCCTTTTTGGAATGACAAACGGCTACTCAATAACCTTGTGCTGAGCAGCCGGATTTACATTACATGCCCAGATACACCTGCCGAATCCTGTCATCCTGCTGCAAGCTGGCTTGGCTGCCGCTAAGCACAACTCTGCCGGTTTCAAGCACATAACCGCGATTGGCGTAATGCAAGGCTTCGGCCACGCGCTGTTCTACCAATAACACACTGAGTTTAGAGCTGCGGTGGATCTCGACCAAGCGTTCGCTTATTTCGTCGGCAATCAGGGGCGACAGTCCCATCGAGGGTTCGTCGAGTAGCAGTAAGCGCGGACTCGCGGCGATGCCGCGTCCGATAGCGAGCATTTGTTGTTCACCCCCAGACAAAGAACCAGCTCTTTGATGTTGGCGTATTTTTAAAACCGGAAACCAGCTGAAGATTTTTTCCAGATTGTCGTTCCAGTCGCGCTGACCGCTGGCAGTGCTAGCCCCCAAAGCCAGATTTTCGAGGATGGTGAGCGAAGGAAATACCTGACGGCCTTCCGGCACATGGGCAATACCCAAATGCGCACGCTGGTGCGGGCTGACCTTGAGTAAATTATGTTCGGCAAAATATACGTTGCCGCGCGACGGTGTTACCAAGCCGGAAATGGCTTTAAAAAGGGTAGTTTTACCTGCGCCATTGGGGCCAACAATGGCGACAAATTCGCCTTCATTTACTTCAATGCTGACATCTTTCAGCACGTCCACAGCGCCATAACCGGCATAAAGATTAGTGAGCTTGAGCATGAGCCAACCACTTCTTGCCGAGATACGCTTCGATAACCTTGGGATTACGCACGATGTCTTGTGGAATACCTGTGGCCAACAGTGCACCGTGATCAAGCACAACAAAACGCGCGACCAACTGCACCATGGTTTTCATGCTGTGTTCGATGATTACCACCGTAATGCCCAGTGCCGTGACTTTGCGCAGCACCTGTTCTACCACTTGCACAGATTCGGGGTCGAGCCCGGCGAAAATTTCATCCACCAGAATCAACTTAGGATTTGCCGCCAGCGCTCGCGCCAGTTCCATCAACCGCAACTCACGGTTGCTGAGCTGGGCTGGCAAATTGTGGGCACTGTCTTGCAAACCCACCAGCTGCAAGGCGGCACCAGCCAGCATGCAAGCCTGGTTATTATTGTGGCTGGCACCATAGGCACCAATAACCACATTGTCGAACAGCGAAAGACGCGGGAACGGTTTGGCCACTTGAAAGGTGCGCGCAATGCCACGGCGACAAATTTTGTTGGGTTTAAGTTTTAGCAAAGAAGCACCTTCAAACTCGATGCTGCCGCTGTCGGGCTGGACAAACCCATTGAGCAAATTAAACAAGGTGGTTTTACCAGCACCGTTCGGCCCGATAATGCCGAGTAATTCGCCGCGTTTAACGTTAAACGAAAGGTTGTCAATCGCCTGTAAGCCACCAAATGATTTTTGCAGTTGTTTTACTTCCAAAATAAATTCAGCTGCATTCGCCTCTACACCACACGCGAGCAAAGATGCACTGCCCTTGGTATGCAAGCCGGCAACACTCGAGGCAGGCAGTGGTGTTTGCCGCGCTCCAAAAAAAGCCCGCAATTTCCAGATCAGGCCATCTGGTGCGTAGATAATTACCGCAATAACCGCAAAGCCATAGATTACGCCCTGAATTCCAGGAACTTTTGCCCCGTAGTACGCGTGTAATATTTCGCTCAGTGGTACCAGAATAACCGCCCCCAGCACTGGCCCCCATAAAGTGCCAGCGCCACCAAACATGGCAATGACCAGCGCTTGCGCCGACACCAACATGCCAAACACTGCGAACGGAGTCACCACCAGCAGCACTACCGCATAAAACCCGCCCACCGTGCCGGCCATCGCTGCGCTGATGCAAAGTGCAAGCAGTTTCCAATACCGGGTGTCGATGCCCGCTGCTTCAGCAGCTTCTTCATTTTGCTTAATAGCCAGCAGCGACATACCAAAACGAGAGCGTGCCAGTATTGCGGTAACGATCAGCGCCAGTGCAAGCAACACCACGGCCAAATAAACATACACCTGTGGATTTTCAAATTGCATGAAGGCAAGGGGCTGTTCGCGTATCATCATTAAAGCCACTTCCTGATAACCGAGCCATTCAAAAATGTAGAGCATCACCAGCGGATAGGCCAACATGGCCAGCGCAAAATAGTGCCCACGCAAACGGAACGTGGGCAGGCCAACCAACAGGCCACCAATACCGCCGAGTAATCCTGCCAGCACTAAGCTGTACCAGGGACTGAGCTGCCACATTTGGAGGGTGAGTGCTACGGTGTATGCGCCAACACCGAAAAATGCGGCGTGGCCAAACGACACCAAACCGCTGTACCCACTGAAGAGATTCCACGACAAACCCATCACCGCCCACACCGGCACCAGAGTCATGATTAACAAATAATACGAATTGCCGACTAGCGCTGCCAACGCTGCGTAGCTGATACAAAACAGCACGATGTGGAGCAGATCTCGTTTTAAAATCATCATGCCACCCTTTCGCGCAGACCAAACAAACCTTGTGGTCGCAACAATATGGTCAGCAGAAAGCAGGTAAATATCATGGTGTTTTGTAATTGATTAGGCAGAAAAGACGCTGACACTTGTTGCAAGATGCCAATACTCAAGCCGCCCAAAAATGCGCCCCTTATACTGCCCAGCCCGCCCAGTACAACGCCGGCATACATGATAATGACATAGTCGGTACCAATATAAGGTTGAAACGGTGCGTTCGATGCCAAGAGCCCGCCACCAATGGCGGTAATGCCCACCCCAAACCCAAAAGCAATGCGATGTGCACGGCTTACATCAATACCCATATACACCGCAGCCTCTGGATTATCTGCCGCCGCGCGCAACGATTTACCTAATCTTGACCGCGCCATATAACGTGCAAATACCAACACCACACCCAGCGCCAGCAGTGCGGCAATGGATTGGTTTTGATTGATAAAAATAATAATTCTGTCTTGATACAGCGGCCCCATTTCCCAGGCGCTGTACGACAGCTCAGACGGTACCGACACCAACCCAGAACCAAACAGCCATAGCCCGCCATTTTGCAGCACCAGCGCAAGACCAAAGGTGAGCACCAGTTGTGCATAATGCCCACCGCCTTCTAGCCGGCTGGCGTTCTGACCGGTGACTTTTTGCAACAAACTCCTATGAACTAAATTTCCCACACAAAACAGCACCGGACCCGCGAGCAAGGCCAACACAAAAGGGAAATACAGCCAATCAAAAAATGGATAACCGCCCAACCAACTAAACGTAAAATAAGTGAAATACATGCCCAGCATCATGAATTCACCTTGGGCAAAGTTGATCACCCGCATCACTCCGAAAATCACGGTAAGGCCCACACACATCAAGCCATAGATAACACCCGTGAGAATGCCGGCGGCGAACGACTGGAGAAAATTTTCGATGTATTGAACTACGTCCATTAGGAGGGACTATTATTTTTAGAATGAGAAAACAATGGCCGCAAGTTAAGCACAGTAAGTTGGTGGTGGGGTAGTGTCTGTGTTTGAAATTTACTCTTCTAGTTATACGATTACTCATAGCCCCGGCACTGGCGATGATGGCCTTCTTTTACTGCCCGCCATAGAAGCGCTGCAAATAAAATATGCGGCATCTGTTCCTGCTTTTTAAAAAATAAATATTGCTGTGCAAAACAGCAACAATTACAGGCGTACTAACGTTATGAGACTAGCCGCTCATAAATTATTTATTCACCACCCGCGTCAGGCAGCAAGGGTATGGTGGTGGCAGGTAACTGTTGATCTATCGCCGTCAACAAAATTGCTGCCAACACATAATCCCCCATAACAGCCGCTATTTCTAAGGCTCCTTGCTGCGTGAACAAAGATACGGCCTCGGCATAGGTCGCTGAACTCACATGATGATCGCGCAGTAATTCGCGGCCGTAGCGAATAATCAAACTGTCTTTGGCTTCTAACCCAGCAATATCTTGATCAAATTTTATGGCATCCACTACGGCTTGCGGGGCACCTTCTTTTAGCGCTGTGGGTTCGTGGGCTGTCCATTCGTATTGTTGATCAAATTCGCGCGCCGCGACCAGTATGGATGTTTCAATATAACGGCGGCCAATGATGCTGTCGTAACGCAAATACTGGTTGAGAATGTCCATCGCCTGCGCGACTTTTGGCATGTGCAGGGAAACGCCCTGTGGCCCCATCAAGGGAGTGGTGCGATTGAGTCCCGCCACTTTGTCATAAATTGCTTGGTCTTCGATTTTCATATCACTGCGTTTTATTTCTGGAATTCGCGAACGAGTCTGCGGGTCATGATCCGCCGCTAGCGGCGCAGCCAAGGGAGTATCTTGTGGTGCTTGAGCATTGACCGCTTGTGCACTTAAGCCAAACAACGTTAATGCCAGCATTGAACTATATAATTTTGTACCGAGCATCTTTCACCTCTTTATATATTGTTATATGAAATTATAAGCATGCGCTTATCAGACTACCGGATTTACTACAAACTTGCGCAAAAAATTGACGCTGATCCTGCCAAATATTATTTCCTAACGCCGCAGACCGCTCAAGCCAACTCTCTATTTGTTCAACTGTTCAATATTAAACGTCGTCATAAGATTGAATCAGTAAAGTTGCTGAGCAATTGTAATTGGAGAGGAGTGTGGAAAAACCCTCGAGATCATTAATAGATGGTGAAAAAAAAGGGCGCCGCAGCGCCCCTCTTTCAACAGCCTCTTGGCTTTTATCAGAACTCGTAACGCATCGACAACCGCACCGCACGTGGCGACAAGAATGCAATCGGGAGTCCATAGTTCTGGCTAAGCTGGTTACCCGTTGCAGCATTGGACGAAGCACGACTAAAATCTCGCACTTCGCTCAACTCGACTGGTTTTTGGGAATTGAGCACATTGAAAATATCGGCCTGCACAGTCAGGCTACCACCTCCAAACATGTTCTCGAAGGTATGCCGAGCCTGCAGATCCAGCGTGTAAGTAGTAGGCGTTTTGCCGGCTTCGCCACGCTGGCCGAGACGACTGGTTCCGGTACTATCCAAACAGTAGTACGAAGAGGCCGTGCTGTAATTCGAAGCATCAGCAAAGTCTGCCACTTTGGGAGGCACGAAACCAATACAACTCAAGGGTCGACCTGACAAGGCGGTTAGGTTGAAACCAAGCTGCAGATATTCCACCGGGGCATAATTTCCATACAGCTTGAACACATGCTCCCGGTCGTTTGGCAGCCGACCGCTGGCGCCATCGGTGAGTGAACCAAAATCGAAGTCCTGGGTAACACCCGCATCGTCCTGATTAATTGTAGACGACACATAGCCTTCTCCGGTGCCTTTGCTGGCTGAATATACATACGAACCGGCGACACCCCAAAGCCCATCGAACGGCTTTTCAAAGCTAAACTCTACAGCCCGGTAGGTGCGGGTGTATTTCGACAGGCCGAAATACTTACTTGGCACAGTTTGAGCCACAAGCTTGCCTTTGCCATCGATGTCCATCATCAGATTGACATCGTTGCCCGGGTTCATGAGGATGCAGCTTGCCAGTGAACTACTGTCGAAGTTTGCGTATTTTTTGTCTTTAGCATAATTTTCGAAAGCACCGTGGCCACAAAAATCATCCATGCCGTCATTGAGCGAGCGATACATGACCTTCGCGCCTAATGTCCAGCCAGTGTCCAGCGTTTGTTGGACCCCTAGAATAAGCTCATCTTGGTTCATGGGTTGCAGATTTGTATCAGCAACCGTTGCGGGAAGGGGCAGGCTGCCATCACTGACCACCTGCGACACGCCAATTTTCGGGCCAAGGCTGACAGGGCCTTGTGTAGTTGGATTACGACTCGCAAACTGATGGTAGTTCTGAACGTAGAGCTCTCCGCGCGTCATGCGGATGTTGGTATTTGACGCTACCGGAATGAAGTAGCGCCCTAGGCTACCGTAGAGTTTGGTCGGATTGTCCAATGCCATTTCGTAAGAAAATCCAAGCCGGGGTGCAATCATGTTTTTTTGTTCAACGAAACTGATTTTATCTCCGTTCTTGTTGTTGAATGACTCAGCACGCACACCACCGTAAATACGCAGAGGGTCTAAGATTTGCCAACTGTCTTCCACGTAATAGGCGGTATTCTCCACCATGTAGGTACCAGAGGTGGTGTTAGAGTTGCGATCTCGCACAAATTGAGATCCCGGCACAAAGCCGGCAACGCCGTTAATCGTGCCTGAGGCTGGCACTACATAATAACGATAGTAATGGCCGGTAGCGTAGCTTGAGCCCCCGGCTTCTGATGACTCAAATTCCTGGGCATCGACCCCGGCACGGAACTTATGGTCGCCGTAGAGATATTCGAAATCGATACGAGCAGCCAAGCGCTTGTCAAAATCTGGTGGCTCTGCAAGTCGTCCACCGCCGCCAGGGAAAGGTCCTTGCCAGCAGCCAATTTCAGCTAAGTTGGTGTCTAGCACTACAGGACACGTGGCGTTCTGCACGCGGGAACCGTACAAGGTACCGACCAAGTCTTCCACTTGGCCCACCAATACCGACGTGGTGAAGTTGTCTGTAAACGCGCCAGTGTATTTCGCAATCGATACTGTGCCGCCTGTGATTAACCAGCTATCTTTGCCTACGCCATTGAGCTCCGTGCTGAATGATTTGGCGTTAACATGGTCTGTTAACTCTATCTTTTGCTTGTTGAAAATATTGGTGAACTCCAGCAGGTGCCCGTCAGCTATGTTCCAGTCAAGCTTTATAAGCCCTGTGGGTGTGTTGCTCGTTTGAACCACCGCTGTACTTTGCGCGAAATTTACTAATTCACTCTCTTCACGCTGCACGAGCGCAAACATAAACAATTTGTCTTTGATCAAGGCACCGCCGCCTCTGATATTGAAAGTCGATATGTCGCGTTGGTCGTCTTTGCTAAACACGGTGTAAACCCCAGCTTCTTCGGGCTCACGGCTCAACACGTTTTTGCCTGAAGCGCGCAACGAATTCGGCATAGTGTAGAACGACATTCCACCGGTCCACTCGTTGGTACCACGTTTGGTCGACAAGCTGACTACACCACCGAGCGAACGGCCATATTCTGCCCCGTAGCCACCCGTTTTTACCTGTTGCTGCGCAATCGCCTCAAACGGCAGATCTGCATAAGACAGAAAGTTGCGGATGTTGGTGACGTCAAAACCGTTGATGTAGTAAGCATTTTCTGCGACAGACGAGCCCGCAAAACTGGGCAGGTCGCCTGATCCCAGCCCTGTATCACCGCGTAATACAGTCGGGGTCAGTGTTGCCACAGCATTGACATTCATCGGTACCGGCAGTTGCTGCACCATCTCTTGCGTGAACACACTGTTGGATTCTGTTGACGAGAAGTCAATCGAGCGTTGGCGGCTAGCAAAAATTGATATCTCTTCAATTGATTGGTCAAGGCTGACGCTTGAACCGCTACCAATCTTTACCAAAACTTCCACAGTGTTGCCATCTCCGGTCACGGTATAAAGGCCGGGGGGTAGCCGTGTGATAGCAAAGTCGCCGCTGGGATCGACAGTTGTAGTACGTGTCACCCCTGTTGTTGGGCTGGTCACTGTGACTGTGGCGCCTGCGGTAGCACGACCAAAGACACTGCCTTCGTCTGATTGCGCGTACACCGAAGAGTTTAGGCAAGATGTGATCAACGCAAGGGCTGTTAGGGTAAGCAATTTACCGGTAAATCGAGGCTTTACAATCATTTCACCTACTCGTAAGTTAAAATTAGAGACATGAACTGCAACTGCAAAACAAGTGGCTAGGCTATTAAGCCTACGGTTTTCCTATGAGACTAGAAACGATCGAATTTATCCTACGCAATATAAAACCTTTATTCAACAATGGAATATAAAACATTTATTCAAGTTTTTTAATTTTTTAGGGATTTGTTTTCTGTTCTTCTGTTTCGATGATTTTTTCTAACTTTTTTAGGTTTGTTGGATGACCTGAGCGTTGCAATATTAGGCTTTAGCCCTATTGCCAAGTGCCAAGTACCGCTGAAAAATTAGCTGCCATACGCTCTGGCGAGTGTGGCAATTTGAAGAAGCCATGAAAATCGCCATTGGGATTGATCAGCATAATCTCGCCACTGTGACTAACTAGATAGTCGCCGTTTTCTACCGGTTGATAACCAAAAGCTACGTTCAATTGGCGGGCAAATGTAAATATGTCGATGTATGCGCCTGTAACACCGAGGTAGTCGTCGCCAAAATAATGCACATATGCGGCAAGTTTTTCCGGCGTGTCGCGCTGTGGATCAACAGTGATAAAGGTTACTTGGATAGGCAGGGCACTGTCTTTTTCCTGCATTAACTGCTTGAACTGACGGATAGCTGCAAGGGTAAGTGGACAAACATCAGGACACGTTGTGTAACCAAAAAACACCATCGACCACTGACCGACCAGCTGCGAGTTGGCAAATGGTTTGCCCTCGTGATCTAACAAGTTGAAGTCTTGGATCTTGCGCGGCACGTCATAAACAAACAGGCCCTGTTCTGCCAACTGTGCATTGCTCAAGAGAGGTGGTGTCAGCACACGGTTGACCAGCAACCCCACCAACAAGGCCATAAACGCGATACAACCTATAACTGTTCTAGCGACATTCTTTGTCATAAATAGCGTTCAAGAGAAAACATGTACGGTTACTCAGTGCTATTTTTGCGCAGCCGATAATTGAGCGTGACCAGCGCCAGCAGTAACAAGGCACCCCCCGCATTGTGTGCCACTGCTACCGCCAACGGTAGTTGCCAAATGATATTGCTCATGCCCAGCAACACTTGCACACCAAGCAAGCCTGCAATGACATGCGCTTGCCTGTGCAAAAGCGAGCCCCCGGCGTGACGATACAACTGACTGAGTAAAAAAATTAAATACGCAGATACCACCACAGCGCCGATACGATGCATCATATGAATGGCAACTCTGGCACTGCCATCCAATTGACCACCTAAATAGTTGGGCCCAATTTCCTGCAGTAAGTTGAAGCCAGTCGCTACGTCCATTGGTGGCAACCAGCGACCCTGACAAGTCGGTAATTGGGGGCATGCAAGCGCTGCATAATTGGAACTGGTCCAACCACCGAGGGCAATTTGTATTATCACCAACAGCAATCCGATCAGCGCCAAAGATTTTAGTTTTTGCCAGTGATGCAGGGGAATATTCAGCGCAGCCCAGGGACGATTTTGCAAACGCAACACCAGCAGCCACAACAGACTGAGCGTGGCGAAGCCCCCGAGCAAATGTGTGGTCACTACCTGCGGCCATAATCTGAGAGTGACTGTCCACATACCAAACATCCCTTGCGCGATAACCAGCAGCAATAAAAACAAAGGCAATTTGAATGGTTGACCGGGCACCTTGCGCTTGCGCCAGGCCATAAAACTGATGGCCACGATCACCAATCCAAGTGTACTGGCGAAATAACGATGCACCATTTCTGGCCAAGCTTTATGTAGTTCGAACGGCGCTTCGGGAAAAGACAGCTCGGCTTGCGTAATCTGTGTACTGGACTGCGGCCAAATAGCAAGGCCGTAACAGCCGGGCCAGTCCGGGCAACCGAGTCCGGCATCCGCCAAACGCGTAAAAGCACCAAGGATCACTACACACAACGCTAGCGCTGTAGCACCTAAGGCTAGGTTATAAGACGATTTAGAGCTGAGCATAAAGGTTCCAATTGTCCAAAAATGGTGAAAGCCTACTGTCCTATATTATCCCACACTGCTTTGATCGAGCAGCTTATCGAGATCAGAAAGAATTTGTTCAGGGGTGTTTTCGGGTGTGAAAAACATCATCACATTCCCCAGAGGATCGACTACATAAATATAATGTGAGGTGATGGGGTTGCTACCGTTTATTAGGGTGGGTGTGAGTAGTGCTTGTACTGTCGGCGTAAGGGCATAAACAATTTTTAGGTCTGGCTGCTGCTCGGAAAAGTGTGCTTTAGTTGCTTCCGGCAAAGGATCTAAGGTGTCGCTGACTTGGGCATAAACCCGTTCAACCCGCTTGGACTCGGCGTTTAAACGAATGTGCAATTGCCGTAAAAAATACAGGCGCTCGGTACAAACAGCATCACACACCGGAGCGCCCAGATAAATCAAGCGCCAAGGCTGCGGACTATAATCCTTAGGCAAGACCTTGCTGATGGTGTCTTCGAATGAAACATACGCGCTGCGCCCTTCTGCATCGCGAAAATCAAATGCAGTGATATCAATAATTGGGGACAGTAATTCCCCCTTGTTGGTGGTTTTATTTACGCCTTGCACTTCGCGCAAACTAAATACCCAGGTAGCCAGACTGATCGGCACCACTGCAATTAATAATAGAAAAGTTAGTTTAAGTTTATTAATGTCCATGGTGAAAAATCTGTTTGGAGTGGTCTGGAGTGGGCAGTTGGGTTTTTTTCCACGTTTATTTTTGGGTAGATCGTAGGCTGTAATATAAAAAGAGCCCTAGCAAGGTTGCCGCCATTGCAAACCATTGTACTGCGTAGCCTCGGTGTTTTTCTGGCGAGGTGGTAATTGCCGGCCAGTTACGCATGAACACGTGCGGACTGGTTTGGGCTAGACGAATACTGAAAGGAAATAAAGTTAAGCGCGCGTCTTTACCTGCCAGTGTAAATAACGCGGCAGGTTCAAGCGTTTGAATTACTTTAGGCCAACCTTGGGCGGCCAACTCTGTTCCAAGCACCAGCTGCTTGCCCACTGCAACGTAAACACTTCCGGTGAGAGACACCTCCCCAAAGACGCTAGCGAGTGCCGGTAGCTGGTCCCGATATTGACCCTGGGGAATCCAACCGCGGTTGATAAATGCCACCGTTCCTGCGGTGGTGTGCAGGGGCACAATAACTTCATATCCTGGTTCACCCTGATATGTTTTGTTGTCGAGTAAAAACACATGGGTGTTATCGAAACTGCCGGCGATAGTTACTTGCCGATAAGACAGGTCGTCTAGTGGATCAAGCTGCGCGATGTCGACGGGGGCTTGTTGCTGACGTTCCGTATAGAGATTTAGTAGATCAATTTTTTCTTGCTCGCGTTGCAACTGCCAAAACCCCAAACTCACCAACACGGGACACAACACCAACACTAACAAGGTAAGTTTCCAGTCGAACCGCTTATGGCCCAGCTTTGCCAACATATTGAAGTACCGGCGCTTAGAAGGAGTTCTCTAACACCAAAGGGGCATGGAACTTATTGAGATATCCCGTAGTTTGTTACTATGGGCTGCCACACTCGCCAAACACCCCACCCACTATGCTCAAAACCATCATCGTATTATTACTTATTGCCATCATCATCAGCCTAGGTAGCAGCGCCGTATTTTTTTACAAGGATCAAGGCCTTGGCCGTCGCACTCATGTTGCCCTTGGTGTCAGAGTAACACTGGCTGTGTTGCTGATCATTTGCATCACCTGGGGCGTGATGTCAGGCGAGTTGATACTGGATGCGCCCTGGCTCCGGTGATTGCTGTAACTTTTTTAAGGCAGTAGGATACAGTTGCGCTGCATTGCTACAAAATGTAGACGAACAGAAACAGACACACCCACACCACATCTACAAAATGCCAATACCAAGACGCGGCTTCAAACCCAAAATGATCTTCGGGTTTGAAATGGCCTTTGATGGCACGGAGCAGCATCACGGACAACATAAAAGTACCGAGTGTTACGTGAAAACCGTGAAAGCCTGTCAACAGAAAAAAAGTAGAACCATAAATGCCAGAATTCAGGGTTAAGCCAAGCTCTGAATACGCTTCGCTATATTCCTGCATCTGTAAAAATAAAAACACCACACCCAGTAACACCGTTAAACTCAACCAGGTAATCAGTTTTTTACGATTGTTATCTTTTAACCCTGTGTGTGCAATATGAACGGTGACACTAGAGCTCAACAGTAAGATCGTGTTCCACAGCGGCAAATAATGCAGTGCTTCGCCAAAACCTTTCCAGGCCATGGACTCCTCCGGATTTTCAAAAAGTTCCGGATTGGGGTTGGCAATAACTGGCCAGATGGGCTCAAAATTTGGCCACAACATGGCCGCCACGCCTTTGGCACCTTCGCCGCCCAACCAGGGCACCGATAGATTACGCACATAATACAAGGCGCCAAAAAACGCACAGAAAAACATTACTTCGGAAAAAATAAACCAGTACATGGCAAGCACATAAGAATGTTTGAGCTGGGCACTTGGCAGACCTTGGTTATTTTCGCGGATTTGTGTGGCAAACCAGCTATACAACACACAGGACAAGATAAAAAACCCACTAAACGCCAACCAGCTGGAGGTGGTGGCACTAACATCGGCCTTGATGTCGTTGAGGGTATTGGCCAAGCCAAACACCATGAGAAACAACCCAAAAGAAGCCCAGATCGGAAATTTGGACTGCTCGGGTACATAATAAGATTCGTAGCCGTTGCTTACTTCTTCTTTTGCTGCATGCGCCATGGGTCTAACCATCCTCAATCTTGTGTTTAGTTTGCAGTCAGGTTGCTGCCTGCATTAATAAAATTTGTTGTTACGTCGAACAAGGTATACGACAAAGTCAGTTTGCTGACCTCAGCGGGAATGGCCGGATCTAAGTAAAAAATCACCGGCATTTCTACAAACGCGCCCCCAGCAAGAGTCTGCTGGGTAAAACAAAAACATTCGGTTTTATGCAGATAGTCAGCCGCGATAAACGGCACAACACTCGGTACTGCCTGTGCAACCATGGCAACCGATGAGGGATTACGTGCATAAAATTTTACTTCTGTCAGTTGTCCAGGATGTATCTCAACCTGATTAACCATCGGGTGAAATTCCCAGCTCATGCCTGCATTGTTATTGGCCGTAAACTGCACGGTTACAGTTCGCTCCTGGTCGACTGCGACAGTCGCAGCAGTGTAGGTAGTACGCGCTCCAGTTTTTCCGTTAAGCCCGGTGATGTCACAGAACACGTCATAAATAGGCACTAGCGCGAAACCAAAGCCGAACATGCCCACTACTATTACTACTAATTTGGCAAGCACACGACCCGTGCGTTGTTGCTGCTGTAAATTTGTGTGGCTATCTTTCATACGCTAGTGTCATTGCTATTATTGAATGGACGGGGGCGTGCTAAACGTGTGATACGGCGCTGGGGAGGGCACAGTCCACTCCAATCCTTCGGCACTTTCCCATACCTGGCTTGTCGCCTTCTTGCCGCCCCTCACGGTATTAACCACGATGAACAAAAAGAGCAGCTGACTGAAGCCGAAAATAAATGCGCCAATACTCGACACCATGTTGAAGTCTGCAAATTGCAATGCATAGTCGGGAATACGGCGTGGCATGCCCGCCAAACCTAGGAAATGCTGTGGAAAAAACAATACGTTTATGCCGACGAACGACAGCCAAAAATGTAATTTGCCCAAAGTTTCGTCATACATATTGCCCGTCCATTTTGGCAACCAATAGTAGGCAGCCGCCATGATGGAAAAAATAGCACCCGGCACCAGCACATAATGAAAGTGGGCAACCACGAAATATGTATCGTGGTATTGGAAGTCTGCAGGTGCAATTGCCAACATCAAACCAGTAAAGCCGCCCATGGTGAACAACACGACAAAGGCAATTGCAAACAACATCGGTGTTTCAAAACTGATGGAGCCGCGGAACATGGTGGTGATCCAGTTAAATACTTTCACTCCCGTCGGTATCGCGATCAGCATGGTTGCATACATGAAGAACAATTCACCGGCCAAGGGCATACCCGTGGTAAACATGTGATGCGCCCATACTATGAAAGACAGAAACGCGATGGAGGATGTGGCATACACCATCGAGTCGTAACCAAACAATTTTTTGCGCGAAAAGGTCGGGATGATTTCAGACACGACGCCGAATGCTGGCAGAATCATGATGTACACCTCGGGATGACCGAAGAACCAGAACACATGCTGGAACAACACTGGGTCGCCACCTCCGGCCGCACTGAAAAAGCTTGTACCAAAGTGAATATCGAACAACATCATCGTTACCACACCCGCCAGTACCGGCATTACCGCAATTAACAAATAAGCAGTAATCAGCCAGGTCCAAACAAACATCGGCATTTTCATGTAAGTCATACCGGGCGCACGCAGATTTTGGATGGTGGCGATAATGTTGATGGCACCCATGATCGACGAGGCGCCCATAATGTGAATGGCGAAGATGAAGAAGGTAACGGTAGACGGAGCGTAGGTCGTGGATAACGGCGCGTAGAAAGTCCAACCAAAATTGGGGCCGCCTGCATCCATCAACAAAGTGGATGACAACATTGCAAATGCAAACGGTAAAATCCAGAAGCTCCAGTTGTTCATGCGGGGCAACGCCATGTCGGGCGCGCCAATCATCAGTGGAATCATCCAGTTTGCCAGGCCAACAAATGCCGGCATTACCGCACCAAAAACCATCACCAACCCGTGCATGGTAGTCATCTGGTTAAAAAAGCTCGGTTCAACAAACTGTAAACCAGGCTGAAACAATTCGGCACGAATCACCAGCGCAAACGTACCGCCCAGCAGAAACATGGCAAAACTGAACCACAAATACATCGAGCCTATGTCTTTGTGGTTGGTAGTGTACAGCCAGCGCGTAATGCCTTTGGCTGGGCCATGGTGATGATCGTCGTGTCCTATCGCCATTTGTTTGATTCCTTAAACGTGTATTAGTGCTTTATGTTGGGGTTGGGTGCTTGTGAGCTGCTTATTCACCAGCAGCCTGCAGTTGCAATATCTCAACTGGGGTGATCATGTCACCCATGGTGTTGCCAAATGCATTACGCTCGTAGGTAACCACGGCGGCGATATCCACCGGACTTAGCAGAGCGCCATAAGCCGACATCGCTGTGCCCGGACGACCATTGATCACGGTAGCTACATGATCGCCAATTGGGCCGGTGGCGATTGGACTACCAAGCAAAGAAGGAAATGCCGGCGGTAAACCTTGACCATTTTGTTGATGACAAGCCATGCAGAAAGTGGTGTAAACGGTTTGACCTTGTGCGACCAGTTGCTCCAGGCTCCACTCTTGATTGGCCAGTTCCGCGACGGCTGCAGCCGCTTTTTGTTTGTCTGCTATCCAGTTGTTGTAGTCGGCTTCTGCCATTACCTGCACGACTATCGGCATAAACCCATGATCCTTGCCACATAACTCGGTACATTGACCACGATATATGCCGGGCTGTTCGGCAATGAACCAGGATTCATTTACAAAACCAGGTACAGCATCTTTTTTCACTGCCAGATCAGGCACCCACCAAGAATGAATTACGTCGGCAGAGGTCAGTAGTAAGCGCACTTTTTTGTTAACCGGAACTACCATGGGCGCATCTACTTCCAGCAAATAATTTTCCCCTTTGGCAGCGATGTTTTGAATTTGCTCAGCTGGCGTCGCCAGGTTACTGAAAAAGACAACTTCCTCGCCGGTTGCTGTCAAATACCGATATTGCCACCGCCATTGGTAGCCAGTGACCATAATGTCGAGATCGGATTCAGAACTGTCGTAGATCTGCGTCAACACTTGAGTGGCCGGAATAGCCATGACGATGAGAATGACAAAAGGAATTGTCGTCCAGATCATTTCAACTTTGGTGCTGTGAGTGAAAGTGGCAGGAATTGCCCCTTTAGACTTACGATACGCGAACAGCGAATAAACCAGTACGCCATACACGAGTACCCCGATAACCACGCAGATCCAGAAAATAGTCATGTGTAGACTGTAAGTTTTCCGGCTGATACTGGTAATGCCCAGTGGCATGTTCAGTTCCCACGCTGCCAAGGCTGCAGTACTAACTACAGCAAGTACGACACTGACCAATCCGCGCCACAGCTTGTTCTTTGGCAACATTCGCCATTTCTCCATGTCAATTGTAAATTCACAGACTAACCGTTAGCGCAGGCAAGCCTGACTAACTGGGAGCCCATTCTGTTTTTTATTTAATTTTTTACTACTTTTTGTACTGCTTGCCTGGTTCTACTTTCATTTTTCTTTTGATGCCCTGACTGGCAGGACTGGAGAACACCGGAGGGACCAGCTCTAGAAAAACACGCTGGAAACGCCTGAATAGTAGGTTGCACAAACTTTAATAAAATTTGCGCCCCTATCAAACGGTTATTATTATATCAGCATGGTTGCTATATTTGGCATCTCAAAATCTGGCTTTACAAATAATTTACATCAAATAAGTTTGACTTCGTTACGGCGGCATTACGCGGTGAAATGCGCTGTTTTTAACTGCTTGCCTTGGCTAGAATCTGAGATCCTGATACACAACCACCCTTGTTGAGAAACAGCATGACGATCCGCAGTTATATGCAGCATATCCCCTCCCTTGCTCAGGGAGTTTTTGTGGATGCAAGCGCCGTGGTTATAGGGCGCGTTACCCTCGGTGTTGACGTTTCTATATGGCCAATGACAGCCGTTCGCGGTGACGTACACGATATTAGTGTAGGGGATCGCACCAATGTGCAGGACGGCTCGGTGTTGCATACCACCTCCCCCGAATCATTTCCAAGTAATGGCTTTCCGCTTGTCATTGGCGCAGATGTGACGATCGGCCATCGGGTTATTTTGCACGGCTGCCGTATAGGCAATCGCGTGCTGATCGGCATGGGTGCCATTGTGATGGACGGCGCTGTGATTGAAGACGATGTGATGCTTGGTGCGGGCAGTGTGGTCAGTCCGGGCAAAGTGTTATCGTCGAAGGGACTGTATGTCGGCACTCCCGCCAAGCGAATACGGGAATTGCGCCCCGAGGAGTTAGAGTTTTTACTCTACAGCGCCCACCATTATGTGCGCTTGAAAGATAAACACATCAGCAGTTCGGTTACCCTAAGCTGACCAAAAAAACAGTAAGCCCAGTTACCGTGCCGCTAATTTGTATGGCTACGCGTTTCTGAGGGCTTCTAGCACCGTAAGAGTTAGTGGTCTTACGCCGCGCCAGATCCAGAAAGACTCAGCTGCCTGTTCGACCAGCATGCCAAGACCGTCGATGATTTTGACCGCGCCATGTTGCTGTGCCCAACGCAAAAATATTGTTGGCTCTTTGCTGTACATCAGGTCGTAACACCAAGCATTGGGATTCAACAATTGGTGCGGTAAAGGTGGCAGTTCGTCGTGCAAACTTGCGGACGTGGCGTTGATCACCCAATCAAAAGATTGGCCAGATAATTGCTCATAAGTACAAGCTTGCACCTGGCCGTGCTGGCTAAACGTAGAGGCTAATTCTGCTGCTTTACTAATAGTGCGGTTGGCTATGCAAATAAAGCTGGGCTGTTGTTGCAACAGCGGCTGTAGGATGCCACGGGTTGCTCCACCCGCGCCCAAAATCAAAACTGAAGCCTGTGCCAACTTGCCGCCGTGATTGTGAAGAATATCTTGCACCAGACCAATTCCATCCGTGTTGTGCCCGTGTAAACGACCATCGGCATCCAACACTAAAGTATTTACCGCACCCGCTATGCCTGCTGCTGGCGAAAGTATCGAAGCCAACATACACGCTTCCTGCTTGAAGGGCACCGTGATGTTAAGCCCCTTACCGCCGGCAGAAAAAAATTCTTGTACACGAGCGGCAAAGGTTTCTGGCTCTACCAACAATGTGCTGTATTGCAACTGCTGGCCGGTCTGCTGGGCAAACGCGGCGTGAATACGCGGCGATTTGCTGTGTATTACCGGGTTACCCATTACTGCATATTGATCAATCACTGCCACCTCCTCCGCACTTAATTTGCCCAGTCTCGTGGCCGTAAATAGTCGGTGTACAGACGCGCTTCTGCTGTGCCGGGTTCGGGTTTGTAATCGTAGTCCCAACGTACCTCGGGCGGCAGCGACATGAGGATAGATTCGATTCTGCCAACACCGGACTGCAAACCAAAGATTGTGCCGCGATCGACGACAAGGTTGAACTCCACATAGCGCCCACGTCGATATTTTTGAAAGCGTTTTTCAGTGTCGCCATATGGTGTGTCTTTGCGCCGTTGCAATATCGGCACATAAGCATCTAGAAAACTGTTGCCCACCGCCTGCATTAATCCAAAGCTTTTGTCGAATCCCCATTCGTTGAGGTCGTCAAAAAACAAACCCCCAATACCGCGTGGTTCATTACGATGTTTGAGAAAAAAATAATCGTCACACTCTTTTTTGAAACGTGGATACACTTCTGCCCCAAACGGGTCACACGCTTTTTTGGCAGTCATGTGCCAGTGCTTGCAATCTTCATCGACGCCGTAATATGGCGTTAAATCGTAACCACCACCAAACCACCACACGGGTTCAATACCTGGTTTTTCCGCGATAAAAAAACGGATGTTGGCATGTGAAGTTGGCGCATACGGATTACGCGGATGTATAACTAGTGAAACTCCCATGGCTTGAAAGGAACCACCAACCAATTCTGGACGTTTTAAAGTTGCGGCGGGCGGTAGCGCTTTTCCAAACACATGGGAAAAATTTACCCCCCCTTTTTCGATTACTGCCCCGTCGGCAAGAACACGCGTAATACCACTGCCCCCTGCATCCCGATCCCAACTGTCTGTTCTGAACTTACTTGAACCATCGACAGATTCCAGCCCTGCACAAATTTGCGACTGAATGTTCAGTAAATAATTTTTTATAAGATTAGCATCAATGTTGATTAATTTTTCAGTCATGGATAGTACTTACCTTTTTGCTTTTCTGATGACGTCCGTTGAGTTGAGATCGCAAATCTTAGTTGGCCCCAGCAAGCCGCCGAGTTTGCCTGGCACTACATAATCCAGGCGACTGCCAAACATGGTGAGAACCCTGAGTTGGTTGGTGGCTGGCGACAATGATGCAGGATTTGCAGACGTAGATACCAAGGGCCCGCCAAAAGCTCTACACAGCTGAACTACTATTGGATGTGCACTTACCCGTACTGCCACTGTAGTAAATTGTCCTTTAATCCAAACTGGAACGAGTTGATCAGGATCAGGTAACAACCAAGTTACCGGCCCTGGCCAACTCTGCTTTAACAACAATAATTGAGCAGCACTCAGCGGAGATAATAATGGTGCGATTTGCTTCATTGTTGCCGCCACTAGAATCAGCCCTTTTTCCACCGGTCGTTGCTTGAGCTGCAACAGCCGCTCCACGGCTGCGGCATGGTAGGGATCACATCCTAAGCCCCAGACGCCTTCTGTTGGATAAGCAATTACACCGCCTTTGTGCAAGCACGTAACTGCGCGTCGAATGTGTTGCGTTGCCATAAATGATTCCTAGGTAGCCTAGTATTCTCGCATCAAGTCAGGTGGCAGACAAAACATAGCCGCCAGAAGTCATGCTAATTAAGCCCTTTAATTCTAATTCCATCAAACACGTGTAAAGGAGGGGTAAATCCAGGCCTGATCGAAGGGCTAGTACATCGACAGTTGCAGGGTCGTAGGCAATGTAGGTGAGAAGTTGTTTTACATCTTTCGAGATTGAAACGCTTGTTTTAGGGTTAAGGATAATCTCGGCTTGGTTAACTACCCGACTTTGTTCCCACGCCAGCAATGCCGGCAATTCTTCTAGTATGTCATCAACTGTCTCCACCAATTTACCGCCCTGTCGAATCAGTTGATGGCAACCCCTGGCCAAAGGGTTATGGATGGAACCCGGCAGTACAAACACTTCTCGCCCTTGTTCAGCTGCGATTCGTGCAGTGATCAGCGAGCCGCTTCTTTTCGCTGCTTCCACCACTAATACTCCATGTGAAAGGCCACTTATGATGCGGTTGCGACGCGGGAAATTCCAAGGTTCTGGTCCGGTATGTGGCAAAAACTCCGACACCACAGCGCCAGTGGTGGCGATCAAGTTAGCTAAAACGCTGTGGTGCCGTGGATAGATTTGCGCCAACCCCGTGCCCAGCACTGCGATTGTTACCCCCTGTTTGTCCAAGGCGCCTTGATGACTTTCAGCATCAATACCCAACGCCAACCCGCTGGTGATCTGATAACCGGCAAGCGTGAGTTCCGCGGCAAAACGACGCGCATTTTTACGACCATCGGCAGTGGGATTGCGACTGCCTACAATTGCCAGCTGAGGCAGGGTCAATACTAGGGGATCTCCCCACACAAATAATAAGGGAGGGGGATCTACAGTCTCAAATAAAAGTGGCGGATAGTCTGGGCTGGCGAAAGTGAGAAGGTGATGGCCGGTTTGTTGTTCCCATTCTAAGCAGGTATCGTGTTGACGCTTGATTTCAGTGGGCAACTGGTTTTGCAACAAATGTTGCAGCCATCCAATAAAGTCTGGTGATAAACCGGCCGTGCACAGCTGTGTATCACGCCGCGAGAGTAGTTTTGAAGGCGCGCCAAATTGTTGATACAGAGCCTTAAGTTTTACAGCCCCAACGCCGGGCAACAAGGCGAGAGTTATCCAGTGCAGAGTATCTTCAAGTAGCATAAGGATCATCCATGATCACAGAGTCGTAAGGCAGTTAAGTTGGGCGCTTATTACCTTTTTTATCTTCTTATTACATTGTCCGTAGTTCAATAGCTACGTTAGCCTGATCCATAGGTTAACTTTTTTAGAAAGTTTTATGGAGTTACTACTTTGTCGCCCATTCGAACGTCTTTGGTGTTTTTGATAATCAATCCATAACTTGCATCTTCAAACACACTATAGATTAGTACTGTCGCAATGTTTTCGCCAGGAAATGCAACTGTGCGACCGCCATCCATTCCTATAAAGCGTTGTAGTTTTTGAAGACGCGATACCGGGCCCTGATTATCAATTACTTCAAGCTCAGGTTCCTGAACGACCAGTATATGACCGGTATCTATCCCGGCCTTTTTGCCTTTATTTAAAATCAGCGTGTGGTACAAGCCCCCCAAAGCTCTGCCGTCATCAATAGTAACAATTGCTGCATCCACCGCAAAAGTCGGAGGGGATGGTAGATAGGACGAATCCAGGGGGACGCGCAGGTTCGGAATAAAACGATCACCCGGGCGCGCTTCGCGGTCAGAAGCATCGATAATTAACGTTGCCTCCTGACCGTTGGTTGTTTTAACGGTGGCACTCCCAACATAAACCGCCTCCACACCAAGCAGTTCGTTCGTGTCAGGGTCTTTAAGCTCTCGACCATAGTGCACAATGTCATAGCTAAAGATCCCAGGTGTCCATTGACCTCGCCCGAAAATCTCGTGCCCTGTAGCAAAAATAGAGCTTCCATCTCGTTCGGCCAGAAGGTAAGGCGCATCTTTCAAAACTTGAGAATCGACGAAAGAATTGCTGCTCAAAAATGCGCTGATTTGTTCTAATGAAATTGCGGGTATAGGACTGCTGATATTAGAGCGCCGCACCTGCGGAGACAGCTTGATTGTGGGCAGCCCTGAAGTTTCAGCTGCGATTGGCTGGCTAACGCGTAAAACCGGAGATCCATTTTCAAAGACCAGTTCTATGACATCGCCCGGGTAAATAAGATCGGGATTATCGATCTGCGGATTAGCTTGCCATACTTGTGGCCACATCCAAGGCTCTGCCAAAAACTGGCCCGCGATATCCCAAAGCGTGTCTCCTTTCACAACCGTATAAGTTTGCGGTGTGTCGGCTCTTAACGCTACTTCTGCCGCAGAGATAAATGAACCGCCTAGCACTAGGTATAAACCCAGTATCAGTACCCAGCAGCCTCTTTGCTGTAGCGTTCGTGGATATGCGATCGTCATAGACATTCTCTATTCGGGTATTGTGGCGTAACTAGCTAACAAACTTAAACGTACACAATAGTAACTATATGTTTTTGTATTATATAGGCTTAGCAATCTTTATTTAGGTTAATTATCACCTTGTAAGTTTCGATGTTCACCCCTTGGCCATAACAAAAAGCACGGTTTTAACGTATTATTAACCATCTAATTTTGACCTATAAATTTAGTTTTATCGTTATGAGTTTGCTTACCATTCTTGAATTTCCCGATCTGCGACTTCGTAAACGCGCCCGCCCAGTACAACTGGTAGATGATAAATTACGCGCGCTTATCGCTGACATGTTTGAAACCATGTACAACGCCCCTGGTATTGGGCTAGCCGCAACACAAGTGGATATTCAGCAACGCTTGTTGGTTTTGGATGTGTCCGACAACCATGATGCGCCCATGGTATTTATCAATCCTGAGATTGAAGTGTTAGATAAAGAGCCGCTAGGTTATGAAGAGGGTTGTTTATCGGTGCCCGGTTTTTTTGATTTGGTTCATCGCCCGCGAAAAATACGTGTCAAAGCCTTGGACCAGCATGGCGCAGAATTTCAACTCGATGCAGAAGGATTGCTGGCGGTATGTATTCAGCATGAGGTCGATCACCTTGAAGGTAAATTGTTTGTAGATTATCTGTCCATACTCAAGCGCCAACGTATAAAACGCAAATTACTCAAAGATCAAAGACAAAATGACGATGTCTGAGTTTTATGGGCCCTCACTCAAGATCAACACTTATGCCGGTTCATGATCTTAGAATTGTCTTTGCTGGTACGCCAGATTTTGCTGCTAGTCATTTAATATCGTTAATACAAAGGGATTTGAGCGTTGTTAGTACTTACTCTCAACCCGACCGACCCCGTGGTCGTGGAAAACTCACTTTACCTTCCCCGGTTAAAGAAGTTGCTCTGGCAAATAATATACCCGTGTTTCAACCAGTTGCTTTCGACTCTGATCATGTTCTAAATGAGCTCGCCACTCAAAAACCTGACATCATGATCGTAGTCGCTTACGGTCTTTTGCTCCCCCAAAGCGTCTTAGATATTCCCCGTCTTGGCTGTATCAATGTGCATGCTTCTTTACTACCTCGTTGGCGTGGTGCCGCACCTATTGAAAGGGCGATTCTTGCTGGTGACAAGATAAGCGGTGTTAGCATTATGCAGATGAACCGTGGTCTTGATACCGGTCCGGTGTTAGCAAGTGCCAGTACTCCTATTACCATAACAGACAACAGTTCTACCCTTGCTGATCGACTCCTGCTGCTTGGTTGCAACACTCTTTTTAATGTGTTGTTACAACTTGCAGCAGGCACAGCAAGTCCAGCTATACAGGACGACAAACTTGCGATCTACGCACGAAAACTTCGCAAAGAAGAGGCTGGTATTAACTGGGATAATTCAGCTTTGTATATTCAGCAGCAAGTAAATGCTTTTTACCCGCGCTCACCCGCTTATTGTTTTTATCAAGGCCAACGTCTTCGAATTATTTCTTCTGCTGCTAATCACGAAAGTTCAACCGCTATTGCCGGCACCATACTTAGTGTTAGTTCGGTTGCAATATTGGTTAGCTGCGGGCATGGATCGCTCTTAGTTAGTGTCCTACAGCTAGAAGGTAAATTACCGATGGCACTGACATCGCTGTTAAATGGCCACCCTGATTTTTTTCGTGTTGGGCAACTGCTTACCTCTGTACACGATCATGTCCAAAGCAATTAGTGAGCGTGTATTGGCCGTTAGTATTCTCTGTGACATTTTGCAACAGCGAGGCTCGCTGGCTGGTGTTTTAGGCTCTTCTCTTAAGTCGCGGCCCGACCTTAATGCAGCCCTAGTACAGGAATTATGTTACGGCGTTTGCCGCTGGTATCACCGTTTGCATGGCACTGCACAAATCTTGTTGGAAAAGCCCTTACGCAATAAAGACACAGATATTTACTGTCTAATTTTGCTTGGTTTGTATCAACTAAGCTTCACTCGGATTGCTTCACATGCAGCCATTAATGAAACAGTTAGTGACGCTGACCTATTGGGCAAACCATGGGCTAAAAATCTGATTAATGCAGTTTTACGCGAAGCTCAACGCAAGCAGGATGAGCTTTTGATTCTGGCTGAAAAAGATTATGTTAGTTGGTACTCACACCCTGGCTGGTTGCTTAGCCGCTTGAAGCAAGACTGGCCGGCCGATTATCGATCTATTATGGACGCCAATAATGCCCGCGCACCCATGACGCTTAGGGTTAACACTTCAAAAATACAACCGACCACTTATTTGGAGCTTTTGCTGCAAGCCGGTATTGGTGCACAACCCGGATTACTCGCACTCAGCGCAGTAATTTTGGACAGCCCCTGCGATGTTCTCCGACTGCCTGGTTTTGCCGACGGACTGGTCAGCGTCCAAGATGAAGCGTCGCAATTAGTAACAACCCTTTGGCCCCTTACCTCTGGTTTAAACGTACTAGATGCCTGTGCTGCGCCCGGTGGAAAAACCTGCGCACTGCTTGAAGCCGTACCCGGTTTGTTTGTTACAGCAATGGACAATGAAGCTCGCCGCATACCTAGAATTATCGAAAACCTGGATCGTTTAGGGTTGGACGCGCGGGTTATTTGCGGGGACATCTGCTCTGCTGTGCCTTTGGAGCCGGCATCTTTTGATCGCATCCTGTTGGATGTACCCTGTTCTGCTACAGGCGTAATTCGACGCCACCCCGATATCAAATTGTTGCGATCGGAGGCAGAGGTCAAGCGTCTCACAGAAACTCAAGCTGCCTTGTTGCAGGCAGCATGGCCATTGCTGTCCCCGGGGGGATATTTACTGTACAGCACCTGTTCCCTGCTGAAAGCTGAAAACAGCGTCCAAATTGGCATTTTTGTTGCCCAAAATCAGGATGCTGAACCGCAACCACTGACTATCCCCGGCTCCAAAGCCTGCGATTTTGGCATTCAGCTTCACCCCCAAACGGGGCAACAAGATGGATTTTATTATGCCTTGCTGCGCAAACGAACAGCCCTAAGGTGACGGGCGTGGGATGACGGGATTTTTGATTCTTATTGCCCCTTCGTGAAGCGATCTTAGTTATAACTTACCTTAAGGGCACTTCCAGGAAGTGTCTTTCTTCTTGAGCGCCTTTGGATTAATAAATTTCTGCTTCACCAATTGGTCGGCGTTTGAAACGTTTGTATTCCCACTGGTATTGCGCTGGCGCGGCAGAAATGGCCTGCTCGATGGTCCGATTCATTGCTGCGAGCCCCTCCGTAATATGCCCGGCATATACTTCGGGGTCGGGTGACTGGAATTTAATCGTGAACTCGGGCTTGCCCTTATTAAAACTGCGGATCGCAAACCCTACCACTATTTGCGCCCCCGTTTTTTGTTGCAGCTTGTTAAGTAGTGTCATCGTAAGTGCCGGTATCCCGTAAAAAGGGGCAAACAAACCTCCAGAATCTGGGGGCACCTGGTCGGGCAAAATAGCGACGATCTCTCCGCGTCTCAGTGTCTGCAACAGCACAGCCACGCCTTTGTGGTTGGTTGCTACCATCTTCGCACCGGAACGGCTACGTGCACGGTAGATCAGGTCATTCAGTTGTTTGGAGGCTGGCTCTTTGTAGAGCTGGCTAGATTGCCCACAGCCACAGGTGTTGAGATACAAACCAAAAATTTCCCAATTGCCTATATGCGGTACAAGTACTAGGACCCCCTTGCCCGCTGCCTTGGCGCTTTGTAAAAGCTCCAGGCCTTCTACCTCCTTAATCAAGCTCAAGGTTTTTTGGGCAGGCCATAGCCACACAGCTCCCGTTTCAATAATGGTTTGAAACGTTTGCAAAATACTGAGTCGTGCCAGTTGTGTTCTATATTTTTCGCCCAGTTGCGGAAAACACAAAGCAAGGTTTGTGAGTGTGGTGATTGCCATTCTTTTTTTTGTCCACCAGCAGAATTGGCCAACTACAATTCCCAGCAATCGTGAGACTTGTAACGGCAGTAGCGCAAGTACACGCAAAAGGAGAATTGTGGCTGCTGCTTTCATACTAGACATGGTCTTTGATGCCGGGCAGGACAGCGCGTGTTGCCGTGCTTTAGGGCTTTATTCACAGGGTTTGGCTCTCGCTATCGCTTACTCTTTTCAGGATAATAGCGACATCTTTTGTATCGCCGCAATGGTACCCGATCAGGGTGTGTCTGGAGTCTTTTTTTGACCAAGTCTTCTGTAGATGTTTCAACCTTTCAAGGGCTGATACTCGCCCTGCAACAATTCTGGGCCGACCGTGGTTGTGTAATTATTCAGCCCTTGGATATAGAAGTTGGCGCTGGTACTTTTCATCCTGGTACGTTTTTACGCGCCATCGGTCCGGAAAGTTGGAATACCGCTTATGTACAGCCTTGCCGTCGTCCTACCGATAGCCGGTACGGTGAAAACCCGATGCGCTTACAGCATTATTATCAGTTTCAGGTCCTCCTCAAACCTTCACCGCTAAATATCCAAGAACTCTATTTGGAGTCCCTAAAACACCTTGGTATTGACACACTAATACATGATATTCGATTTGTAGAAGACAATTGGGAATCGCCCACGTTGGGCGCTTGGGGGCTGGGCTGGGAAGTCTGGCTCAACGGCATGGAGGTTACTCAGTTCACCTACTTTCAACAGGTAGGCGGACTGGAATGTTATCCGGTAAGTGGTGAAATCACCTATGGCATCGAACGTATTGCGATGTATTTGCAAGGTGTTAACAAAATATTTGATCTTGTGTGGGCAAATACGCCCAACGGGGTGGTGACCTACGGTGATGTTTTTCATCAAAATGAAGTTGAAATGTCGGCTTATAATTTTGAAAAAGCCAATACCGACATTCTGTTCAAAAACTTCAACGAACATGAGCTCCAATGTCAAACATTGTTAGAAAATAAGCTGGTATTACCTGCCTATGAGCATGTCCTGAAAGCCTCCCACACTTTTAATTTGCTTGATGCCCGCTCCGCCATTTCAGTAACCGAACGCCAACGCTACATCCTTCGCGTCCGTACCTTGGCTCGTTTGGTTGCACAATCTTATTACGATTCCCGCGCACGCCTAGGCTTCCCTCTAGCCCCAGAAGCGTTACGGAATGAATGCCTGGAGAAAGACAACCATGCATAAGCAAGATTTGTTGATTGAAATAGGCACTGAAGAGTTGCCCCCCAAAGCATTGTTGTCTTTATCTGAGGCTTTTGCCGCAGAGATCGCAGCTCGCTTGCAAAAAGTGGGCTTGGAATTTTCTTCCATCGATTCCTTTGCGACACCAAGACGCCTAGCCATGATTGTGCATCAATTAGCTGACCACCAAGCAGATGCTATTACAGAAAAGTTGGGGCCTGCTCTATCTGCAGCTATTGGTGCTGACGGAAAACCCACTAAAGCAGCAGAAGGTTTTGCTCGTTCTTGCGGGGTTGACTTTGCAGACCTTAAACATAAAACCGAAGGGAATGTAATTAAACTGGTGCATCGCAGTGAACGTAAAGGCGGTGCAACTGCAACATTGATACCCGATCTTGTTGTAGAGTCTTTAGCTGCATTGCCCATCCCCAAAAAAATGCGCTGGGGTAGCTCCCGAAACGAATTTGTGCGGCCTGTACACTGGGCTGTGTTGTTGTTTGGCAAGCAGGTAATCTCTGCCTCTATTCTAGGTGTTACCAGTGGTGCGACTACACGCGGCCATCGCTTTCATCACCCGGCCGAAATAGTTTTAAACTCTCCCGCTGATTACAACAACGCTCTATTTCAAGAAGGTAAAGTGATTGCCAGTTTTTCCCGACGTCGAGACGTAATAAAAGAACTCGTTGAAAGGGAAGGGCAAAAACTTAATGCCCGCGCGATAATCGACCCAGCACTGCTAGATGAGGTTACTGCATTGGTCGAATGGCCTATTGCTCTTACAGGAAATTTTGATCGTGACTTTCTAGCTGTGCCCAAAGAGGCCTTAATATCTTCTATGAAAAGCCACCAAAAATGTTTTCACTTGTTGGATGCTCAAAATAATATCCTGCCTAATTTTATAACTGTTAGTAATTTAATAAGTCGTGACCCAGGACAAGTTATAGCAGGCAACGAAAAAGTTATTCGTCCACGCTTGGCTGATGCAGCATTCTTTTTTAGTCAAGATAAACGACAACCTCTTTCTGAAAGAATTAATAATCTTAAAAATGTTGTGTTCCAGCAAGAGCTCGGCACTGTCTATGAAAAATCTAGCCGTGTTACCAAACTTGCAACACAAATCGCGTTACTTTTAAAAGCCGATCAAATATTGGCTGCTCGAGCTGCTGCACTTGGAAAATGTGATTTGCTCACCAGCATGGTTTACGAGTTTGCTGAACTGCAAGGTGTTATGGGTTATCACTATGCTCTCAATGATGGTGAGAATGTTGAAGTTGCCCTTGCACTAAACGAACAATACCTACCGCGTTTTTCTGGCGATGCCCTTCCGACGTCTAAAACCGGCATGATCTTAGCGATCGCAGAGCGGCTTGATACTATCACTGGTTTATTTGGTATCGGACAACCCCCTACTGGCTCCAAGGATCCCTTCGCCTTACGCAGGGCTGCTCTAGGGATATTGCGCATCATTATTGAAAACCAATTACCTCTTGATTTGGTCGCTTGTGTGACTGCGGCTACCAGTAATTATCTAGTATTGTCTAAATCAGCTGGTTTAGAAAAAGTTGTACTGGATTTTATTTTCGAACGATTGCGCTCTCTATATGCAGATCAAGGAGTTAGCAGCGATGTATTTCTATCAGTTGATTCCGTACGGCCAGCCAACCCCCTAGAATTTGATGCCCGAGTACGCGCTGTAAGCAGTTTTGTGCGTATGCCACAAGCATTGAATCTCGCTGCTGCTAACAAAAGAGTATCCAATATCCTCCAGAAAGCAGCTTTTGTAGATAGTTCCGTCGTGCAATCAGAGCTGTTGATAGAACCTGCAGAACAAACACTAGCTACGACACTGCTAGCTGTACAAATCAAAGTTGCGCCTTTGCTAAAGACTAATCAATTTGCTGATGCGCTGGCAGCCATGGCGGCTTTACAACCGCCCGTTGATGCATTTTTTGAACAGGTCATGGTTAACGTCGACGACCAAGCAGTTCGTAATAATCGATTAGCATTACTTCAGCAATTACGGCAGTTGTTTTTAGGTATTGCTGATATATCACTCTTGCAGAATGTCTGACCTTAAACTTCCTATGCTGGTTATTCTGGATCGTGATGGTGTGATCAATCAGGATTCTGATGCCTATATCAAAAGTGTTGATGAATGGATTCCAATTCCTGGAAGTATTAACGCAATTTCTCAGCTGTCTCTGGCAGGCTTTAAAATTGCGGTTGCTACTAATCAATCGGGGTTAGCACGCGGTCTCTTTGATGAAATTACTCTCGGTAATATGCACTCGCTCATGGGAGACTTGGTAGAGGAGTGTGGGGGTCAAATAGATGTTATTTGTTATTGTCCACACGGCCCAGATGAAGGCTGCCTATGCCGTAAACCAGCATCTGGTTTGTTGGAGCAAATTGCTGATGAGTTAATGATTCCTGTTGCTGGTGCGTGGTATGTAGGGGACACATCTAAAGATCTAGAGCTTGCCTTGAAGATGCTATGTCGGCCAATCTTGGTACGAACCGGAAAAGGTCGCAAAACGGAATTGCAGCTGGGGGTAGAAAAACTGAATGGTGTAATGATATTTGACGATCTGGCAGCAGCGGCCATTTTTATTTTATCGCAACAACTTACCACTTTGGGTACACCTCTCAATGGCCAATAAAATTTTACCGGTGTTGCGTTCGACATTATTTTATCTTGGCTATATTCTGACGCTTATTCCGCACACCACTTTATGCGTGTTGTTGGGATGGATGTTTCCGCTTAAATCAAGATTTCGTTTTTTTGTCCTTTGGAATCGATTTTCAATTTGGTGGCTTAAAATTACTTGTGGTGTTGAATACCGAATTCATGGTGTGGAAAATATTCCTGCACATCCTTTTGTCTTATTAAGCAACCACCAATGCCCGTGGGAAACTATTTTTTTATATGCTTATTTCGCACCCTTATGTGCCATCTTAAAAATGGAGCTGCTGCGAATACCATTTTTTGGATGGGCGATGGCACTCTTGGGTCCAATCGCGATTAATCGCAAAAACCCCAGACTTGCATTAAAAACTTTATTAACCATGGGCAAAGCAAGGCTTCAAGCGGGTATTTCTGTTTTGGTATTCCCTGAAGGAACTCGCGTAGCTCCTGGTGTGGAAAAAAAATATTCGAGTGGTGGCGCTGCTTTAGCAATTACAAGTGGAGTATTGGTCTTGCCTGTTGCACATAATGCGGGGCTGTTTTGGCCATCCAAAAAATTTTTGAAAACTGCAGGCGTAATTGATGTCGTAATTGGCGCTGCCATTGCTACTACAAACAGGGAGCCTAGAGAGCTTACCGAGGCAGTACAGTTATGGACTCAACATACTCTTACGCAAAAAGAATATGGGCTCTAATATTACAAAAACCAGCTCGGATTACTAAAGCTAACTTTGGTTAAATATCCAGATTGGAAACCATAAGTGCATTTTTTTCTATAAAGTTTCGACGCGGTTCTACTTGATCACCCATTAATGTTGAGAACAATTGATCAGCTCCCATCGCGTCTTCAATGGTTACTTGTGACATTCGTCGGAAATTGGGATCCATAGTGGTTTCCCATAATTGTTCAGGATTCATTTCTCCCAAACCTTTATAGCGCTGCAGATAATGACCTTTCATTGCATCATTCATCAGCCACTCTAAAGCTTCGCGAAAATTATTTACTACTTGTGTTTTTTCACCACGTTTTACAAATGCGCCAATTTCAAATAGTCCTTTAAGCGTAGATCCAACTCGGAAAATATCGCGGTATTCTGCAGAACGGAAAAACTCGAGTGTAAGAGTAGCTTTGCGAGTCACGCCATGAATGATAGAAGTAACTACCGGAACATAGATGTGCTCTTCTTCATCGTGTCTGACATGGAATCTGTACATAGCCCCGGTTTTGCTGGTGCTGACTACAGCTTCTAGATTGGCCACCCACTGCGTCACCGCTTGTTCATTTCCTAACTGTTCTACAGTTAATTCGTCCTGGTTCAATAACGCTAACAGTATTTCTCCCGGATATTGACGAGATAATCGCGTTATCTGAACCTGGACACCACGATAGTCTTGCACAAGAGTTTGCAAGGCGACTCCAGCGATTCCAGGAGCACTTGCATTAACATGCAGGCTGGAATCTTCTAACGCCATTTGAGTTTGATACAGTGCAAGCTCGTCATCGTCTTTTAAGTATTGTTCTTGTTTGCCTTTGCGTATTTTGTATAGTGGCGGTTGTGCTATGAAAATATGGCCACGCTCTACCAGCGGTCTCATTTGTCTGAAAAAGAAGGTCAGCAGTAAGGTGCGGATGTGCGAGCCGTCTACATCTGCGTCCGTCATAATAATGATGCTGTGATAACGCAGGGAATCCGGATTAAATTCTTCAGTACCTATGCCACAACCAAGTGCTTTTATAAGTGTACCGATTTCAGCCGAGCCCAGCATTTTGTCAAATCGGGCTTTTTCAACATTCAGGATTTTTCCTTTAAGCGGCAGGATGGCCTGATTTTTTCTATTTCTTCCTTGTTTTGCTGAGCCTCCTGCAGAGTCTCCCTCGACTAAATAAATTTCTGAAAGAGCGGGATCTTTTTCCTGGCAGTCTGCCAATTTACCTGGCAAACCCGCAATATCCAGCGCACCTTTTCGACGTGTCATTTCCCGCGCCTTGCGAGCGGCCTCACGCGCCCTTGCTGCATCCAACATTTTGTTTACGATGTTGCGAGCTTCTTGTGGGTTTTCCATTAAAAAATCTGCAAACGCTTTTCCCATTTCTTGTTCAACAGCAGTTTTTACTTCAGAAGACACGAGCTTGTCTTTTGTCTGTGATGAAAATTTAGGGTCTTGTACTTTGACAGAAATAATTGCGGTAAGACCTTCACGCGCATCATCACCAGACGTGGTAATTTCCTTATTCTTTTTCGACTCCATTTCTTTGTCGATATAGTTTTTTAACACCCTGGTTAGGGCGGCGCGGAATCCGGCCAGGTGAGTACCACCGTCACGTTGTGGAATATTATTGGTATAGGCGTACACATTTTCTTGATAACCATCATTCCATTGCACAGCAACCTCTATCCCTATTCGGTCAACTTCGGATGCAAAATGAAATGTCTTATTTATAGGAACCCGATTTTGATTCAGATAATCAACAAATGCGTGTAAGCCGCCCTCGTAGCGGAAGGCCTCCAGTTTGTCGGTTCGCTCGTCATAGAGTTCAATTTTTATACCCGCATTAAGGTAGGCTAGTTCTCTTAGTTTTTTGGCCAGAATATCGTAGTGAAATTCGATGTTAGTAAAGGTTTCTGCAGATGGCTTGAAATGGCAAGTAGTGCCTGTTGTATTTGTCTCCCCGACAACTTTAAGCGCCTCTTGCGGAACCCCATGATGGTAAATTTGCTCATGTACTTTACCTTCGCGGTGTATGGTTAGTTTTAGGTAGGAAGAAAGCGCATTAACTACTGACACTCCTACACCATGCAGTCCGCCCGACACTTTATAGCTGTTATTATCAAATTTGCCCCCCGCATGCAGTATCGTCATTATGACTTGGGCAGCTGACACGCCCTCCTCATGCATGTCTGTTGGGATGCCTCGCCCGTTATCAGCTACGCTTACTGTTTCATCACTATGGATAACTACCTTTATCGCATCACAGTGCCCTGCAAGCGCCTCATCTATAGAGTTGTCCACTAGCTCAAAAACCATATGATGCAAACCGGTACCATCGTCCGTATCGCCGATGTACATGCCAGGTCTTTTTCTAACTGCATCAAGCCCTTTGAGCACTATAATGCTCGAGGAATCGTAGTTTTCGTTATCTGCCATATTGCAATCCTGTAAATTTGTAAATCAACCCTTATAAAACACCTTAAGTGTATGATTTTATTAAGATCTGGGGCATTAAACAGACCCCGAAAATTGCGCCTTTATAATACCATGTTTCACGTGGAACAGCCGGTATTCTTGACCCTGATCCAGGCTTATGTTCTGGATATCTTTATCCAAAGATTGCTGGTCTATGCAACTTAAAAAAACCTGCCCCTCAAGCTCACCAAACATGCGACAAACTTTAGTGATATTTGATTTGTCTAGTTCTGCCGGCAAATCATCAATTAGAAAAATGCAGCTCTTTTGAGTTGCCTTTTGCAGCAGCTTCCCCTGGGCAATCTTCAAGGCACAAACGAAGAGCTTTAGCTGCCCCCTAGACAAGACTTCAGCTGCATTGTAAGCGCCAACCTTGAATCGCAAATCTGCTTTTTGCGGCCCAGACGTGGTATGGCCGTATTTTCTGTCTTTAGGCAAATCACTTTGTATTTGCTCATATAAATCTTTATCCCAACCCCGAATATATTCAAGGGCAAATTTTTCAGCAAATTGCGTTCCTAGCAGCTCTTGGACTTTGATCTTCATTTCCATCCGCAACAATTCGACGTGCTCTGCGCGAAATTGATCAATCATTTCTGCATTCTTTGACAAAGCCCTTGTCCATGGTTCTAGCTCTGCTTTGCTAGCATCATTTTTCAGCAAATTATTGCGATTCAACAACGCCAACCTTGCCTGTCTCCAGCAAGCCAAAAAGGAATGTTCCACGTGGAACACACCCCAATCTAGAAACCTGCGACGCTCTCGTGGAGCGCCTTCCAGAACAAGAAATGTATCGGTGTTAATGAGCAGTAATGGCAAACAGCGGGTAAGCTCAGCGAGACTTTCCGCTTTTTTGCCATCTATTCGGATAAGTTGGGGGCCCCGCAAAGATCGTTGAATGCCCAGCATTAGGCCATCTTGGGTTTCTCCGAAAACAGTTGCCTGTTTTTCACCCTCTCTAATCAAAGGCTTTTGCTGATGGCCGCGAAAGGAGCGACCCAAGGCTAGTAAAAATATAGCTTCGAGTAGGCTGGTTTTCCCGCTTCCATTGCCGCCATAAAAAATATTGAACCCAGAAGCCGGTCTTATGTCCGTCTCAATAATATTCCTTAAGTCGGTAACAACAAGCTTGGCAAGTGTTGGCATTTAGAGCTCAGGCGAATCCAGTCAGCAGCCCCTCACAATCTCATGGGCATGACGACATAAACAGCCGGGCTGTCTTGCATAGGTCGAATCAACACGCTGCTATTAGAGTCTGACAAAACTAGTTGTACGGAGTCCGTGGCAACAACACCTAGCACATCCACCAGATAACTAACGTTAAAGCCAATCTCCAAGTTTGGGCCTTTATATTCAACATTTATAATTTCTTCGGCTTCTTCTTGTTCCGGATTATTGGCCTGGACTTTTAATTCATCATCAGTAAGGGTCAAACGAATTCCTCGGAACTTTTCGTTTGATAAAATAGCCGTCCGATTTAATGCTTGACGCAAATCGTTCCTAGAGGCCGTGAGGATTTTGTCTCCTCCTTTGGGAAGAACCCTATCGTAATCTGGAAATTTTCCGTCGACTAGTTTTGAAGTAAAAGTAAAATTCTGTGTATGGGCACGTATGTGGTTCGTGCCTATTACTATACGCACCTCATCATCTGTTTCAGAAAGAAGCCTAGACAGTTCTACAATTCCTTTTCTTGGAACTATCACCTGATTCTTACTTGCGTTTGGAATTTTTACTTTTTCAGTGTGCATTGCTAGTCTATGGCCATCTGTTGCTACGAGACGGAGGTAGTCAGCACTAACTTCAAAAAGCAGGCCATTTAGATAATAACGAACATCCTGCTGCGCCATGGCAAAGCTAGTGTTATCCAGCATCATTTTTAAAGTGCGCTGTGAAATTGTAAATTCAAGCGTGCCTGCGGTTTCTTCTACGCTAGGAAAATCATTGGCCGGAAGCATTGTCAGTGAAAACCGACTGCGCCCAAAACGTATTACAGCTTTATTGTCATCGATCTCAAATTTGAGAGAGGCAGATTCAGGGAGTGATTTACATATATCCATTAGCTTGCGTGCAGGAACCGTAATCTCGCCGTCTTGGGAACGGGAATCAACCCCGACTCGACCAACTATCTCAACTTCTAGATCTGTGCCGGTTAAAGAGAGAATACCCTTCTTTAACACTAGCAACACGTTAGACAGCACCGGAAGAGTCTGCCGACGCTCAACAACCCCTGTAACTAGTTGCAGGGGCTTGATCAAAGATTCCCGCGAAATTTCGAATTGCATATTTACACTCTACCTATTTGTACTTCGCTCTAGACAATGAAAATTACAGTTAACTGGAAAGGGAACGCAAAAGGTTTTGATAATCTTCATCTATGTCTGTTGACGTTTGTCTTAAACCTTTAATGGTGCGGCAGGCATGCAATACTGTGGTGTGGTCTCTACCACCGTATAAAGTTCCAATTTCTGGCAGACTGTGATTGGTTAATTCCTTGGACAAGCACATGGCAATCTGCCTCGGTCGCGCGACGGAACGATTGCGCCTTTTAGAAATCATATCTGCCATTTTGATCTTGAAATACTCGGCTACAGTGCGCTGGATGTTGTCTACACTGACCAACTTATTTTGTATCGCTAGTAGATCTTTAAGGGCATCTTTTATTAACGCCACAGTTATCACAGTACCCAAGAATCGGGCATGTGCAATAACTTTTTTTAGAGCGCCTTCTAGCTCCCTAACATTTGACCTTAATTTTTGAGCCATAAACATGGCTTCTTCATCTGCAAGGTATACATTTTCATGATTTGCCTTGTTGATTAAAATTGCCGCCCTTGTTTCTAATTCTGGCGGCTCTACAGCAACAGATAACCCCCAACCAAAACGAGATTTTAATCTTTCTTCTAGACCATTAATCTCGCTATGGTATTTGTCGCAAGTCATAATAATCTGGCGACCGCCTTCAAAAATTGCATTAAAAGTATGAAAAAACTCTTCTTGGGATCGCTCTTTATTGGCAAAAAACTGGATATCGTCGATCAATAGGGCATCTACCGAATGGTAATACCTTTTAAACTCATTAATGGCGTTTAATTGCAGGGCTGAGACCATACTTCCAACAAATGTTTGTGAGTGAAGATAAACTACATTGGCAGAAGGATTATTTTCTCGCAGATGATTTCCAATAGCATGCATTAAATGTGTTTTACCAAGACCAACACCACCATAGATAAACAATGGATTATATGAACCGCCGGGATTACTCGCTACTTGTGCTGCAGCAGCTCTCGCTAGTTGATTAGATTTGCCTTGAATAAAATTGGCAAAAGTATAATTCTTGTTTAGCTCCCCTTTGAAGCTGAGTTTGCGTGCTGTATTGCCAAAAACAGGGGAAACCGCTGCTGGGAAAATTTCTCCCTGTAAAAGACGCTGATGAACAACTTTTGGGTTTATTATCAGCGCAGGAATCTCGGTGACAAACGCTTGATCCAAGGAAACTGCACCAGCTAATTTGTCAGAATTTGCCACCTCTAAAACCACTTGAAGCGGAGAGCCTGAACATTGCGCTATCAATAATTCTTCGATTCGCGGAAGAAAATGTTCTTTTACCCAATCCATAACAAAACGATTCGGTGTTAACAAATGCAGAGTATTGCCCCCCCCAAGTACACGTATTGGTCTGATCCAAGTATTGAATTGTTGGGGAGGAAGTTCCGCTTTTAAAGAATTGGCACATTTTTGCCATGTAGCGACGATCACAGCGTTATGAACTCCATTTTATTTATTATTATAAAGGGTGGTATAAATGCCTGAAATTGTACCCAGCTAACGACCACTTATCCACATAATTAACAAAAAAATGTATACTTTTAATAAATTTTATTTACTATATTTATCAATGTATTACAATCTTAATGGCAATCTTTTTAGTGGTTTTTATTGAAAAATATTTGTGAATATAGAACCAAGGCGCATGTTCATTACCTGTGGATAACTTGTGTGGGGTGCGGTATAAATTTTAAATCAGAATTATTAGTAGCTGATTACTAAATCTATAAGCTAGGTTTAACCGAGTAATTGCAACATCAACTCAAACTAAGTAGAATTCGCGATCCTGTTTTCTGGGCTGGCTTGTTAGTTATATACCTTGAAAAACACATATAAAATTATTTAGTAAGATTCATTATTTAGGAATTGTCATGAAGCGTACATTTCAACCCAGCAGAATTAAACGTGCACGAACCCACGGGTTTCGAGCACGCATGGCTACAAAAAAAGGCCGTCAAGTGTTAAGCCGTCGAAGAGCTAAGGGGCGCGCTAGTCTCTCTGCATAATCTAAAAAGCCTGCTTATTGAAGAAACAACTCTCCTTATTTTGTCTCCTTTATTAGGAAACCTGTTTATGACATTCAGGCTTACCAAAAATCATAGGCTGCAGAATTCACAAGACTTCGGTCGGGTTTTTGAACAGACAGATCTGAAAGTTTCTACTCCCAGTATGTTGGTGCTCGCCAGAAATACAAGTAAATGTTGTGCACGATTGGGACTCGTGATTTCTAAAAAGAATGTAGGTTGTGCTGTTGCTCGCAATCGGATCAAACGCTTATGTAGAGAAGCGTTCCGATTAAACACACAACGCCTTCCTAAAATGGACCTCGTATTCCTCGCAAAATCTGGGATTAACAGCCAAGAAAACCACGAAATTACGACCATGATCAACAAACTCATAAACCAATTGATTACAAAAATTTTGCCCGCCCAGAAGACATAAAACATTCTGCAGCGACGCCTTTAAATCCGGATAACAAGAAATTACTTTCTCAATCAAATTTAAATGCCAATAATTATCAATAAAATATCCGGCCTAATCTCCGCTATATTGATCCTCGCGATCTTTCTTTATAAGAAAGTATTAAGCCCTGTTTTCGGCAACCAATGTCGCTTCCACCCGTCCTGCTCTCAATATGCAAGCATCGCACTTAAAAAACATGGGTGCACTAAAGGCGTAATGCTGGCCTCATACCGCATACTTCGATGTAACCCTTTTTGTGAAAGTGGCCACGATCCCGTACCCGAACAATTTTCATTATTTTATAAGTTGAAACCCTGATGGACGTAAAACGTAATCTGTTGTTGGTTGCCTTGGCTGTTGTGAGCTATTTAATATTGCTTACCTGGAATAAAGATTTCCCGGCAAAAAATGTCGTCGCAGAACAATCGGTGGTAACAATTAATCAGCAGTCCAATAACCTACCAACTATTCCCGCTATTAATACAGAAACCACCTCAGATTTACCTCTAGCGCAAAATCAAAAAGTAGCCGTTACTACTTCTCCAACAAACTCCTCATTAATAGTAATCAACACTCCACTACAAATTGTCACTCTAGATTTATTGGGGGGGGATATTGTTAATGTGTCATTGCGTAAATTTCCTATCAGCTTAGATCGGGCAGACGAACCCTTTACTTTGTTAAAAAACGACAGTACTGGGGTTTATGTTGCACAAAGCGGTCTGGTTGGAACTAATGGTCCAGACGCAAACAGTGATGGACGACCAAAGTATCGTTCAACACAAACTCAATATAGTGTCGCCGACGGTGAGCTAAGTGTTGATTTAATAACATCCGATATAAATAACGTTGTTATTACCAAGCGATATATTTTTAATGCGTCAGATTATTTGATAAAGCTGAATTTCCTGATAGATAACAAAACCGGCTCTCCTTGGCAAGCAAACTTGTTTGGGCAAATTAAGCGTGATCGCTCAGTCGACCCAAGCATTGTGAGCGGTTTTGGCGTTAAAAAAACCTACTTGGGGGCCGTCCTAACATCACAAAAAGACCCTTATCAGAAATTGAAATTTGACGATATCGATCAAATCATTGAGCCTATAAAAACCATAGGTGGATGGATTGGATTCTCACAGCATTATTTTCTTGGAAGTTGGATACCACCTCAGACCGCTGTAAACACATTTAGCGTCCGCAACAATTCTAACAATGAATATTTGCTTGGTTTCGTCAGTCCAGAGACGGTTGTCCAGGGTGGAGAAAGCGCAGTTATTGAAGCGGCCTTTTGGGCTGGCCCAAAGGATCAATATCGCCTCGAAGCAATTGCCCCAAATCTAGGACTAACAATTGATTACGGTAAGTTATGGTATTTTGCGTATCCTGTTTTTTGGTTACTTTCGCAGATTAACGACTTAGTAGGAAATTATGGTCTGTCCATTATTTTACTAACAGTTATTATTCGTTTGTTGTTCTATCCATTATCTGCAAAACAATACAAGTCACAAGCCAACATGAAACGCCTGCAGCCTAAAATAAATCAATTGAAGGAGCGCTACGGTGAAGATAAACAAAAATTTATGCAGGCACAAATGGAGCTTTGGAAAAAAGAAAAAGTAAATCCATTTGGTGGCTGTCTTCCTGTGCTATTACAAATGCCTGTATTTCTCGGCATATATTGGGTGCTGAATGAAAGCGTGGAATTACGCCAAGCAACTTTTATCTTGTGGTATCAAGATTTGTCTGCGATGGATGATTATTTCGTATTGCCCATATTGCTGGGTGCAGCTTATTATTTACAACAGCATATGACGCCGATGATGACAACAGACCCTATGCAGGCAAAAATGATGAAGTTTATGCCTGTCATTTTCTCGGTATTCTTTTTGTTCTTCCCGGCAGGACTTGTACTTTACTACCTTGTCAATGCGGTTCTCGGCATCCTGCAACAATGGTATTTTACTAATAAAGTCGAGAGCCTAACCGCCGCTAATAATGGGTAATTAAAACCATTTTGTGCCCATAACTAATTCCACAGATACTATCTGCGCTGTTGCCACGCCGGCGGGCAAAGGCGGCATCAGCGTAGTTAAATTGTCTGGCTCTAAGAGCGCTTACATTTGTCAGGAGATTACTGGGGCTGTACCAGCGCCGAGAACTGTATCCATGTCTTGGATTACAGATCCTTCAGGCCATGCTATTGATCAAGCAATTATCCTATTTTTCTCTACACCACATTCCTATACTGGAGAAGATGTTTGTGAGTTTCATGTCCATGGAAGCCCTGTAGTTGTCGATCTAATTTTATCTCTATTATTAGAGTTAGGAGCTCGACTAGCGCGGCCAGGTGAGTTTTCTGAGCGCGCTTTCCTCAATGGAAAAATTGACCTCGCTCAAGCTGAGGCCGTATCGGACCTGATAGACAGCTCTTCCATCGTTGCAGCTCGTTTGGCCATTCGTTCCTTGAATGGAGACTTTTCTCGACTCATTAATACTCTTGTGGCGTCTATTATTAACTTACGTGTTTATGTAGAAGCTGCGATCGACTTTCCTGAAGAAGAAGTCGATTTTCTTAACAGCGGTAGCGTGGCCGCTAAGGTTGATAGGCTCCTGGATGAAGTAGCTGTTGTACTAAAACAAGCCAAACAAGGCGTGGTTATTAAAGAGGGTATTCGCGTTGTAATTGCGGGAGAGCCTAATGCTGGAAAATCAACTCTTCTGAATGCTCTTTCTGGTGTGGAAAGTGCAATCGTCACAGAGATCCCCGGCACTACTCGAGATCTGCTGAAGCAGGAGATCAATATCGGTGGATTACCATTACACATTATCGATACGGCAGGTCTGCGAGAAAGCGATGATATTGTGGAGCAAGAAGGCATTCGCAGGGCATGGAAAGCCATAGAGGAGGCCGATCGTATATTGCTAATAGTAGATTGGCGTCAATCTGAAAATTTTAGAAATAGCGGTATATGGCAACGACTTAACTTAATTGCTCAAATAAAGTCTCGGATAACTGTAGTGTTTAACAAGATAGACTTATCGGACGAAACCTTACTATTGAACAGTTGCGGTGATTTCCCAACAATTTCTATTTCTGCAAAAGAACTTATAGGGCTAGATCGGCTGAGAGAACACTTGCAGGAATGTGCTGGATTTATACCAGAAGGGGAAGGTGGCTTTATTGCGCGAAGGCGGCACCTGGATTCGTTGCTGCGTACACAATTAGCGTTATCTTCCGCGAAAGTACAATTACACAAGTTTAAGGCAGGAGAGTTGGTAGCAGAGGAGCTCCGAAACGCACAACAATCGCTAAGCGAGATAACGGGTATCGTGACAGCAGATGATTTATTAGGCGAAATCTTCGGTAGTTTTTGTATCGGTAAATAGAAAATTTATATCTGTATAACCTGTTGGCAACAAGTACCATAATTGCCTTAAACATAGCTTCTATTGTGTATAATTTTATAAATAAATTTTGTTTGTGGATAAAGAGCGCAGTTATGCACTTATTACCACCACCTTACATCCAGAAAAGAAGCAGTTAATCCACATTGTTATCATTTGAACAACGCCCTGAAACGAAAGATTTTTTCTTAGTAATACACAGAAAAAAGCTTACTAACAATAGTAATAATTTATATATTTTATATATATATATAAATATATAAATGAACTCTTACAGAAACATGAAACTAGTTAACAAGACAAAAAAAAGCTTAAACGGTATATACTTCTAATCAGTTCTTTGAAGTTGTGTCATTTTGTAAAATTGGTAAGTTATGGGATTTGAGAATCACTTTGGAGTAATCGTTGTTGGAGGGGGGCATGCTGGAACCGAAGCAGCCCTTGCATCTGCACGTATGGGAGTCAGTACGCTGCTGATCAGCCATAATGTAGAAACACTAGGGCAGATGTCGTGTAACCCCGCAATTGGAGGAATAGGTAAAACGCATCTGGTCAAAGAGGTTGATGCTCTAGGTGGAGCCATGGCACATGCTGCAGATTTGGCAGGTATTCAATTTCGTACACTTAATTCCAGCAAAGGGCCTGCAGTGAGAGCGACACGCGCACAGGCAGATAGAATCCTCTACAAAGCAGCAATACGAAATACGCTAGAAAACCAAAGCAACCTTAAAATATTCCAACAAGCCATTGATGATTTGATTGTGACGGGCGATCAAGTGCATGGTGTTATTACACAAATGGGACAACGGTTTTATGCGAAGCGTGTAGTACTCACCGCAGGAACCTTTCTTGCGGGGAAAATACATATTGGACTAAATAATTATTCCGGGGGGCGAGCAGGAGATCCACCCGCCCTCACGCTGTCAGAAAGATTGCGAGAATTACCATTACGAGTAGGGAGATTAAAAACGGGTACACCACCGAGAATAGATGGCAGAACAGTTGATTTTTCTGTGATGACCGTTCAACCAGGAGATGCATGTTTACCGGTTATGTCTTATTTGGGTAAAGTTGAAGAACACCCACAACAAATAAATTGTTATATCACTTCTACCAATGAAAGGTGTCATCAAATAATTCGCGAAGGTTTGGATAAGTCGCCGATGTATACAGGAGTAATTGAAGGTGTGGGGCCGCGTTATTGTCCATCTATCGAAGATAAAGTAGTAAGGTTTTCAGATAAAACAAGCCATCAAATTTTTGTTGAGCCAGAAGGTCTAACCACACATGAACTATATCCAAATGGAATATCCACCAGTCTCCCTTTCGAAACCCAGAAAAAACTAATCGCTGAGATAAAAGGATTTGAGAACGCGCATATCATTCGCCCTGGATATGCGATTGAGTATGATTTTTTTGATCCACGTGATCTAAGGCCAACTTTTGAGAGCAAACACATAGCTGGCTTATATTTCGCTGGTCAGATAAATGGAACAACGGGCTATGAAGAAGCGGCAGCGCAAGGGCTCTTGGCTGGAATTAATGCCGCACTAGCAGCAAAGGAAAAAGAAAGTTGGTGTCCACGTCGCGATGAAGCTTATATCGGAGTATTGGCAGATGACCTTATTACACAGGGAACCAAAGAACCATACCGTATGTTTACGAGCAGGGCAGAATATCGATTGTTGTTACGTCAAGACAATGCAGATTACAGGTTAACCGAAATAGGCCGCCAGTTCGGGCTTGTTGATGATAAACGCTGGCGCGCCTTCAATGAAAAAAAAGAGGCTGTTGAAAAAGAAGAAAACTATTTACATTCTAGCTGGGTTAAACCTGGAACAAAGTTGGCAGATCAATTGAATCCTTTATTGGAAACCCCCATCACCCACGAATACCGGCTAAGCGAAATTTTGGCGCGTCCAGAGGTTACTTTTAATACATTAGCCAAAGCATGTTTTGATGCTGGCTCAAGAACAGAAACACCTGTATCAGATGTGGCAGAACAAGTGGAGATCCGTAACAAATATCAAGGGTATATTGCCCGTCAACAAGTAGAAATTGAAAAAATTTCTCGCAACGAAAATACGCGAATACCCGAAGGTTTTATTTATAAATCTATTCCGGGATTATCGAACGAACTTAGGCAGAAACTTGCAGAAGCCAAGCCTGACAGTATTAGTCGAGCATCGCGGATACCTGGAGTAACACCGGCAGCAATATCTCTACTTCTGGTTTATCTAAAAAAACATCAGCAGCAGCAACAAGAAAATATTGCTGCGGATATCTTTTCCAAGATTGCCTAATGCCGACACTAGCAGAAATGTTGAGTGACGGGTTAAGCGCTCTTAATCTTATAATACCAACTGCCGCCCAAGAAAAACTGCTGGAGTATTTACAACAACTTCATAAATGGAACCAAGCTTATAACCTAAGTGGAATCAAAAACTCCCAGGAAATGTTGACGCTTCATATACTTGACAGCTTGACCTTGGCGCCACACATAGATGCAGAACTAATCGCAGATGTCGGCACAGGAGCTGGCTTGCCGGGCTTGCCTTTGGCCGTCTGTTACCCTGATTGTAAATTTACGTTAATTGATAGTAACAGCAAAAAAACCCGATTTATTTTTCAGATGACAGCATTGTTAAAACTACACAATGTTCAGGTAATACATAGCCGAGTGCAGGACTATGAATGCCTACCACAAGTTGGTATTGTCACAAGTCGCGCCTTTTCCTCCTTGACGGATTTTATAACCAACTGCCAGCACTTATTAGAAGAAAAAGGAAAATTTCTGGCAATGAAAGGGCATATACCAGAAGCAGAAGTTGCTGCCCTGCCCGCGGGATTTACTCTAATAGCCAGCCATCCTCTAGCGGTACCAGGAACAGATGTTAAAAGGCATGTGCTAGATATCCGACGAACTTAACCAACCCTTGCGTATTAACCTAGCAGTGCGTTCACAATCCTAACCAGGCGGTAAACCAAAGTGGCGAAAATTTTTGCAGTGGCCAACCAAAAAGGAGGCGTGGGGAAAACCACAACCACTATTAATCTTGCTGCGTCTTTGGCACGAATGCAGAAGACGGTACTGCTGGTAGACCTCGATCCGCAGGGCAATGCAACCATGGGGAGTGGTGTTGATAAATCTCAATTAGAAATCAGCATATATGATGTGCTTTTAGGGTTGTGTAGTGCTGAGGCTGCCCTGCTAAATCCAATGGAGAGTGGCTATTGGGTGCTACCCTCTAACGGTGATCTAACTGCAGCCGAAGTAGAATTGTTGGAACAAGATGACCGAGAAACAAAATTAAAAGTAGCGCTGTCCACATTATCCGGTCGGTTTGATTACATTCTTATTGATTGCCCGCCATCGCTTAACATGTTGACCCTTAACGCCCTAGTTGCAGCGGATGGTGTGTTGATTCCAATGCAGTGCGAATATTTTGCTTTAGAAGGTTTGTCAGCGCTGTCCAGCACGATTGATGCAGTGGCTGGGAGTCTTAATCCCGGTTTACGAATTGAAGGCATCGTTCGCACAATGTTTGATCCGCGTAACCGCTTAACTCAGGAAGTATCAGATCAGCTCAAAGAGTTTTTTAACGCAGCGCTATATAGAACCGTCATACCCCGTAATGTACGTTTGGCCGAAGCGCCCAGTTTTGGACAGCCGGTAATCGTGTATGATAAGACATCGAGCGGAGCGCTTTCTTACATTGCCTTGGCAGGAGAAATGTTGCGCAGACATACAGAACAACTTCAGGAAGCTTGAGGCCGGTAATGGTAGAAAAGAAACGCGGATTGGGGAGAGGTCTTGATGCCTTGTTGGGAGGCATAAAAAACGGGACCAAAAAAACCGAACACGGTCTAACAGATGCTCAATCTACTCCGGTTGGGTCAGAATCTCCGGAGCTTCAAGCTTTGCAAGCAGTCGCAAATCGAGACGGAATTCTTAAGCATCTTCCTATAGAGTTCATCCAACCCGGCAAATACCAGCCGCGTATGGATTTACGTCCCGAAAGCCTGGAGGAGCTTGCTCAGTCCATTAGAATCCAGGGCGTTATGCAGCCCATAGTAGTCCGACCAATAACGCCTACAAAATTCGAAATAATTGCCGGCGAGCGCCGCTGGCGCGCTAGCCAAATGGCGGGATTAGACAAAATCCCTGTTATTGTCAGAGATGTGCCTGATTCTGCCGCAATTGCCATGGCGCTGATCGAAAATATTCAACGCGAAAACCTAAACCCCATCGAAGAGGCCATAGCGCTTAAACGACTACAGGATGAATTTGAGCTAACCCAGCAAGGTGTAGCTGATGCGGTTGGAAAATCAAGAACAGCAGTAACCAATTTGCTGCGGCTGATGAACCTGGAGGTAGAGGTAAGAACATTTTTGGAGCATGGAGACCTGGAAATGGGCCACGCGCGGGCATTGTTGTCCTTGTCTGCAAATCTGCAGGTGAGCACAGCAAGAGTTGTGATTGGCAAAAGCTTGTCTGTTAGACAAACCGAAGTGTTGGTAAGGCGCTTGCAGGCCGAAAAAAAGGCGGACAGCAAACCAACACAAACAGATCCCGACATAAGTTCTCTCCAGGATGAGCTATCGAGCAAACTGGGCGCTGTAGTATTAATAGAACACAATGCGAAGGGCAAGGGTCGGCTGATCTTCAAATACAGCTCGCTCGATCAACTCGATGGCATACTTGCACACATAAATTGATGTGGAATGTGTCTCTTTTTGAACCGATTTCCAGTTGCCGGTATCAGTTAATGTCAATATACTGCGCGGCTTTTGATGGAAAGAAGAAAGCAGGGGTAGGGGGCGGATAATTTGGCCAGATCAATCCCAACCAAAATAACGCACCCGATTACCAGAATGATCCTTATTCAGCTAACAGTTTTGTTGTTGTCTGCAGGTGTTTCCTTTCTGGTTTTGGGGGTCGTGAGCTCCTATTCTGTGCTGCTGGGTGGAATGATATGCATAATTCCCAGCGCCTACTTTGCTAAAAAAGTTTTCAGTCAGTACGGTGCGCGAGCAATAGAAAATGTTGTGCGCAATGCTTACGTCGGAGAGTTTATAAAACTGGCGTTGATTGGGATGGGTTTTTCGCTGGCGTTTGTATTTGTGAAACCCTTGAATGTTCCTAGCTTATTTGCAGGCTTTGTCCTGGCTCATATAATTGGGATAGTAAGTTTTGTAAGGCTTAGTAGTTAGAACAAAAAATCTAAATTAGCTTGGTGAAAACACGCAATGGCAGAAGTTGTTGAAATAGCTGAAGAAGCTCCGGTTTACGAGAATGCATCGGAATACGTTCGCCATCATCTAAGTTTTCTAACTTACGGCAAAACGGAAGAAGGACATTTGGGATTTGCACATACCGCAGAAGAAGCCACCAACATGGGCTTCTGGTCGATTCATGTGGATACAATGCTGATGTCTGTAGTGTTAGGGTTGGTTTTTTTGGGCTTGTTCTTCTCGGTTAGCCGCAAAGCTACGTCAGGGGTTCCCGGCGGTTTGCAAAATGCCGTTGAGTTTGTAATAGAAATGGTACAAAACAGTATCAAAAACAGCTTTCACGGTAATTGTGCGTATCTTGGTCCACTAGGGTTAACAATTTTCTGCTGGATTTTTTTAATGAACGCGATGGATCTTGTTCCTGTGGACATGATCCCGCTCGCAGCGCAAGCCATCACAGGCGATCCGCACCTCTTCTTTAAATCAGTACCGTCTACCGACATCAATATTACTCTGGGCTTTTCCCTAAGCATTTTCTTCCTAGTGATTTACTACAGCATTAAAAATAAAGGCTTAGGAGGATTCCTTGGCGAGTTTGCTTTTCACCCCTTTGGCAAATGGGCAATTCCCCTTAATCTTATTCTCGAATTGCCCGGGTTTTTGGCAAAACCGGTTTCTTTGGCTTTGCGACTTTATGGCAACCTGTTTGCAGGGGAAGTAATTTTTCTGGTAATTGGCATGATTGGCTACTACCAACTACCGTTTAATTTTGCTTGGTCGGTGTTCCATATCTTGGTCATCATTTTACAGGCTTACCTCTTTATGATGCTTACGATTGTATATATTAATCAAGCACATAATACTCATTAACAGTTTAAACTTACCGACAACACCTGGAGATAACTATGGAAACAATACAAGCCTTTACTTTAATTGCGGCAGCTATCATTTTTGGAATTTGTGGTGCAGGCACTGCGATTGCGTTTGGTAACTTGGGCGGCAAGTTGATCGAAAGTTCTGCGCGTCAGCCCGAGCTGGCCCCGCGTCTGCAAACCCAGTTTTTCCTGGTAGCAGCATTTGTTGACGTTATCTCAATTATCGGTGTGGGCATTGCGTTCCTGTTTATCTTTGCCAATCCCTTTATTGGCTGAAGATTGCGTTATAAGTGAACCCTAAACGGCTAAATCAAAAAGTGCTGGTCGACGGGAAAACCCGTCAAACCAGAAACACGAAGTAGAGGAAAGGTTATGGATTTGAATGCAACGATTATCGGTCAAATAATCGCATTCTTCATGTTTGTCTGGTTTTGCCAGAGGTTTGTCTGGCCGCCTATTACTAAGGCGCTAGAAGAACGACAGAAGAAAATTGCCGATGGCTTGGAAGCGGCTTCCCGTGCTGGGCACAACCTCGAAATGGCGCAAGGGCGTGCGGCCGAAATGCTGAAAGAAGCCAAAGTTAATTCGGCAGGCATTATTGATCAGGCTAATAAGCGAGCCAGTCAAATTGTAGACGAGGCCAAAGAAAAGGCACGAGAGGAAGGCAATCGTCTGATCGCCGGTGCACAGGCCGAACTCGACCAACAGGTCAACCGGGCGCGTGAGCAGTTGCGATTACAGGTTGCTGGTATTGTGGTAGCGGGTGCGGAAAAAATTCTGCAGGCTTCCGTTGATGAAAAAACCCATGCATCACTACTGGATAAACTGGCTGCTAGCATATAACAACTGAAAGGTTGCAGCTTGCTTTTTGACAGCCGAGGAAAGACTACGCAATGGCGCAATTAACAACACTAGCACGACCCTATGCTAAAGCTGCGTTTGAAACAGCAGTTGCAGCAGATAGGCTTATGGATTGGTCATCCATGTTGGGATTGCTGGCAGCCTTGGCCAAAATGGAGCAAGTCGCCAGTTTTTTAGCTGCCCCGTCTCGCAGTGCAGAGCAGCAAGCACTGACATTGATTGATCTTTGTGGCGATTCGCTTGATAAAAGCGGGAAAAATTTTGTCAGAGTGTTGGCTAACAATAAGCGCCTCTCGCTGTTGCCTGAAGTGTTCAAGTTGTTTGAAGAGTTGAAAGCGGAACGAGAGAAAACCATAGAAGTAGAGGTAATTTCTGCTTTTAGTATGGACGCCCAGGCGCAGCAAAAATTGTCGGTAGCGCTGAAAAACAGGTTAAAACGGGAAATAAAATTGAATGCTCGAGTCGACAAGTTTCTCATTGGCGGGATTGTAGTGCGCGCAGGAGATCTAGTTATCGATGGTTCTATCCGTGGTAAATTAAACAAATTAGCAGAGACCATGAATGCGTGACCCGAGCATTTAAAGTTCACTAAGAATTTCCCATTAGCTAATCAGGCAAAACAGCCAAAAAGACAAGCAAAAAAATTGAGGAAGAAAGCATGCAGCAACTGAACCCATCAGAAATCAGCGAAATCATCAAACAACGAATCCAAAAACTGGATGTCACCGCACAAGCTAAAAATGAAGGAACTATCGTCAGTGTGTCAGACGGAATTATACGAATTCATGGTCTTGCAGATGTGATGTACGGGGAGATGATTGAGTTTGAAGGTGGTGTTTATGGTATGGCTCTCAACCTAGAGCGCGACTCCGTGGGCGCAGTGGTTCTGGGCGATTACCAGAGCTTGGCCGAAGGTCAAACCTGCCGATGTACGAAGCGCATTCTGGAAGTGCCAATTGGGCCAGAGTTGGAAGGTCGCGTGGTGGATGCCCTAGGTAATCCTATTGATGGCAAAGGCCCACTCAACGCCAAGCTTACGGATGCGGTTGAAAAAGTTGCACCTGGGGTAATTGCGCGTCAGTCGGTTTCTCAACCACTACAAACGGGCCTGAAAGCAATTGATGCTATGGTGCCAATTGGTCGTGGCCAACGCGAACTGATTATCGGTGACCGCCAAGTAGGCAAAACTGCAATTGCAATTGATACCATCATTAATCAGAAAGGTACTGGAATTAAGTGTATTTATGTAGCTGTTGGCCAGAAACAATCTTCAATTGCCGCAGTTGTCCGTAAATTAGAAGAGCATGGAGCGATGGGGCACACCATTATTGTTGCCGCCGGCGCTTCCGATCCAGCTTCCATGCAGTTTCTCGCTCCATATGCAGGATGCACCATGGGAGAGTACTACCGCGACCGTGGCCAGGATGCCTTGATTATTTATGATGACTTAACCAAACAGGCTTGGGCATATCGACAGATTTCCCTCTTGCTACGTCGACCCCCAGGGCGCGAAGCATATCCAGGTGACGTGTTTTATCTGCATGCTCGGTTGCTTGAGCGCGCCGCTCGCGTTAACGCCGACTATGTAGAAAAATTTACGAAAGGCGAAGTAAAGGGACAAACCGGATCATTAACCGCTTTGCCTATCATTGAAACCCAGGCTGGTGACGTATCCGCCTTCGTGCCGACTAACGTAATTTCCATTACAGACGGCCAGATATTCCTCGAAACAAGCTTGTTTAACTCAGGTATTCGCCCTGCCATGAATGCCGGGCTATCGGTATCGCGCGTAGGTGGTGCGGCACAAACCAAGATCATCAATAAACTCGGTGGCGGAATTCGACTGGCGCTGGCTCAGTACCGCGAACTGGCCGCCTTTGCTCAGTTTGCATCAGATTTGGACGATACTACTCGTGCGCAACTGGAGCATGGCCAGCGCGTTACTGAGTTGATGAAACAGAAGCAATATTCACCACAGTCTGTTGCAGAGATGGCCGTAGTTCTTTTTGCCGCTAACGAAGGGTTCTTAAAACAAGTACCGATGAATAAAATTTCTGATTTTGAAGGCGCCCTATTGTCATTTATGCATAACACCCATGGCGATCTGATGAAACGAATAAACAAAACCGGTGAACATTCCGCAGAAGTCATCGCTACTTTTAAGGCTGCGCTTACTTCTTTTGTTTCCACTCAAGTCTGGTAACAAGCCATGGCGGTTGGTAAAGAAATACGCAATCAGATCAAGAGTATTAAAAACACTCAGAAGATCACCAGTGCCATGGAAATGGTTGCTGCAAGCAAGATGCGCAAGGCACAAGACAGAATGCTGTTGGGGAAGCCGTATGCCATAAACATACGCAATGTTGTCAGCCATCTCGCAAACGCTAACCCTGAATATCATCATGTCTACATGAAAGAGCGCTCTGTTAAGAGAGTAGGATTTGTAGTGGTGTCGTCAGACCGGGGCCTATGCGGCGGTCTGAATATAAACGTGTTTAAAGCCATGATTGCCACCATGAAGAGCTGGCATGAACAAGGTGCCGAAGCAGACATATGTACCATCGGGGCCAAGGCGGCGTCGTTTTTCAATAATTATGGCGGTAAAGTAGTAGCGTCGGTTCGCAATATTGGAGAAAAACCAACTGTTGCTGATGTTATTGGCGCAGTAAAAGTTATGCTTGATGCTTACATGCAAGGTGGTATTGATCGTTTGTATTTGGTTAGCAATGAATTCGTCAATACCATGACCCAGCAACCAAAGGTAGAACAATTGTTGCCACTGCAAGCAACAGATGCTGCAGAATTCAAACACCATTGGGACTATATCTACGAACCAGCACCAAAAGAATTGCTCGATGGATTGTTAACTCGCTATATCGAATCCTTAGTGTACCAAGCTGTTGTAGAAAACAATGCTTGTGAACAAGCTGCCCGTATGGTTGCCATGAAGAGCGCAACCGATAATGCGGGAGATATTATTGACGAACTGCAATTGGTCTACAACAAAGCTCGTCAAGCGGCAATTACTCAAGAATTGTCAGAGATCGTTGGTGGTGCAGCGGCCGTTTAAATAATTAATCTGCATATAAGATTGCAGATGAGATAAGTTTTAGAAAAATTCAGGTGCGAAAGCACAACAAAAACAGTAATTCAGAATTACAAAGCAAGAGGAAGCGGACATGAGCAGCGGTCGCATCGTACAAATTATTGGCGCGGTAATAGACGTGGAGTTCCCGCGTGATTCAGTCCCCCGGGTTTATGACGCCCTGAAGGTGTCAGAAAAAAATATTACACTTGAAGTGCAGCAACAGTTGGGGGATGGCGTTGTGAGAACTATTGCCATGGGTTCAACCGAAGGACTTAGCCGTGGCTTAAGTGTCAGCAGCAGCGGCGCTCCTATCAGTGTTCCTGTAGGCGAAGAAACGCTCGGTCGCATCATGGATGTATTAGGGAATCCGATTGATGAATGCGGCCCGATAGGCGAAAAAGAAAGAATGCCGATTCACCGCAAAGCTCCATCCTTTGCAGAGCAGGCTGCTTCTGAAGAGTTACTGGAAACGGGTATTAAAGTTATCGACTTAGTATGTCCTTTTGCTAAAGGCGGAAAGGTAGGGCTTTTTGGTGGTGCCGGTGTAGGTAAAACCGTGAACATGATGGAGTTGATCAACAACATCGCTACGGCACGTGGTGGTTTATCAGTTTTTGCAGGTGTAGGTGAGCGTACTCGTGAAGGCAATGACTTCTACCACGAAATGCAGGAAGCCAAAGTAATTGATACTGAAAATTTTAAAAACTCCAAAGTAGCAATGGTATACGGACAGATGAACGAGCCCCCGGGCAACCGTTTGCGAGTTGGTTTAACAGGACTAACCATGGCTGAAAAATTCCGTGACGAAGGCCGTGATGTTTTATTGTTTATCGATAATATTTATCGCTATACCTTGGCTGGTACAGAAGTGTCAGCCCTTTTGGGACGTATGCCGTCGGCAGTTGGTTATCAACCTACACTTGCAGAAGAAATGGGCGCTTTGCAGGAGCGCATTACCTCTACCAAAGCCGGATCCATTACTTCAATTCAGGCAGTATACGTGCCTGCCGACGACTTAACCGACCCCTCCCCGGCGACGACATTTGCGCATCTTGATGCAACCGTTGTGTTATCGCGAAATATTGCACAACTCGGCATTTATCCAGCAATTGATCCTTTGGATTCAACTTCACGTCAGCTCGATCCATTGGTAATAGGCTTGGAGCATTACGAAACGGCGCGTGGTGTGCAATCAATATTGCAGCGCTATAAAGAGCTCAAAGACATCATTGCCATCCTAGGAATGGATGAACTTTCGGAGGATGACAAGTTAGCGGTTAACCGCGCACGAAAAGTCGAACGCTTCTTTTCCCAGCCCTTTACTGTTGCAGAAGTGTTCACTGGTTCACCTGGCAAATATGTTTCATTAAAAGACACCATCAGTGGTTTCAAGGGAATTCTTGCTGGAGATTACGATCATTTGCCAGAACAGGCCTTCTATATGGTGGGCGGCATTGAAGAAGTAGTAGAAAAAGCGGCCAAATTAACCAAATAAGATCAACGCAACATCTTTGCATTGAGAATTGAGAGACCCTGATCATGGCCATGACTATGCACTGCGATATAGCCAGCACGGAAGCACGTATTTTTTCCGGCCGAGTTGAAATTCTAGTTGCAACAGGGACTCTGGGAGATATGGGTATTTTGCCCGGCCATGCACCATTGCTAACAGCACTTATCCCTGGCCCTGTGCGTTTAATCACGCAAGATGGTGAAGAGCAGATCTATTATGTTTCAGGAGGGTATCTGGAAGTGCAGCCAGGAGTCGTCAATATCTTGGCAGATACCGCAATTCGTGCAGATGACATGGACGAAGTAGTCGCAGAACAAGCTAAACGAAATGCAGAAGATGCCATCACCAATCGAGACGCGGCCTTTGAATACTCCAGAGCGGCCACCCAACTGGCTGAAGCCGCCGCGCAAATCCGAACTATCCAGCAGTTACGAAAAAAAATGGGCGCTTGATGCCGGGATTAAAACAGATTCAAAGACAAATCTAAAAAGGTGGCTGTAGCCGCCTTTTTTTTTGGTATTCTAACGACCCTGATTGGGCATGTAAGATTTCACTATGCACAAGATTAATGTAATCATTTTGGCAGCAGGCAAAGGAACCCGCATGTTTTCTGCCAAACCTAAAGTTTTGCATGAGATTGCAGGCCGCAGTCTTTTGCAGCACACCCTAGATACCGCAGCCGCGATAAATGCCAGCACTACACATATTGTAATTGGGCATGAGGCGGAACTAATTCGACAAGCTCTTACCGGTAAGCCGGTAGAGATTGTGTTACAAGAGCAGCAGCTCGGCACAGCTCATGCAGTACATCAAGCGCTCGAACAACTGGATAAAACAGCGATAGCACTGGTGCTATATGCAGATGTGCCTTTAATTAAACCTGAAACTTTGCAACGCCTCTTACAATGTGTAGATACAAACAGTATGGCGGTTCTGACTTGTGTGGTGACTAACCCATTAGGTTTGGGACGAATATTGCGAGATAACGACCAGAATATCTGTGCCATCATTGAAGATAAAGAAACAACCGCTGAGCAAAAACAAATCAAAGAAATAAATACCGGAGTGATGGCTATTCCAGTTGCTCGCTTATACGACTGGTTGCCCAGGATAAGCGCCAACAATTCACAATCTGAATATTATTTGACAGACCTTGTATCACTCGCACTCGCAGATAGCTGCAAAGTAAGTACAGTGCAATGTAAAGATGAGTTCGAAGCAAGCGGAGTTAATAATCGCGTCCAGTTAGCCGAACTTGAACGACACTACCAGAAAAACGAAGCTACTCGCCTTATGCTTGCCGGTGTAACACTGCGCGATCCGATGCGTGTGGATTTCCGTGGCCATGCCAATATATCTGCTGATGTAGATATTGATATCAACGTTATTCTGGAAGGTGAGATCACCATAGCGCGCAATGTATACATCGGCCCAAATTGCTTATTGAAAAACTGTGTGATCGGTGAAGGCACAATTATTGCTGCTAACTCCGTGATCGAAGACGCCGTGATTGGTAAGAAATGTAACATAGGACCTTTTGCCCGTATCCGTCCGGGGACAGCGTTGGAAGACGCAGTAAAAGTAGGTAATTTTGTTGAAATAAAAAACGCTACTATTGGCAAACACAGCAAAGTGAATCACTTAAGTTATGTTGGCGATAGTACACTAGGTGATTATGTAAACGTGGGCGCCGGCACCATTACCTGCAATTACGATGGCGTGAATAAATTTAAAACTGTTATTGGTGACAACGTTTTCATAGGATCCAATACCGCACTAGTAGCTCCGGTTACAATTGCTGCAGGCGCAACGATTGGCGCAGGTTCGGTTATTACAAAGAATGTCGACAAAGATCAACTGGCAGTTGCACGTGGTCGCCAGACAAATATGAATGGCTGGCAGCGCCCCCAAAAAACAATCAAATCACACAAAGAATAAACGCCCCAAGCGTTCATTAAGCAGTTCTCAGGACAGGTCAGTATGTGTGGAATAGTAGGAGCGGTTACTCAGCGCCAGATCACCAATATCTTGATTGAAGGATTGCGGCGGCTAGAATATCGGGGTTATGACTCAGCGGGCTTGGCTGTCATCGATCCAACAACAGGGCAGTTAAACTTCGTAAAAACCGTTGGCAAGGTTCAGGCCTTGGATGATGCAGTTCAAAAACAAAAAATCAAAGGAACCGCCGGTGTAGCTCATACACGGTGGGCTACACATGGCAAACCCTCAACCGAAAATGCCCATCCTCATATATCTGAAGATAACATCGCTCTGGTGCATAACGGCATTATTGAAAATTATTTGGAACTTAAAACTGAATTGATCGAAAAAGGATACGTTTTCCTTTCCGACACAGATACCGAAGTTATTGCCCATTTAATACAAGCAGTAATTTCGGAAAACCAAACTAGTTTTCTAGCGGGAGTTATAAGTACCATTGCACGCCTTCATGGCGCCTATGGTCTTGCTGTGATAAACAAAAACGAACCCGACTGTATAGTGGCCGCACGCAGCGGCAGCCCTCTTGTGATCGGAGTTGGTACGGGAGAAAACTTTATTGCGTCCGATCCGGCGGCTTTGGCGCAAGTAACGGACCGCTTCATGTTTATGGAAGAAGGTGATATTGCCCAAATTAAATTTGATTCAGTCCAAATTTGGAATGATGGCAAAATTGTCCAACGCGAAATCATTCATCTTCGGCATGACAAAGATGAGGTGCTCAAGGGTCGCTTTCGTCACTACATGCTTAAAGAAATTCATGAACAACCAGATGTGGTACGCAATACTTTGGCCGGACGGATCAGCAAAACCCATCTTCAAGAGCAGGCGCTTGGAGTTGATGTTAAGGAAGTTCTCGATAAGATCAAATGTGTCCAAATAGTTGCTTGTGGTACCAGTAATCATGCCGGGATGATTGCAAAGTTCTGGTTTGAAAACGTAGCCCGTATACCTTGTAGCGTGGATATTGCCAGTGAATATCGGTATCGCAATATTTTGGTTCCCGAAAACTGCCTGTTCATTTCAATATCCCAGTCGGGCGAAACAGCAGATACTTTAGCAGCGCTTCGTTATGCCAAAAAATTGGGCTACAGAGCCCGCCTTTCTATCTGCAATGTAGCCAACAGCTCTTTGGTGCGCGAATCAGATCTAGCCATTATGACCTTTGCCGGTCGTGAAATCGGTGTGGCGTCCACCAAAGCATTCATTGCACAGTTGTCAGTGTTGGCCTTGTTGTCCATTGCTCTCGGGCGTCGTAATGGACTTTCGGAACAACAGGAAAAAGAGCTGGTTAACGATCTCAACCAGTTGCCGGCAATTATTGAGAAAATTTTGCAGCTGGATGCAGAAATCAAAAAACTGTCCAATAATTTTTCAGAAAAGCGGCATGCTCTTTTTTTAGGACGTGGGGCTCTATATCCGGTTGCGAAAGAAGGAGCGCTTAAACTCAAGGAAATTTCTTACATCCATGCCGAAGCCTATCCGGCCGGGGAGCTCAAGCACGGGCCGTTGGCATTAGTAGACAATGACATGCCTGTTATAGCCGTAGCGCCAAACAATGATTTGCTGGAAAAGCTCAAATCCAATCTGCAAGAAGTCAAAGCGCGCGGTGGTCAACTGTATGTATTCGCTGATGCCAATGCAGGTTTTCACAACGACGAAGGAATTTGTGTGCTAAACCTCCCCCATTGCAGCGACTTTCTTGCACCAATTGTCTACACAGTTCCTCTGCAGTTACTTTCCTATCATGTCGCGGTTATCAAAGGTACAGATGTAGATCAACCGCGTAATCTGGCAAAAAGTGTAACGGTCGAATAAAGCCCCGACACAACGGATGCCCTAAAAAATAAACAACAATAATTTTTAATCACAAATTATTTAGAGAGAGCGTTTAGCAGATACACGAAGTGTGCTTAAACTCCGATTCAAACGCTTGAGATGTTCCTGAAGTTGTTCATTGCTGGTTCGTGCAACTCCCATAGCCAAAACATCAATGACCACAAGATGTGCTATGCGTGAAGAAACAGGAGTAAATACATGTTCATCATCAACAACATTAATATGGATGGGCAAATCACATAGACTAGCTAACGGTGTTCCTTTTGGAACTAGGCCAATCACGGTAGCGCCTGCTTCGCGGGCAAGGTTGACACTTTGGATGAGGGCCTTGGTACGCCCAGATTGTGAAATTGCCACTACAACATCTTTTTCTTTAAGAGAAATAGCAGACATGTGTTGAATGTGGGGGTCGGTATAGGCTGCGGCTGAAACCTGCAAACGAAAAAACTTATGTTGGGCATCGATAGCAACCGATCCGGAAGCACCAAAACCATAAAACTCTACACGTCGGGCTGCTCTGAGTGCCAAGATGGCTTTTTCCAACGCTATCGTATCCATGTCGTCACGAACATTGAGCAATGAGCCGATTGTTGCATCGAAAACTTTGCGGTTTACATCCGCTACCGAATCAGCATCGCTAACCGAAAATTGTACATAGTTACCGCTGCTTCCTAAATATTGCGCCAACTGAAGTTTGAAGGACTGGAAACCATTAAATCCCAGAGCACGACAAAAACGTATCACCGTGGGTTCGCTTACCTTGGCTGCCGCGGCCAGATCTGAGATGCGCATGGGCAACATACTGGCAGGATCCTGCAAGATGAAACTGGCTACTTTATGCTCAGATTTACGTAAGTCACCCAGTCGAGCTTGTACAGTCCGTATAAAATTGGAATTTTCCAGGGTCAGCCCCCCACGTATTTAGATGCGCCAACAAAGGTAGTACAGGAATTTGCTTGAGGCAATGAACTTAAAAAGTCTGAAAGAAGGATTTAGCAGCAGAATGTTCAACAACAGAAAGCTCAACAACTGAACTGAAGGTATAAAACACCCATTACCAGGTGGGCAGTCAAAAACAGGCACAAGTAACACCACTCAGTGCCTAACCAGAAATTAAACCACCCTGCCGTGTCCAAGTTGAAACAGCAGGGCAAAAAAAGTGGAACGGTGTAATCGCTTGAATTAGCCGATGGGGGACACGTTCTCGGCCTGAGGACCTTTTGCACTCTGGGTTACAGTCATTTTGACTTTCTGACCCTCGCGCAGCGTGCGACGACCTTCCGCAACGATCGCACTATAGTGAACAAAAACATCCTTGCCACCAGCTTGTTCAATAAAGCCAAATCCTTTTTCGTCATTAAACCACTTAACGGTGCCTTCTACTTGGTCTGCCATATTTCTCTCTTGTTACAAAAGCCATCTTTGTGGCGAAAATCCAATCTTAAATTGGTGCTGGACCATTTAACATCTCAGTAGAATCGCTGAAAATCTGAATGGTTAGGGCCGATGGTAACAAGGTTTCTTAATTTTGCCTACTTTAAGCCATACCTATTTCTAGGATTGGGTTCTTATATTTAACTAAGAGTATTAATTAAATACTCCTAAAAATTATCCCATTAACAACGGTCGTATGGACTAGAAGAGGTAAAAAACTAAACTGAAAAAAAACTGAGAAAGTCTTTGTTAGGCTCTAAAATGCCAAACCATGGATGTCTCTCATATATTGAACTCTCTCAACACAGCCCAGCGTCAAGCAGTTACTGCCGAAGCTGGGAATTTGCTGGTTTTAGCAGGTGCAGGCAGCGGTAAAACTCGCGTACTGGTGCATCGCATTGCCTGGCTGATCGAAATGGAAGGGGTTTCCCCAGGGGGTATTCTGGCCGTCACCTTTACCAATAAAGCCGCCAACGAAATGCGGATTCGCATAGAAGAACTTTTGCAACGACCAATTGGGGGTATGTGGGTGGGTACCTTTCATGGCCTTGCCCATCGCTTATTACGGGCCCATTGGCAAGAAGCGGGCCTTCCAGAAAAGTTTCAGATTTTGGATTCTGATGATCAGTTACGCCTTATAAAGCGTATCAATCAAAACCTGGGCCTGGATGAAAGCAAATGGCCCGCCCGGCAGTGTCAGTGGTTTATCAACTCCCAAAAAGATGAAGGCCTGCGTGCCGCCAATTTGGAACATTATGGCGATGAGTTTCGTAAAATCATGATGCAGGTATACCAAGCCTATGAACAAGCCTGTGAAAGAGGGGGCATGGTAGATTTTGGGGAACTACTGTTACGTGCGCATGAAATCTGGTTGAAACAACCTGGGTTGCTGGCTTATTACCAACAGCGTTTTCGGCAGATATTTGTGGATGAGTTTCAGGACACTAATACTATCCAATATGCCTGGTTGCGGGTGTTGGCCGGTACTACTGGCGTGCTGACAGTAGTAGGCGATGATGACCAGTCAATTTATGGTTGGCGTGGCGCGCGGATCGAAAATATTCAAAGCTTTACCAGCGATTTTCAGCCGGCAGCCATGATTAAGCTTGAACAAAACTATCGCTCCACCGGCAACATCCTCAAAGCCGCCAATCATTTAATTGCTAACAATACCAGTAGATTGGGCAAGGAGCTTTGGACGCAAGCGGCCGAAGGTGAATTGATCTCAGTCTACACTGCGTATAACGAACAAGACGAAGCGCGATTTATCTGTGATCAGGTCGAACAATGGGTGCTTCAAGGCCACCGCAGAGATGAAGCCGTAATGTTGTATCGTTCTAATGCTCAGTCCCGGGAACTAGAAGAAGCCTTATTGAGAATTGGCATGCCCTACCGAATTTACGGCGGGTTTCGTTTTTATGAGCGATTGGAAATTCGCAACGCATTAGCTTATTTACGTTTGGTTGCCAATCGCGATGCTGACGCTGCATTCGAACGGGTGATAAACACACCGGTGCGTGGCATCGGTAATACTACGCTGGAAAGTTTGCGGGTTTTGGCGCGCGACGCAGGCATTTCTTTATGGCGAGCAGCAGTATTGGCAGTAACCCAGTCCTTGCTCAGTAAACGCGCTTTGCTCAGTTTACAGAGTTTTATGGAACTGATTAATCGACTAGAAGACTACAGTGTATCGCGCGAATTGCATGAAACCATAGATTATGTGATTCGACAGAGCGGGTTGATACCACATCATGAAAAAGAGGGTGGCGAAAAAGCCCTTTCGCGGCTCGAAAATCTAGAAGAGCTTATCAATGCTGGAAAAAGTTTCACCTTAGAAGACCGCGGCCTTGAAGAAACACCTACAGGGTTGGAGCTTATTGCAGGGTTTCTGGATAAAGCTGCACTGGATGCAGGGGACACTCAGGCTGAAGTTGAAGAAGATGCCGTGCAGCTAATGACTTTGCACTCAGCCAAAGGGCTGGAATATCCGCTGGTTTTTATAACAGGAATGGAAGAAGGTTTATTTCCACACAAGATGTCAATCGACGGCATACAGGGCTTGGAAGAAGAGCGCAGGCTTTGTTACGTTGGGATAACGCGAGCCAAGCAAAAGTTGTTTCTGAGTCACGCAGAGTCGCGGCGTTTGCATGGTGAATCAAACCTTACTCGCCCTTCGCGTTTTCTGCGCGAAATCCCTGCGGCACTGCGCCAGGAAGTTCGAATGAAAGGTCAGATTATCCGTAACGCCTCCCGCACGGGCGATGGGATCGATGCCGGAATGCTCGATGGTCAATCGCTGGGTGCAGCATTTGGGCTAAATCTGGGTCAACGCGTTCGTCATCCCAAGTTTGGTGACGGCATCGTGCTCAGTAGCGAAGGCAGCGGCAATAACGCCAGAGTACAAATTAATTTTGATGAGGCTGGCAGTAAATGGTTAGTGCTGGCATATGCGAGACTAGAAGCAATTTAGACGATCCATAACATAGATCAAAAATGAGGAGGCATGCCGCATTACTAAGTAGGAAAGCTACGCAGTTGGAATTGCACGTGTACGACCGTTGTCGTCAATAGCAACAAATACAAACCCACCCTCAGCTACCTTGATCCATTCATTTTCTTGGGATCCTGCATTGATCCACGCTTCCACTTCTACTTTCACTGAGCTGCGGCCCACACCACGAATCGCCGCGTAACAGCCCACTACAGCGCCAATTTTAATGGGCGCTAAAAAAGAAATGTACTCAATAGCAACTGTGGCCACTTTTCCTTTAGCAATTCGGGTACATGCAAGATTTCCTGCCATATCCATTTGACTTGCCAACCAGCCGCCATGAATTAGCCCATGCTGATTGGTGTCGCTGGGCAATGCCACTACTTGCAGAACAAGAATGCCATCGGGATATGGGTTGGCATCGTCCATCAAATCTTTGCTCATTAAATTTTTACCTTAAATTTACAGACATAGGGCATTGTAATAACAGCATTGTAAGGAATGTGAAGCAAATCGTTCCTAGAAATCGTCTTTATCTTTTCTTTATCAAATTTTTATTTAACACGCCATAAATTAACGCAAATGCTCGGTAACACTTAATCGCGCATTTACATAGCCTACCTAGAATTCGCACCATTATGAAGTAATAGTAATTTTACTTAACAGTGGAGCAACCTGCATGAAATATAAATCGTCTATTTTGGCTACGATGTTGGTTACCGTAGCAACCCTATCAACAACTAGTCAGGCGGCTACTGAGCCCTCACTGATCACCAACGCGGTTGGTGGCGCAATTCCAGCTGCTACTTTTACAGGTGGAGCTACCAGTAACGAAGGTGTCAATTTTTTGAGCGCAGTACCTGCAGGTCAGCCTGCTGGAATCTGGTCATCGTTTAAACCTGCAAGTGCTGATGTTGGCAAAGAAGGTGATTTGTACATGGTCGTAAATGCAGGCGGTGTTTGGTATATGCGCACAGCAACAGGTTTTAGTGCGTGGAACGGAACAATCCCAGGCCTAGTAAAATATTCTACCAAAACCTTGGCGGCTTCTGAAAACGTTCGTGTAACTGATCTTGAAACATTGGCGGCCAAATCATTCGATGGCAATAAAGTAGCCGTTTATATTGGTTATATGACCAGCACATCACCCTTGGTTTATTCCAGCCCAATGGAATTTACCATGGACAACACGCCAGCCCCCTCTTGTCCAGTAGGCTCACCAGGCGGTTTAATTCCAATTACGCCTGGCGGAAAAGTTATCTGTGTTTTAAAAGGAACCTATAAAACCAACGTACGCCTAACCGCTAATTATGAATACCTCCTTTCGGGAGCTGTGTTTATCGGAGGCGACAACAAAGATAGCGCGTCAATTACCATAGATGCCGGCGTTAAAGTTTATGGTGAATCAGGAGCTGATGTTCTAGTAATTAGTCGTGGTTCCAAAATACATGTTAACGGCACTAAAGCAGCACCGGTAATTATGACTGCAGCTATAGACAGTATTGCTACTAGGGATACGGTTGGCCAGTGGGGAGGAATAGTCATCAATGGCAACGCTCCAATCAATACATGTGTTATCGGCACAGCTCAAGCATTTTGTACCGCAGAAGGTGAAGCCTCTACTGGTCTTTATGGGGGCAGCAATGCCGCCGACAACAGCGGCAACTTGAATTATTTACAAGTTAAATATGCAGGTTACCTGATAACTCCCGTAAATGAATTGAACGGTATAGCCTTACAAGGGGTTGGTAATGGCACTCTGATCGACTACGTACAAGTGCATAACAATGCTGATGATGGAATAGAGTTTTTTGGCGGTACGGTTAACGCCAAACATCTTTACCTTACCGGCAATGAAGATGATTCACTCGACTGGACTTATGGTTGGACTGGAAAAGTTCAACACGTTGTTATTATGCATAATGATAGAACAGGGACACATGTAGCCGATAAAGGACTGGAAGCAGATAACAACGATCTTGGCTTCGATAACCTGCCCCGCTCTAAGCCGACGATATCCAACGTGACAATGATAGGTAGCCCAACCTCTGGAGGAGCAATGAATATCCGCAGAGGCACTGGAGCAGTTTTAAGTAATTTTGTGATTGCAGGTTTTGAAAAAGCCTGTATTAAGATGGACGACATCGCAACTTACACTAACGCAGGTCCATCAGTTGCCAGCCTTACCGGCAATCTGACTATGACCTCTTCCGTAATGAATTGTACCAATCTCTACACAGAATTTGCCGGTGCCCCTTGGACCAGCCGGAGCTGGTTCGAAGCGCAAACAGGTAACTCTACCGCAGCGGTTGGCATGACTACCTATATAAATAATGCGGCAGTTAATGCACGCACAGCGACAACTGTTGCAGACAGTTTCTTCGACGTTACTAGCTACATTGGCGCAGTCAAAGATGTTGCTGGTGATTGGTCAGCAGGTTGGACGTTTAAAAACTAATAACATCGTAACGTATAGCTATAAGTTAAATGGCTAAATCACTCTGTTTAAGTGGAGTGATCTACCAAAAAACAAAGTCGACAGGGCAAAAGCCCTGTCGACTTTTTCTAGTTTAAAAAGAAATAAAATTGAGAAATGAAATAATGCAAATCAAATTAAAGCACCTAACACTCGCCATCCTCATCGTCCAACATCCATTATTGTACGGTCAAGATGTGTCGGCCACTCCAGCGCCCGGAGGGATAGAGGAAATAGCGGTGATGGGAAAATTTATTCCCCAAGAAAAACGCGCCACTGCAGCAATTTCAAATGTGCTGGATGCCGCAGCTTTTGAAGCAGCCGGTGACTCTAGTGTGGCAGAAGGACTAAAACGTGTATCCGGCTTAAACCTGCAAGGTGGACGTTTTGTGTATATAAGAGGATTGGGAGAGCGTTATTCCAGCACCGTTTTAAACGGCGCAACCTTACCAAGTCCCGAGCCAATCAACAGAGTAGTGCCTCTCAATCTTTTCCCCGCCAGTATTGTCGATAGTGTACTGGTGCAAAAAACATTTTCAGCTCAGTTCCCGGCAGAGTTTGCCGGTGGCACCATCCAGATACGCACCAAAGCGGCACCGGATGAACCGTTTTTTTCCGTTTCTACAGGCGTTGGTTATACCGGCGCTACTACCGGTAAAGATGGCTTGGTATACAAAGGTGGTGATAAAGATTGGACTGGCACAGATGATGGCGCTCGTGACATGCCAGATCTGCTGAAGTCTGCAATTGCGGGCGATAGAGAGCTTAGACCAAACAATTTTTTATATAAAAAAGGCTTTAGCGCGGCAGAATTAGAAAGTATTGGCGAAAGTCTTAGCAACAATTACACAACCCAAACCGCAAAAATTAGACCAAACCAAGATGTATCCGCAAACTTTGGATCGGTGTTTCATCCCGGAGATTTTCAAATCGGGGTATTAGGCGGACTAAGCTACAGCAACAGCTGGGATACACAGCAGGTAACGCGCAATACCTATGCTTCCAATGCAAAAAGAGAAGTGGTTCCACTAAATAAACAGCTGTGGAATTCCACAGAACAAAATATAGATAACACCATGTTTCTGACGAGTGGCGTGTCATATCTAGACATGCATACCTTGAAAGCGACCTTACTGCAGATACATAAGACCACCGATCTTGCGGGCAAGTTAAGTGGCTATTGGTCTGGTGAAAGCGTGAATATTGATCAAACACGCCTAGAATGGATTGAACAAGATTTGTTGTCGCAACAAATCGAAGGTGAGCACTACTTCAATGATTTAAAAGAGCTGACCATTAACTGGCATTACAACCAGAGCCGCGCCAAACGTGAAGCGCCCGATATGCGCGAATACCGCTATGTATCTGATGAAGATCTCAGCAATTATGAATTCTCTTTACGCGGTGATGGCAATACGCGCATGTGGTCCGACCTGCAAGATGAGAACGAAGAAATTGGGTTAAGCGCAAACATGTTTTTGGAAACGCCCTTTAATACCAGCACCAAAGTAAGTGCTGGCATAACCAATATCAACAAAAATAGGGATTCTGAAATTAGGCGCTTTGGTTTTACCGGGTCTTTCAATGGCACTGGAGCAACTCTTAGCAGCAACCTAGATACAATATTTAATAAGAATGCCATAAGCCCGGTTGGTTTTATGGTGCGTGAATCTACGCGTCCTACCGACAACTATTCTGCAACCCAAACGTTGGACGCCTGGTATTTAGAGGCCGATATGGAGCTGGGCGCAAATTACCGTTTGATGGCGGGCGTGCGCAACGAAGAATCACGACAAAATGTAACTACCTTTGATCTGTTCAGGTTGGATGCAGATCCAATCGTAAGCAGCCTTGATAGTAAGGACTTATTTCCTGTTATTAGCGGCACATGGATACTAGATCAATGGGACATGCAGATACGTACCAGTTATTCCGAGACAATCTCGCGTCCTGACTTTAGGGAGTTGTCCCCTTCCCCATTTACCCACCCCATCACAGGCGCCACTATTGTGGGCAATCCAAATTTGACCGTAGCTTATATCGGTAACTACGATGCGCGTTGGGAATGGTATTACTCAGCAAAAGAAAGTTTATCTGTTGGGCTTTTCTACAAGGAATTTCAGTCTCCTATCGAAGCGGTCGTGGTTTCAGGGTCTGGCGATGATCGTTCCTTTATCAATGCACAGAACGCCACTACTCAAGGTATTGAGTTTGATGGCTATCACTGGTTGGGATTTATCAATGAAAATCTGGCTAACTTTTATACGGGCGCTAATTTAACGTTAATCGAGTCAGAAGTTACTATACGCCCCGAGCAAGCTGGAATCATGACTAACCCTGTTCGACCCCTGCAAGGCCAGGCGAACTACATTGTTAATTTGCAACTGGGATACGACGATGCGCAATCGCAAAAAGGCAGCTTTGTTTATCACTTAACTGGCGAAAAAATTCGTGAAGTTGGTGTCATGGGTGCGCCGGATGTTATGGATGAAGCGTATGGCGAATTAGATTTTACCTATACGCATTATTGGGGCGATCATATTGAACTGGGGTTCAAGGCGAAGAACCTGTTGAACAAGCTGCAAGCTACCAGCCAGGGCGGCATGGATGTGAATAGCTTCAGGGATGGTCGCTCTGCTAGTTTGGGATTAACCTATACGTTCTAAATGTTGTTGTAGTCGATACCAAAAAGCCCTTGAGGGATAACCCCAAGGGCTTTTATATTTTTGCTAAGCGCAGATTTTAATTGTTAGTCGGCAAAGTTGAATAACTCTGGCCGTACTCCAGCATCTGTTCCACAAAATCGTTCGGGTATTCAACTTTTACATCAATGATATCTACTCCATTGCCAGTATTTTCTACTACCGGCATTAGTCTTGGATTAATGAAGCCTGAGTAGGCTGCCGCATTCAGAGTAGCGAAGCGCTGTAACACCTCAGCATGAAGTTCAGGGTCCACTTTTGTGCCGTAGTTTTCTATCAAGGCTTGGGCGGCGGCAAAATCGCCTTCACTCTTGATACGCTGATGCTCACGCAACAGCTCGCCAAATAATTCGCGCAGACGAGGATAGTTATTGATAACGAAATAAGTTTTGCCTTCACGCTGTACGCGCTCGATCACATTTTCAGCGCGGCCCTTTTCATAGACCCAGCTCGCAATTTCCTGCCGGTTGCGCATGTGGGCTTCTTCAATTTGTTGGCCGGGTTCAATGCGATAGAGCTGCGTCAAGAGGCCGCCGCGTATATAGCCATCATATTCGGCCATGCCCACATCCAAGCTGGGCATAACGCCAATTTCTATCAGCATAGGGTCCATCATGTAATACAGCGCGACCAGATCGGCACGGCCTTCTTCCATTGCACTGGCGTATTGTTTAAGCGTTTCACTTTCTTCTCCCACGCCGGCATTGAGCCGACCAGATGCGTGGCCAATGACTTCGTGCATGTCGGTATGCAGATTGCCGCTTAACTCGGCCCAGGCCAGTGATCGTGTAACTTCTTCTACTGAATAAGCAAATTCGTACAAGGCCCCACTCACTGAAGAGTTATAGGCAGCGGTGATGTTGGAAAGACTTACCGATTTGGAGCCATGTTCAGCGCGAATCCAAGCGGAGTTAGGCAGATTAATACCAATGGGTGTGGCGGGAGAAGAGTCACCCGTTTCTGACACAACCGTAATAGCTTTACCAGTAATGCCGCGGACATCTGCTTTTTTATGCTCAGACAAAATGGGCGAGTTGTCTTCAAACCACTGCGCGACATTGGCGATAGCACCGATTCGTTTGGTTGCTTCAAGATCGCGCACCGACACAACCGACTCAAATGCACCGCGATAACCGAGCGGGTCGTTATACACTTCTATAAAACCGTTAGTCACATCAATGGCAGACTCAGTATCGGCCACCCATGCAATGTTGTAGGCATCAAAATCAGCCAGGTCGCCGCTGCGGTAATATTTCACCAGTAACTCCAGCGCAGTACGCTGCTCGTTATTTTCGGCCACCGTAATGGCTTGTTCCAGCCAATAAACCACTTTCTCAAGAGCAGCGCTGTACATACCGCCCACTTTCCAAACCTTTTCAACTATTACGCCGTTTTCTTTCACCAGCTTAGAATTGAGGCCGTAGGACACAGGAGTAGTGTCATTTTTGTCGATCATTTTGTCGTAGTAAGCAACCACCTCAGCTTCGGTTACGCCTTCGTAAAAATTTACTGCCGATGCAGTAATCATGTCGACATCGGCAGAGGTGTTAACTTTTTTAGGTGCAACTGTGGGATCAAAAATGATGGGCTCCAGCATGGAAAGCAGTTGCTCCAGCGATTGCCCTGCATCCAGAGGAAATGTTGCGGTGGGGGCGCTTTCTAGCACGAGTTGGCGCAAATAATCAGAAGAAAACTCCGGTAAAAATTTGTTGCTGGAATAATGATGATGGATGCCGTTAGCAAACCACACCCGTTTGGCATAGGTTAAAAAGGAAGTAAAGTCGGCAGTGGTGCGATCGCCAGGATAATGACGCACGATTTCTTCAAGCGTGCGGCGAATTCTAAGATTATGTTTAAAGTTTTGATCCCAAGTGATGTCACGCCCGCTCATGCCCGCTTGGGAGAGGAAGTACAAAAGTTTTTTCTGTTGCAGGGTGAGTTCTTCAAAGCCGGGGATTTGATACCGCAATATACGAATGTCGGCGAAACGATCGGCCTCAAATACAAAACTGTCTGCTACGGGCCCCGCTGTCTCAATTACAGATTCTGCAGTAAGGTCTGTGTTTGCCGCGGGCGGTGATGCATTGTCTGCGCTACCGCCACAACCTTGCAGTAATATGCTTGCTACAAGCAGGATAGAAAGCGAGAAAAAGTTCATAACTGCTCCAGTTCAAACATGAAAACAAGGGATTTAGCGCGGTACAGTTTAGCAAACTCAAGTTGCTACGTGCCAACGAGAACTGCTTACAACAACAATAACTTCAAACTCATGGAAATCAACATTACGCCAAGGGCGGCTACCCCTAGGGCCAACAGTTGATACAAGGCAAGTTTAATATGAGTGCGAAAACGCACAAACCAACGGTCTTTGGGTAACACCGGGGCAGGAATATTCTTAAACAACTGAATAAAGGCAAACAACAACAGTGACCACAGGGTCAATACAAGCGCCATACGCAGCAGTTGTGAATGTTGGCTTGCTGTGGTCAGCAACGCAAAAACGCTCACTGCAAATCCAGTGCAGGCAAGCAATAGGCACAGTGGCCGCAAAGGCAGTAAACGCAGGGCAAACTGGTGTAAACGAAACAACATCATGTGGCCATTGTTGTGGTGATTTTCTGGTCAATTGTAGCCAATAGTTGCGCATCATTGAGCACTTTTGTACTGTGTTTAAAGTGCCATAATTTCAGCAGCCACAGTAAGGCAGATCATGTTGCACGGGGTCTTGTTATCATGAAGACTGTGTAATGAAAAGTGATTGGCCGCACCCTCCTCACCCTATTGCAAAAACACACCTCGAGAACCCGCATGTTGATTGTTATTTCCCCTGCCAAAACGTTGGATTACCTCACCCCGATTAGTTGCAGTAAGGTAACTCAACCCCAGTTTCTAGGAGAAGCGAAAGAACTTAACCAGATCTTGCGGGAATATAGCCCCCAGCAACTGGTCAAACTGATGTCAGTGAGCCAGGATCTTGCCTTGTTAAATGCCCAGCGCAACCAAAGTTGGGCAACACCATTTACTCGTCACAATGCCCGTCAGGCCATTTTTGCGTTTAAGGGCGAGGTATATCTTGGTCTGGACAGTGACAGTTTATCGACGGCGGATCTTGTTTATGCGCAGCAACATTTACGCATCCTCTCCGGTCTTTACGGCATGTTGCGGCCGCTGGATTTGATCCAGGCCTATCGCCTCGAAATGGGGATTAGTCTGCTAAACGCGCAAGGCCGTAACCTCTATGCGTTCTGGGGCGACAAAATCACAGCAGCAATTAACCAGACAATAAGCACACACAAAGACAAACTGCTTATCAATCTTGCCTCGGCAGAATATTTTTCCGCCGTGCACCCACGCGAACTCCTCGCAGAGATCATCACGCCGGTATTCAAGGATTTTAAAAATGGCGAATACAAGGTAGTGAGTTTCTTCGCTAAAAAAGCGCGTGGAAAGTTTGCCGCATGGCTTATTAGAAATAGGATTGAGGACAAGCTACAGTTGATGCAATTTGCTGAAGACGGTTATCACTTCAGCACACAGTTATCGACCGATGGTACTTTAGTGTTTGTTAGAAAAGCAGAATAGCTAAGAGTTAAATCCCGATTCTTGCCATAGCTTCCAGAATTTCTTGGACTAATCGCGATAGCTGTGGGTGTTCTTCCTCCAGGGTTTCCAGCAACAATTGGGCGGTGGCAACCAGGTTGCCATCAGCTGCCGGGGGGCCGTCCCAATCGGCCAATTGACTTTTCAATTGCAACAACAAAGCTTCCTGTGCAGGGCTGGTGTCGCTGTCGGCAAATTTTTCATGGAGCCTGGTAAAGAGACCGGCTATCTTATGTTTTGGCATAGTAGTTTCCTGGGCGAGAGTGTAAGCCAAAGGCGTTGTGGTTTATTATCCGCCGCAATCTTCATGAGACCAACAGTTATGTCTTTACCTTTTAGTCAAGCATGCGAAAACAACAAAGCGTTTATATTCGACATCATTCAACACCAATATCCAACCGGTGGTCAGGTGCTGGAAATAGGCTCTGGCACAACCCAACATATCAAGTATTTTGCTGAATTATTGCCGAACGTACGGTGGCTTCCCACTGAAGTAAGTGATTATCTACCTACTGTGCTGGCTGGGCTCGCAGATTGCGCACTGCCAAATATTGGAACACCGCAGGCGCTTGACGCAGGCGCAGAGCATTGGCCAGTTATGCAGGTTGAGGGCATCTTTACTGCCAATACTTTGCACATCATGCGGATTGAATATGTGGAGAGTTTTTTTCGGGGCTCTGCACGGGCGCTCAAGGAAGGTGGAAAACTTTGTGTTTATGGACCGTTCAAATACCAAGGCGAATTTACTACACCAAGTAATGCAGCTTTTGATGATCGGCTAAAACAGCGGGATCAGTTGAGTGGCTTGCGTGATTTCGAACAGATGGTGAAATGGGCGCAATTTTATGGCTTGCAGTTGCTAGCCGATCACAGCTTGCCGGCTAACAATCAATTATTAGTGTGGCAAAAAATTACAGCTTTAAATCCTTCCTAAAGGGCAAGCCCTGGGCAGCGGACAGCAGATAATCGTTAATATGTTGCGTTTCTTCCTGCAAGAAACCGGCAATGGCGCTGGAAAAATCTGGATGCGCTATCCAGTGGTTTGACCAAGTATTAACAGGTTTGAAACCGCGTTGAATCTTGTGTTCGCCCTGTGCACCCGAATCAATACGACTGATGCCATGGGCAATACAATAGTCGATGCCCTGGTAATAACAGGTTTCAAAATGTAGAAACTGCATTTCTTCTGTGCAACCCCAGTAACGACCATACAGGGTATCTTTACCTTTGAAGAACAAGGCGCCGGCAATATAGTGGTCTGCCTTGCGGGCCATCACCAGCAGCAAATGCTGGGGCATGCTGCGCCCTAGCTCTGTAAAAAACTGTTCATTTAAGTAGGGAGCACGACCGCGTACCAGATACGTACTTTGATAAAACTGGTAGAAATAGTGCCAATGCTCGTCGTTAATAGCGTTACCTTCAAGTTGTTCAAATACGATGCCTTGTTCTGCAATGTTCATACGCTCTTTGCGCAAGTTTTTGCGTTTGCGAGAACTAAATGTAGCCAAAAACTCATCAAAACAAGCATAGCTATCATTGAACCATTGGTATTGGCAGCCTGCCCGCTGCAAGATGTGCAGACTGCTTAGGCTGTGGGCAAGCTCGGGCTCAGGAAATAATACATGCCAGCTGGAAGCGCGTATTTTGGCAGCTAGTTTTTGTATTTGGGCAAACAGCAGTTCATGAATAGTTTCTGGCGAGACTCCCGCTGCGATACAAATACGCGGACCGGCACAAGGCGTGAAAGGAATGGCAGTGACAAGCTTGGGGTAATACGCAATGCCGTGACGTTGATAAGCATCAGCCCAAGACCAATCGAATACATATTCCCCCATTGAATTGGTTTTAGCGAACAGCGGCATGCAGGCAATTAACCGAGGATTAATCTCGGAGTTAGTTTCCACAAGGGCATGTAATGGTTGCCAGCCTGTCTGAATATTTGTACAACCACTTTGTTCAAGTGCTAGTAGAAATTCATGTTGCAGAAAAGGATAGTCAGAACCGGTTAGTGGATTCCAGACCAAGCTATCTACATCGGCAATACTGTGGATGAAACGTACACAGTAAGTTGGGATGGTAGTTTCGGTCACACAAGGTCCAAAGGTGGTTAAGTCAATGTTAGAGGTAGATGCCTATTGTAGGCCTTGGCGTGGCTGGGAGAGAGGTTTATCTTCCATATGATTTGCAGTAGATTGCCGTGGCTCGTGGGCACGCACGCAAATGTGCAAAACCCTAACTCTTAAGTGGATCAACCAACTCTCTTATGTCAGTAGTCATCCAAAAAGTTTCTGTTCATGGTGGGCACAGTGGCCAGTTTTGCCATCATGCCAAAGACAGTCTCGATGCAGTGATTCAGGCCTATATTGCAGCCGGATTCGCCTGGATAGGGATTACCGAACATATGCCGCCTTTAGATGATGCCATGCGTTATCCGGACGAGGCAGAAAATGGGATTACTAGCCTCACCCTGCAAACCCAGTTTTTAAGCTATTTTAGCGAATGCCGTAACCTGCAGCAGCGTTATGCTGGCCAGATTAAGATATTTACTGCTTTTGAAACTGAAACATATCCGGGTATCTCGCCGTTCATTCAGCAATTGCTGCGGCAAACTAAACCAGATTACATCGTGGGGTCGGTGCATCATGTGGCAGGCATAGGCATTGATGTAAATGCCGAGCTTTACCGGCAGGCGGTGTTGCGTTGTGGTGGTCTGGAGCAACTGTACTGCGACTATTTCGATGCGCAGTTAGGCATGTTAAATGACTTAGAGCCCGCAGTGGTCGGTCATTTCGATTTAATCAGAATTTTCGACAGCAACTTTTTGCAAACCCTGCAAAGACCTGCAGTATGGTCACGCGTAGAGCGTAATCTGGAGCGCATTGCTGGTCTGGATTTGATTCTGGATTTTAATCTGCGCGGTTTTGACAAGACGCAGGAACAATACCCCTCTATGCCGGTGTTGAAAAAAGCACTGGAGTTAGGCATTGCCATCGTGCCTGGCGATGATTCTCACGGCGTATCTTCGGTAGGCCGTAATTACGAGAGGGGTGTAGCGCTGTTGGCAGAGCTCGGCCATTCCTGTCAGTGGCAGCTACCGCGACTTTACCGCTGGCCAGACTGATCGTTACGCATTGCACTGCACAGTTTTTTAGAAGCGAGTAACTACACTACACAATAAAAAGATCCACCACAGTGGCGCAGAAGATCAACAACCCTATTTTTTGATTATTCCCAAAGGCTTGAAAACATTGAGCTGGTTCCCGGTTAAATAGCAGAATGTGTTGATAGCAGAACATAAATCCCGCGAGCACCAGGCCAAATTGAAACCACCCGCCCAGCGCAAAAAATTTTGCACTCATCGATAACGTGACCAGAAACATTACTTGCAGCATGGCGATAACAAATCGATCGGCTTCAGCAAAAAGAATGGCAGTAGATTTCACACCAATTTTCATATCGTCCTGGCGATCCACCATGGCGTATTCGGTGTCGTAGGCTACCGTCCACAGAAAATTGGCGACATACAATAACCATGCGTAGATCGGCAGCGAGCCGGTTTGTGCCGTAAATGCCATCAACCCGCCCCAGGAAAACGCGGCACCGAGCACCAGTTGTGCCAAATGGGTATGGCGTTTCATGTAAGGGTATATCAGTGTAATAGCAACGCCACCGAGGGCCATGATGACTGTAAGGGTGTTGGTAAAAAGTACCAAAATAAAGGCCAGCCCACATAGCAGCGCACAAGTGAGCAGGGCTTCTCTAGGCGTTATCTTGCCGGTAACTAAGGGGCGGGTGCGAGTGCGCTGGACATGGCCATCAAATTTACGGTCGGCATAATCATTGATACAACAACCAGCGGCGCGCATAAAGGTTGTGCCCAAACAAAAAATCAACACCAGTTTCAAATCAGGCTGCCCTTGTGCCGCAATCCATAAACACCACAATGTGGGCCACAGCAGCAACAGTAATCCGGTTGGTTTGTCCATCCGCATCAGGCGCCAGAAATCTGGCGCACGCCCATATGCCGCAGGAAAATGTACTTGTAACCAGATCAATAGTTTCGCGTGTGAGTGTGTGCCTGGCGGGGAGGGCTTGGTCATGATGTCGTCAATTCGTAAAAACAGCTCGTAGAAATTTGGCACATTATAGTCATGCCTTGAAGGTCGTTGAATAAAGTTAGTGGTACTGGTTAAATCTTTGTGACTTTCTCTTGCTCAGCCACAGGCACTTTCATGAAAAAACTAGAATTACATTGGCAAATCCTGATCGGTATCGTGTTGGCTCTTGTGGCCGGTTCTCTGACTGGCACCACGGCGGGGCTTGGCGGTTCTACTTTTTATCAGGTCTATGACTTTGTAGGAACGATTTTCCTAAATGGATTACGCATGGTGATAGTGCCGTTGGTGGTTTCTTCCATTATCACCGGCATTGCTTCGGTGGGCAGCGGCAGTGACCTTGGCCGCCTTGGGCTCAAGACGATGGGCTGTTTTGCCTTGTTTACGTCATCGGCTATTTTGGTGGGCTTGTTCTTCGTTACCGTGATGAGCCCGGGTTTGCGCGACGGTGAACCGGCCGGTGCGCAATTGAATCTCACCCTTGACGGTGCGCAAGTAAACTCAGCTTTGAGCAATATCCAGACCACCGACAGCAGCGATATTCTCGGTATTTTTTTACGCATGGTACCCACTAACATCATAGGCTCTGCGGTTGCAGGAGATGTGATGCCGTTGATTTTCTTTAGTCTGTTATTTGGTTATTTCATGACTAAAATTCCCCAACGGCAAGCGGAGGTATTGTTGTCGTTCTGGCAAGGGGTTAACGAAACTATGATGTTTATCACCATGTGGGTGATGAAATTTGCCCCAATTGGTGTGTTTGGTCTGATTGCTCGGACTATCGCTTCAACAGGATTTGCTGCGTTTATCCCGCTGCTGGTTTTTTTCTTTACCGTAACCTTCGCACTCCTGTTCCATATATTTATCGTCTTGCCCTTTTACTTGCGCGTGTTGGGAAAAGTAAATCCGCTAAAACATCTCGTGGCGATGTCACCCGCATTACTGATGGCGTTTTCATCAGCCTCTTCTAACGCTACTCTGCCGATGAACATGGAATGCTTGCGAAATAATGCAGGCGTTTCAGAACGTGTAACCAATTTTGTGTTGCCGTTGGGTGCTACCCTTAATATGGACGGGACCGCTTTGTACGAATGTGTTGCCGTGATCTTTTTGGCGCAGGCTTACGGGTTAGAACTCAGTTTTGCCACGCAATTTACAGTGGTATTACTGTCTTTATTGACCTCTGTTGGCATGGCGGGAATACCGGCGGCGAGCCTCGTAGCGATCACAGTGATTCTTTCGGCCATCGGCTTGCCACTGGAAGCCGTTGGACTCTTGCTTGTAACCGACCGCATACTTGACATGATGCGTACTGCAATTAATGTTTATTCGGATTCGTGCTGCGCGGTAATTGTGGCTCGTTCGGAACATGAAACTGGGATTTTGGTGAGCTAAAGTATGCGAAACTTATTTGCGTGGTTGTGGGTGGCAAGTTCAACTCTATCTAACGCTCGTTGGTTAGTTTGCGCCATCATCATTGCAATAAGTAAGCTTGCTATTGCTCAACCAGCCGATGACCTGCCGGTTATCCTTGCCATTGGTGAAAGCACCACCGCCGGTTATGGGGTCCCTGCTGCTCTTTCGTATCCAGCCCAGTTACAGGGGTTGCTGACTGCAAATGGTTATAACTATCGAGTTGTTAATTTTGGGCGTAGTGGTATCACTACCGCCATGGCGCTATCGGATCTCGACCGTGGCCTAAGGCTCGGCCCCCGCATTGTGCTCATCGCGCTGGGCGGCAATGATCAAGGTAATCAGTTTGCTGCAACGCGTACCAAAGAAAATTTACGCAAGATGGTGGCGCTCTACGTTCGCACGGGCGCGCAAGTTTTTTTGGCGGATCGCAACTTGCCTGCAGACCGAGCTGCTGCCACGGCGACCCCATCATTGTTCGCAGAACTTGCTACTGAAGAAGGCGCGTTACTTATGCCCTCTCTACGCGCAGGTGTGGCAGGCAATGCAGATCTATTGATTGCAGATGGGTCTCATCCTAACGGGGATGGTTATGCCATAGTGGCGCAGCGGATATTTTCAATTCTGAAACCCACACTTGTTGTCCCACAGCACAAGTAGCACATGCATGGCAGATCAAATATTTTATGCGGTTTTGCAGTCAATTTTGTCTAAATTCACACATTGCCATACTGCTCGGAATTAGCCAGCCACCTATGTATCAACGGCTCCACTAATTCGGGCTGTTGGGCGCGAATCTTTTCTGCCCACAGCTTCACTTTTGGTTGTAGATGGCTGTCGCGCATTAGGTCGGCAATTCTGAAATTCATCAGACCGGTTTGGCGGGTACCAAGAATTTCACCTGGCCCGCGTATTTCCAGATCTTTTTCTGCAATATAAAAACCATCGTTGCTTTCGCGCATGATGCCAAGGCGTAACTTGGCAACGTCGGACAAGGGGTTGTGGTAAAGCAAGAGGCAATGACTTTCTTGTACTCCGCGCCCTACTCGTCCGCGTAATTGATGCAATTGCGCAAGACCCAACCGTTCGGGGTTTTCAATGATCATCAGGCTGGCATTGCTAACATCAACCCCTACTTCGATCACGGTGGTAGCAACGAGCAGCTGTATTGCACCAGCTTTGAAAGCCGCCATCACCGCCGCTTTGTCTTTGGGTTTCATACGGCCATGAATCAGGCCGATGTATAAATGTGGCAGCGCCTCACTTAACTGAGCGTAAGTTGCTTCTGCGGCTTGGCACTGCAGAACTTCTGATTCTTCGATGAGTGTGCACACCCAATATGCTTGGCGGCCTTGGGCGCAAGCCAGACTGATACGCGCCACAATATCGGGGCGGCGCGAATCGGGTAACAACACTGTGTTGATAGGCGTGCGGCCGGGCGGGAGCTCATCTATAACCGAGCAGTCCAGATCTGCGTAGGCGCTCATGGTCAAGGTCCGCGGGATCGGCGTGGCAGTCATAATGAGCTGGTGCGGATACGAGCCAGCCTGAAAGCCTTTTTCGCGCAGGGCAAGGCGTTGATGTACGCCAAAGCGATGTTGCTCATCTACCACTACAAGGCCCAGCTTCTGAAAATTTACACCCTCCTGAAACAAGGCATGGGTACCAACGATGATCTGGGTTTGCCCATTCGCTAAATCCTGCAATACACCTGCACGCTTTTTACCTTTGATTTTGCCACTGAGAAAACTCAGCCCAACCCCGAGAGGCTGTAACCATTGCTCGAGGTTTAAAAAATGCTGCTCGGCCAGAATTTCAGTAGGGGCCATAAGTGCCGCTTGATAGCCATTTTCGACCGCTTGCAATGCAGCCAATACAGCCACCAGCGTTTTGCCCGAACCCACATCACCCTGCAGCAGTCGTAACATGGGCTGGCTGCGCGTGAGATCACGCGCTATTTCCTGGCTTACGCGTTGTTGTGCAGCAGTGAGAGTGAAAGGCAATGCTTGCAAAAACCGGGACTGGAATACGTCACCTTTGTTGCTGAGTCCCGGTGCAGTCTGCGCCTGCGCCTGATCACGCAAGCGCCGCAAACTTAAATAAGAAGCGAGCAACTCTTCAAATACCAGTCGTTGCTGCGCGGGGTGTTCGCCGCGTTCCAATTGCATTAATGACGCAGCCACTGGCGGCTGATGAATGTAAACCAACGCCGCCAGCAGTGGCATAAAATCGGACTGCTGACACAAGGCAGCGGGTAAATAATCAGGCAGGGTTTCGTCTTTGCGCAGCATTGCAAACACTTGCGTCAAAAGATTACGCAGTCGATTTTGTTGCAAACCTTCGGTAGCCGGATAGATGGGAGTCAGATGATCTGCCAGCGCAACCGGATCCTGCGTTGCCAGCAGTTGATATTCAGGATGAACCAACTCCACCCCGCTTTTGCCCCAGCGCACTTCTCCAAAACAACGAATGTGCGCACCGTTGATCAGCAAGTTTTTTTGCGCTGCGCTGAAATGAAAAAACCGTAAACTGGTAAGCCCGGTACCATCCTGCACTTTAACCATGAGGCTGCGCCGCCGCCCAAACACAACCGCACTGCCAACGATCAGTCCCTCGATTACCACATCGGTGCCATGTTGCAGCGCGCCGATTGGAGTCAGTTGCGTGCGATCCTGATAACGCAGGGGCATGTGAAAAAGCAAATCCAGAACAGTAGTAACGCCCAGTTTAGCCAAGCGTGCCGCGAGGTTAGGCCCGACCCCCTTAAGATGAGTTACAGGCAAGAGTTCCAGAGGGGTTGTGGCCAATGTGATAAGCGCAGCGGTTTTCATGCCAGCGGTGGCAACCCCTTTTACTGCGCGGCGGCAGGCATTATTTCTTGCAGTAAGTAGGTGCCCACATCCTGCAATTGCTCTTTGCTGAACACATCCATAAACGCTGGCATAGTGTTGCGACCATAAGAGGCCGTAGTCATGATCAAGCCCAGATCCAGTTTTTTGTCGAGCAAGGGAATGCCACCCTGATGACCGCCTTCACCGTTAGGGCCATGACAAGCCGCGCACAAAGTCGTGTAGATTTGTTTGCCACTAGCCAGATTGGCGGCATAACCGGTAATAGGTTCGACCACGGCACCGGCAACTGTTTCTGCCAGGGGTCGTAGTCCGGCGCTTGCTGTAACGGGTGCAGCACCGGCGATTTCTTCCATAGTTCCCTGCAGCGAAAACATCCACACGGAGTCACCGTGTTTGCCGGTGGAATACAACGAGCCGGCAGAAACGATGGCAATATGTTGAATGCCTTTGTGCATGAAGGTGGTGGCGCTGCCATTCACACCTGCGTCGGTCTGGAACTCCCACAACTTGTTGCCGTTATCCTTGTCGAGAGCCACTACACGGCCATCGTTGCGTCCATGTACGATAACCCCGCCACCAGTAACAAGGGAGCCTGCCGAACAACTGGCAGTCCACTGCTGGCTCCATTTCACTTTATGGGTAGTTAAATCCATCGCAACAAACATGCCGCGAGCAGGAATGTTGGTGAGATTAAACGTACCACCCAACCAGCTTTGGGTGTGGGTGGGTGCGGAGTTTTCTGCTTCGCGAGATGCTCCGCCGATACGGTCGTTGGCACAAATGTACATCAAATGGCTCGCAGGATCGTAGGCAGATGGCGGCCAGTTCACGCCAGAAAGTGGTTTGTATAAAACGGCTTCGGTGGCAAAAGGCGTAAATATTCTGCCTTGGTTCACCAAGGTAAAGCCTTCGGGAGCTGCATCTATTTCGTTAGGCACTACAGTGTCGCCAATGGGATAGGGTTGAGTGGCGGCTGTTGCATTGCGCGGCTCCTGTGGCACGGGACGATCTTCAATGCCAATCAGTGGGGAGCCGGTAACACGGTCAAGAATATAGAGAAAACCAGATTTGGAAACTTCCGCAATGCCCTTACGCGCTACGCCATTTACATCCCCATCAAATAGCACCACAGGATTGGGAGAGTCATAGTCCCAAATGTCATGATGTACCTGTTGGAAGTGCCAGCGGTATGCGCCGGTATTTACATCTAATGCCACCATCGATACGGTAAACAAGTTGTCACCCGCACGGTTGGAGCCGTTGAGGTCGGGCCCGGCGTTGCCGGTGGAGAAATAGAGCAGGCCTAACTCTGGGTCTACCGCCGGGGTCTGCCAGATGGGAGCACCGCCCACTTGCCATGCATCGTTGTTGGCAGGCCAGGTATCGCCACCAAAATCGCCGGGTGCCGGAATGGTATAAAACGTCCAAAGTAGTGAACCGTCTTTGGCATCATAGGCTTTGATGCGGCCTCTGATGGCCAACTCACCACCAGCAAAACCTACGATGACCATGCCGTTGTAATACAAAGGGGCAGCTGTAATGGAGTAGCCCAGTAAAGGATCTTCAGCCTGAATTTCCCAGTTGATGGCGCCGGTGTCTTGATTTAAAGCGACCAGTTTGGCATCGAGCTGGCCTACGTAAATTTGGCCGGCACCCATGCCTACACCCCGGCTGAGCCAGCCACAACAAACATTGACGCGACCCGGATCGAGATTGGCCTGATAAGTCCAGCGTTTGTCGCCAGTTTCGACATCAATGGCAAACACATCATTTTCCCCGGTTGGTACAAATAACACGCCGTTATAAAACAACGGTTGTGCCTGTCCGGAATGGTTGGGGCCACTGCCGGAGCCGTTCATATGGACGCGCCAATCGGCTTTCATCCCGGCAATGCTGTCGCGGTTAATCTGATCGAGAGGAGAATAACGTTGGTTAAAAAGATTACCGCCATTCGTTACCCAGCTATCTGTAGGGTAGGCAACAAGATCGGCAGCATTAAAAGCGGGTGAACTGTTTTGTGCACAGGCCAAGGTCGACGTAAGGCTTAATACGAAAAATACGAGGGCAGGCCAATAATCGTTAAATTTCATAAAACACTCCACATAGGTGACCACACAGGGGCTTCAGATACAAAATGATGCGCATGTCTCAAATTAAAAACTAATTTTTTACCCGCGTCACTCGGGTCACTGATTTGATGATCCTGACCCGTTTCATCACCTTTGCCAGATGCACACGGTTACGCACGGTAAGGGTCAGGTTCAAAATGCTGAATTGTGCATCACGGTCAGTAGTTGTCACTTTCTCGATGTTGGCTTCGGTGCTGGTTACCGCGTTGGCAATGGTAGCGATAATGCCGCGCTGGTGTTCGACTTCCACGCGCAACTCCACAGTGAACTCACCTTCCACGCCGGGATCCCAACGTAGCGCGACAAACTTTTTCGGATCGTTGCGTAATTCCGCCACGTTGTTGCAAGCGTCTGTGTGCACAATCATGCCACGGCCACTACTCAAAAAACCCACAATCGGATCACCGGGTAAGGGATGGCAACATTTGGCGTAGGTCATCAACAAACCTTCTGTACCACGAATTGCAAGAGAAGCATTATCTGCTGCATCAGTAACGAGGGAATGGTGATCATCGGTTGGAATCAGTCGGCGGGCCACAATGAAGGCCATCCGATTGCCAAGCCCTATGTCTTCGAGCAAATCATCTAGAACTTCAAAGTTTGTTTCTTCGAGCAAGCCGCCCACTTTTTCCTTCGGGATGTTGGACAAATGAAAACCAAAACTCGACAAGGTTTTGTTGAGCAAACGTCGACCCAGTGAAATAGCTTCTGAACGCCGCTGGTTTTTCAGGTAATGACGAATATTGCTGCGTGCTTTGCCGGTAATAACAAAACCTAACCAGGCTGGATTGGGCTGAGTACCAGAGGCGATAATCTCCACGGTCTGCCCGCTTTGTAGAGGCTGGCTTAAAGGAGCCAGCGTGCGGTTGATACGACAAGCGACGCAGGAATTGCCCACATCGGTATGGACAGCATAAGCAAAGTCCACCGCAGTAGAACCGGCCGGTAATTCCATAATGGTGCCTTTGGGCGTGAACACATAAATTTCATCCGGAAACAAATCGGTCTTGACGTGTTCGATAAATTCCAGCGAATTACCCGCCTGTCGCTGCATTTCCAACAGGTCTTGCACCCATTGCCGTGCACGTATATGACTTTGGTTGGGACGATCATCGGATGATTTATAGAGCCAGTGCGCAGCAATACCGTTGTTGGCCATGGCCTCCATTTCATCGGTACGAATCTGGATTTCAATGGGTACCCCGTGCATGCCAAACAGGGTGGTGTGCAAAGATTGATAACCATTCACTTTGGGAATGGCGATGTAATCCTTAAACTTTCCTGGCACTGGCTTGTAGAGACTATGGACGGCGCCAAGGATGCGATAACAAGAGTCAACTTGATCGGTGACGATACGAAAAGCAAATACATCGGTAATCTCGTTAAATGAAATACGTTTCAAGCGCATTTTTTCGTAGATACTGAAGAGGTGTTTTTCGCGGCCGATAACGCGGCCGGGCAGAGTCTCACGCGTCAAACAGGCAACCAATGCGGCTTGCACTTGTGAGACCAATTCTTTGCGATGTCCCGTAACATTTTTTACTGCAGCTTCAATCAGTGGCGCCCGCATCGGATACAACATGCCAAAACTTAACTCTTCAAACTCTAAGCGGATATTGTGCATTCCTAGTCGGTTGGCAATGGGCGCGTAAATATCGATGGTTTCTTTGGCGATACGGCGACGTTTGTCGATGCTCAGAACATCAAGAGTGCGCATGTTGTGCAGACGGTCGGCCAGCTTCACCAGAATTACCCGGATGTCTTTGGCCATGGCCATGGCCATTTTTTGAAAGTTTTCGGCCTGCACTTCGGCCTGCGTATTGAAATTAAGCTTGTTGAGTTTGCTGACCCCGTCCACCAGGTTGGCCACGGTTTCACCAAATTGGCCGGCAATGGCATCGCGAGTCAAACCAGTATCTTCAATTACATCGTGCAGCATGGCGGCCATCAGGCTCTGATGGTCCAGGTGCATTTCAACCAAAATGTTGGCAACTGCAAGCGGATGGGTAATGTAGTCTTCGCCGCTGTGACGGTTTTGGCCGTCGTGGGCTTGTTGAGCGTAGTAATAAGCGCGCCTGACCAAATTAACTTGGGCAGGCTCGAGATAAGTCTTTAGGTTGGTAGCGAGAGCATCGATACTTTGCGTGGCGTGCATATTGCTTTATTACGCTAGTGCGCTCAAGTTGGAGCAGCAGGGGTTCCGGCTGCTCGCGTTGAGTGCAGCTTACTCTTCGTCGGAAGGGGCTTCCAGTTCAGCTTCTTCTACTTCAGTGCCATCATCGGCTTTTTCAAGTTCTGCCTTGGCTTCGTCATCTTCGATCATTTCGGCATCCATCGCTTCTTCGATGGTGATTTCATGGCGGGCTTTGCGTAAGGCTTCGGCTTCGACAAAATCGCGTAACTCTTCGGCAGGTTCATTGTAGGCCTCGTTCAGAATGGACCTGTCGATCAGTTTGGCGGCAATTTCGCGCAGGGCAACCACGGTCGGTTTGTCATTATCCCAAGGTACCAATGGATCCTTGCCGCCGGTTTGTAACTGGCGGGCACGCCGACTGGCAATCATTACCAGTTCAAAGCGGTTTTCAACATTTTCCAGACAATCTTCAACGGTGATACGTGCCATAGGATTTCCTGCAAGTTGGGTTATTCAAGGTGTTCTGGCCGGCCTAACTGGCCTGTAGCTGCACAAACTGAGCAGCGAGGGCCATTCAAGGGGGGACGATTATAGTCGCTTTTTACCCCGTCAGGATAGCAACTCATCAAGCAAAACTTGGTTTCGTTGCATTTGAGTCTTTATTCGGAGCCCACTACTGCGCAAGATGGATTGCAGATCGTCCAATGCCTGTTCAAAACGATCATTTATCACTAAATAATCAGCCTGGTGATAATGCGACATTTCATGCACTGCTTTGGCCATACGCTCGGCGATAACCACCGCGTTGTCCTGGCCCCGGTTGGTCAGCCGTTCTAGCAGTGCGCGGCGGGAGGGAGGCAGAATGAAGATACTGATAGCCTGCGGCAATAAGGTTTGGATTTGTGCGGCGCCCTGCCAGTCGATTTCCAGAATCACATCCCAGCCCTGGGTGAGCCGTTCATTCACCCAATGTTTGGAAGTGCCGTAAAAATTACCAAACACTTCGGCGTGTTCTAGAAAATCCCCCTGTTCCTGCATGGCCTTAAAGGTTGCCACATCAACAAAATGATAATTGATGCCATCTGCTTCGGCTGGGCGCATTGGGCGGGTGGTATGGGAAACCGAAACACACAGCCCGCTCTTATCAGGATTGCCCTGTGCAGATGCATTTAACAGCGCCTTCACCAAGGAGGTTTTACCTGCTCCCGAAGGGGCTGAGATCAAATATAAATTGCCCTGGGGCATGGATATTATCCTTAAAAACAAACTGACTTTGACAGCCGGATGTAGCTTATTAGGAGATGGATTATGAAAAGTATAATAGCAGTGTTCCCCCCTCTATCCAAAAATCTTGTGTGTGAATTTTTCAAAAGCCGAGCAATAGCCCAGTGCTATAACCGAGGGTCTAAAGTAGATCGGCGGCATTTTGAGCGCCACCGTTCGTGGGTGCGTTTCTTGCAGGGTTAGTGTCTGAGTGGGGGCTCGATGTGAGCGGTGCTTAAGCCCCCAGTTGTTACTTGAGATTTATATGCAGCAACATGCTCCCCACAGACCTTGGTCAAAATAGAATCTGTGTTAGTCTTTAATTTGGCGATTTAAAAATCGACTTAATATTGGTTGCGCAACTTTACGTTCTATAACGTGCAGAGAGTCGAGTCGGTTGAACAAAGGATATCGATAGCTACATTACGACTTGTGCACAATGCTGTCGATTTAGTAGGGCCGATTTTTTATAGGTTAAAAATTCATTAATAATTTATTAAACGTCCATGAATGAAGAATTGCTGTATTAGTTTCCAAGCTGGCCTGATTCAGCCATTACTTACGAGGGCTACACCATGAGAGATCAACCTGTTGGAGCTGTAAGGTTGTTGTTGGTTTTGATTGCAACATCTATGCTGACGCAGTCACTGCGAGCCCAGGAAAATGCTAGCGTTCGTCCTGCGCCCCGCTTACCCAATGGCGAAGTGAGCTTCGGAGCGCCGCCCGGCGAAATCGGCACGTGGAGCCGCAGCGATACCCGCTCGATGATGCCCGAAACTGAAGCTCAATTTGCGCTGCGCGACCGTGGGGGCCGGCCCAATACCAGCAATCCGTTGAACCTGAAACCCTTGTTCAGCGAAGTACCGTTCCAGCCTTGGGCTCAGGCGTTATACATGTACCGATTGGAGCACGAGATTGAACCCTATGGACGCTGCAAGCCCAGCGGCGGTATGCGTAATATGTCGATTCCATACGGTATCGACATCGTGGAAGTCCCCGAAGAAAAGCGCCTTTACCTGTTTCATACGGGCGGATCGCACAGCTTCCGTACCATATATATGGACGGCCGCTCGCACCCAGCAGATCTAGATCCCAGCTACGGCGGCCATTCCGTTGGTCATCGGGAAGGCGATACTCTGGTTATCGACACGATTGGTTTCAATGAGCGGGGTTGGATTGACTCGCGTGGGATTCCCAACACGACAAAACTGCATCTAATAGAACGCATCACTCGGGTAGATTTCGATACCCTGAGTTACGAAATGATCGTGGATGATCCGGGTGCCTACACTGCCACATGGAAGACCGGTATGCTGATTAACTGGACACCCGATCAGGAAACTTTTCAGTTCCTGTGTCAGGACGGCAATCTGGCGGACGAGTTAATGGTAGGCGGCGGCAGTACAAGCATAGACCGTACTAGTCCAATCGTTCCTTAACAACTAGATACAGTCAAAAAAATCTCTTCAATCAACTAATTGAATCGAAATTCTATTGTGCTGCGTTGATGTCGACTGCTTGCTCCGAAGATGGAGCCTGGTAAATTTCGTTACCACCGGTGCTGGTCTGGCGTTCGGGGATCGGCTCGCCCCGGGCCTGCGCTGTGATGACACTTTGCTGGTAACCCTGCTCCGCGCGTAATGCGTTCGCCACGAAGAAATTACCCTCGTGGCAAGAGTACTCGAGGATTTGGTAATCCGGTTGGGTGGTGAGGGTCAGGCGGAATGTCCATGGCGACTGGAAAGTACGCGGGTCGTCTACGGTTACTGTGTAGTCGATCATGTCCGGATCGATGCGAGTAAAACGTTCGGTAAGTACGGCATCGAGACTGTGCGCATAACGGGCGATGGCCAGTTTGTCAGTAAGGTTGCGGGTCTCTACCACTAGTGTGTCGCCCTCGAAGTGACCTGTTGATGCGCCCATGTACTGGGTGACGCCAGCGTCTGGCAAGGCGCGGCCATTAAGTGGAATGATCCGCGTGTCGTGCAGCATTTCATAACTGATTGCCACTTCCGTAGGTGACTGCACGATGCGCATGGCGTCGCCATATAACGAGGGCAAGATAGAACCGCTTATACCGCGGGTGATGCAGCGGTCGTAATAGGAAAAATTGGCGGTCGTGAAATAAGGGCCATTCGACTGGCCGCTACGAAAGTCAGCTTGGCGCTGCTCACCTTCTGCAGTTAGTGCCGGCACACGGCCGTTGACAGGTGTGACAATATAGGAGCTGTAGCTGAAAGTACGGGTGCCGACCTCGCTTGAATCAAGCGCGCTCAGCTGTAGGCGGGCCTCGCCTTCGAATTCATCACCGGCGCGCAGCGCCGCAAGGCCACCGGGACCGCCGCTGGCACGTTGCAGGAACTCTTCTTCGTTCAACGACCCACGTTCTCCAAACTGCACTGGTCGCTCCATCGGAATGCCACTCATGTCGCGACTGGTAAACGTACCTTCCAGATTCGGATGCCCCCACGATAAGCGCGGGGTTTGCCAAGCTGGATCGGCATGGGCAGCTGCTGTAAGTTCGGCCGGCACTGGGGCTTCCACAGGCTGTGACACGATCTGCTGGGTGAGGCCGGCTCCCAAGGCTATGGCCAGCCCCGGCAGAGCCAAACTGCGCAATCGATAGGTTCTGCCGGCAGTCATTTTTTTAACAAGCTTTACTGGAATCAGCATTTCTTTTCTACCCTTGTAAAGAGTTTGTATGGCTATAATAGAGCCTATGAAACAACAACTGCTACTCAAACCCAGTATTTTTCTTTTGGTCTTCATAATCCTAACAGGCCTTGCATCCTGTGCGGGCGAACAGCAAGTCGAAAGTGATACACGCATTGGCGGAAAACCCAACTTCAACGGCATTTGGCAGGCGATGAATACCGCCAACTGGAATCTCGAAGCTCACCCTGCCCAGGCGCTAGACGCGTTTTGGCCACTGGGTGCCATCGCTGCGATTCCTGCTGGTAGCGGTGTTGTAATGGGCGGCAGCATACCTTACCTGCCCGAAGCGCTGACCAAGCGCGACGCTAACCGCGCCGGCTGGCCAGCCGCCGACCCCGAAGCCAAGTGCTACATGCCCGGCATCCCGCGCGCCACGTATATGCCGCATCCGTTCCAGATCGTACAGGGCGAAGGCGACATCATTCTGTTTAGCTATGCCTTTGCCAACGCCAACCGACCTGTGTACATGAACGAACAACAGCACCAGACCGCACCGGTAGATCTGTGGATGGGCTGGTCCAACGGCTCATGGGACGGCGATACTCTCGTTATCGAAGTCAATTCCAACATCGACCAGACTTGGCTCGACCGCGCCGGTAACCACCACAGCCCCGCTATGATAGTGACCGAGCGTTATACCCTCGTGAATGAAAATCTCATCCAATACGAAGCCACCATAGATGATCCCCAGACCTTCTCGCGTCCCTGGACCATCAGCATGCCGCTGTACCGGCACGTCGAAGCAGATGCACGCCTGCTGGAGTACAGCTGCGTGGCATTTGCCGAGCAGTTGCTGTACGGCGACTTGATGAGCAAAGATTCCGCTGCGGTCGCAAACCCTTAATCGGCGAACAATAAAACAATATTAAAGAGAGGTGTAGAAATGCCCAATGCGATCCTATGCAAGATCTTGATAGCCACAGCGATCTTCTCTCTTCCTGGGCTGATTACGCCAGCGGTCGCGCATCACTCGTTCTCGGCGGAATTCGATATTAATAAGCCGATACAACTGAGTGGCGAAGTGATTCGTCTGGTTTTCAGCAATCCCCATTCTTATATCTATCTGAAAGTCACCACGGCCACAGGCGAAGTCCAAGAGTGGGCCATTGAAGGCGGCGCGCCCAACGCGCTGATCCGCCGCGGCTGGGACCGTAACTCGTTGCCAGCAGGCACCAAGGTTGACGTGATCGGCTATCGCGCCCGCGGCGACGAGTTCCGCGCCAGCGGTGGCGCCGTGACCTTGCCCGACGGATCGGAACTAGATGTAGGCTCGTCGGGGATTGGGGCAGCAGCTAAGGCGGAGTAGATTATCTGGCTGGGCTGCGGCTGTTGCGAGTCCTGAAATTTTGAGTTTCTGTTTAATTTTGCTGATCTGAGGGCAACCCATGAGTGTCGTTTCACTTAATGTAAATGGTGCAGTTCACGAAGTGGACATCGACCCGTCGACACCGCTTCTGTATGTGCTGCGCAACGATCTTGGGCTGCGTGGCCCGCGTTTCGGCTGTGGTTTGGGGCAATGCGGATCGTGCACCGTGATTATCGGTGGTGTTGCTGTGCGCTCATGCCAGCTGCCTGTTGTGGCTGTGAGCGGCGAAGTGACCACGCTCGAAGGTCTCGCGCAAAATGGCATCTTGCATCCGCTGCAACAGGCGTGGATCGATGAGCAAGTGCCGCAGTGTGGCTACTGCCAGAATGGCCAGATCATGACCGCCAAAGCCTTGCTCGACCGCAATTCCAAGCCCACCGATGCCGAGATTCGTGAAGGTATGGAAGGTGCTCTGTGCCGCTGCATGACTTATTTCCGTATTCAGGCCGCGATCAAACGCGTGGTGAACGGGCCGGAACTTGTTCAAGAGAAGGATCAACAGAATGATCTGGAGGCTGCAGTATGAACACGAAATTCCAGTTTCCCAAGGCTCTCGAAGATGCGCTGCGTCGCATCAACCCATCCACCTCGCGCCGCAATTTTCTGGCGTCCTCCGGCGCACTGGTGCTGAGCCTCGGCATCGGCTCTGTCCCCGGCGCTCGCGTGTTGGCGCAAGCGCTTGATGGGCCGTATCCCGATCCGGATTTTTTGCAGCTCGACACTTGGATCATCATACATCCCGACAACACGGCCACATTCTTCGTCGGCAAAACCGATGGCGGCCAAGGCACCGGCACCGCGTTTCGGCAAATGATGTGCGACGAACTCGACATGGCTTATGAACAGACGCGTCTAGTGATGGGCAGTAGCGATACCACTCCCGACCAAGGCGGCTCGGGCGGCTCTGATGCCATCGAAACCGACGGTTGGCCAATGCGCAGAGTTGCTGCGGAAGCGCGGCGTGTGTTGCTGGAGCTTGGAGCTGAACGCCTAAAAACACCAGTTACAGAACTAACGGTTAGCAACGGTATAATCTCGTCACTAAAAGACGCCACGAAATCAGTTAACTACGCTGAGCTCGTCGGCGGCCAGCGCTTCGATGTGACTCTTACGGGGCGTAATGTCAACGCCACCACTGGTACGGCTGCCGTCAAGCCCGTAAAGGAGATGCGTGTTATTGGTAAGCCGATCCAGCGTTACGACATTCCGGCCAAGGTCGACGGCTCGTTGACCTGGGCTGTGGACATGAAAGTGCCCGGCATGCTCCACGCGCGCAACGTGCGGCCGCCGGTGGCAGGGGCAAGCCTGCGTAGCATCGACGAGACCTCAGTAGCCAGCATTGCCGGTTTTGTCCAAGTGGTGAGCCGCGGCAACTATGTGGCCGTGGTGTGCGAACGCGAAGAGCAGGCCATACAGGCTGCGCAACAGCTCAAGGCCGAATGGATACCGCCCGCACAAGCGCCGTTCCCAGCCTCTAACGATCTGTTTAATTACATTCGTTCAGCAATACCAACGTCGAGTTCCGATCCGAGACTTACGGGAGACCCAACCGCGGCATTCACCAGCGCGGTCCAAGTACTAGAAGCCGAGTACGACATGCCGTTCCAGGGGCACACCGCCATAGGTCCAGCCTTTGCGCTGGCTGATCCATCCAACAATCAAATGACGATTTACTCGAACGACATGAAGTCGTACGGCCTGCGTAATGGCGTTGCACAGTTTCTCGACCTGCCGCGCGACCGCGTGCGTGTGGTGTATATGGATGGTCCGCAGGTGTACGGCCGTACAGCGTCGGACGATGTCGGTTTCGAGGCTGCCTTTCTTGCCAACGAGCTTGGCAGACCCGTGCGCGTGCAGTGGATGCGGCACGAAGAAACAGCTTGGGATACCAAAGGTCCAGCCTACGCCTTCAAGCTGCGTGGTGGCCTGGATACCAACGGCACACTAGTGGCACTCGAGTACGAGGCACGCGCCATCGACTACAACCACATTGGTTATAATGAGCCCGACACCGTGTTGATCGCGCAGCTGATGGGCCGGCGGCCCGAACGCACAGCAGCAGGTGCTGCCGCAATGCCGTCGGTAATGTATGGTATTCCGAATTTGCTCTTGGCAGGACATGTGGTGTCGCTGCCGATGGCGTGGGAGACGCCATTGCGCACGGGCAACCTGCGTGATCCAGATGGTCCACAGGTTACCTTTGCCTTCGAGGGTTTCATCGACGAACTCGCAGCAGCAGCGGGCAGGGATCCGGCCGAGTTTCGGCTGGAACTGCTTGAAGCGAGTCTTGAGGACGATACATTCCGACGCGCACGCTCCCTCGCTGTGCTACGTTCGGCGGTAGAAGCTTACGGCGGTTGGGACAATCGGCCTGCACCGAAACCCCAACAGCCGGGCCCAATACAGAGTGGGCGTGGCATCGCTTACACCTCCCGCAGTAATACAGTAGTGGCGGTAATCGCCGATGTAGAAGTAAACCGCGATACCGGTCATGTGTGGGTCAAACGCTTGGTCTGTGCCCACGACTGCGGCCTGGCCATCAATCCGATGGGACTCAAGCACACGGTTGAGTGCGGCATGCTGCATGGCATCAGCCGCGCACTGTGGGAAGAAGTGCAGTTCGACAACGAAAAAGTAACGAGCGTCGATTGGGTATCACACCCCAGCCTACGCCATTCCGACACGCCGGAAGCCATCGACATCGTACTCGTCAACGGCGATCCCAACCCGGATCGTCCCGACCTGCCACACTATGGCGCCGGCGAGACGAGCCACAAACCGCTGATTGCCGCAGTAGCGAATGCGATTTATGACGCTACTGGAGTTCGGTTGCGCAGGGCGCCGTTCCGCAAGGAGCGAGTGCTGGAGGCATTGCAGACAGCCCGAACGTAGGGACAGTAGTGCTTACCGTACGCTAGCAAAAAAAACATAAAAAGAGGATATACAATTCCTTCTGGAACATTCGGATAGGTGTTGCATGATCTTGTCAATTTTGACCTGTGGACATGCGATGCTTGTTTTCGTAGTATCAACCGCAACAAGGGTCTGGTCCCCGCACGGGATAACAACAAGAGCAATCCAATGAACTTTCACGCTGCCCTGCGCGTCACCTGCCGAATCTGGCTGGCTTTATTGCTGGTTTCCGTCGCACATGCCCAAGAAGGCCATCCAATGAGCGGCGTATGGGTCGGCGACTGGGGTCTCGATGGAGCCCAGCAGAAGCGTGTTGTGGTGGTACTTGATTGGATGGGAACCAAGTTGTCTGGAACGATTAATCCCGGGCCCAACGCCATACCGATAAAAACAGCAACTGTGGATACGGCCGACTGGACACTGCACCTCGAAGCGGATGCGCAGAACAGCAATGGCCAGCCCGTGAGTTATGTCATTGACGGTAAGCTGGACGATCTTGGTACTTACAACCGCAGTCTCGCCGGAAGCTGGAATGTCGGCGCTGAGCACGGCACGTTTAGTATCACCAGGCAGTAGAACGAACAATAAAAATGCTGTGTCGATTCGTATCGATCGTCAACCGGGGAGACTTCAATAGTATGTTCGCTGGCAAATTAAAGCGGTTAATACCAGCCCTTGGTATGGCTCTTGTGCTGTGCACTAGTATCACCACGGTGTCTGCCCATCATGTCCCCGAGGCAAAATTCGATCCCGACAAGCCGATGCAGTTGCGCGGGAGTGTGTCAAAGATCGACTGGCTGAATCCGCATGTACACCTCTTCGTGGAAGTAGAGGCTGGCGGCACCACCACCAGTTGGGCGGTTGAGCTAGAAAACACGCTCGAACTGCGCCGTAACGGCTGGACTTCGTCAACGCTCAAGTCTGGCGATGTCATCACTGTTCAAGGTATGGCGGCGCGGGACAACAGTCGCCAGGTATGGGGCGAATCCGTGATTGTGGAAAGCACCGGCCAGCGCGTATTCACTGTTAGCCCGGCTGTACCGCCTGTATACGCCAATGGACCCACGCCGCGCTGGCCCGATGGCCATCCGCGTCTCGGCGCGCCTGCCGGCCAAGGCGGTGGCTACTGGGATTTTCCGAGTAAATCGTCACTAATGGAAGACGGCGTTGAAGTGGTCATGGACAGTTCCGGACTCTTGGCCAATATCGAGGATGCCGACAATGTTGCGCCCTTCCAGCCGTGGGCACTGGATCTCTACAAATACCGGCAGCAGAATTTCCTGCGGGACGATCCTATGTTTACCGGTTGCAAGACCCAGGCCGGGCCGCGTATTTTCCAGCGCCCCTATGGCGTAAGGCTGCTCGAGGAGATCGACCACAATCGCATTCGCAATTTCTGGGGCGATGGTAATCAAAATTGGCGCACGATTTTTCTAGACGGTCGTGAACAAACAGGCCGCCCCGAAGGCAATTCCGAAGACCCGCTGTACTGGGGCCACGCAGTGGGTAGCTGGGTAGGCGACACACTGGTCATCGACACCATCGGCTTCAACGACAGTTTCTGGTTTTCCAACGGCGGCCTGCCTAATACACCGCAGCTGCATCTTATCGAGCGCTTCTCGCGGCCGGATCTGGCCACGCTGCATTATGAAGTTACTATCGATGACCCAAGCGCATACACCAGAACCTGGACCTCCAGCTGGGACATGGTTTGGGTGCCGGACGCGGAGCTTCCGGTTTATTACTGCCAGGACAACAGACCTTAGAAAACTGGCAAAGCAGGTTTCTTAGCTTGATGTAGTGTTATTGATGCCCCGATCACGGCAGTAGCGATTCGCGGCAAAATTGTATGCAACTGTAGCCAATAGAGGACTAACAATGAAAAACATAAAATCAGTACTTGTCGTTTGCGGCCTTGCTCTCATGGGAGCCGCCACCCACGCTGTAGCGCATCACTCCTTTGCAGCGGAGTTCGACTCCAATAAACCGGTCACCATCCAGGGCAACGTAACCAGAATCGCCTGGACCAATCCTCACGTGTGGATCTACATGAACGTCAAGGACGAGCAGGGCAAAATGGTGAATTGGGGCTTTGAGATGGGGGCTCCGCATCAGGTGCGTGGCCGTGGTTGGGATCGTGACACCCTCAAGACGGGGGACGAAATCATCGCCGAAGGTTCGCTGGCACGCGATGGCAGCCCCCGTATGAACGCACGCAATGTAACTTGGGCCGCTACTGGGGTAAAACTTGGCGCTGCATCTAGCCAAGGTCAGACGCCCTGATTCGGGCGTCTTTTGGGCATTATGCGAGGAGCTATAACAATGAGAATCCGTCCTGTTGGAACCTTAAAGATCTTGTCCGTGTTGATCTTGAGCAGCGCGTTGGTACAGCCGCTGCTGGCCCAGGATGGCGCTACTGTGCCTGCGCGCCCTATTCCGCGCCTGCCCTCTGGCGAAGTAAGCTTGGAGGCGCCGCAGGGAGAACTAGGCGTGTGGAACCGCGGCGACTACCGCTCCATCGTTCCAGAAACAGAAGTGCAGACAGCCCTGCGTGACCGCGGCAGACCTGACGGCGGCAACCCCATGAACCTGAAGCCGCTGTTCAGCGCTGTGCCTTTCCAACCGTGGGCAGAAACGGTTTACCTGTATCGTCAGGAGCACGAGATTGAACCCTATGGACGCTGCAAGCCAACGGGCGGTTTTCGAAATATGGCGGTTCCGTACGGTACCGACATCGTGCAGGTTCCGGAAGAACAACGTATATACATCTTTCACACTGGCGGTTCACATACGTACCGCACTATCTATCTGGACGGCCGCCCGCATCCTACCGATCTCGATCCTAGCTACGGTGGCCATTCCGTTGGTCACTGGGAAGGAGACACGCTCGTCGTCGACACGGTTGGCTTTAATGAGCGCGGCTGGATCGATGCCTACGGTGTGCCGACCACGACACAAGCGCATTTGATCGAACGCCTTACCCGCCTCGATTTCAATTCGATGAGCTACGAGATGATTGTGGACGATCCGGGTGCCTATACCGCCACATGGAAGACCGGCATGGTAATGCGCTGGACTCCTGATGTGGAGACTTTCCAGTTTCTCTGTCAGGACGGCAACTTGGCCCAAGAACTGATGGTAGGCGATGGTAGTTCAGGCATCGACCGTACTAGTCCAATCGTTCCGTAACCGCTGGAGACAGTATGCGATCAACACTTGCCACAGGACTCGCTTTCATCATCTCTCTTTGTTTGCCCGCCGTCAGCATGGCGCAGCATGGCCATCCTCTAGCAGGTATTTGGCTAGGCGACTGGGGCTCAGCAGAGGCCAGGAGCGACGTCGTGTTGGAGTTGAACTGGAGCAACACCACGCTCAGCGGCAACATCAATCCTGGTTTTCCGGATGCCGCCACCATAGAAGTAGGCGAACTTGACTCATCGAACTGGACCGTGCACCTAGAAGCCATGAGCATGGATGAAGCCGGCAGCCCGGTGAAAGTAGTTGTCGATGGTAAGATCGAGAATCTCGGTTCTGCCAAACGCACGCTCAGTGGTACCTGGAAGCGCGGCTCGGCTACTGGCGATTTCAAACTCACTCGCGAATAAACCTCCCGAACCTGTTCAAGGGGTGGCTACCGTCCCTTCGCATGGTGTTTGCTAGAAATAAAAGTATTACTAGAATCAAGGTTTAAAACTTATTGAGGTAAAGCTTATGCTAGCGTTGAAACGCCTTAGAGGAGTTTTGATAATACTGGCAACACTTGGCATTTTCTCTCAAGGCCTCGCCCAGAACGTCATTGCACAAAGCACTGCAGAGAAACCTTTTAGACTTTATGTTTTAGATGGTGGCGAACTTGAATCGAGTCCGGACAATTATAATTTACAGGTATCCGAGGTACAAACGACCTCTCTGGCGCTTGCTGCTTTTCTGATAGTACATCCAAAAGGAATTTTACTTTGGGAAGCCGGTGCTGTACCTGACAGTGAAAGAGTGATGGAGGGGTCAGGCTCAAGACAAATAGTTATCCGTTCGGATAAGGCCGAACGACCTGTAATACTAGGGCCCTCTTTATTGGGTCAGTTGGCAGAGATTGGCTATGCTGCCAGCGATATCACGCATCTTGCATTGTCCCACTATCATTGGGATCACTCCGCCAATGCAAATCTTTTTGCGCATGCAACCTGGCTGGTTCGTCCTGAAGAAAAAGAGGTGATGTTTCCTTCAATTCCTGCGAGCGACAGTGGTCGGCCTATGACTTTCGCTGCGCTCAAGGATAGTAAGAGCATCTCTGTTGATGTTGAAGAGTATGACGTATTCGGCGATGGTCTTGTCATACTCAAGGCAGCAAGAGGGCATTCCGCCGGCCATCAGGTTATTTACCTGAATTTGCCAGTTACAGGGGGCGTGGTGCTGTCTGGGGATTTGTACCATTATCCCGAAGAGCGCACTCTTGACAGGCTACCCACCAGAGATTTCAGTCTTGAACAGACACGCGCTTCACGTGTAGAGCTTGAAGCGTTTCTTGTGCGTCACAATGCAAGTCTCTGGATTGAACATGATTTGATTGGACATCGAAAACTGCGGAAGGCACCTGAGTTTTATGATTAAAAAATAAAGGGGTCTGACCCCTTTTTACTTTTTACATATAAGAAATAGCAGCAGGATTAATCTTGCAGGTGCGCGCGAATAGTTGGGTAAAACTGGGAAAAAGTGCCATCAAAATCGGCATGTTCATTATGACAAGCAACACATTCGCTACCATCAGCAACTTTTACACTGCTGGTCGGCGCTGGTGTTCGAAACAAAAAGAAACCACGCCCTTCGGTAAAACGTGCTTTATCGATGACATGAATTTCCTGTGCGAGTAGATCGCCTTGCACAAACCCGGGCAACTGCGGTTCAGATTTACCTTCCCCTTTGTAGAAGCTAAGCAAAAACATAGTGCCATCAGCATAACTATGGTGCTGCATGAAATAGCGATATGCTGTGGGCTCCATTTGCACTATCCCAATGTTGCCAGGACTTTGAGGGTCGAAAGCATTGTCGCTGTATTCCCCGCCTAATGAGGCACCGGTCTGAATCCATTCATCCAGGTTGGCGGGATATAGTAATTCGTTGCTTGAATTATATTGAGCAATACCAAGGTCGCTTTGAGCGTAAACGGTACTGCCCAAAAATAGTGCGATAGACAATAGACCAGGATTTCTCCAGTAAGAAAGTGTAGGAGGCCGTGGTCTTTCCCCTGTTTTAAGCAGTTTGTTCAATAACATTTAGTGTTTGTACCAATAGTTTTTGTAAATCTGTAAACCGAGCTGGTGTTCCCAGTAGTTCTTGCGCATTTTGCACATGCTTTGAATTATCCAAGTCATCGCCACAGTGTTCAACTAGATCTTGAACATTTTTACGTGTTGTTTCGAGATGAAACTGCAAGGCCACTACCCGGTTTTGCCAGATAAAACCCTGATTAAGACAAGCAGCGCTGCTAGCTAGCGCGATGGCTCCCTTTGGCAAATCGAACGTATCGCTGTGCCAATGAAAGACTTCTGTATCTGTTGAAAACAATGTAGCCAGTCGCGAAGGCGAAGTTTCGGCATGGCGGCACAAGGGGAACCAACCAATTTCCCGCACATCATTTCGATACACCGCTGCACCCAATACGTGAGCCAATAGTTGTGCCCCTAGGCAAATTCCCAATACATGTTTGCCGGATGAGATTACTGCTTTAATAAAAACTTTTTCAGCTGCTAGCCAGGGATGTAACAACTCATCACTAACGCCCATCGGTCCACCCAGCACAATCAACCAGTCAATACTTGCAGGATCCGGCAAGGTTTGGTTGTTAAAAAATTGTGTTACTGAAAGATCATGGCCACCCGCGCGCAAGTGTGGCTCTATATTTCCTAAACCTTCAAATGCTACATGTTGCAGATAATGAATTTTCATAAGGTGTACTGATATTCACCATGGATGCTCTATACCTTGCCAAGTCCAGAAGCGTCCTGAATGCTCCATCGTCATGGAGTTGATCAAGTTGAATAGACCCGCTGCACTTTCAGCTGCTGAAATATCAGCTTTATCACCGCCCATATCGGTACGCACCCAACCGGGATGCACAGGACAAACAATGACGCCCTCACTTTTAAGCTCCCAAGCTAGCACCTGCATCACTTTGCTGACGGCAGTTTTTGAGCTGCGGTAGGCATAGGTCCCGTGATGCATAGGCAAATTGAATGCTCCCATTTTACTGGAAAGCGTCACAATTCTAGGGCGTTGGGTGCGTTTGAGATTGGGCAGCAATGCAGTGGCAAGTTGAAAAGGGGCAAAGGTGTTTATTGCCAGTGTGGTTGCCCACGCGGCGTAATCCATATCGTGCATGCCTTGTTTGTCCCCGCCCATCACGCCTGCATTGTTAATTAACACAGCAATGGTTTCGTGACTGAGCTGCTGACAAAAAGTTGTGATCGATTGGGTAACTGCTACATCAAGAGGCAGTATGGTTAGTAGGTCGTTGCCTGCAAGCGCACGTAACGCAGTGGCATTGGCAGGGTTGCGACAGCCAGCGATAACGCGATTGCCAGCATTCAAAAATTGTTTTGCCAGTTCCAACCCAATGCCGCGATTGGCGCCGCTTATTACAATAGTTTCCATCACATTTCCAAAATTATAAAACTTAGGAAAAGACCACAGTTACTTACGATTTTAAATCGGAGAAACCCCGGTCTTTACCCTGTTATTCTTCCCGGCTGAGGCGGCGGAAATATTCAGCTACAGAATCCTTGTATTCTTCTGGGATCTTGTCGTTGGTGCTGGTGCGTACGTTGTTGGGGTTGTTGGCATCGGTGCTCAGTTGCAGGCCTACTTCCAGTTGTTCAATCAATGCCAACATGTCGCCGTATTCCTGCGCCAAAATAGTATCGTTGCGGTTGGTCTGTTGGAATTCCAGTTGCCGGATCAGGTCGTACATTTGCGCAAGTTCTTCGGTGCTCAGCTCCAGTTCCTGCACTGCAGCGCGTGCGTTCTGGGTGAATTGGCCAACATTGTCGAAGAAGTTTTCTGGCAGGTTGATAGCACGATCCAGATCAGAATTGCCATTCCAAGCGCCTCCATTGCGACCGCCACCAAAAGCACCGATGTTCTGGCCGTTTCCACCACCTTGTTGTCCTTGCTGTCCTTGACCTTGTTGTCCTTGCTGTCCTTGACCTTGTTGTCCTTGCTGCGCTGGTTGATCACTATCCGCCTGGCCTGCTCCGGGTTGGCCACCTTGTGCCAATTGTTGTAACTGTGTTCTTAAATCTTGTGCTTGTTGGCGTGCGCGATCGAGATCACTGTTGCCGGGTGCATCTGCATTTTGTACCAGTTGCTCGGCACGCTCCAGTCGTTCGGCCAAATCGCGCATACCCGCGGTGACAGAACTTTCGTTACCCGCAATATAGAGGCCATAACCTGCATCGATATAAAGCGCCGCATCAGTCACTGCTTGTTGTAACTCATTTTCGGTGAGGGTGTCAGTGGCGCGTTGCAATTCGTTGCTGGCCTGAGGTACTTCTTTGCTGAAATTTTGCATGGCATCCATCATGTCTTGTTGCAAGTCGCGCAGCTGGGCAGAGAGTTGTTGTTTTTGCTCAGCAAGAACAGATTCTTCTGTTAAGGTCATGCCGCGACTATTGGGGTTTGAGCCACTTTCGCGTTCTTTAACGGCGGTTGCGGTCGCCGTTTGTAATTGTTGTTCCATGCGTTCCTGATCTTGCAACATTTGCTCACTGAGGTTGGCCATGTTCTCGAATGACTGTTGCATACCAGCCAGTTGATCCTGGGCGATCTGCTCGCTTGCGCCTTCGAGTTGACGTTGGGCTTCTGCAGCAGCACGTTGCAACTCCTCGGGAGTCATGTTGCCTTGCATGCCTTCGGCGGTTTGATTCATGGCGCGGATAGCACTGTCCATGCGGCGCTCTAATTCGCTTTGTGCCACGGGTTCGCCATCTTGCCCTTGCTGCTGACCATCAGCGCCAGCTTGTTGCTGCCCCTGTTGACCTTGTTGTCCCTGCTGCCCTTGTTGACCTTGCTGCCCCTGTTGTCCCTGCTGCCCTTGTTGACCTTGCTGTCCCTGTTGACCTTGCTGTCCCTGCTGATTGTTGGCTTGCTGTTGTTGCTGCCGGGTTAATTGTTGCAAACGTTCCTGTAATTCTTCAGCTTCGCGACGCAACATTTCTTGCTGATAACGCTGTGCCTCAGTAAGTTGCTGGGATTGATTGCTCAAATTGTTGGCCAGTTGTTCCTGACGTTTAGCAAGCTCATCCAATTTATCCATGATGTCAGCAGCTTCTTCCTGCTGGGCCTGCGGACTTACACTGGCCCCGGTCTCGTATTGATTAAGTTCGCGGTCCATTTCAAGTTCAAACATTTCGGCCAAATCTTCACTGGCCCGACCACCACCGCCACCACCACCACCGCCTTGTTGTTGCTGAAGGGTGATGTCATTGAATATGGATTCGGCACGCAACAAATGTTGCAGGGCTTCTTGTGCCGGTTGCATAGCTTCGTTCAGTTCTACTACGGCTAAGCGCTCAGAGGCGGGGTGCATACTCTGCACCGCTTGTTCCATGTTGTTAACAAATTCTTCAATACGCGGGTCTGCGTCGGTCAGTTGCCGATCCCGAGTACGTTGCGCCAGGGTGCTGGCTTGTTCAGCCAGCGTGGTTTGTAGTTCGGAAAGTAATTTAGAATTTATTTCGACTTGAGTGTTGGTAGTGTCTTCGGCTTGTTCACGAATCAGGTTCCAGGCCGACACAATAATTTGGCGCTGACGCTGGGAAATTTCGTCTTGTTGTTGACCGCCACCACCACCGCCGCCGCCACCACCACCCGAAAGTTGTGACTGGGAATAACGCCGGTTATAAGGCTGAATCTGAATAAAATACATGTCGGTACGCACCGTGTTGCCACGGTCGCTGGCCTGTGCATAGTAAGAAATAATATCGCCCGGTTGCAGCGGAATAAGTTCTGGCGCGGGCTCGGTCACTTCAGTAGTGGCATTCGTTTCTGTACTACCGTTGGCGGATGTAGGTTCTACAACAGGCTCTGCCAGGGCATCCTCATCCAGCACCACATTAAACTGACCTACGTTAGCTTCTATTTTGCGGGTGGCCACGGTGGTCAAGTCTTCGAGCATAAACATATGGTCAGCAGTGACTGTACGTTGATCTGCACTAAAGTCGACTTTTTCCCAATCGCCACCGTTAACAGAATATTGCAAGGCCACCGTTTGCAGGTTGTAGTCGTCTTTGGCTTCGATGCGAGTCAACACTTCTTCAATATTACTGGCGTTGTAGTCGCCGCCGGGGCGGGTGATTTCGATTTCAGGTTTGCCATCGGCGGTAATTCGAATGAAATAATCATCACTGAGTCGTACTTGTTCGCCGCCCACAATAGCAGCGATGTAATATTCCCCTTCGGCCATTACGGTGAATTCGCCCGTGGCTTGATTGCCGTTCAAACGCATATCTTGACTGGTGCTGTTGAGGATTAATTCGCCCACGCCCAGTGGTGCCGAAGTAGTAACGGTAAGTTCAACGCGTGTTTCACTCAGGGTGTTAATGTCACCTTGACTAAATGTTTCGGGATCGCGCTCGGTCCACTCGGGATAGTGGTAAGTCAGTGACAGATTTTCAATGTTCGGTACATCCACTACATTGATCAGATATTCGGGGCTGCGTAGCCCAGTCGAACTGATGTAGTAACTCATGCCTTGCTGCATGGAGAAAAAAGTGAACTCAAAGCCGAGTGGGCCTTGAACCATGGCGACGGTTTCCCATTCGCCATCGGTATTTTTTAAATTAATTATTGCTTCATCGGGAGCAAAACCTTCCATTACTGAAGTGATGCGTACATTGGCGCCGCGCCGTACACTTTCATCGCCGGGTGTAACCACAATAGATTGTGGCGGCAGCAAATCGCTGAAGGCCCAGCCAGCCAGCAAGTTGCGTAGGGAATAATTCAAAAAGCCAGGTCCTGCGATCAGCAGATAAATTAATACCAGTGCAGAGCCGGCCAGTACTGCGCCAGCCTTGTTGATTTCCACTGCTGTGATGCGCTGTTCGACCGGATGCACAGCGCTGATCTTGAGGGCATCTTCCGCCAACAAATCGATAAAAGGATTGTTGCTGGCAGACATCTGGCTATAGGTTTCAATGCGGCCATTAAACGCGGGAACACGTTGTTCCACCTGGTCACTGATACCATTTTTAATGCGTTGCAACGGACCCCATACAAGCTTGGTAATGACAGCAGCTAGTGCCAGCACCAAAAAAATCCGGAACACATTGGTGGTGATACTGGCAAAGCCACTCTCAGCCGAAAACCAGGCGCCAACCGTGGCAACTACTAGGAAGACAACGGCAGTAGCCGCCGCGCCTCTCATCAAGGCGAGTTTGCGTAGTCGTGCCCTGAAGGCTTGGAGATAGAGATCAAGCTGTCTGGATGTGTTCATCAGAAAGAACCTGTCTTGAGATGCAGATAACGATTGCCGAGCAATGATTCTGCCAACACCATTATGGCAAGCAGAATCAAAAACCAGCGCCACACTTCTATTTCTTCAAAGTCATCTGCTGCTAATGCGGCAGCGGAAGTTGTATTGATATCGCTGGTGGCGGTGCCTGCCACAATGTTCTGCCAGTTTTGCAAAGTTTGCACGGGCATCAGGGTGAGATCAGATTCGCGCAGGTCGGGGTTGACAGCTACCAACACCTGTCCGGCGGGCGTATAGACCTGATAATAGCCCGTTTTGCTTAACTGCACATCTTGATCCTGGGTGGTATCGGCCAGTGACAATAAGTTTTCGCCGTCAGGATCAACGACTTGGCCAGAGGAGCCACCTGTTTGGGTCAATTGCAGAAAGCTGTCGGCAAGTTGTTCCTTGACCAGCAGTTTTTCGTTGGAAAGGTATTGCGCTACCTCACTGATGAAACTCACAAACACCGGCTTGACCGGCAAGTCGGAAGTAGAGTTGTCGAGGCTGGAAGTAAACAACATTAAGCGACCGGCGCCGATGGCGCGTTCGATCAATACTGGGCTGTTGGCACTCTGCGCAATCAGCACACGATCTGCGGCAGTGATCTCGAAGGGTAAGACTCGCACATTGATATTGGCCCAGCCACTGCTATTGTTGAGCACGGGATGGGTTGTATCTATTTGTGTAATCGGTTGTGTGCCAGTTTGGGTGCTGGCCGCGATAGCGTTAATTACGTTGCCCAAGATCGGTAAAGTAGACAGCGCTGCAGTGCGAGGGCCGGCCCCAGCAAACACCGCACCACCCCCATTAATGTAGTCGGTTAAAGCTGCGGCGAGGCCTGCATTAACGATGCCTATATCTTCCACAATCAACCATGGATAGCGCTGCATAATTCGCATGTCGAGATCAGCTACGTCCACGGGTTCTACTAAATAACCTCTGGGCGCAGTTTCCAGTGCAGCGCTGATGTAGGTAATACCAAGTGAAGTCAAATCGTCAGTTAACAACAATACTGGTGCTGGCGGGGAATTCTCGAACACGGTGTAACGCACGTCATCTTCAGCCAGGCTGTCATGTGGTGTCAGGCTTACGTCAACGCGATTGTCGCCCTCCCCAAACACCACATTATTAAATTGCACCAATACAACACCATCACCGTTGCCGGTGACCTGCAGTTCTTGTTGCATCTCATTGTTGATGGAAAGGCTTAATTGCTTGGTGGTGGCAGAATCGGCTAGGTTGTAAGTACGAATGCTGGCAATGACTGTGGAGCGGTTTTCAATTACGACTGAATCGATGGTCCAGTTGGGGTGCACTTCCAAATCCACTTGTTGCACATCAAGGATTACCGGCCGGCCATTTATCACATCGGGAATCATGTCGGCGAAACGTAGTGCTTGGCCACTCAGCTGAAAATCGCCAATTACGTGCACAATAAAATTGGCTCGGCTTGTTTCTATCAAGCCATTGAGGGTGGAAATCATGACACCTAAATCTAAACGGCCCTGATCGGGCTGCATATCAGCGAGCAAACCTTGTAGTTCGTCGGTGGCAGAAGTCGGCGCTGCAATGGTGGTAACGTTGGTACTGGCGCTGTATAGACTGGCAATGTCATCACTACCCATCGCAGATAGGATGTTGGTGGCGCGTTGACGGGCAGTAGCGAAGTTGTCGCCTTCCAGCATGGAGAAAGAGGTATCCAACACTATGACATGATGGGTGGTGTCTTCACTAACGGCCGCTTCCGGTGTGCTGAAAAAAACCGGGCGTGCAAAAGCAAAAGCCAATAACGCAAGAAACAACATTCGCAGGGCCATTAACAACAAATATTTCAGCTTGCGTTGTACATGGATACGTTTTTTGGATGCTTCCAAAAAACGGGTAGTGCTGAATTTTTCGCGCTCAGTGGTTTGGGTTTCCAGGCGATGCAGCCACCACGGCAGTGCAATACCTAGCAGACCAAGCAAAAACAGGGGCGTAATCAGGCTCATCCGCGTTTTTCCCTGAAGGTTAAATAAGAGTGTAGGGCTTTATCAAGCGGTTCGCTGGTGTTGATCAATACATGATCGGCATTCATCCCGCTGGCAGTGTTCTGGATGGCGCTAATGTGCGCGCGAATACGATCGTGATACTCCTTGTTCATGAATACCGGCGATACTTCGATGGCGTGTCCAGTTTCAAGATCTTCATACAAGGTTGATTCTTTGATGTTGGGGTTAAGTTCAGCGGGGTCTAGCAAATGAAATAAAATAACATCCTGCCCCTGCATAGCGAGAGGACGTATGTTGTCGAGTAATTCTTGGGTGTCGCAATAAAAATCAGAGATAACCGCCACCAGTCCGCGTCGTTTGATTCGTTCCTGAAAATGGCTCATGGGGTGTTTAAGCTCAGTGCCCTTGGCAGGTTGTGCTTTATCCAGCGTATGAATAACTCCCTGCAAGGAGCCGCTGCGGCTGGCCGGTGGTCGGTATTCCACAACGTTATCTGCAAACACCATCACCCCTACCGCATCGTGTTGCCGTGAAGACATATAGGCTAGGCTTGCTCCTAGAAATTTGCCGAACTGTAGTTTGCTTACCCCTGTTTTGTTTCCTGCAGAACTGCCAAACCCCATTGAAGCACTACTGTCGAGCATTACCATCAGATGGCTGTTGGTCTCGCCAAGAAAGCGTTTGATATAAGTTTTGTCGGTGCGGGCAAATACATTCCAGTCGATGTAACGCGGGTCGTCACCATCACTGTAGGCACGGTACTCAACAAATTCTTGGCTGAAGCCAAATTTTGGTGAGCGGTGCAAGCCAATAAGAAAACCCTCGACAGAATATTTGGCCACCAGTTCCAAATTAGAAAGGCTGGCCAATACTGTAGGGTTCAGTAGGTTGGCAGTGGGGCGTTGTGCGGGGTTAGAGGCCATGGCTAATACCGGTTAAGCCTCGTCACTTGCAGGGACTACCACACTATCTAACATCGTGCTGAGAATCTGATCAACCGTGATGTTGTCAGATTCAGCATAATAATTAGGCAATACACGGTGACGCAAAATTGGCAGCGCCAAGCTTCTTAGGTCGTCAGCCGTCACATGATAGCGACCTTGCATTAATGCCCTTGCTTTGGCCGCCAACACGAGGTTCATGGTGGCGCGAATACTGGCACCAAAGTTTGCGTATTTGCGAATGATGTCGGGAGCCAACGGATCGGTGGGGCGGGTGGCACGGATAATGTTTACTGCATAAGAGTTTAGTGAATTTGAAATAGGCACTTGTCGTACCAATGCCTGAAATTGCACGATTTCTGCGCCAGTGGTGCAAGCTTCAACCTTAGGCATTTCCACCGTAGTAGTGAAGCGCTCGATGACCTGGACTTCTTGCTCAGAGGAAAGGTAGTCGAGCAACACATTAAACAGAAAACGATCTAGCTGGGCTTCCGGCAACGGATAGGTACCTTCCAATTCGATTGGGTTTTGGGTAGCAAGTACAAAGAAAGGTTTGTCCAGTTTGTGGTTTGTACCACGTACAGTTACCGTTTTTTCTTGCATAGCTTCCAGCAAGGCGGCCTGCGTTTTGGGTGGTGTGCGATTGATCTCGTCAGCCAGTAGTACATTGGTAAATACTGGGCCGGGAATAAACCGCCACTCACGTTTGCCGGTAGTTTGGTTTTCTTCCACCATATCGGTGCCGGTAATGTCCGTAGGCATTAAGTCGGGAGTGAACTGTATACGTTTGAAGGTCAAGCCAAGGGCGGTGGCTAGTGTATGCACCAACAAAGTTTTGGCGGTACCGGGCATGCCGGTTATCAAACAGTGGCCACCCACAAACAGGGTTACCAGCAAATTGTCGACCACTTCATCCTGACCCACGATGGTGCCGCGCACCTGTTCCCGGATTTTATTGGTTACCGTTTGAAAACGTTGCACCAAGTTGCGCGTGCTACTGTCTATGTCTGGTGTTGCTTCTGCTGACGCTATCTCTTCTTGCATAATAATTTCCTGCCTGTTGGGGTTGTCCAAGGTTGGTTATTGCGGATTCTTTCTGCTTATTTCTAGCAACAGCATTTGTGCTGGACGATATTGCGGGGCGATGTCCAGTGCTGTCATCAGGTGCTGCATGGTAAGTTCAGTATTGTTCAAGGCTCTGTAGGCGGTAGCCATTTTCAAGTTGGCATCTGCCTTGTCGATGGGATCAAGGGCTAGCAGAACTTGAAATTCTTCCAATGCAGCTTGTGGTTGATCTAAGGCGAGATATAAATCCCCCAGTTTGATATGAACGTCTTCAGAAAAGGGATCGGACCATAACACATCGGTTAATACTTCCAGAGCGGCATTCTGGTCAGCACGTTCTAGATAATAAGCTGCCAGAGTCAGCAAGCTGCGCGGCGCATAACCACCTTTTTGCCAGAAAGTTTGCAGAGTCAAAAATTCATTCTCTTTGTCTTCTAGTCTGGAGTAAGCGCGCGCCATGGCAATGTAGGGACTGTCGACTTCTACATAGTCAGGATAAGTAAAATTAGCGCGCTGCCCGGCGGCAATCGCTGCTTGCCAGTCTGAGGTTTCTAAAGCGGCAAAACTAGCCTGCTGATCTTCCTGCCATGCGGTCATGCCGTTGAGTAAGGGGCCATATTCAATGTCGATGAATTGTTTGAAGTGGGCATCAAAATCCGCAACACTGATACCAAGGGTTTTTTCAATGGCTGTTATCGCATCAGTACCGTCTTTAAACTGATAGAGAATATCCACAATTTTGTCGAAGCCATATTCAATGTCGATAAATTCAAACACCAGTCCCGACTGCATATAGGTCACGATAACTTGATCTTCATAGCTGGGGCGCATAAACCCGTCGTCGAGTTTCGCGACCGATAAAAATTTGCCTTCACTCATGGCCTTAAGCACATTGTTGGGAATTTTCCGACCTGGTGTTGGGCCGGTACGCCATTCTTCGAAGACGGAAATACCTTCACTGAACCAGCGCGGGATCAAATGGTTGGTAGCTTCTATGGTGAACACGTGCGCCATTTCATGCCAAAGCGTAGTACCCCAGTGATAACTTTCACCTTGCGGATGCGCAGTGGGCGAGTCCATTGCAAACAGATAACCAAAAGTTACACCCAGCAACCCCACACCGGGCATGCCGATGGAGCGCACCACAAAATCTTCGTGGTTGGGAAAAATTTCAACAGTAATGGGCTCGTTCGGCGTGAAGCGATAACGTTGGGTGTATAGGTCAATACTTTCTTCGGCCAACTTTCGAGCGTATTTTTCTAGAACAGCGGTTTCCGTTTTGCCTAACCGTAATTGCAAATGGGGGAATGGCCCTGCTGGGGGATTCGGAAAACTTTTAATTTCCATCTCGTCCTGAAAGGTATCCAACATGCGTAAAATGTTGATGGTCTTCGGATTAAAAGCATCACCTGCAAAGGAAGTTTTTACATGATCAATAGCCGGGGTCACTTGATTGAGTCGCAAATAGTTTTGACCCAGCTCAAGATGTGCTTCCCAATGATCGGGTTGAATCGCAACTGCTTTTTCATAGAACTCACCAGATTCTCGGTAACGGCGAATGTTGGTGGCGAAATAACCAAGCGTGGCCCATACATCGCCATAAGCAGGATTGGCAGCCAGGGCAATATCTACAAACGGCTGGTAGTTAGCGCGCGTCATAAAAGCGTGGGCAGCTTCCAGTGCGTAAACTTCTTGTAGTGGTAGTTTTTGTTCCTTGCCAAATTCCAGTGCTGTGTCGAGAGCGTTGCGGGCGTCATCGTATTTATCTTGTTCTAGAGCGGCCTTGATCATCATCAGCATGACGCGGTATTGCGCACCGGGTGCGGCAAACGCGTTGTCCGTGACGCTGGCCAGATGCGTGTTAACTTCTTCTTCGTTGCCGCCCTGTGCAAGGGCGCGTGCCGCTCCGACGTGGGCAAAGGCATTTTCTGGATCAATGCCCAACGCTTCGGCGAATAAATTGTAAGCTTCCTGATATTGATAGGTTTGCATGAATAGCTCACCCCAGCGCAACTTGGGTAATGCAGAGGTAAGGTCAGCATCGGTGGCACTCTGAAACATTGCGTTGGCATCTTGTAAATCACCTAGTGCCCAAAACGCCTCAGCTTTAATCAGCTGGGATTGTTCGGTGCCAAGCAGGCTGCGATAACAAGTTTCAGCTGCTGTAAGTTGGCCGCTGAAGTGCTGGTCATCACACTGCTGTAAAGCGGGATTATCGATCGCACCATACAGTTGATCGCGGGCAAGAATTGGTGCGCAAAATCCAAGGCCGGTAACCAGAAAAAATATCAGCATGGATTCCGGCTGGTGCCGGAATGAACAGCTATGCTCAGATAATTTAGCGCGTAGCACCGTCGCCTCCGGTGGTTTCGGGTACTTCAATAACAAGTGGGTCTAGGGTTGGTAGAAGATTTGCGCCATTGGCAGCAGCTTGCTCTGATTCAATCTGTTCTGCTAATTCGGCAGATTCGAGAATTAATACCTGCAACTGGGCAAGATAGTCAGCATTGTCCAATTGGCTGCGGCGCAATTGGAGGTCTTCAATTTTTGCCTCAAGTGCCACGCGACGTTCCAGCAATTGTGCGAGTAAGGGGTCGGTACTAGTTGTTTCCACCGGGGTTATGCGTGCCAGGCTGAACTGCGCAGCCCCTTCGCCCCGCAGTTGCGGATGTTCGGTGGCTAGCTTGTCATCGGCGGCAAAATAATCAGTTACTGCACGATCTGCAAAATCGAAGGCTTCCTGAATGCTGATGTTATTGTTCTTGTTGAGATCAGCTGCACTGCTGCTCAGGGCTTCGACAAAAAAACGACCAAAGTGAGTTGCGTTGCGTTCGTTACCGTTGCGGGTAGCGGCAATCAGAATGTAGTCACTGGGTGTGGTTGTGACTTTGGTATCGGTTGCATCAGCTTTTTCATTAAGAATGGCTTCGATCATCGCGCCACTGGTGCTGGAGGTATTGACCAGAAAATGATTTTGACCAGGTAAATTTTCTAGAATGTTTTTTATGTCGGCTCCAGTAATATCTGGTCCAGGCAGGTTGAACTTGTATTCGGTGCCATCAAAACTGCCATGCCCGATAAGATATATCGCCATGCGGTCTTCACCGGTCATGCTGCGTTTGAGGTTAGTGAAATGAGCCAGAATTTTTTCACGGCTTGCGTCCTCACCAACAAAACTAACCACTCTTTCTGCTGCGGTCATGCTGTGGGCAGCGGCCACAACACTTTCGCGTTGGTCGTCAAACTGCTCCTGGTATTCGGGCATGCCGCCCAGACCTTCCACAATGCTGATGTAAAGTTCGGCTTTAGCTAAAGCAGGCAGCAAAAAAAGGCTCAGGCACAGCAGTTTAAGTTTCATCTTGATGTCCTAAATCACGCGCCAGGTGCGGCGTAAAAACCATTCGCCGATCTTGAGCAGCAATAACAGAAGGAAGAAAAATGGTGCATCCCAAAGATAAGAAATTTGTTGTTCGGTTATGCCGGCGGCGGAGAACGAGATAGCCTCGGCTATTTCGCTCCACTGGTCGGGTGTCCAATATTGACCGCCAGTGACACTGCTGACTCGTTCCAGCAAAGCACGATTCTGACGGATAGAAAAACTTTCCATACCTTGCTCAAAGCGGGTTGCCGTTTGGGTAGAGCTGATTAATTCTTCACCTTTGCGGGAAATAGCCTCGATGGAGAATAGGCCATTGCTGGCCGGGCTAAAGGCAGCTTCGTACACACCAGGCTGGCCTGCTACCTGCAATAATTCTACATTGATGAGTTCGCCGCTGTCGGAACTGGCAACGGCAGTGATCGCCAAGCCTTGATTAGCTTCGGCAGCGGGATCGCGTAACTGTGCTTGAATAACGATTTTTTCTTTTTCTACGGTGGCGCTCAGTTCAAACGGACGTGGCGAATTGGTCACCAGATTACGTGCCAGCTGACGCCAAAATATTTCGTGGCGTTGATCTTCCAAGGGCAAGCTCATCTGCCAGCGCCAGGTGCCACCGGTAGCTAGAATAAAACTTTGGCCGCGCCCATAAGGTTGTGTCACCAACAGCGGTTGTTGGCGTCCTGCTACTGTTGTCTCTAGTAATGTGGTGGCAGCAGGGCGTAAAGATCCAATGTTTTGATAATCTGCGACAGCGGGTAACTCCGACCAGAGCTTGGTGTTCTCAGTGTCGCTGTCACTGAACTTAAGCATAGGCGCTACCCTGCCACTTTCGGTCAGCACTACTGGGACTTGTTCACGCACAAACTCGGCGTCCTGCAATGACAAGCGCGAAGGCAGCACTTCACCCACAACCGATTCGCCCCAGCCACCCAAACCTAAACCACTCAAACCGGCCAGCATCATCAGGCTACCACCGCGTTCACTGACGAAATCGCGGATCATCTCTTGTTGTGCTTGGGTAAACTCGCCCACAGCCATACTGCCGATAATCAATGCATCATAAGCAAATAGGATAGATCGATCGGTCGGGAAGCCATCGACCAATTGTTCCGGGTCATCAATGCCCTGACGGTAATATTTGTTGGGTGTCACTTTAAGCAAAGTAGACAGCCTCACGCTGGGATCTTCATTGAGCGCGCGCTGTAAAAATTTGTATTCCCAGCGTGGTTCACCTTCCACATAGAGAATACGATATTTGTCTTCTGGCACGTCTACCACACGCGCTCGCGTGTTGTTGGTCAACACCCGTTCTCCGTTAATCGGGTCTAGAGTAAAACGTAAATCCAGTTGGCCCGGCGCTGCGACTTCGATGTCAATTAGAGCGGTGGTAACGTTTTGTTCCGCGCTTAACTGTACTTCTGTGGTGGTCAGAAACGTATCGCCGTCATACACCTTCACGCGCGCCACTCCCGCTTGATCGTGCCGAATATTCACGCGGGCCGACAAAGTTGTGCCAGCGAGCGCTTTGGTGGGCAGAATCACTTCTTCCAGCTCCAGATCTTCCGGAATGGCAGTGCGACCCATACCAACGGTGTGTATGGGAACACCGAAGCCTGCGATTTCGTTGAGTTCGTTTTGCGCGATGGTGCCGGTGTTGTCGGCACCGTCACTGATAAGTATTACTGCGCCCAATGATGAAGAGCTGGCCTGCCGCAGTGTTTGCAATATGGACTGACCCAGATTGCTGGCCGTACCGGGGGCTGGCAGTTGGGTAAAGGTAGTCATCGCTTCGGCGCTATCGGCGAAGCTGTAAGGAAGAATCGTGTAGGTGGCGGCAAGCTCTGTCAGTGCTGCGGGAGCCAGTAGTGCCTGTGCTTGCTCCATGCGGGTAGAGTCGCCCTCGGTGAGCGCCATACTAGATGATGTGTCTAGCATGATTGCCACGGCATTTTCACCAGGCAGCAAACGTTCGTTCACCAGCGCAGGTTGCCACAACACAAACAACACCAGTGCCACCATCAGCAATTGCAGTGTGCCCAGCAGACCCAATTGCCACCAACGCAAACTGACACGCTTCCAGATTAATGCAGCGATGACTAACGCCGAACATACACCGCCTAATGTGAAAAGCAGCCACAGCGGCCAGCCGCTGGCGAGGATGAAATCGCTGTCGGCAAAAGTCTGACTTGAGTATTTAAAAAGAAACTCGAACATACAACAGATTGCGGTCCATAAAATGTGGTTAACAAGGCTCGGTGTTGCGGAGTAAACCTTTAAAAAGAGCGCTTACAAAACTGCTAATTGCCTTAGAATATAACCATGTTTGTTTAGACAATACCACCCTTTGAATAAGCCTTCCAAGGCGCGAAGAATTGTAGGTGCTGGCTTCCTTTTTTCTGACATTTTGCTGGGTAAATTAAAAATTTGCCTATCCCAAGTATCGGGGTGGTTAGCTGACTGGGGAGCACAACTGAACGCTTTAGCGTGGCATGTAGCGGTTCTAGTTATGTGGTAAGCCACTGCATGGAGCCACCATCACTCGTGCCGTCCAAGTCAAATTTTTTTTAAACCAAAACTTCCAGTTGTGTCTCGTTGCCCTGATGGATTGTCTGGTTTATGCTCAGCCCAATTCATCGGCTGCAATAATAAAACAAGAGGCTCACCATGAACGCACGAGCTCGGCTCGCTCCCCTGTTTAAGGCCTACCTAATATTGGTTCTGTGTATGCATTGGGTTCCCAATGCAGCAGCCCATCATTCCTTTGCGATGTTCGACAGTCAAAACCAGGTCAAGATGACAGGCACGGTTACCAAATTCGACTGGACTAACCCCCATGTGTACATCGAGTTGGATGTAGTGGGTAGCGATGGTCTTACCAAAAGCTGGACGATTGAATGTGCCAACATCAGCATTCTTGGCCGCATTGGCTGGAAATTCAACATGATCAAACCGGGCGATGAAATTACCGTCATTGTCGGTCCTCTGCGCTCGGGTCAACCCGGGGCTTTGCTCAAACAAGTCACCTTGCCCGACGGCACCAAGATGGGAAATGGTGGGCCGGCCGGTTTACCCAACATCCAATAGAAGAACCACGGCGCAACACAACGAATAAACACCGCTGTGCTTGGTGCGGAAACCCGGAAACCTGGAAACGTAGGTGAGGAAAATAATATGTACAAGACCAGCAGCAAACTCTTAGCAGCACTAGCCCTTGCAGGATTGGTTGTGCCTGCCCTGCAAGCTGCAGAGGCGGTTGGCATTGATGGTAAATGGTTTGCTTATCCTGGACAGGTAGACCCGCAAGAGCGGACGCTGGAACCCCCCGCACCGATCCCCGACCCCCCGCTTAAACCCGAATTTCTGGAGGATTGGCGTACGCTGCGTGCCACTCTGGCCGCTGCTGATGCGCGTGGTGAGCCCATCGCATCCGGTTACACTCGCTGCATTCCCGACGGTATGCCTGCCATGATGCAGGGCATGTTTCCGATGGAGGTCATGGCAAGCCGCGGCCAGATCACCATTATCCAGGAAGCTTACTCGCAGGTGCGCCGTATTTATCTTGCCGGTGAACCTCTCGCGTGGGAAGACGCCGAGCCGCGTTTTTGGGGGCATTCGGTGGCAAAGTGGGAGGATGAAACGTTGGTGGTCGATACCGTTGGCATCAAAGATTATGTCATGTTTCGCAACGTGCCACATTCGCCTGCCATGCGGATTTCTGAGCGCATTTATTTGCTTGATACCAATCACATGGTAGATGAAGTCACAGTAACCGACCCCGAATATTTGACCGGACCCTGGCAGTGGAGCTGGATGTACACCCGCCGCGACGATTACAAATTGTATGAATATGTGTGTGAAAACAACCGAGAATTCGCCGATCCGGAAACTGGCGAGGCACGGTTACGCTTGTTTGGCGAATAGTATCTGCCGACCATACAACCCACCCGCGATTACCCGCAGGACGGCCTCGTCAATAACGCAGCCTTCAGCAAGATCGCCTATGACAGCTTTTTAAGGTAAGACAGATGCCAGGCATATTAAGTAAAGACCGTATCATCGCCAAGCCCGGCTTTAACCGCTGGTTGGTACCCCCGGCATCGATCGCCATTCATTTGTGTATAGGCTCAGTATATGCCTGGAGTATTTACAATCCAGCGTTGACCCGTGCATTTGGGGTGGTGGCACCGTCTGCTAATGATTGGAGCCTGCAGGATGTAACCTGGATATTTTCTGTAGCCATTGTTTTTCTTGGACTTTCTGCAGCTTTTGCTGGGCGTTGGCTGGAACAGGTGGGGCCTCGCATGGTCGGTGTAGTTGCCGCTTGTTGCTGGGGCGGTGGCTACCTAATTGGTAGTTTAGGCATCCTGACTCATCAGCTTTGGTTACTTTATCTTGGTTATGGTGTGATCGGCGGTTGTGGTTTGGGTCTTGGTTATGTTTCGCCAGTAAGCACGCTCATACGCTGGTTTCCCGACCACCGTGGCATGGCTACGGGTATGGCCATTATGGGTTTTGGTGGTGGCGCGATTATTGGCGCGCCGCTCAAACGTTATTGTATGCAACTGTTTTACTCAGCACCGGAATATCTGGGCACTGTCGATCAGGTCAATCTTGTGACTGAAGCAGGCCGACGTTTTGTGGAGCGCGCAGGCCAGCAACTCGAAGTGGTGGTTATTGGTGCCAGCGATGTGGCGAGCATGATGGTGAAAGGCGCAGAGGGCGTATATGTAGTAGGCACCGGTTCCATCGGTATTGCCCAAACATTTGTGGTGTTGGGATTACTCTACTTCGTGATCATGTTAATAGCAGCATTTTCCTATCGGATACCTGCAGCCGACTGGAAACCCGAAAAATGGACGCCCCCCACGGAAGTGGATGAACAAAAACATCTCATCACCCTACACAACGTTGATATTGATGAAGCGTTGAAGACGCCACAGTTTTATCAACTATGGATTGTGTTGTGCATGAACGTCTCGGCCGGTATTGGTGTGTTAGGCGTGGCGAGCACCATGATGAGTGAAATTTTCGGAACCACGTTGCCAACTATTGTTGACGGGGCCTTTGCCGCAACGTATGTGAGCATGATCAGTGTGTTCAACATGATTGGACGTTTTATTTGGGCCAGCGCTTCCGACTACATTGGACGTAAAAATACTTACTGGATATTTTTTGCGCTTGGCATAGTGCTCTACTGCTCAGTGCCATATGCGTCCAATCAAGTCAGTGTAAATCCCGGAGTCACCTGGCTGGTGTTGTTCTATGGTGCAACGATGTTTATTTTCACCATGTATGGCGGCGGTTTTGCCACAATCCCGGCCTACCTTGCGGATGTATTCGGCACAAAATTTGTCGGCGGTATTCACGGTCGCTTACTAACAGCCTGGAGTATCGCCGGTGTAGTTGGACCACTTGCCATAACCTCACTTCGGCAATCGGCAGTGGCCAAAGCAATTACCGAGCTTGTTGCTAAAGTAGACCCCACCTCTTTTCAAAGCCAGTTTGGTGCAGGTATTGATCAACTTGAACAACTGGTTGCAGCGCGTACGGTCACAATTGCACGCTTAATGGAGATTGCACCTGCTGGCACCATTGACCCAACCCCAAGTTTATACAATAGCACCATGTATTTAATGGCAGTACTGTTAGCGATTGGCTTAGTAAGTAATGCCACCATGAAAGCAGTGGCGTATAAACATCATATGAAAGAGGGCTTATAAAACACGGTCGGAAATTTACAGGCCGCAAGTTTTTGTTATAAACGGTTAGGCAGCAGATAACAGATAACAGATAACAGATAACAAATGGTCGCTGTAATTCTTCAGGTCAAGGTGAAGCCTCGCGCCAACGTATCGCAGCTGTCCCAGGCTGCAAACGGTAGGTGGATCGCCAAGCTGAAGTCGGCACCCGTCGATGGAAAAGCTAATGAAGAGTTAGTGGGTCTTGTTGCAGAGAGATTTCAGTGCAGAAAAGCCGAATTAACAATTAAGACCGGTGCCACTGGTCGCACAAAACTAGTAAAAGTTGAGCTGCAAAAATAAGCGCACTGCTTCTTTATTTAAAATATTAAGTGATCAATCACACTATTTTCGGTTAATAAGAATGCGGAGCCTGGCTTACTTAATTTATGGTTTAAAGTCTTTGGTCCCAGTTAGGCAGGGTTATCAGCCAGTACTACTAGCGCCAACAAAAACACTCACCGTATTTAATCCTAATTTACTCTACAGCTTTTAACATCTGCTCGATCACTTTTTTGGCATCTCCAAATACCATCATGGTTTTATCCATGTAAAAAAGTTCGTTATCAAGACCGGCATAACCTGATGCCATAGAGCGTTTGTTAACGATGACCGTTTTTGCTTTGTAGGCTTCTAAAATCGGCATGCCGTAAATAGGACTACCCGCAATACGTGCTGCCGGGTTGACCACATCATTGGCGCCAAGCACGAGCACCACATCCACCTGTACAAATTCATTATTGATAGATTCCATTTCGAAGACTTGTTCATACGGTACTTCGGCTTCAGCGAGTAATACATTCATGTGGCCAGGCATTCGGCCGGCGACTGGATGAATTGCATATTTCACATTTACACCGTGATGGGTCAGTTTTTCGCTAAGCTCCATCAAGGCATGTTGGGCGCGTGCTACTGCCAGACCATAACCGGGAACAATGATTACTGTTTCAGCATTGCGCAACAGAAAGGCTGCGTCATCGGCAGAACCACTTTTTACGGGTCGTTGTTCCTGCGCTCCATTGCCAGCAACACTTGTACCAGTACCGCCAAACCCGCCTAAAATGACATTAAAAAAGGAGCGATTCATGGCTTTGCACATGATGTAAGACAAAATTGCACCTGACGATCCCACCAAGGAACCAGCCACTATCAACATAGAATTGTTGAGTGAAAATCCAATACCAGCCGCCGCCCAACCTGAATAAGAATTGAGCATAGACACCACCACTGGCATATCTGCACCACCGATAGGAATGATGATTAATACACCCAGCACAAAAGCGACTAGCGCCATGATAATAAAAGGTGTCCACGCAGGTTCGCTGCCGGGAGCAAAGGCAAACGTTATACCTGCCCCAATCATGACAATGGCTAGCAATAAATTAAATAGATGCTGACCTTTGAAGGTTACCGGTGCGCCTTGAAACAAGCGGAATTTGTAGGTGCCCGACAATTTACCAAAAGCGATTACTGAACCAGAAAAAGTAATTGCACCTACAAAAGTACCAATGAACAACTCGAGTCGATTACCTAGCGGTATGGCCTGACCAACCTCCACGATATTGAATGCATGTGGTTCGGCAATTGCGGCCACTGCAATACAGGTTGCCGCAAGTCCAATCATGCTGTGCATAAAGGCGACCAATTCTGGCATTTTTGTCATCTCAACGCGTTTAGCCATCACAGCGCCTATGCTGCCGCCGACCACCAAACCAGCCAGTACAAATCCCAAGCCACCTGCTGCAGATGACGGAGCCAGCATTGCTATAAGCCCCAGCGTTGTAACAACAGCTAGCGCCATGCCGACCATACCAAAAACAGAGCCACGCAGAGATGAGGTGGGATGCGATAAACCTTTCAAAGCTTGAATAAAACAAATAGAGGCAAGCAAATACAAAAGTGTTACTACGTTCATGCTCATGCTTGATCACCGGGTTGTTTAGTTTTAGTTTTTTTTCTGAACATTTCCAACATACGGCGTGTTACTAGAAATCCGCCAAACACATTAACGGCAGCCAGTGCTACCGCAAACGTGCCCATGGTTATACCCAAGAGGCTTTCGGTTAGAGCGGCAGCCAACATGGCACCCACAATAATAATGGCACTGATAGCATTGGTAACTGCCATTAACGGCGTGTGTAAAGCAGGGGTCACATTCCACACCACGTGGTAACCAACATAAATGGCCAGCACAAAAATGATCAGGTTGTAGACACCGTGACTAATGATGAGATCCATGAGTTTTCCTGTTGTGTTAGTAGTTGGTGTGGCTATGAGCTTATTTAAGAATTGCTGCGTAAGACTTGTCCGCCTTTACACATCAAACAAGCGTTTACGATGTCATCATCAACAGGGATAGCCAGCGTGGCATCTTTGTCGATAATCAATTTGACGAAATCCAGCAAATTGCGGGCATAAAGCGCGGAGGCATCAGCAGCAACCATGCCTGCCAAGTTGGTATAGCCAATCAAGGTTACGCCATGTTTGATAACTACTTGGTCTACTTCTGTTAATGGACAGTTGCCAGCACCGTTTTCGCCTTTGCCTGCTGCAAGATCTACGACCACTGATCCAGCTTTCATTTGCATGACGGTGGCGGTGTGTAACAGGGTTGGTGCTTTCCTACCGGGTATCAAGGCTGTAGTAATAACGATATCGGCTTGTTTGGCGCGTTCAGCGACTAATTCTGCTTGCCGTTGCATCCAGGCCGCTGGCATGGGCCGCGCGTAACCGCCTACTCCTTGTGCAATTTCACGCTCTTCTGCGGTGGCGAACGGTACATCCACAAATTTTGCGCCTAATGATTCAATTTGTTCCTTGGCGGCAGGTCTGACATCCGATGCTTCAATCACTGCGCCTAAACGTCGAGCAGTTGCAATCGCCTGTAAGCCTGCTACTCCTGCACCTAGAATCAGTACACGAGCAGCTTTGACAGTGCCGGCAGCTGTCATGAGCATAGGCATAAAACGTTGGTAGTGATAAGCCGCCACCAGTACTGCTTTGTAGCCGGCTATATTTGCCTGCGATGACAAGACATCGATTGATTGTGCGCGTGTTGTTCGGGGTGCGGCTTCTAGTGCAAAGGCAGTAAGACCTTGGGCGGCCATAGCAGCAATGTTGGTCTGATCAAAAGGATCGAGCATACCAACCACAACAGTGCCCGCAGCAATTTTGGCAAGTTCTTGGGCGGTGGGGGCGCGAACTTTAAGCAGCAATTGGGCACCAAATACTTCGGCACTTGTGCCTAGGTTTGCGCCTGCTGCTTGAAAAGCCTCGTTGGTAATGCTGGCCAATAGCCCCGCATTTTTTTCCACCAACACACGATGGCCAGCGGCAATAAACTTTTTTACAGTTTCTGGGGTTGCTGCAACACGGGACTCGCCAGCAGCGGTTTCAAGCGTAATACCAATCAGCATTCTAAATCCCCAGGCGGCGCCTTAATTTTTATTATTGAACACAGTGTAATCTATATATTGAATTTCTGGGTAATAAACAGAAAAGTCCAAATCCAGTGGATTGAATTTTAAAAAATGTCGTCACCTAAGTTGCTCAGAGGCGGGGTACACCGCATAAATAAAATTTCATTCGGGGCTTAAGAGCATGTTCATGGCCAGCATCTGTTGCTTGGCACGGTTATCAGTCATCATTTGCCCTTCCCCAGATTGCTCAGGTTTTGTATTTTTTGTGCCACGGCGGTATCGATGTTCAAGTTTTAGATACGCGCGAACGAATCTCTAGATAAAAAAAAGCGCCGAGGCTTTCGCCCCGACGCTCGCTTCATTTACTGCTTTCAGACTAAAACGACATATTTAAACTTAACTGATACCTTCGCCCCAAAGTGTCATGTCCTGAAATAAAACTCTGGCCGTTGGCGTTGGCTACGATCGAGGGATCTTTGTTGAACAGGTTGGTGACGTTGAACGAGGTCCGCCAGGTGGAGCCGTTTGACAGATCACCCGTGTAGGACAGTGCGGTGTTGAACGCAGTTTGCGAGGCAATCCAGTTGTCATCGACGTCACGTCCTTCCACCCAGGTGATATTGTTCATCACGCTGTCGTAGTACGTGCCTTGCAGCATGAGGCCCCATGGACCCAGACTGTAGTTTAGGCTGGTGGTGGCGGAATACTCCGGACGTGTCTGGCTGGCAGCCAGGTCCTGCGTAAGGCCGGCTGCGGTGGTGGTGGAGTTCTCGCCGAGATATCCCACTAGCGCGCGCACCGACAGCGACTCTTCCTGACTGGCGAAGAAGTTGGGTTCGATGCGGTAGCTCGCCTCGAAGTCCACACCCCGCGTTTGCGCCATGTCGGCGTTGATGTACAGGTTCAGGATGCGCGTGATGGGGCCCACCGCAAAGTTGTTGTTCGGCTCGCTGCGTACGATCAGGCTACAGGCACTGGCAAGGCGGGCCGAGCAATCGTCCACGATGCGCTGCGCACCGTAGGTCGTGATTGCGCCCGCGAGGTTTATCTCGTACCAGTCGAGCGACATCGAAAAGCCGTCGATCCAGTTAGCGAAGGTGGGCTGCCATACGAAGCCTGTGGTGATGGTGTCGCCGATCTCGGCGAACAGAGCTGGATTGGAATTCGCCAGAATGGTGAGCGAGCCGTTCGCTTCGCCAGCGCGGAAGGGGTCGTTGACCGAACCGCCACCGGAGCCGCTCAAAAAGATTTCGGCGAAGTTCGGTTCACGGATGTCGCTGGACTTCGTGGCGCGCCAACGCAGAGACGGCATCAGTTGTGCATCGAGGCCGACCTTCCAGCTTTCTTGGCGGCCCGACAAGGAGTAGTTGGAACTGCGGTAAGCGAACGATGAGCCTAGGTTCTGCCCGGACTCCGATTCCCAGATAGGCACGTTGACTTCACTGTACCACTCCCACACGTCCTTGCTGCCGCCGCCGGAGCCGGCCCCGGAGAAGGGGTGCAGTTCGCGGTTGCCGTCGCTGGCGAAGCCATCGGGAATTGAACGGATACCGAGCAACGGTGCGTTCAGCAGGCTACGCTCTCCCCAAGCGGGGTAGTTGATCTGATCGAAGACTTCGTCGCGCCATGTAAGACCAGCCGCCAGCGAAATCGGGCCCGCGCCCCAACCCTCATACAGATCGCCTGTAAGCAGGAGTTCGGCGAAATCTTGATCGAGTGTGCGCACCTGCTTCTTGCCTTCTTCGACGATCCAGTCTTTGGCAGCCTGGTTGACATTGCCAATACCAAAGGGGTTAAAGGGCACGCACTCTTTCGGATTCATAGGGCCGATCGGGGAATCGGCGGTAACGCCATTGACGTTGCTCGGGCTCGCCAGTAACTTGCCCTTCATGAAATCTTTTAATTCGGCGGGGCTCGGATTGCGTAACGCGATGTTGCAAACGATCTTGCCCGTAGCCGGATCGCGCACGGCATCCATCGCCAGGAAGAGTTTGTCGGTGCGCGGAATGTTACGAATGCCGCTGTCGATCTTCGTTTTACCCACCTGATACGCACCAGTCATGTTCCAGTTGTCGTCGATGGCGAAGTCGAAACCGAGCGTGTACATCTGCTGCGCCTGGATGCTGATGTCGCTACGGTTGTCGTAGATGTTTATGAGACCGGGGCCGTCGACCACACTGATGCTAGAGAACTTGATCATGTCGAGGCCGGCGGCGTCCATACCAGCGGCCAGCTGCGGCGGCAGGTAGGCGTTGTTGCGAAACGCTTTCCAGGCATAGACCGGGCCCGAAATGGAGGCATTGGAATGCAGGCCAAAGCGACTGGATTCGCTGCGGCCAGCGGCGACTTGTGCGGTAAGCGACAGTTGATCGTTGACGTCAAATTTGAGAGCGCTGAAGCCCGAGCGCTGCGCCACAAAGCTGCCGTTGGGGCCACGGAAAGTGCCCAAGTCGTAATACTTGTATTCCGGCCCGCCGCTCTGGTTGTTCAAGTTGCCTGTACCGCTGTTGGAGGAGTATGGGCCGAAATCATAGGGGCGAATGCTGGTGCCGTCGTCGGAGAAGGTATAGTTGGTATAAGGAAACTTGGCTGCCGTGGTGATGATCTTGCCTTGCGGCGAAGACTGGTTTTGGAACACGTTGGGCATGGTGATGCGCGCCGGCACCCCAGGCGTCGCGGTGGCGGAAACCCATTTCGGGTTGCGCACCAGACCCCAGTCCTTCCAGTTATCGACCCGGTCCTTGTTCTGCGGACCGATCTGGTCGATCTGGCGCGCTTCGATCGAGCCGATGAAGTGCAGCCGATCGTCCATAAACCCTTTGCCGCCGGCCACATTAAAGCTGTAGTTCTCGCCGTCCCCCTGCTCAGTGATACCAGTCGACACGTTGGTGCGCAGTCCTTCGAACTCGCGGTCGAGAATGAAGTTGACCACACCAGCCACGGCGTCGGCGCCATAGGCCGCAGAAGCACCGCCGGTCACTACGTCGACACGTTGCACGAGTGCGCTCGGGAACAGATCCACGTTGACGCTGCCCTGTGCGTCAGCCGGCGCCACGCGGGTGCCGTCGAGCACCACAAGGGTACGGTTCTGGCCCATACCGCGCAGGTTGAGATAAGAACCACCGGCGCTGCTGAGGACACCACTGCCGCGCTGCGCGGTGTTGGTGTCGAAGAATTGTGGCAGGTCATCGAGCTGAGCCGCCAGGGTGGAACCGGGATCGAAGTTTCGCAGTTCGTCGGTGGTAAGCGTGGTGACCGGGGTTGGCGCACTCATGCCATCGGCGAGGCGAACCCTGGTACCGGTAACCTGGATTTCTTCGACACCACCGGTGTTGGTTTGTTGCGCTGTTGCGAGGGCAGGGCCAAGCGTAGCGAGGGTGGTGGCGATTGCGAGGTAGAGTTTGGTTCTGGAGCTGTTAAAAGCAGTCAATCTCATTTCTTTTCCCTTCCCGGATTTCCGGATAATTGTAGTTGTTGGTTGGAATGGCATTTATACAACATGACACAATGGGCATGCAGGATTAATGGCGCGCCATTCATACGCGGGATTGCACTCATACGCCGAATTGCCGTTCCGAAATTCGCAGTAACCTTGGCTATTTGAATTTGCTTAGCTATAACGGCCGTTTGAATTGCTGTGCGGAATCTAACCGATGCATGCATTATTGATCAAGATATATCTAACGATCAGTTATCTACGATAAATTTTTGTTTTTAATCAGGATTAACGCCAACTGTATTCCCGTCCCGCTCACTATGAGCGGCCTAACCCGACCCTCGTTATCCCGCTTCCATACGCACATCGGCCTAATGCAGAAATCAGTTGGTATTGCATTAGTGGTGTGTCACTACTTCAGAAATCAATAACGGCAACTAGCAGGAAGTTATCGCGTTCGCGCGCACCATGCCGGCTTTGCGAATGTTGATATTCCATTGATATACGTTTGCCTGTCCCCAACAGGCGCGCCAGTCCGACTCGCCACAACGCAGAGGTGCGGTCGTCGAGCGGGGCAGTCATGTTGTTGTCGGTTTCTCTGTCGAGCAACAACTCGCTGTAAGGATTCCATAAACCGTTGTTGCCGATATTTGCCGATACAAAGACGCCGGTGCGAAATACGCCAAGTCGTTCGCGGTTGCCAAAGGGTTCGACGACAGTCTGGCCCAGACTGTTACGCTGACTCTCGTAGCGTAGGTCAAGATAATGCCATGCCGCCATGCCACCAACCTGCATGTTCGCCGGCAGGAAAGACAGCTGTGTGCGGGTCAGACGAATGATCGCCTCTGTCTGTAGATAACGTCGCTGGTAATCGAGCTGGCGTGCAGTGTTCATACTGCCGGTCATGGTGCTGACCATAACCTTGTTGTCGCCAGTAAAAGTTACTTCTTCTAGACGCAAGCCAAGCGCCAGTATTGGGCTTAACTGCACACCGGCATCGAGGCGCGGGCCTATAGCATTTACGCTAGTGTTGCCTTCGACATACTTCAAATCTGCGCGTGTTCGTTCTATGGCTAAGCCAATGCCGAGATAGGTTTGTTGGGAAGGTGCGTAGAGCAAACCCAGATCATAACGTTGGTTGATGCTATTTAATTTTCCAGGTTCGAAACGTTTTGCGGTGCGTGCCAGAGTGCGTATAAACAATGGTCTTTGCAGTGTCACCGGTAGTGGTACCAGCGAATCGTACTGTACTACGAAACCTTCCGCTTCCGACGCAAAGGCGTTTGCTTGTGGAGTGGTGCTAGGGTGCTGTGCCCGCCAGGCGGTTTCGAGCCGACGCGCCAACTGGTAACTGACCTGACGGTTCACTAGTTCACCCAAGTCTGCACCGGTCGAATAAAACCGGCGCAGTCCTGACTGCCCCATGGTGCGCGACCACAAAGCTTTTGCCGGCGGCGAAACTTCGGCAGCAAACGCAAGGTAAGGCAACGCCGTTGCCAGTAACGACCCAAGCAATACACTACGCAACATCAGCTTATACATGTGGCACGACATCCTTTATTTTTATAAAGCATTAACACAGGCATTTATAGTTTATTAATACAGTATTTATCTTTTATTTATAAAATTTTTTTAAAATTATAAAGTTTATATGCTAACACCTATAAATAAATCGGCATGATCTTTTATCTGCTGTATACAGACACGAGGATTTTTTATTCCCTGCGTTATTCTCGCTGTCCGGCCTCTCATGCCGTTGAGTTTTCTCACTAGTGCCGGCAACTTTCCTGCTGTAGCGATCAACACACGTTGGCACTGTTTTTATGAATTATTTGAAACAGGGCACCTAATCTGATGAAAATACTATATGGCGTGCAAGGTACTGGAAATGGCCACATAAGCCGTTCCAATTCCATGGCTGAGGCGTTGGCTAGCCATCCAGAACTGGAAGTGACTTGGCTTTTAAGTGGCAGAGAACAGCAACTTGGCTGCGGCAATATCCAGAATTTTCTTTGGCGAGAAGGTCTTACATTTGTTGCCCGTAACGGCAAAATTAATATCCTAGATACTTTTAAAAAACTTAATTTGTATAAATTCTGGCAAGATATTAATACGCTGGATTTAAAACCCTATGATTTGATCATTACCGATTATGAACCGGTTATTGCCCATGCTGCTCGCAAGCGTGGTGTCGGGGTAGTTGGTATTGGGCATCAATATGCTTTTAATCATTCCATCCCGATGCCGGGCGCTAATCTCTTAGAAAAAGCATTAATGAAGAATTTTGCCCCCGCCACGACTGCCATCGGTTTGCATTGGCATCATTTTGGCTTTCCTATACTGCCACCCATACTTGATCAAGATCTACTGGTGGCAAAACCTATAGTTACTCCAAACAAATACCTTGTGTATATGCCATTTGAAAATCTGGAACTTCTCACCGCTCTTCTGCAACCTTTGGTCGGTTTCGAGTTTTATATTTACCACCCACATGCCCAACTTAAAGATCTGAGTAATTTACATTACCGGCCTATTAGTAGAAGCGGATTCAAACAGGATTTATTAAATACCTGCGGCGTTATAACCAACAGTGGTTTTGAACTGATCGGAGAATGTCTACATCTAGGCAAGCGTGTTCTGACCAAACCGCTAATGGGGCAGATGGAACAGATTTCCAACGCGGCTGCCTTGGCGCAACTTGGTTATGCCGAAGTTCTAAATAAACTGGAACGCCCTTCCATAGAAAGCTGGCTTAACAATCAATCAATGGCAATACAGGTTTGTTATCCTGATGTCGCACAAGTTCTAGCGAGCTGGATTGCCGGGGGCTGTACACAAACAACAGAATCCTTGGCAAGCCGCTTGTGGCAGTAACCCGCAAAGATGAAAGAGATTCTAGTAATTGGCGGTGCTGGTTATATAGGTTCACACATGGTGAAGTTACTACGCCAGTGTGGTTATGCAGTAGTGGTACTCGATGACCTTTCGGGCGGCTTTAGTAATGCAGTGCTTGACGCCAAGCTGGTTGTAGGATCGATAGCCGATACATCGTTACTAGATCAAGTGTTTGCCAGCCACCACTTTGCTGCGGTAATGCATTTTGCTTCTTTTATTCAAGTTGCAGAATCTGTAACAGCGCCTGGTCGATATTATGCGAACAATGTTGCAGCGACGCTCACTTTGCTCTCTGCCATGCACAAATGGGGCGTGGCAAAGTTTATCTTTTCTTCTACCGCAGCTGTGTATGGAAATCCACAATCAGTATTGATTGATGAAAACCATGCCAAAAACCCTATCAATCCCTATGGCAGAAGCAAATGGATGGTGGAGCAGGTGCTTGAAGATTACGACCGTGCCTATGGAATAAAAGCGGTTTGTTTGCGTTATTTTAATGCTGCCGGTGCTGACCCACACGGACAACTAGGCGAACGCCATGAGCCCGAAACCCATCTTATCCCTTTAGTGCTGCAGGCCGCATCCGGTAGGCGAGAGTTCATATCGGTATATGGTAGCGATTACGATACACCTGATGGCACTTGTATCAGAGATTACGTGCACGTTGCCGATCTGTGTGATGCCCATTTGCTGGCGTTGTTACGGTTGCTGGAAGGCGGCGCGAGTGGCCGCTTCAATTTAGGTAATGGCATGGGCTATTCGGTGAAAGAAGTAATTGAAACCGCGCGTGTGATATCCAAACGTGACATCACCGTGAACTACGAACTACGGCGCGCGGGTGATCCACCACGCTTAGTGGCTAATTCTAGTCTGGCCCGAGCAGAATTGGGCTGGCAACCACAAAGAGGTGAGTTGGCAACAATAATGAAGGATGCTTGGGCGTGGGAGCAGAAGTATCCTTGGTTGGATGCCTGAATATTTTTAAACGAACTTTAGACAGACTAAAGCAGGCCAAACTGACAAACGTAGTAGCAGTGTTACAGCTGGACAGTAATGGTGTGAGCCTACTTTTATTTGGCGAAGATCTCGTTCAACAACCAACCCAGCCGTAGACCACCGCGCAGCAGGCGATCCTCGACCACTGGTACAAACTCAAAGGCGTAGTCATAACTAAAATCTGTGCCTGCCACGTTAGCCTTGTATACCTGATCACGTAGCACCAGCGCTTCGCTTATCCATTGCGCGGGCGTGGCACGCGCCAATGTCTGGACCTCGGCGGAGGACAAGAGGGAAATGCGAGTAGCTAGTTTGGCAGTTAGTTCGGTATAGCTCAGCTGCGAATTTTCCACCAGATGCGTATCCCACAAGGTATGTAAGTTGCTGTTGTCACCGAACCATTGAACTTCGACCTGGTTGCCACCTTGATCTTCGGCATAACCACTGTGCAACGGCTGCTGTAGGTCGCCTACGATATGCAGCAAAAACTTTAGGGCGAAACGTTTTAGCTCGATGCGCTTTGCGTTGAGATCACCATAATAAAACTCAAGCCCTTCGCGCACTGGACCAGCAGGAATCGGTTCGTCACGCAAAATGGCAATATAGGTCTCTAGTGCCATAACGGCATCACCGTTCGGGTTTTTCAACGCACTGTTATAAGTCTCACCGGCGGCAATATTCACATAGTGCCAGCTACCGGTATAACGTGAGCCCCAGAATTGCAGATTGTCTTTTGAAGACCGCATCTCGTCGGCCCAGGTGGACGCAAAGGCCAGTGATTCCCCTTGCAGGAGTTCACTAACCGCAGCGTGGGCCGTCACACTTAGTTGCTGCTGTGCCAATTCTCCGATCACTCGGTGTCCATTAGCACCCCAAGCGCCTACAGTACTGCTGAATGACAACAGTATAAGCAGGGTCAAAAAGCGTGACTGCCCCATTTTTATCAACCTCTTTTTAGAATCTCATCTGCAAACTAGCACTTGCCGATCGTGGTGCTCCCAACGACAAGAAAGGTGACGAAGGGGTAAAGCCAGGTGAGGCAATTGCGCCAGTAGTGGACGAGATATTTCCAAAAAATTCCTCATCAAACAGGTTATAGACATTAAGCTGAGCATGTAAATTTTTGAGACCAAGATCCATAAAGTCATAACCAACATCTAGATGGAATAGGTTATAACCGCTAACAAAGGCATCGTTCAGATCGGTAGTAAAGCGCTCATCAACCGCTTTACCTTCCAAGCCAATTTTTAGGTTTGCAATGGGGCTTATTTCTACCCTTACACCGTAGCTCATCTCAGGGGTTTCAACAAACTTCTTGCCGGCAGTAGGCAGAGTAGTAGTCGCACTGATTTTTAGATTATCTTTTAGTTCGCTGTCGTTGTAAGACGCATTAAAACTAACAGTAGACCATGTGTTTAACTGCCAACCAGCCTGCATATCAAAACCTTGTAGGTCCACATCACCCACGTTTCGATCCACAGAGAATCCAAGCGCATCATCAAAAGAAGACACAATACGATTGGTGTATTGGCTGGTCCACAAGGCGGCCGACGCTATGAAAGTATCGGTATTTAAGCGCCAGCCAATATCAAACGAGTTGGTCTGCTCTGGGTCTGGGTTTGCCCGTGCCAGCGAGCCATCTGCGAGGCGACGTGACGCATAAAGATTATCGGTTCGGGGTGCAGACAAACCACCCGCAAACGATCCATAAACTGTTTGAGTGTCGCTTAGCGCAAAGGTCAAACCAAGATTGGGTAGCATCTCTTGGAATTTTGCAGTAGCCACAAAGGGTGGCAAATATTCAGTGGTTGACGTACCGAAGCGAACATTGCCACTGGCCAGAGTTGCAGAGGGGGTCTGGGTAGTACAAAGGACGTTGCTGGATGCATTAACCGTGTAGCAATATTGATTCAGATCGCGGGTGAAACGGGGGGCACGTACACCTACGATTGTGGTTAGTTTGTTTTCCATCCAAGTGCCGCGCCATTCCAAGGAGAACTGGTTAAGCTCAGCTATGGAAAAGCGGTCACGACTACGAATGATGCTGCCATCTGCGGTCATCACCACGCGACCCTGATTGCCACCAAATACATTTTCTGGATTACCGTAGCTGTCGAGGTAGCCGAATTCACCGGTCTGACGATGTCTGCCATAATCATAGGCATAGGCAACACGCAGGCGTTGGGTCTCGGACATATCCCAAATCAGTGAGGCATTCAGTCCAAGGCGTTTAGTGTTGGTATTGTTGGGCGAGTAATAACGCACACTGTCTAGGATGTCGCCGTCACCGTTTAAGTCGAAACCAGTCAACGCAGTAGAGCCGGTTACGCGGCGGTCAACTACCGTAGCCGCGCCTGGAGTTTCATTCATTACCGTAGTACCGCCACCGTTCGCCAATACTGTCTGAAACGAAGGATCAACAGTCAAACGCAGGTTATCACTCAGATTCCACAAGGAGTTCATGCGTACATTGCCGGTATCGGACGGATTAATACGCAAGCCATAATAGTTGGTACAAGCTGCTGGATTTGCAATGTTATCTGTAGCCAGCAATGCCGTGGTGCTAGCAACCAAGGTTGCGTTGTCATCATCGCGGGTTCCTGCAGTAGCGGCATCGCGCACACAGGAGGCGTTGTTGTCGTATTGCCGACCAAACTGGGCGAACAGTGCCTCGGTCGAATTCCGGTAGAAGTTATTACGATTAATATTGTAGTGGAAAGCTACGGCAATGAAATTTCCATTTTCAAAATCTTGTTGTATGCGACCATTTACTTGGCGCTTAAACATTTCTCCAGGGCCTTTAAATTTATCATTGCTGGCATAAGAACCTGCTAGGTACGCTTTGGTGTTCCAGGCGCCAAAGGCCCCTGTTTCTAGCATGCCAAAACCGCGTGCAAAATTTGATTGTCCTCCTGCCAGGGATACCATCCCTCCAAATTCTTCGGCAGGTACACGGGTGCGATTGTTGATTGTGCCGCCAATGGCAGAGGCGGTTGGGCTATCCACATCCGTCGTGCCCAAGTTTACATCCACGGACTGAATCAGTTCGGCGTCAATCATCTGATTGGTATAAACCGCGTAGTTACCTGTGTCATTCAAGGGTATGCCGTCAAAGGTCAACGACACCCGATTGCCATCAAATCCACGCAAGCGCAAATTACCACCAGAAGTTCCATAAGCATCGTTGTTGACGAAATTAAGACCGGGTACCTGATTTAGCGAATCCAAAAAAGTTTGACCCGATACTGACTTCTGCAGGGAAGCACCCGTGATAGAAACACGTGACTTGGCTGCATTTTGGTTGGTAACCCCTGCCATATCCACCGTGCCTTTGCCGGTGATTACTACTTCATCGATGCCTTCTGCTGTTAGGGTTCCGGTGGATTGAGCCATGACGCCGCTGCTGGCGCTAAGCGCAACAAACACTGCCATGGCGATTTTCGAATAACGACTTACGCCATTGCCAGAATTGGTTATTGCTGTTGAAGTTTCGGAATGCTGATAGTTTTTTGCTCGCATAATGATTTCCTGATAGTGAAAATACAGTATAAAAAATAGATATTTTAGGCGTCTTGGATAAAGGACAAACTAATTCTTGGTAAAAAAAGAGTCAGGAGATGTAGGGGATTGTGTTAAGAAGATGGGTGTTTTTTTGCAAAGAAAAGAAAACAAAAAAAGGGGTCTGACCCCTTTAAATATTCTTTTTGCAAAGAAAAGAAAAAAAGGGCCTGATCCCTTTAAATACTTTAAATAAATAACCCTTTTAAATAGACCACTTTAAATTTTGATACTTTTACCTTTATTCGATCAGCAGTATTACTCACAAACAACCGCCCGTCCCCGCAGTTCACACGCCATCAGCAATTTTCCGTTGTAATCAAAACTGCTCAGAGTCCAGCTTGAATCTGCATTGTCATTGCTGCGCTCCAACAGGCTGTAACCAAAGATGCCAGTAATTGCTCTGCCATAATTTACCTTAACACCATCTATAACAAGTCCGTCTGAATTGACGGGTACTTCGAGCGATAGCTCGTCGCCGCCATTGCCCGCCACAACTTGCATAGGCGATGCGTCTGCGAATTCCAATATTTCGAAGGCATGGTGATGGCCCGATAATATAGTTTGCACATTAGTCGGCATGCCCTGTTTTGCTGCTAACGCAAGAGTTTTGTTGTCACCTGCCAATTCAGGATGAATTCGATCAAGCGCTAGAATAGGACGATGCTGTGCTACCCAAACTGGCTGATCGATGTGCGCCAGTGCTGCATACTGCTCGGAGAAATGTGTTGCTTGTAATTGATCGGCTGCATCTTCAGTTGCGGTGGATACATCCATCACTGCCAGTGTAATACCGACTAGATCGACCAGATAGGGCGCGGCCGAGCCGAGACAACCAGAATCTGCTGCCCATGGGTATGGATCTAGTGTACGCGCCCAGCCTTTGCCACCGCGTTCACATTCTTCATGATTACCGCGCACCATCACCCACGGCGCAGACTCCAGCAATTTACCAACTGGAGAAAAAAAGTCTTGTTGCCAAACATCCCAGTTGTCGCCGAAGGGGCTACCCATACACCCAGTATTATTTTCTGGGCAGGGAGTTTCCCGGTAATGAAAATCGCCCACATGGATAATCAGATCGGGCTGGGTAGCAGCAGCGAGGTGTGAACCGGCACGAAAGGGCCAGGCTACAGGATCGTTGCACGCTTGCACGCTTGCACCTTTGAGTCGACAGCCAGTGTCGCCAAGCAACAGAATTCGCTGTGGTCGTGATTTTGGCAACGGTAATTCTTGGTCGTCCACTACAATGGTCTGGATAATGGAAGGCAATTGCAACGCACATACCGTTACTGGGTAGTTGGCGCCGTGGCCAGCACGAATGGTCATCGATGTTTTTACACCATCCACTAGTGCCGTTGGGCAAGACGTTGACTGGGTAATCACGCGTGCCTCCAGCCCTTCGCTGGTGTATTGAACCCATTGGTAGTTTTCGGCCGCTTCACTCTGTGGCATGTGAACGAGCAAGGTAAAGAAAGTGGCAACACTGATGCTCACCGCTTTATCAAACAGCGTCGGGATGGGATACATAGTTTTACCTCATGGTGATGGTAATTGCTGATCAGGGCGAGGGCAGGCCACGTTTACAACCTCAAAGATTTTCAGAAGCATTCCACCCATATTTCATAGATACCCTGCATTCCTTGTAGTCCTTCGGGCGCGGCGGGATATTCTGCTTTTTCGACAGCATTGAGAGCTGCCCGATCAACAGCGCCAAGCGTGCTACTTTGAATTAGTGTGATAGCGGATACGGTGCCATCGAGCAGGGTAAACCCAATTCTTGCACGGCCCTTGAATCCTAATGCTGCTGCCGAGCCTGGTACTTTGAAGGCAGCCTGCACAGCTTTGGTCAGCTCCACATTGTACGCAATGGCCGGATCAACCAAAGCCGCCAATGGTTGGGTTGCTACCGGTACAGCCACCAGAACATCGACTGGTTCGGCAATAGTCTCGATTACTGATGGTACAGGTGTTGGTTCCGATAATGGCGGAAGGTTTTCGACTATGTCTTGTTGTTCAACAATTGGCGGTAGAGGCTCTATCACAGGCTCTGGTTCCTGTTTAGTGGGTGGCTCAAGCAATGGCGGTGGTTCTATGGGTGCTTGGAACGGTTCTGATACCGACTCGATAACAAGCGGAATAAATACAGGTTTTGGGGGTGGCTGGCTGTTACCGAAAACATTCGACAACATGAAAGTGACCAGTAGCGCTTCCAGAGTAACTGCAGCGCCGACTGCTTGCCAGTATGGTCCCATTGGTATTTTCCAACTTGATTTCTTCAAGGTGTAACAGAGCGGGCTGCGAGCCCGATTTGTATAACTCCTGCATGACGGACTGCATCAATCACCTGCATCACTTCCTGCAGGGAAGCATCTTCACCACCGGCAATCGTTACCATTAGCCGTGACGGCTCACGCTGCTGTGCAAGCGTCTCGATTTGTTGCAGCGAGACAGCTCCTCCTTCGACCGTGTATTGACCATTATTACTAATCTCAATTAGCAGTTTCGGCGAGGGCATTGTTGTTGCTGTTGTACTGGTAGGTAATTTTGACAGCTGGCCGGTGGTAGGTATCATCCGTAGCGTCATCATTGCGAAGAACACCAGCAAGAACAACATGATATCGATCATCGGAATAATTTCGATACGGGCTTTTCTAGTTTCAAAATATCGCACGGCAAAACCTCCAGTGTTCAGACAACTCTGAGTTTTGCTTGCAGTACTTCTTCTGCCGGCGGTGTGCCAAAGCGCCGGTTCAACAACATCAGTTTTATTACTTCAATCTGATGCACGATCAGACGTACCTTTACATTCAAGCTGTTGAAGAACACCAGGCCTATCATGGCAATGAAAAGACCGGACGCCGTAGCGATCAGAGCTTCTGCAATACCGCCTGTCACTTGGGTAGCGGAATTCTGCACATCACCCAGCACCGAAAATGCACCAAACATGCCGATGATGGTGCCGAACAAACCCAGCAGTGGTGCCAGCGTGATCACGGTATCTAGCACCCATAGGGAACGGTCCAGCAAGGGCACTTCCCTCATCAGCGCTTCTTCCAAGTGGCCGGCACACAATTCTCGACTGGAATCCTGCGGCTCAATCATGGCAGCCTGAAAAAGACTGCTATGAGGGAGATGATAGTGGCCATCCAACACAGACTTCAGCACTGTGACATCAATGCTGCGAATGTCATGCAGCCGGTCAATCAACTGCTGACCTCCATGCTGCATCTTGAACAGGTAACGTGTGCGTTCAATCACCACTGTTAGTGCAATCAGCAGTAACAGTGCCATTACGTACAAGGTGCCGCCGGAAGCGTTGGCCAGCTCTATCAGTTTTTCTACGGTCATGATTAGAAATCCACACTAATCGATAACATCACACTACGTGGAGTATGGAATATAAAGGTGTCACGCTTGTCGTCAATCACTGAGGAACTGCCAGTACTGATAGCAGTAACCGAATCGTTGTTTGTTAGGTTGAAGGCGTTGAACTTTACCTGGATTGGCGCCTTTATCGTCGCATTGGCAGCAAAGGTATAAGAAACGCCAAGATCCACTGAGTGGTATGCAGGGGTTTCATAGTACTCGTAATACGCCGTGTTGCAGGTGGAGGTGGATGCAACGCAGACAAAATCTTTCTGGTAAGTAGCACCTGTAAGTTTGTAGGTGAGCGAGGCAGACAAACCATTTTGAGCATACAAGCCGCCTATTGCTACCGTTTTGTCAGGAGCGCCGCTGATCTGTTTGCCGGTGTCGTTGGCTGTAGCGCCATTGATGGAACCATTAAAGGAAGCTGAGAAGCCGTTGCCAATCACATAAGCCATCTGGCCTTCGAAGCCTTGGTAAGTGGCACCACCAATATTGACGAATGCAGCTGCATCACCGGTCAGCCCGTTGGACACATACTTGTTCTTGAACTCGATGCGGTATATATCCATATCCCAGATCACGCGGTCAGATTTGCTGACAATGCCTACCTGGTAATTGATTGATTGTTGTGGCGCGGTGCTATTGTTCTCAGGCTTGGCTATATAAAAGGTATTCAAGTCCGGAATCTGAAAGCCTTTGGCATATTGGGCATAAACCGCTAGCCCTTCATTTAAGCGCTGGTTTAAGGTCAGATACGGCAAGGTCGCTGAATAGTCCAACGACTTGTGATGACCCAACTCACGCGATGTTTGTTCAACTTGCGCATCCACTGCGCGAGTGATATTCACATGCTTGATGCCAGGAGTAATGGTGGTCGTAGTTGTTGGTGTCCAGGCGAATTCCAGGAAAGGTTGTAAAGAGCGGATATTTGATTGTTGATCAAATTTGACGCTGTCGATTGGGCGGGTGGTGCCTTCCAGTACGGCGGCATTGACCTTGCTTTCGCTGCGACTGAAAGTATTATTCGTAAGATCTAGATCGTATTGATGACGATCGGTGTTTGAGTGTTCGTACCACAAGCCGGTGCGCGCGATGCCCATATCATCGAATCCCTTGCTGAGATTTACAATTGCACCATTGACCCTATACTGGTTCTGTTTATCGATGCCAGGGATATGACCTGCCACTTTGACCCTGTTGGCGTCGGAGGTGAACCGCGGATCGGGATAGGCTGCCAGCGTCATGGTGGTGCCAGTCCATTTGGGATCTGTCGACGAGATGGTCTGGTTGTCGTAGGCGTAACTGTAGACATAATCATCTGTTTTCCAGCCGTTGCCAAGATCACTGCGCACGCGCAGATAACTGAAGTCGGTCACCTTAGTGGTGTGGTTGTAATCTACAAAGTTCATGCTTTTGGGGTCGTTATCCAGCTGGAAGTTCTTGCCAAACGCCGCAATCTGGTCGCGGGTGGCACCTTTGTTGCTGTCTGGCTGGGCGTAATTGATGTGGTTGTAGGTGGTGAACATAGTCACCAGAGTGTTATCACCAAACGGTCGTTCAATTTTTACTGCTGCGTTGCGACTTTTCACCGCGCTGTTACTCAAATAGCCATCCGAGCGCAGGTCCTGGTAGTTGAGCTGTACAGTCGCATCGCCCATCGATGCAAGCCTGCCACTTTCATAACCAGCTCCCAGTAGATGGGTGTTCCAGGTGCCAAAAGAAGAAAATAGGTTTGTGTGAGCCTCAGCAGCTGGCTGCTTGGAGAACATATTTATTGAACCGCCAAAGGTGGCATAACCAAGGTTGCTGGCATTGCCAGGGCCGCGCTCTACGCTGGCGCCACCCACAACGGAGGCAGGAAAGAAGGAAGTGGAATGGTGGGCCGGATTGTTGGTATCTCCCCATGGGATGCCGTCGAAGGTGATGTTGTATTGGTCATCACTGAAACCGCGCAGAGTCGATTTGGTTTCACTCAGTCCTGGGCCGTTGGACGCATCACCGGAAACGCTGGGGGCGATATTCACAATGCGGGTGTATTCAGCAATAGGGGATACTGACAATGAAATGAAATCACGAGTAATAAGCGACTGGGGCTGGGTAGCTTCCAAGCTGGCCTGTACAGGCGCTACTGCCGAGGCGGTTCCCTTGCTGGCTTCACCGGGACGAAAGGCGCCGGCTGCTGTAGAGGCGCCAACGGTGCCAAGATCAACAGTTTTGGTTTGGGCAAATAAGGCCAAGGGTGCGCAAAGAGTAATCAGTATAAGCGCTTTAAATCCATAGGCAGACTTCAGTTTGAATTGTGGTGTTCTCATAGATGTTCCTGGGGGTTAATGTAAAGAAAGATTGTGATTCTATTTAGATCATGTTTAGAGAGGAGAAAGTTATCGTTAAAACTTGAAGTAGATTTTTAAATTTTTTCCTAAAAAAGGGGTCTGACCCCTTTAAATAAAATATAAACGCTTTACGGTTCCAACCCGGCTGCACGCAGGATGTCTGTAAAAAAGGGGTCTGACCCCTTTAAATAAAATATAAACGCTTTACGGTTCCAACCCGGCTGCACGCAGGATGTCTGCAACTGCATACAATTGAAAAGTTCGATCACTAGACATAGCCACAAACAACCCACCGGCAAAACCCGGTAGTGACACTGTAGTTATTTCACTTCCATCACTTTCAGTTGTGGCGAGTTTTACGCGAGCGAGCAAGGTGTGTTGTTGTGTGTCGCCACTTACACCTTCCCTGGCATAGATATTGAACTGGTTGGCCTGCTGATCTGACACCAGCAGATAGCCGGTGCCATTAGCACGTTTGTATATGGACAGCCCTTCTTGATCCTGGGTGAAATCATTCTGCCCAAAAGCAGCGAGCATCGTATCTGCATCTTCGGCCAACGGGTCGGCATGATATTTACGAATACCATAGCTTTCGTCGCTGTAATAAACATAACCCAGTTCGTTGTCTACCGTGATGGCTTCGATTTCTTTCAGGCCACTCCACGTGCCGAAAGCTCGCGTGAGAAGACCCTGCAATTTGCCAGTGCCATCATCAGCCAAGCGGTATTGATGCAGATAGCCCTCCGTGGGTGCAAAAGCATCAGAGCGGCTGACAATAGCAAACAAGGCCCCGTCACTGGTGCGGGTATAAAGCGCAATGCCCATTACATCTGCTGCTCGCTCGTCAACAAAAACGGGGATGCCACCGCCATCTATAGGCACCATATCGGGTAATCGGTAAATACGTAGACGATGTGCGAAACGTTCAGTAACTACCGCTATATCTACCCGTATTCCTCCCACCAATACGCCGTAAGCAATGTCGACGTTGTTGGGTCGCAACAAACCTCGCACCACTTTTTCCTGCACTATCTTGCCGTGTAAATCAAAAACATACAGCGCGCCATCTGCATCTTTGTCGGTACCGATAATCAGACTACCATCTGGATCAATGGCATTGATCCAGATAGCAGGGTCGTCGGTATCGTAACGAACAGGCTCTGTTACGACCAAAGGGCTTAGCACTACTTCTGCAGCTCTACTGCTAAGAGCAACAAAGATAAACACTAAGGCCAGAGTGTTTCGCATTAAAAGTTAAACCGCAAACCACCAAGATAGCGTGGACCGAATTTTTCAAATTCAATCGGGTTGTCAGTCTGATGTCCGTAGCGGCGTGCACCCATGTCGGTTAGGTTGACAGCATCAAAATATATCTCGAGGTTAGAGGTCACTTGATAACGAATTGACAGGTCTAATTCGTCGTCTGTGTCCCAGAATATGTCACCGTTATCTACGGGGTAGATTGCGCCATTGATCACCCGGTACGCGCCCACAGATTGACCCCAGGGAGTGCGGTACTGATACGCAAGCCGAACTGTCAGGCCATATTGTTCATAGATACCTTGCAGGTTATACACTTCGTCCGAAGTTCCCAGCACACTGATGGTACGTTCTGGCACACCACCAACTGAGGGCAGGGATACTTCTGAGTTCGTCCATACTCCAGAAAAATTCAAGCCAAAGCCCCCTAACCATTCCGGCAGAGCATTGTCCAAAACAAGTTGTTCGGCACTGGTGCTGTAAGCCAGCTCGATTCCATTCAGAAATCCTTCACCGCCATTACCCACACTAGTTTGGCTATAACCAGAACGATCAATACCCGCTACATCAAGGGTATCGAGTCCAAAAGTAGTAGAACGCTGTACAAGTACATCTTTTATGTTTTTGTAAAACACACCAGTTGAGAAGAAACTCCCGCTTGGCATGTACCATTCGAGGTAAGCATCGACACCAACCTGTTGTTCGGGTTTGGCTTCGGGATTGCCACCGGAGATTGTTTGGGCGGCATCATTAATAGTGAAGTTTGGGCGCAGATCATCAAAATCAGCACGTGATGCCGACGTTGTTAGGCTGTAACGGGTCTTGATCTCGTCAGTCATGTTCCAGTTCAGATGCACACTTGGATAAAACATTGTGTCATTGCTGGTTGTTTCGACCAAACGCGTTTGTGCTGCAGTCGTACCAACCACGGGGAAGTTTACATAAGCCTCACCAGTATTTTCTAACTGCTCGACTCTGACGCCGTAAACCAAATTACCCCAATCAAACTGACTAGTCGCCATGCCGTAAAGGGCAGCAATGTTTTCTGTGACCTTCCAATAATTAGCGCGTGTGTCTTGTAATGTTGCTGCTCCGGAACGGATTTCTTCATTCATAAAGTTGGTGGTGAAAGCTTGATCTGTATAGCGGAATTTATAATTAAGATCTTGTCCACCAAGATAGCTAGTATAGGTCGCAAAAGTATTCCAGGTCGGAATGGTTCCACTGGTAAAACTACGCAAATAGTTTGTCTCTTCAGATTTTTTGGTGCGGTCGGTATAGAGGCCGCCCAGCTCAACTTTTGTGTCTAGACCAAACCACTGTGTCATGTGATCAAGATCGAGTTTAAAAGTGTCGGCAGCGGTTTTGTCTGCACCTTCAATCTGGGAAATACTTTGCATGGGAAACTGAAATTCTTCGATGTTAGTGATCTGGGCACCTTTAATGCGCGCAGCGGTAACACCGGCGGTGCTAAAAAAACGGATAGTGTTTGCATCGCCATCTCGAAAATCATATTCCACGGTCGGTCGCAGCAAAAATGAGGAAGGGCTTTGCAGAGCAGCCGTCACCGGCGTGTCACGACCATCTTGGGTTTTGGTGTTATTAAAACGCCAGGATACATCCCAGCCAGACAAGTTGTGTTCGCCACCGATCGTGTTGGTAAGGGTGTATTCTTTGGTATCGCGATAATCGATACGGGCGTTTATGCGTGCGCCGAAAACGGTTCCTGTTGTTGGTTGATTGGCATTGATGAAATCTGCACTTGTATATGAGGCGCCGGTTGCATTGGTGCCTTGATCCAGACGGACGATGAAATTGTCACGCAACTCATCATCGTGATACATCGTGTTGATAGTACTTGCGAATACAGTGTTGCTTTCATCGATCTTGTAATCAAGGCGAGTAGTTGCTGAATAATTTTCGCGAGTCAGGCGGTAATGTTTGTTCTCATGCTCTCGAGCAAAATGTTTGTTAGGATTGATGGTGTTAGTAAGGTAAGGATCGGTTTCCCAATTGTCGGTAGCCATTTCCCTCATGTAATAAGAGCCCTGTGCGACCAGGCCAAGTTTGCCGTCCATGAATATGTTCGAATAGACCAGTGAACTGTCCATTTCTTTACCGTCGCCGAGTGTGACTTTGCCCATACCCAGTTTGCCAGTTAACTTTTGGCCCGGATTATCGAAAGCACGGCGGGTACGGATATCAACATTACCTGCAACTGTGTTGCCAGGCATAGACGGCACAATGGCTTTCTCGACAGTGATCTGGCTAGCGATTGCCGAGGGTATGTTATCGAAACGTGAGTTGCGACCTTCAGGGCTGACCACGCTCAGACCATCGAAAGACAAAGTGGTCCAATAAACGGGTGCGCCGCGCAGATTGATATATCGCGCCTGACCTTGATCGCGTTCTACTGCAACACCAGGCAAACGACCAACAGCAAAAGCCACATTTTGATCAGGCAAATCACCAATCAAGTCGGCAGCAAGTACACTGACTAGAGAGTCAGAAGCGCGTTGTGCAGCCAAAGCAGAAGCGGCACTTTCGGCCATGGGTCGGCGTGCGGTGACTACCACTTCTTCTACAGTACCCAGTGTTTGTTGTTCGGCAGCAATACCATTAACTGCTTGGGAAACAGCAAGAGCCAACAGCGCCAAGCGTAAATTGTTGTGGGTGAATCTTTGATTTTTTTTCAAAGTAATACTCCATTAGTAGTAAATAAAAATCGTTAATAGAAAATCAGTAATTGAATATAGGATGGTCAGAATAAAGGGCAGGACAATGTTGTAATTGTTGTAATCACATAAATATTCTAAACAAGCCCGATAAGCTAAAAATCAATATTGGATGAAGAAAAGATTAAGCCGAGCAGAGTGGCTAATAGGTATAAGTCGCGCGCACATCTGCTCAGTAAGTTTGCCAGCAGCAGATTCTGTTAGGAGATATTGCAAGTTGAACCCCCCGTTTTTTTCATCAGCAAACAACATAGTGGGATCAATAATATTTTTTTATAAATCTAGAGAGGAGAAAATTGTATAAATGTGGAGAGAGTGTTTAGCTGAAGTAAGCTTGGGGAAATAGGCTGGCAAAATCGGGAGCCAAAAAAACCAGAGACAAATAAATGTCTCCGGTAAGCTTTGGGGAAAAAGGTTCATTGAATCAACGCAGTTACAGATTGGCTGCCGCATCGGGCAAACCAAAAATCCAGATTGAAAACATGCTTTAACTTGTTTTAAGATTTCCGATCTCTGACTATCAAAATCATTCAAATCGGTGTGCTTTTCTAGATGTGTGTATTTTGATTGAGAAAGTTACAGTTAATAAAAATTAATTATTAATTGTCGATTAAATATTTGTGTTCATAACATCAAGGCGTAAGTTTTGCGTGAAAGGATTGACAGTGGAGCTGGCTTGAACAAAAAGCAAAAAGCCAAAATACGAAAGTATTCTTACGTATATTGCCGGGCAAACGCTGCCGCCGCACCATACAAACCAGGTTGCGGATGTGTAATAAGTTTGACCGGAATAAGTGCCAGCATGGCCTCGAACCTGCCCTTGTTACAGAAGCGCTGCGCAAAACCCGAGCTAGCCAGCGTACCAGCAAGGCGTAACCCTAAACCACCGGCTAGCACAACTGCACTACCGCCTTGGGTGAGTGCGATGTCGCCGGCGACGCTGCCGAATATCATGCAGAAACGTGCAATTGCTGTAACGGCCAGGGGGTTGGTGCCAGCCAAGCCAAGCGTCCAGATTGTCTTGGCATCGTAGCTCTGCTGGGTTTGGTTACTAGTTGCCGCCAGCGTTGCATAAATTTCAACAAGTCCAGACCCTGACAAGACACGCTCTACCGACACATGTTGATATTGCGCACGCAGGCGTACTAGCAAGGCATCTTCAAAACTGTCGACCGGAGCAAAGCTGGCATGGCCGCCTTCGGTCGCCTGCACCTGATAAGAGCCGGAGTTACGTGAGACTTGCGCTACACCTAGGCCAGTGCCCGGGCCAATAATGCTGATCGTACCAGTGGCGGGTAATAGCTGATCGGGGCCGCAAATATGCTGGAAATCTCCAACGTCCAAATTTGCTACAGCATGGGCCACAGCTGCAAAATCATTAACAAGACTGAACTTTTCTAGACCGAGATCTGTGCCAATCGTAGCAGGCTGGAGCAGCCAGCGGTTGTTGGTGAGTTTGAGAATCTCGCCGTCTACCGGACAGGCTACCGCGATGCCAGCTGCAGTGGGCAAAGGTAGGCCAAGTTGGCGTCCAAATTCCTCCCACGCATGCTGGAGTGAGGGGTGATCATCGGTTTTAAGTGTCACCACATCTTCCAATTTCACCACAGTGCCTTGTGCTACTTGTGCCAAAGCAAAACGGGCGTGGGTGCCACCGATATCAATGGCAACAATTTGCATTACTTACTCGTGAAACTGGTAGTGGCAGAAGTAGCGGCAGAAGTAGCGGCAGAGGCTTGCTGGTGTGGCGCTGTGTTTGGCTTAGAGCCGGTCAAGCCGTAATAAACGATGTACAAATAACACAGCACCGGTACCACAAAACCCCATTGGATGCCGCTGGTATCGGCGATCACACCTTGTAATAAGGGCAACAGTGCACA
>Ga0209500_10000017_pt1 | contig 164415 bp, 205 predicted proteins | sample S_140212_EF_Meta_FD_187323 | JGI IMG/M metagenome (GOLD analysis project Ga0209500, IMG submission 187323) | Freshwater microbial communities from Lake Simoncouche, Canada to study carbon cycling - S_140212_EF_MetaG (SPAdes) (version 2) | ecosystem: Environmental > Aquatic > Freshwater > Lake...
AGTTCCATCTTCTCTAATAGCAGCACTTGTATAATAACTATGAGCTGCTTGAATCCATTTATAGTTTACAGTGTCGTATGGATTAATTGGCGTTCTTTGTCTACTAACTACGGTGTAATTTCCAATCTGCCCTTGCGACCCTCTTCCCCATATCCACAATTTTCCAGAATAGTCTATAGCCATTCCTGTACGCGAATAACCATTGCTAGTTGAAAAACGACTATACCTACCAGCAGGATGATAGATTCTTTTAGGCCATGATGCTGAAAACGTACCCGAACCGAAAGACGAGCCTTCTGCGCCATCAATGCTATAACCCCACACCCACAAGTATGTAGGAATGTTTAAAGATGCGTAGTTATCCATCAGATATGCTTTAGAAACATATCTATCCTGCAGCGCAGCGTCGTTAATTGTATAACCTAATTTTCCTAATGGCATATTAAATTTTTTCTATTAGATGATGACCTTGAAATGAATGTGATATACTCAAGAATTTTTTATATTGATTATTAGTGGCGTAAAGACCATTGGCGCCGGCACCACCAATCTGTCCGCCAGATGAAGTTATATAACCTGGATTAAGTTTAACACTTTGTCTAACATCAAAATAATATTTTACATAGTTTGGATCTGGCCAAACACCCCATATGTAAATACTGCCGTCATCTTTTAACCCAAGATAAGATGCATCATGAAGAGTGGTGTTTGTATAAGTGCTATTATGTATATAAAGAGATTCGCTCGAATAATTTTTATAAACTATATCCATCCATCCCTGATGTCCAGATACTTCTTTAAATCCTGTTTCAAGTGGAGGTTTTATAACATTTATCTGATTAGTCTTAGTGCGATAGTTTATTTGATTTATTGGAGGATAGGAGTATAAATTTAAATCTTCTTCAACTATAAAAGAACCCAAACCTGTAGTTAAGGTTGTAGTAATTGCGTTGCTGCCCTGTAGCGTGTATCTAAAAGTCGTAGCACTCAACACAGTAATAGCTATTGGATCATCTATATTTAGCTTCGCTTGCTGAGTACCAACGCACCCAACTACTCTTATTTTTGCGCCAGTAAGCAAAGTTGAAGTACCATTATGAGTTACTATGGCTGTGCTACCGCCTCCACTAGCCACACTTGTTACGTTTAGTTCAACAAGTGATTTTCTATCGATAGCATTGAACATTAAACTACCATCAGACTTTATTATGTAATAACCATCACTTGAAAATGCTTTAGCTCCTACGGGATAAATTGTTAAACCAGTACTTTCAACGGTTTCGCTATAAACGTTAGATGCGCTAGTTCCAAATGATCCGAACACACCAACATCGCCATTCTTTTTGATACCACACCAATAAGATCCGTTATTAACAATATCTATCCACTCACCAGAATCAACTAACACCGGTGTGTACGTATACAATTTACTAGTTCCAAAGATAGGAATAGTTCTTTTATAAGTGAAAGCTCCTACTTCACTAGTGGTACTGATGTTTGGATATGTTGTGCTAGGTTTTATTGGATACATTCCCCATGCCCATAATGAGCCATCTGCACGTATAGCCATTCCACTTCTATCTAAAGAATCAGTGTATACAGAAGCTACAACAGCCTTTTTCCATGGACCGAGTTTATTAAGCTCTGTAGCCTTTGCAAATGTTTTTCTTTCGTCAAATGATGCTGCGGCCGCCGATGTATAGTCTGCGTATTTTCCAAGAGTTACTGCAGATGCCGCATCTTCAGTGGTCCCGAAAACTGCTGTAGATTCACCTAACCACACATCGCCATTTTCATCAATAGCGCTGAAGTGCATGTTCGCATTCTCGATCATACTTGTATTGTTTACAAATATATCTTTAAACTTTACTGAATATGATGGTCCACCTAATTTTCCGTACGTATACCTTGGTGATACACCATCTTCTTTCCAACCATTTTTTTTAAAAATGCCCCAAGTATATGCAGTTCCATCATACTTAAGTCCAATCCTTTCGAATATAGTTGACGCTATTATTTTCTTCCAGCCTGAAGCTGCTGTACCATACGCATTAATTGCATTACCATCAGTAGTATCAATTGCAGTACCTAAAACTGCTAGTGCAGTGTCTCGGTCAAATACCGCCCCGTCAATTCTTCCATTACTACCGTAAAAATCTCCATAGCCACCGTTAAACCACACACGAGTTTGAGCGTTACTCTTATCGAGCAATTCATCATATCCTAATGCTAGACTTTCGTCTAAATCGATATTATTAAGTTTAAAACCGCTCATTTCTTCTCCAATGTGATTTTGCGTTACTGACTAACAAAAGTTAGTCAGTAGTAGAATATTCTGGCCAAACTATATTCCAAGGATCTTCTTGCTTCGTAATGTCTGCAAGAGATTGCATATATACATGCATACTCAGAATGTCTGAATCTGTAAATGGTAATACTAAAGCAGCTTCACGATTATATCGTAAAATTTTCCATTCAAAATCATTCATAATTTTATCTCGTTGATTACGAATTTCTTGCCATTTGTGTTCATTAGTTACTTGGGCAATATTCCATTTACCAATGCCATCTTCCATAATCCATTCTAAACGCTCTCTGAGTGAATCATAAGAGGGTGGCTCTTCTATATATCTATACCCAGCATATGCAATATCTTCTTCTGTAAATGTAGAAGAATCAGTTTTGGTCATCCCATTAGAAAGACGTATTCTATGAGGAAGATCTTTGATAGGATATTCGTTATTGTAGCTGTACATATTTAATCTCTATTAAAGTTTATATTGCTTTTAAGTCCAATGATGTTTGAATTTCTAATCATTTTATAATTTCTCTATAAGTACTGTTCCATAATATGATGCAACGTTGGCACTGCTTACTATAGCATCAATTCCATTCGTTACTGTTGTCGAAGTAGCTGATGTACTCATATATGATGCACCACCACCGCCAGATGAGTAGTTGGTAGTACCACCACCACCTACACCACCAGAATAACCACCGCCACCACCACCACACACATGAGCACCACCACCACCACCAAAACCACCATTAGCTGCTGGTGAATTGAAGCCACCAGAAGTATTAGTACCTCCTACTAATCCATTTAACCAAGATTGTCCACCAGTCGTTGTACCATTGGTTGTACCAGTTCCACCATTAGTTAAAAATCCACCGCCACCGCCACCTGCATATGAACTCGTGCCAGCTGCTCCACCATTTCCTCCCGTAGTAGCAGTTCCAGTACCACCGCCAGATGTAGTAGCTGTAGTAGTGCTTGAAGCACCTTTACCATTTTGACCACTACTATAACCAACTCCACTACCACCGCCAGCAATAACTAGAATATCACTATTAGTTGTTCCACCATATTTAACTACCCATGAACCGCCACCACCACCGCTACCATACTGACTTCCAGATATTCCCATTTGTCCAACTGCAATAGAGAGTTTGTCACCCATCACTAGCGCAAAAGTGCCCTGCATAGTAGCTCCACTACCAGCTAAAGCAGCAGCGCTATTGCTACCAGTAATTCCTGGAGCACCACCAGCACCTATGGCTGTTATTCTATAATTACCAGACGCAGGAATTGTCCAAATCTGTATTCCGCCCGTTACAGTAAAATATGCACTATTAGTTAACCATGGATATGTTGCTGTATTATATGCCGTCTGACATTGAGCAAGAGTTGGTCCTATTGTTGTTCGTAGACCCGTAGTAGTAAAAGTTAAACTAGTAAAAGAAAACAGCACTGGCGGTGGTGTACCAGAAGAAGTATCTGCAACTACAATAGTTGGAGATGTTGCTAGTGTGGTTGAACTAAGCAAGGATCCTACTGGTGGTCTTATTGTTAGTGTATATGATTGTGTCCCTTCTGTATAACCATCATTTGCCCATGTCTTAGTCACAGATGCTGTATTACTAGTGACTGTAAGATTACCTGACATCAAAGCATCTGTAAAATCATAAGTTCCACTATAACTTCCTACTGTGGTATTCATAAAATAAGGGAAGACAGTTCCATCTGGAACACCAGTAGTGGTAAGAGTAAATGTTACTGGATCACCTTCGTTTATAGAAGTAGCCGATGCAGCAATAATTGGTGTTTGTACAGTATCTGCCACGGAAATTCGTGTTGTTGACCCAGTATACACTAGAGTAGTTGCTACTCCATCTCTATATAAATTTAATCCAAATGACTTTGCTCCATCTGTAATATAATCACGACGTGCTGTTCTAGTGATAGTTGCAACACCATTACTACCCGACGCAGATATCGATGCTGTTCCACTCAAGACACCATCTGTAAAATCATTGGCAGTCATTGTACCAGTAGTAGTCCAATATATCGTACCGCTAGTTGGACCTCCAGGAAACGTGACAGTAAATGTTACTGAATCACCTTCGTTTATAGAAAGAGTAGATTCAGTAACAGTTGGCGTAAGTGAAGTGTCTACTGCAGTGTAAGTCGTAGATGCAAGAAGATACGTATTAGTACTATCATATATTGATATCGTGTGGGTTTCATTACCCTCAGTAATCATATCTTGTTTAAGTGCGTATGGAAAAAATGCTGATGTCAAACCTGCTGTATAAGAAAAAGTACTTTGTGTCAAACCACCTGTATTATCATCTGCAGCATTACTAGATCTCCAATATAAAGTTTGAGTATTCCAGTTAGTGGCACTAAAATTAATATACGGAGATGAGCCTTCATTATAAGTAGCTGCTCCCATGCTTACTGTAAATACAGGATTATTAATTGTTATAGTTGAAGATGTAAGTACTATTGGTCCAGATGTGCTACCAGTTCTTATTTGTACTTGGAATGCATCGCCTGCTTCACTAGTTCCATCTGCTAATAATGTCTTTGTAAAGGTTCCAGTATTGGATGTTATTGCAAATGATCCAGTTATAACACTATCTGTAAAATCTCCTGTATTGACAGTGCCACCCACAGAACTTATTGAGTAATAAAGTGTTCCAGAAAGTATACCTTCAGTTGCTACAACTACAGTAATAGAACTTCCTTCATTTAATGATAATGGTGAAGTAGATGAATTTACAGTAATGCTTGAATATGCTATAGACGCTGGCCATGTATTTGTTCTCTTTGATGAAAACGCGTCAAAGCTATCAAACACACCAGAAGCGCTTGTTAAAGAAGGAGTATACGGAAAACTATTAATAATTCCACTATTTCTACGCATTATACAGTCCCTACTGAAAATCCCATATGAGTAATACTTAAACTATCATATTCAGCTCTTTTACCAAGTACTGTAGCAGCACCTGAGACAATGGTTCCTCCAGTAGTAAACCATCCACCATTAGTGTGATTATAAGTTCCATCACCAGGAAGATCTAACACATATAATAATACCCATCCTAAAATTGAGCTAAATCCCCATACTCTTCCACGACTTACAGTAGCGCCATTACTTGCTCCATTGGTAGTGTTTTCACTACCAAAATACGCATAGCCTGCGGTAGTTGCCCCACCATCAAAATCTCCTGTCCCGCCATTGAATCTAAATACAGTCCAATCTAGACCATCAACTGATCCATCACCTTGGATGATATTTACACCAGGTCTTTGCGTAAAATAGTTATTTGTTGTGATAGGACTATCAGTATATGCTAATGGTGTTATACCACTAAATGAATTGTTCCAATTTGTCGTGCCATCATTACCACTTGTACCGACAATACCAAAACTAGCAATATAATTTTGCATAGTTCTAGGACCGCTTGGCATAACTAAGTAAGAGAATGCAGTTGCACTAGTAGCGGTGATCGGAGTGATTGTAGTAATTGGCACACTTTTTGGCGAGTATAATCCAATCACTCCACTAGAAAAGTTAGCAGTGCTACCTACTTTACTATCATAATAGGTGTATTTAAACGCCATTAACTTATCTCTTCGTAACTCACCAAGCCATGTAAATAACTATTCACACTGGCAGTTAAACTGATAATATCGCCTTCTTCGAGATAAATGCTTGAATCTTTAGAAATTAATACAAGAGTCGCATCATTTGGAACAGCAATTGTGAATGCTAGATTATATGACGTAGTTACAGCTGCTTTATATACTGTTGCAGTAATATCTGCAGCTGAGACACCATTCACGTTGGCGATTATTAATGAATTTATTTTAAATACCTTACCGCTCGACGCAGCATTGGTAACTATTGCTGTTGCTGAAGTTGTCACAGCAAGTCCAGCAGACTTTGCTGTAATTGTTGCTACGTTTACTATATTAGGTGCTGCCATATGTTATCCTCCAAATACAATTGCCATGGCAATTGTCTTTCCTGTTGTTACGCCACCACCACCTGGTATTGATGCCCATGTCGCTGTTGTTCCATTAGAAGTTAAAACTTGCGTATTTGCACCAATAGGCAATCTTGTTGCGCTGTTAGGTCCATTACCAATGATCAGATCGCCAGTTGTTGTTATTGGATACAGAGTAATCCATGAAGCAATAGTATTATTTAGATATACTCTTTGCTTAACGATATTAGTACTGGGATCTAACCACATATCACCAGCCTGAGAACCAACTGGTTCTGCCTGACTTGATGTAAATATTGGATAATTTCTGGTAGACATTATTAAGCCTGTGCTTCTGTCCAGCTAAGACGAGCAACTGTCGCTGCAGCACCTGTTAGTGGAGTTACACACACTGTTAAAATATCTGGACCATCTGGATACATATTAGTTGCAGTAGTTGGTACAGAAAGTGAAGTACCACCACCAAGAATACTTGTTCCTAAATCTCGCAATTGGCGAAGGTCAACAGTCTCAAAACCACCTGCAGGTGCAAAGAACGTATAGATGCTCTCTCCACCAGTTATTGATGCGCCAGTTCCATGATTAGAATATTGAGCAAGACTTGATCCACCCACTGGAACAAAAGCATTTGCAGAACTAGAAACACGACCATTTAAAATAAAGTCAATCTTAACACCAGAACCTGTTGGATATGCACCACAACCCATTGGTTGTAATTGCATACGATTAATAACTTCTCTTGCGCCTAGTAAACCAGTTTGGCCATTATCGACTGATGGAGCCAAACGAATACTAAACATTGCATATCTTGTACCCGCAGTAGGAAAAGAGACAGGTGCATTTAAACCATAGTTAAATTGTACTGATTTATCATCATCATAACGTCCATCCATAATAACAGAAGAACCCCAATGGCTGATTGTTGATGCCTGTGCAGGACTATAAGACTCAATAGTAATAGGTGCTGTTGCAGAATATGTAAATGTGGTTGCTGAACCTGTACCACCACCAGAAGTAAATCCTTGGCCAGTTAAGTTTACAACATTACGGGTTAACCCTGTAAATGTAGTTGCAGTTTTACCAGTGTAACTAATATATTCAATTGCACCAGTTGTATCAACTGCAGCGGAAACTAACAGAGTTCCCGCAGATGGAAACAATGTAGTATCTGCAACAGTCATCGACGCCGTAACACCACTAGTTAACGTGGCTCCTAAGATAGTTCTAATTGGTAATGTATTGGTTTCATAACGTGCAACTAAGTTACCAGAACGCATATATGCTTCAGTGTTTACGTTATTATTTGGAACACGATGGCAGTAAATCACTTCACCACGATTGTTCTTAAATCCAAAACGAACTCCACCAGCACCGTACCATGTATAGTCGATGTAGAACATCTGCATCTTAGTTAAATCTAAGTTATATAATGATGCACCAGTGCCATCCATTTTATCAATATTCCATTGATTAGTTACACCAGATAAACTTGGTCCAGCATATCTTGTGTCAATTGTTTTACTAACCTGACAGTTTGATGAAGTTGTTCCTCTATATTCTGGATAGATGTACAGTTGTGTATCAGAAGTAATAGTTTGAACCAAATAACTCATACCACGAATAACAATATAATCTCCAGGTTTTAATTGCGAACTAAATTTTGTATTTGTTCCAACAACAGAATTTGAAACATTAGTAACTGCCACAGCACCAGATGTTTGTGTGGTACTACTTCTCTTTACACAATAAATTGTTTGTCCATCATATTCAAAGAATATACCATTTTGTTGGTCAAATAAACCAATACGATTTGAAGAACCATACCATGAATATGGACTTACTGTTAAAGGAAATCCTGTTGCTGGTGATGCAGAAGGTGTAGAAAGAGCAGTATATGTAAATGTCAATGTCGTTGCGGCACTAGCAACAGTAAATATTCCATTATATGCAGTTTCAGTACAACCAACAACTCTAATCTGAGCACCAACAGCCATACCATGTGGGAATTTTGATGTAACGGTAACTGTTGTTCCAGAACTGGTTATATTATCAATAGCTAAAGCTGGTTTTAAAATAGAACCAGTAGAGAACTGCATGGCTTTACCAGACTGATAGCGGAACTGCCTACGTGTTTGTCTAATAACTTGATAACCATGTTGTGGAGATACGTTGGTAAATTGAACACCACCATCAAATGCACGATGTTGAATATAACCCAATGAACGTGCATAAATTGATGCGTTTGACACTGTAGTGATTGTACCTGTTGCAGTACACGCAAACGTAAATGTATTTGTCGTTGGTGTTGTTGCTACAACCCATGAACTGTTTAGTGTGCCTGTCATACCTGTGGCACCAACAATATAGATACCATCACCAACACGCAACCCATGAGCATAAGTTGTTGTTACTGTTGCGATTGTGCCACTTAATGATATTGCGTTTGTGGCTGCTGGAATTGCTGCACCAGTAAAGAAGGATCCAGAAAAAACATATGTTTTACTTGAATCATAAAGTGTTGCAGCAGGAGTATTTGTAACAGTATATGTGAAACTTACACCAGAGGAAACAGTTTCAACTATCCACCAACCACTCGCATTTGCATCATCTAAAGTACCTTGTACAAAAATTGGTGTTCCTGCAACTGGCGGAGTTGTTGTTAATACTGTAACCACTTTAGCAGAAGCAGAGATACCCGTAATAACCAATGGTGCAGTTACATCATTAAAAGCAGAAGGGCGATTATTTAATAAATTTAAACCTTCCCACTTTGTTGGTTGTGTACCATATTCAAAGTCAGTATCAATCAATGCTTGACCCGTGCTCACACGAAGTTTATCAACAGGATCCCTAAAGGTTTCTGCTGGGATCATTTCTTGATATGTTTCTTCTGTTAGAATTGATAACTTATCTCCAGACGACATCGCGGCAGTATTATAAGCAAGAACTATGGTTGTAGTTTCTTGTCCTATAGTTGTATCAATACTTGGAGTGACTGTGGTAGATGTAGCAAGAGAAGGATCTGAGAAATTATAGATTACTGTACCAAGAGTAGTATTTGTAATCAATAATAATTGCTCTCTTCGAATCGCTTTACCAGTTACTACAATAGTTTTCGTAGATGGTGTGAAGGAATATCCTTCTAATATTACATGTTTTGCCATTTGTGTTAATCTCCTAATGCTATTGTAGTAGCTGAATATGGGTATTTTCTTGTTTGTACACTAGACGAGTTATTTATAATCGTCACCGAAGCAGAATCTCCTATTGCTGGTGCGTTGTAAATAATAACATTCGCATCTGTAGATGTTGCCACTGCTCTAAATCCTCTATGTGAATCATATGGAGTTAACCATGGATACGTTACTTGATTTACATAAGGGGTTAATCTAAGACCATTAATAACAACTTCAAGATCCTTTGAATCAGTAAAGTCACTGCTTGTTATATTTGTTTGATCTAATTTTAATGGAAATACGCAGGTTGTAAAATTAAATAAATTTGAAATATTATTTAGATTTGTAATTTCTATTCTTTTTACAGCACCAGACGCACTTACGTTTGGTGTTAGTAGTGATAGATTTCTGTTAATGGTCATTGTTGATCCTTATTATGTATTTATAATAAAGGCGATAATATCTTCCACGAAATAGTGGACTCGTCCCATGTGTAATCATAAACAGAAGCATTTGTTGGAAAGGGAACTGGAGCAGTCCACTGACAATCGCTATTTAAAATCCAACTCGGGAATAGTTGTGGAGGTATAAATGCATTTAGAGTTTCATCATAAGTGTATCCAACACCTGCATAGTTTTTTCTTGGATTATTGATAGTATCAGTCCAAGTTTCGATCCATCCAGTACCAAACGCACCAGAATTAATAACCTCTTCCGACGCTACAATCACATTGGTGACAATTCCATTTTCTACTTTAGCAAATAGTTGCATTTAAAATACCTTTTAAAATGTAATAGTGCCAGATGATGTTGTCCATCTGTAGATTCTGTATCCGCCACTAACAATTGGATATCCAGAATCTAATCCAGTTGTTGCTGTTGCAGCTGGGAATGTATCTGCATATCTAATAATACAAACACCAGAACCACCACGACCACCCGCACCAGCGTTTGCACCACCGCCACCGCCACCGCCACCCAAGCCATCTGTTCCAGCAACTGCCACTGGAGTAGTGTCGTATGCACCAGCACCACCACCACCAGAACCACCAGCACCAGGTGTGCGTCCCAAATATGTTCCACCGCCACCACCGCCTGCATAATATGTAGATGTTCCTGTTATAGAAGAAAGCGTTCCTGAACCACCAGCACCACCTGCACCAGTAGATGCGTTACCGTTAAAACCAGAAACACCAGAAGCGCCACCGCCACCGCCACCGCCACCTGCTGCAAATGTAGCAGTGCCGAGACCAGCACCGCCTGATGTACCCTGTGCTGGTGATGTAGAAGGAGTATTTCCAGAACCACCAGTGTTTGTAGTTGAATCATTACCGCCACCGCCACCGCCAGAACCACCATCCCTACCAAGATTCCCACCTGGTTGGTTCCCATCATGTCTAGTACCACCACCACCACCGCCAGTAGCAGTTATAGTTGAAAATACACTATCAGTACCATTAATACCTCTACCAAATACCGAAGTTGCACCTGCACCACTTGCACCAACTGTTACTGTGATTGGAGTACCTGCAGTAACAGAAAAACTTGCTGCAGTTCTCATACCGCCACCAGCACCGCCACCAGCATGGTTACAGCCACCGCCGCCACCGCCAGCAACTACAAGATATTCAACTGTTGGGGTAGGACTTCCTGGCCAAACACCGCCAGCTTTTGCCTGTGCTTGTGTGTTAGTTGTCCATATTCCCGTGGCGACCGAAGCCGATGTTGCTGCCACGATTGCAGAAATTTTACCTCCTGGCCATCTTAGACTCATGTTAGTGCCTCAAAATTAGCAACAAAACTTAATGCACTGGACACACTTGTTTGTACACCAATAGACTGATTCTCAGTCACATAAAGAGCATTGGTTTTATCTGTTACAATAATAGAAGCATTGGAAGGCACTGTTATTGCAAAGGCAACATAGTACGGTGTTCCGGAACCCCATGTTGCATTGTTTGAAATTGACACAGTGCATGCAGCATTACTGCCAGTAACATTTGTAACTACAATACTGTTTATTTTGTTGACTGTATTTGCAGCAGGTGTTAATCCTGTAAGTGCTGTAGTGCCATTGTATGTCCAACTGGTTTGTCCAGCCGTTGTGACAGCTGGTATAATATACGCTGTATTTCCACGAATTGTTGTTACACTAAGTAAATTTGGGTTTGCCACTTTATATTCCTCCGAAAATCATTGATATGATAAAAGTTTGTGCTTTGGTATTTATTTCCGCACCATTAGAAAATATGCTACCTGCATACACTGCCCCAGCAATGCCAACACCGCCAGCCACAGTTAATGCACCTGTTGCGGTTGAAGTTGATGCTGTTGTTCTTGTAATTTGCACCCTTCCAGCAGACCCTTGACCAGTACCCGCTTGTAAAACTATTGATCCACCAATTGCAGCAGCAGAGAGACTAGTTCCATTACCAGCTGTGATATTGACATTACCGGCAGTTTCGTCAGCGCTTCCACTTGTAAGTGTAATAGAACCACCAGCGAAAGTGTCGGTAGAACTTCCTGCACTAATAGCAATAGATTTTCCTGGAGAGGTATCACCATAAGTGTAAATATTCCATACATTGGACTGCGATCCACCGTACGCTGCGCTGGCTAAATCATTTTGTATGGACAGCCTACCACCAATACTAGCACCACCACTGACTAATAGTGCGCCTGTTCCGACCGCAGTTGATGCAGTAGCATTAGTTATGGAAAGCGTAGTTGATGTAGTGGCACCACGTCCGGTTACAGTCGCAAGTGTATCTGCTTCTGCACCACCTCCGCCTGCAGCCCAACTTAAAGTACCGCTAGTATCTGATGATAGTACATATCCATTTACAGCAGCAACTGCCGAAGGAAATGTTAAAGTATACGAACCGCTTGCGGCTGGCTTTAATGTTAGTGTACCAGCATTCGTGTTGTCAATTTGAATAGACATTTATACTCCTATTGAGCCTTGCATATCAGGTTGTGTCATTACCCAAGCATAGCATTTGGCCAAGAAAGTAGTACCTTGACAAGATTCTACTTCAGTTAATGCACAGTGATAGCGTCGAAATTCAATATCACGAGTGTCTTCATCTTGTGGCGCAGTTGCGTAACCCGCAACGTCAATCATAACTGAATGGCGGTTATCTGGATTGCGTGTGCGAGAGATTGCTGCGGTGACAACACGGAAGTAGGCTCCTGTGAAAGGAACACCATATTGTGAATTTGTTAAATCAATTTGAATTGCCATGTTTGTTTTCCTTATGCGTATGTAACTTCAGAAGTCTGTATTGTTGCAATCCATCTAATATTAGTTGATGCTGCACCTGTAGCTGTAATAGCAAGACTGCCATTAGTTGTATCTGCTGTCAATGCTATAGTCCATCCTGGAACATTACTTATTGTGTTAATAGCTGAAGCAACTAGCACCGTACTTGCAGCAGTTCCTTCTCTGCGGATTAATCCTTCTACTCGCCATGCTGCTGAAGCAGTTCCACCCGCTGCTTGCTGACGAGCCACAATAGTGCCAAAAAATGCAAATGCAGAATTATTAGGAAGTGTAACTTGACTCGAAGTGCTTGCAGCTAAGTAGCTATAAGAACTAAGAGCTGTAGGAGTTGCACCTGTAGTTGTCAAATTTAAAATTAACATTCCAGCCTGAGAATCTCCCGCACCAGAATTAGATGATCCACTGGAAAATGCGAATTTACCTTTAACATTAGATACTGCACCATCTCCTAAAGCAAAAGATGAACTTTGAGATGCAGTTGCTCCCCAACCTGTACCTGCTCCAGCAATTACTACACTTCCACCCCCACTTGCATTGGCTGAAGCACCTAAAGCAATAGATTGAGTAGCAGAAGCGGTGGCTGTGCCTGTGGATGCTACAAAAGATTGCAAACCACTTGCTCGAGCAAGATTGCCTATTGCTATACTACTATTACCAGTTGCGCCATAACTACTCGTATTATTTGTCACACCAGCAGCAAACGAGTCTATACCAGAAGCGTAGGATCCACCAAGAGCCATTGCTCCTGCACCTGTTACTGCAACTGACGCTGTAGAACCAGAATTTGAGCCTATAGCACAACTATTTAAACTTGTTGCACTAGTAGATCCAGAACTACATGCACCAATAGCTATTGCATGATGACCACTAGCAGTAGCGCCCCCACTCCTTGCGCCTATAGCAATTGCCGCCCATCCAGAAGCAATTGCTCCAGTGCCTTGTGCGGTATTGCCGCCGATAGCAACAGAACCTTCATTGGTACTTTGTGTATACGCACCGATAGCAACAGAACCCGCGCCAGTAGCTATTGGTCTTGTATCACCGTTTCCTATATTTTCAGCATACCCACGCATTGTTTTCTTATCGCCCGTCTGCCAATTTGTGCCATCGCACACAATCTGCATACCCTCACCACGTCGAAGAATTAGGGTAGTTCGTCCATCAATAGTTTCAGAACCAGCAGGGTCAATAGTAATTGCATCAGCGGTAGTAGCGGAGGTATTCCAAATGGTTACGTTAAACCCTGCACCGAGTGTAGCAGCAGCAGTTAATGAAACTGTAAACGTACCAGAAGTGCAATTAATGATCGTGCCCAGATCACCTGCAATAACTGTATATGCAGCTGTTTTATTACTAATGGTTATCGCACTTACACCACCACCACCAGAAACTGTTGCCCATTGAACACCAGTTACAGTTGATTGTAGAACTTGTCCATTTGTACCTACTCCGCCACCAGCGGTTAATGTTCCCGTAAGAACTGCAGCTGACAAAGTTTTATTAGTAAGAGTATCAGTGGTTGCTTTACCAACTAGCGTATCTGTTGCAGCTGGCAAGGTTAGTGTGGTTGTTCCTGCTGTAGCAGTTGCAAGCAGTGTGGTTGTTCCAGATGTTGATCCAGAAAAAATTGCAGATGTTCCCAGCGATAAAGTTGTATCTATCGTTGCCGATCCGTATATTCTTGTACCGCTATTTAATTTTGCCATTTTATTATTTCATTTGGTTACTGTTGTATTTATTGTCTTTAAATACCGTATCTTCCACGCAGTGCATTGAAATTTGTTGTGATTTCATCTGCTGTGAGTGCTCTGTTGTATACCATCTGGCTATAAATCTTTCCATTCAATAATTCACCACCATTAGCTGCACTACCAGTCACATCAGCACCCAATCTAAAATTAGCACCTACAAGAATTGATGATGACAATGTTCCTGAATTTACTTGTACTCCATTTTTGTAAAGTATTACTGACCCACCGGAATTTCTTGTTACTGCCATATGATATGTTCCTGCTGATAGTGGAGCGCCTGGAAAATAAACACTTCCATCTAAATAAACACCATATTCTCCAGCTATCCATAGGTAATTAGTAGTGTAACCAACCCCATAATTTCCAAATATTTCACCGCCATTGTTAGGAGCAGTTATTGTATAGAAACAAGAGAATGTGAATGGATTGGTTCCTGTTATTATATTATTTGTGTTTAAATCAACATAGTCATTCGATCCATCAAAGACTAATCCACCACCATTAGAACTATTAAATGCAACTCCGTTGTTTAATGTTCCATTATTTCCATTACCACTCAAATCAGTCCATGTTGAACCAGATCCTGAATAACTAGTAGTCTGTCCAGCATCAAGCCACAGCTTCAAACTACTATCAACAATAGGTGCTCCTGTGAATTCATCAAACTCACCATTTATTAATAAAGTACCTGAACTCTGTTGTCGTTGAACCACTGGCATTTGAGTTGCTGTTATAGATGCTAATCCGTATCTACTTTGTAAAGCATTATAATTTTGTATCACTTCAGCTGCGGTCAATACTCGGTTGTAGAACCTGTAACTACCTATTCGTACATTAGCGTAACCTCCATATCCTGCACCTGGTCGGTTATATGTACCTAGAGTGTGTTCACCTGCATTACCACTTGGTCCACCAGTATATACTCCAGTAGTGGTTATTATTTCTTGATTACCGTTAATGTATACATTCTGTAAGCCGTTAGTCATAGTGACTGTAATATTATACCAAGAACCAGTGCTAAATGTAGTAGAGGATAGGGAGGTTGAAAAATATGCACCATCATCATAGAAATATATTTGTAATTTTCCTGCCTGAAAAAGCATTCGCAACTCAGGTTGATCGCTATTATCTACTATCCAAAAGTATCCGTTATCACTTATTCTCTTTATCCAATAATCTATAGTTAAACTGGCTGGTGCAAATCCAGTTACAGGAAGCGTGATATGATCGTTGGTACCATCCAGTTGAATACATCCGCCACCATCGTTACTAATAAAAGTCGGCGAATTGACAAGAGTACCATTGTTACCATTACCACTCAAATCTGTCCAAGTGGTTCCTGATCCACTGTAACTAGCAGTCTGACCAGCATCTAACCACAGCTTTAGACTACTATCTACGACAGGTGCTCCAGTAAATTCATCCAGTGTGCCAGCATAAACCGTATTTGATGTTGTTCTAAACTTTGTCGGAGCAATGGAAGTATTCTCGTCAAAACTACCGTTGACTAATAATGTTCCTGTATTGGTGAGTCTTGTGGCTATTGGCATTATGCAAACACCGTATCCAAACCACCAGCGGTGGCATTATATACCTGATATACTACGCTTACATTACTTGCGTTTACGAAACCTACTTTACTTGCTGAGCCAACATAAATGTTACCAGCCACACCTAAACCACCACCAATTTTTACTGCGCCAGTAGTGCTTGAAGTAGAAGCTGTTGTATCTGAGAAAGTTGGTGCACCAGTAAAAGTACCAGATACTGCACCACTATTAATTGTTGGTGATGTTAAAGTTTTGTTGGTTAGTGTTTGAGAACCAGTTAGTGTGGCAACAGTTGAATCAATTGCAACAGTAACTGCAGCTGATCCATTAAAAGATGTACCAGAAAGTCCTGTACCAATAGTTAATGTATTGGTAACACTACCTGCAGATCCTGTAGTGTTCTGGTTAAGTGTAGGAATATCAAGAGCGACAAGTGCTCTAAATGTTGGTGTGCCAGCTGCTCCACTTGGAGCAGCTAATACAGTATTAGCAGTTTGTGATGCAAAGTTTGCTGGAATAACTGATGTTAGATACGCTACGTTACTTCCTGCAGTAGCTAAACCTTTAGCATTAATTGTTATGTTATTAAATGTTCCTACGTTACTATTAACAGTAGCTAGAGTTGTAGCAATAGATGTAGTACCAGAACCGGTAATATCTCCAGTCAATGAAATAGACTGGTTGGCAGTTAAGTATGTATTAGTATCAATTACGTAAGTATCTTGAGCTGAGCGTTTAATGAAACCAGCAGTTGCTGTTGTCATGAATGTAGCTAGATTAGTAATAGCTGGACCAACAACTGGATTGATTGTTACATTGGATGCTGAGTTAGCATTCCATGCAGCACTAAAGTTAAGGGCAATTGCAGTATTTGTTAAACCAGCAGTCGCTGCAGAAGCACCAAGTGTACCTGCATTAACAGTAGGAATATCACTAGTAAGAGCCATTGTGCCAGTTGTGGCTGGCATTGTAATGGTAGTAGTTCCTGCTGTAGCAGTTGCTTTAAGTACAGTAGTTCCAGAAGTGGAACCATTAAATGTAGCACCAGTACCACCGATAGTAGGTAATGTTAAAGTCTTATTTGTAAGAGTTTGTGCACCAGTTAATGTAGCAACTGTTGAATCAATAGCAATTGTTACAGCTGAAGATCCATTAAAGGATGTACCAGAAAGTCCTGTACCAATAGTTAGTGCATTTGTAGTAGTACCACCGCCTGCAACGACAGTACCCCAAGATACTGTGCTTCCATCAGTCGTTAGATACTTTCCAGAATTTCCAGTTAAAGATGGAAGACCATAACCAATTGTTAGACTTGTGAATCCAACTAAGTTGACTATATCGCCAGCGGAACATGCAATAGATAATATCACATTACTACCACTAGTTGCAGTATAGTCTGCACTAGATAATCTAACGCCATTGACGTATACGTTTACGAATGGAGCAGTGTAGGATACTGAAAATGTTGTTTGACTTGCAGAAGCAGTGTATGTTTGAAAGTCAAGCGCAGCGCTTCCTCCAGCTCCGGCTGTAGTAAATGACTTAACTTGATTTAAGGAATTTTTGAAGTATAGCTTTTCGTCAGCATAGTTGATTGCTAACTCGCCATAATCAAGATCGGTCGTAAGAGGGACCTTAGCTGCTACTGAAGACTTCTTCAGCAAGACTTTATTTGACATACATGCTCCTAAAAAGGAATAATTTTAGGAGGATAAAAATCCTCCATCATATACTATATATTAATACGTGCCACCATCAATAGCAAATCCATCAAGTGTAGATGTTGCTGCTCCTGCACCTGTAATATTTGTTCCAACGTATATAGTCTTTGCTACTGATAAACCACCCGATAGAACTACTGGAGCAGTACCCAATGCTGATGCATCGGTTGTAGAAGTAAATGTTACGTTACCAGATGCAGCAACTGTTGTACCACTGAAACTAGATAATGTAATCGTCTTATTACTTAGCGATTCGCTTCCTGCTAGAGTAGCTAGTGTGCCAGTCGTTGGTAGTGTTAATGTAGTTGCTCCAGTAGCAGTTAGTGTAGTGGCAAAGGCGCCTGCTGTACTAAAGTTACCTGCAATATCAATATTACCCGCAAGTTTAATACTTCTTGCGGCGTTAACCATATCAAGAGTTAAGGTTCTTCCAGCAGTAAGGACGGTAGAAGAAGTTGCTGCGATAGTTACATCGAATGCTGCAGAAGTATCACGAATTGCTAAAGTGGTAAGGCCAGAAGCCGCACCACCATTAATCGTAGGACTTGTTAAAGTTTTATTAGTAAATGTTTCTGAGCCAGTAAGTGTTGCTAATGTGCCAGTTGTTGGCAGTGTTACTGTAGTTGTTCCAGTAGCAGTCAGTGTAGTACTAAACGCACCAGCGGTTGCTAAAGTAGAACCATTAACTAGCGTTAATGTGCCAGTAGTACTTGTTATTGTTAAACCATTAACGGTTTTATTAGTCAATGCTTCAGAACCTGCTAGAGTTGCTAAAGTGCCAGTAGTTGGTAGAGTAACGCTAGTATTTGCAGTAGCAGTAAACGTTTGAGTAAATGATCCAGCATAAGATACGTTACCCGCCAATGTTAATGTATTAGAACCATTATTAACACCAGTACCACCATAAGTAGAACCAATTAAAGAACCATTCCAAGTACCAGTACCGATAGTTCCAAGAGTAGTAATAGTTGCCTGACCGACATAAGCAGTAGAGATGTCAATTGCATCAGCTGCAACACTAATTCTATTAGCAGTACCAACTGCATTAATAGTGTTACCGGATTTAGTAAGACCATCACCTGCAATAATTTGACCAGCGCCAGAGAACTGACTAAAGTTAATTGCTGAAGTGCCAATAGTAATCGCACTATCGGTATTTATGACATAACCGTTATCTTGATTAGTAGCACCTTCTTCAACAAAGAAGAATACGCCTGGCCCAACTTCAACACCTGGACTATTATCAAAGTCAGTGGCACGAGTAAGTACCCAGTTAACAGAAGCCGTACCAATTGTTGTAACAGTGTAGACACCATTTTGCAATGCAGCTGCTTGATCTTTAACAAGAACACGATTGCCAACTGATAAGTTAATACCATCAAGAGCGAAAGCAGCTTGCGTACCAGAGTTGGTTAATGTGGCACCAACACCAGCAGTACCATTATCATATGCTGCAGTTAATGCAATAGTTGTTGCTGCACGAACTGATTGTTTAACATCAAGACCGTTTGATAACGAATCAACATATGCTTTAGTCGCAGCATCTTGTGCTTGAGTAGGATCAGCAACGGAAGTGATTCTCTTACTATTAACATCAACAGTACCTGTTCCTGTCGGAACCAAGCTGATGCTATTATTACCAGAAGCAGCAGTAATAGAAAGGTTACCAGTAGAACCAGTAATGCTAGTAGCAGTTGCAGCACCAATTGTTGGTGTTGTTAGAGTTGGACTGGTTGAGAATACAACAGTACCAGAACCAGCTTCGTCAGTAAGAGCAGAAGCAAGGTTTGCTGAACTTGGAGTTGCCAAGAATGTAGCAATATTAGTGCCAAGACCAGAGATACCAGTTGCAACTGGAAGACCAGTAGCATTAGTAAGTGTAGCTGAAGATGGAGTGCCAAGAGCACCACCATTATAAAGAACTGTACCACCAGCACCGAAAGCAACTGAAGAAGAATCAGTGCCAGTGAAGGTTAGAGTATTAGAAGCAGTAAGGGTTTTACCATCAGCAATAGTTAAAGTAGAACCACTCGCTGGAGCAGTGATTGTTACTTTGTTAATACTAGTAGCACTTGCAACACCAAGAGTAGGTGTTGTTAGCGTTGGACTAGTAGCAAATACTAAGAGACCAGAACCAGTTTCATCAGAAATTACGCCAGCCAATTCTGCTGAAGTAGTAGCAGAAAAAGCAGATAGTTTATTGCTTGTATATGTAACTGTACCGCCAGCACCGAAAGCAATTGAAGAAGCATCAGTACCAGTAAATGTTAATGTGTTACTAACAGTTAGTGTTTTGCTATTTGCGAGTGCTAGAGTACCAGTGCTTGCATTTATTGTTAATCCATTAATACTAGTAGCACTTGCAACACCAAGAGTTGGAGTTACTAGAGTTGGGCTAGTAGAAAGAACAACTGAGCCAGTACCAGTTGCAGTGGCAAACCCAGTATATTTTGCATCCCAAGATGCAGCACTAGTTCCAGAAGCAAGAATGCATAGAACATCAACTGATGTTCCAGGTAAAACTGTTACTACTAAATTACCACCAGAAGAATTTACCGTTAAATTGCCAGTACTGTTATTCTCAATAAAGTATTGATCGCCAATCACCATAGTGCTAGCAACAGGAAGAACAATAGTTTGTGTAGTACTACCGGTAAAGAATTGATTCTGTGTGCTTGCTGCAGTTAATGTAGTCGTACCAGCTGCAGTAGCAGTAGTTGTATAACCTAGTCTAAGATTATTAACTGGAAGTGTAGAACCAGCAAAACCCGCTGTACCAATATAGCGATAACCGTAAATGTAAATTACACTAGAACCAGTCATCCCAGTCGGGATTGTGCCACCCAAGAAGTGTAGTGTACCAGCTTGATAATCAAAATACCATTCGCCAGTTCCACCAGATCCGTCAGCAAAAATCTGCGTGCCGCCCGTAGAAGCAGGATTAGATACGCCAGCAGCACCATAATATACTTGAACACGATACGTATTCGTTAGATTTGCTGTATCAAATTCAGGTGGGATCCAATCTGTTAAACCAGTTTTCCATGTAGGATAAACGCTACCAATAACTGTAGTAGTTGTATCAGCCGTAGTTTGTATTCTTGCTGTTGTAGTATATGCTTGAACTACACCAGTAACAGCGGCCGCAGTCGTTGGGATTAAACCGGCCTGTGTCCATGTCTTATCGCCACGATTTATAAATGGACTTGCGGTAGCTTCATTCGATGCGCTTTTAAGCGCCGAAGTATCAGTCTTAGCGACGCCAAACAGCTTCTTGTATAATAAGTCTATTTTTGTTGGATCGGAGATTGCCATTTGTTATTCCTATTGTTTTATTAGACTGTTGAATCTCTTAAGTAAAGCTGCGTTATACTTTGGTTCGCAGTTAACTTGATTCTGACCCAAATTTCATTATTAGTTGCATTAGTAGAACTCAATGTACCAAAAGAAGCATTCACCGTTTGTTGTGTAGTAGCACCTAAGTTAATATTTCCACCAAAAGCAGCACCATCGGCTAATGAACTATCAATTCCTAGTGATAACCATTTGTTTAATGATGAAGTAGTTCCACTTGTTCCACCGGTTCCTGGCATTGCAACCCACATACCTGCAATTCCTGAAGGCGCAGTATATACGATACCAAACTTACCTACCGCAGTTCTGATAAACACGAAAGTAAAATATTGATTTGCATTGTGAGTTGAGAAATTAGGACCAGCTGGGTAATAACCAGTAGAGTAATTTGTTACATCATGTCTTAACGTGCCACCTACGATTTTAGCGTCATAGGTTTGTACTGTTCCTGACTGACTATTAAACGCAGTTTGACCAGCCGTAAATACAGGAGTGTCAGTAGATCCAGGGTTTGGAACACGGTATGCAGCAGGAGTTGATGCACCACCAACTAAAGCATTAAAGAAGATGCTGTTTTCGTCTAATACTGTAGTTGAACCAGTCGTCGTTGATTTATAAAGAACGATTCCAGCCAGCGCTGTAGTGAAGGCTGAAGATCCAGTCGCATAACTGTTTGCTACGCTTAATGTTGGACCAGTCGAACTTTGTCCGAAACCAGTGATAATTGAAGCAGTTGTAGGAATAGTTGCACTACCAGAAGCAACAAATAAGTTTGCTGCTAGTGGAGTTGAAACACTAGCACCAGCATATGTTACTGTAGCAGGAGCATTAAACGCACCACCAGCACTACCAGTAGCAAAGTTATCCGAAGTTGGATACATGTCTCCGCTTAAACGATTAGCCGTTGCAGATAGCGTCCAGCTGTTCGCTGCAGCGCCATCAAAGTGAGCAACGCCACTACTATATCTATAGTTTGGTGATGCTGGTGCAGTAATAGAAACTGGAGTGACAGTTGGAGTTCCTGGAGCACTAGAATCATAATACCATGAAGCAGTGTTAGTATTACCCGCACCACTGTGATTAATTTGAACAGTGTTCCAACCAGCTGGAACACTAGTACCACTTGCAGAGATATCGATAGTTTCCCAGAATCCTGGAGTACCAACTGGAGACGCAAGGTTGTTGGCAATAACTAAAGAAGTATTACTTGTAGTTGTTGTACCAGCATCACCTTGCGCAGTAAAGGTTAGAGTACCAGTAGCAGTAGAAGAAGCGCTAAAGTTAGCACCAATTGAACCACCATTAGTATTGTCGTATAATTTTATTGTGGCTTGATTCCCAGTAATAGACTGAACATAGTAGTAAGAACCAGAAGCCAAACCACCGAAGCCAGTACCAGAAGCCAAGAACTTGTGTCCTGCTTGAATAACACCAGTAACAGGAGTAAGAGTAATAACTGCACTGGTATTCGTAGTGGCAGAAGCAGTTGCGGTAACAACGGTTGCTGTAGTATTACCAACAGTTAATACATGGCTTGCAGTTGTAGATGTATTTCGTAAAACAGTAATAGTACCATTATCTCCCGGACCTTGAGTAGATAAAGTGTTAGTACTAAATGTAGTTCCTCTTAGCGCAGAGACTGTAGAACCAGCGGCAACCTGCAATCCAGAGTTGCCATTAAGTACTTGGGATCCTTGAGCTACTGCAATGCGATAGCTCGTTACACCAGAAATCGTCAACGAAGCGGTTGGGAAATTTGATGGTTGAGTAGGAACGAGTTTACTTAAAATCTGATTCAAAGTACCAATCGTGTCTGTGACACTTGTTGCTGAAGTGAATGTTGCCGCACCGGTTAGTGTGCCAAGAGTTGGGGTGCCAACGGAAATACCAGTTGCACTTGGAGCAATAACAGTTCCGGTAAATGTTGGAGAGGCACTTAATACCATATTACCCGTACCAGTAACAGCATTACTTAGAGTTACGCCACCATAAGTTAATGCAGACTGAAGAGTTGTTGCACCGGCAATATTTGAAGTACCACCAACCCATAAGTTTTCTGCAATACCAGCACCACCTGCAACAGTAAGAGCACCGGTAGTTATGCTAGTTGAAGTGGTTGTTGGAAGAACTGCTAAACGAGTTCTGTTTAAACCAAGATATTTTGTTGAAGTTGTATTATCTGCAGCAGCTGCAAAGAATTCTAATTCATCGTTTGAAGCACCAGAGGAAGTCTCAGCACGAATATATGTAAGGCCATCAACTGAACGAACACCACCTAGTGATGTCCAAGCGCTTCCGTTATACCCTTCAAACGCAATATTATCACTATTAAAGCGAATAGCACCAGTAGTTGATGGTGATTGTTGAGCAGTTGTTCCAGATGGAATTACAAGCGCGTTAGTTCCAACGATAGAAACATAACCAGTGCCATTTGGATCTAAAACAATATTACCATTTGTATCACTAGATGCAATTGTATTTGCTGCACCAGAACCACCAATATTTAAGTTCGTAGTTTTAAGTTGATCGACTTTACTATTTGAGTCAACTAGTATTGCAGAACTTGCTGTCAGTGTACCAGTGACATGATCTAACATATCAGTAAAGTATTTACCGCCAATCACATAATGGTTGGCTGCATCACCGGCAGTTTCTGTTCCAAAACCAATATATAAGCGATCACCACCATTTGATTGCGTACCAGCTAAGGCAGAATACGCTATCTCGCCAGCTCCTAATGTTGATGGATTACCAGCGCTTGGTGATCGCTTAATTCTAATTATTGATGCCATCTTTTATTTCTCCGAATATTAATACTGTCCACCAGTTACATCTTGAGAGTCTAGCACTGTAGTGGTTGTCCATTTTTGTGTTGATGTTCTAAAAACTAAAACTGATCCATCGTTTAAATTAGAACGGTCAACGTCAATTGCATTATTAATTGCAAGTAGAGTCGCAGGACCTTGTATACCCTGAGGACCTTGTATACCAACTGCAACAACTTCAGATGTGCCTTGCGTATTTACTACAACACTAGCTGGAATTGGTGTACTGACTTTTACTTTCATGGTATTCTAGTTATCTCTGGATTAAGTGTTATAATACCCTCGATTACACGAGTTTTAGAACCACCTGCAGCAATTATTTCAACATCATATAGATATCTTCCATGTTTAATTGCTGAGGATGCAACACCTGTAAGTGATAATCTTATCTTGCCTTGAAGCGCATTAGAAACTACGCATGTAAAAGCATACGCAGTAGCAGATCCATAACTTTTTCTAAACTGAGAATACACTGTAACTCCAGTCAAATTCATAGCAATGCCATTATCGTTTTCGAGTGTTATTTCAGTTGTAAAATCAGAACCCTGATCGATATCTAAATAAACGCTTGTAGCCATATCTTATTTATCCAAACGTTGTTCTATAGATGTAAGTTTATCATCTATCTCTTTAATTGCTTCTACAATTAGACCAAATAGAGAATCGTAGTTTAGCGTCATTCTATCTTCTGTTCCACCAATTGATTCTGGAGAAACTGGTTTAACATCCTGAGCGAGAAGACCTGCACTTCTCTTACCAGATTCAGTCATAGTGAATGTATATCCAGTCAATTGTCTGACTTTGGACAATGCACCTTTAATCTTTTCTAAATCAGTCTTAAATCTTGCATCAGAAAGAGAATTAAATGTTGTAGAGTTTAAAGTGCCTGTACTAGGTTGATAATATAACTTTGTAGAAGAAACTTTTGTCGCAGTGATTGTTCCTGAGGTGACCGTAGTAAACTGGATATAATTCGTAGTAGCAGTAGACGAAGTATCATCTGTAACACTCTGAGCAGCATCAGCCCAGGAAGATGTAGTTCCATTAGTGGTTAAAAACTTACCACTGTTACCAGTTTGACTTGGAAGCGAAATTGGAGCTGGTTGCCAAGCTGGAACTCCAGCAGTCACAGTTAGCAATTGACCAGTTGATCCAATATTAAGTTTACTTAATGTATTTGTCGCTGAAGCATATAGAATATCTCCAGTAGCATATGTTCCTGTTCCTGTTCCACCAGAAGTAGCGCCAATAGTAGTGGCATTCCAAGTTCCCGTGGTAATGGTACCAACGCTTGCAAGGCTAGATAAAGTGGTTACAGCAGAATTTACCAAAGTTCCAGTTGTTGGAAATGTCACGGCCGTGTTGGCTGTTAATGTACCCGTAAAGGTGTAAGCTCCCGACATAGTGACGTTGCCACCAACGGTGATGGTACTTGATCCATTGTTGATTCCCGTTCCACCAGAAGTTGCTGGAAGAGCGTTAGTTAATACTGCAGAAGTTGCATAGACTGCACCACCAACACCAAGCCCACCTCCAACGATGAGAGCACCTGTATAAGTATTAGTAGAAGCAGTCGTTGAATTAATTGCAACAGTAGTGCCCTTTAAAGATACATCTGCAACAGTAGATGCACTAGAAAAATCGGTGACGCTGCTTCCATATGCGCCACCTACTCTAATGTACTGAGAAACTGAAGTGTTACCTGCTGTAATAACCATCGATGGATTCTGATCTATACCAACAGACCATGCTAAAGGATCTGCATGCAGCATCATGATGCCAGTAGCGGTCTTATTCGTATGCTGAATTATATATGGAGCAGTAAAAGAACCAGTAGTCGCATTCCCTTGTATCCAGCGCGCTGTAAGATTTAACGCGTCAACGGTATCAACGCTAAAGTCTCCATTTACGTCTAAACTAGGTCTAAACACTAGTTTATTGAAATTAGTGTTTAGATAACCACTTGTCGTAAATGCTTGCGCTGAGGTCTGATTACCAAATGTAACATTACCAATATGATTAGTAGTTCCACTATTTTCAAGCTTTCCATCGTTCAGAGAAGCGAAGTTACCATCGATCTCAGTGTTAGTGAGAGGCACATTACCCGCGGTCGTACTACCCGGTTTGGTCGGACTAGTTGTATTTCCTCTAAACTTTAGAAATGCCATGATATTCCCTATGAAATTCTATTCTATTATATTTATTGGTTTGAAAAAGAAGCTTCAATTGAATCTAACATTTCTAAAATTTTATTTAGTGCATCTTGAGTATGTTGAATTCTTAAATCTTGTATGATATCGTGCACGTATGTCTTGTAATAAAATGACCAAGTCTCTACACTATTTCCATTCGAACCTTTTATTCTACGTACTAGTTTCTCTGATCTAATATAATATTCTAAAATCTTTTCTTCTGACGCGGTACCTCTTAAAGACTGAAGATAGATAACATCCATGTTATCATACGCATCATCATTATAGAGAATGGAATTCATAATAAGACAGTTGTCTTCACGACTTAATAAAGTGCTACGGCAATGATTGTCATCTCCGTGTTCAGTACATACTGGACATGCTTCTTTATTCTTTAGATACTCTTCAAGCGAAATTCCCATTATTTAACTCCTGTCAAAAATTTTACGTATTTTGTTGAATACTTTATCAATCATAGATATTGCACTAACAGCTACTAATAACACAGTGGTAATTCCCCAGATCAACGCAGTCTTGAGCCACATTGGTAACTCTGTGTGCTTGTTAAAGCGTCCAATTGATCTACACATTGGCAACCCAATGTTCATGATAAAACGTCCAGCTGGATTGCTCTTGTCATATCCCTCAGCTTTCATGCGATAAGCCATTTCTTCAGCCCACGGTCTAGCGATAACGTCTAGATAATGTGCAACAATATTACTTTGAATCTGTTGACGACGTTGTTCATCTTGTACCCAGAACAATACAATCTTACGGAACCTCACACTGCCTTTGCCTTCTAGCAAATCAACTACAGGTTGTGCCCAACGCAAATAACCATTGAAAGCATCAGGATCTTGGTTTCGTAGCATTGCACCAAACTGTTGATCTGCAGCATTCATTGCCGAGTCAAAGAAGCCCATTTCTGCCAGTTTCTGGCAAATGATTTTACAACTACCACCACCACCACCGGCAGGTGCAGGTGGTGGTGGTGGATAAGGAGTCATAGCTCCCGATATATTATTATATGCTACAGTTGAAGAAATTACATTGGGTATATTGTTACCATAAACACGCTTCCAACTGCCAGAATCTCTTACGTATACATCCGTACACACATTCCACCATCCAAACCCTGAAGAATTCACGGCCTTAACATAAACTTCTTTAACATCTATTAGGTTTCCAGAAGAATTGTATTTAATGTCTGTTTGAGTAGAGTTAAACACGACAGCACCACCTGTACCATTGGCGCCATTTCCTCCAAGACCGCCTTGTCCAAAACCACCTCCTCCGCCATCAGCTAATAACGTATTATTGGACAATTCCATGTGCACAATATTTGCAAAGGTGCTCCCAAAATTTCCGCTCATAGCGCCATTATCGCCGTCAGGAATAGTTCCTCCAGTTCCACCGTTATATCCACCGCCGCCGCCGCCAGCTCCACCTCCATCGCCTTGGTGATCTTGGCCATGTCCTCCGCGACCGAACGTAGTTTCTGAAATAGTCTTTTCATCATACGCTGATCGCGTTGTCCACATATATGTTGTCGCGCCTGGCGCAAGAGCAGACGCAGCAACTGAACTAATACCACCCCAATTTCTAGCATATACGTCTACGGTATGCCATCCAGCAGGAACGTAGTGATAAAAATCATGTGGTTGATAATCAGGTGCATCGGTAGGAGTATTTCCTATGTAATCTGCCACACCATTTACCTCACCATTATCAAGCCATAGAAACGCATAGTCATCGGCAGCAATAGTAAATTTATAATTTCCACTTGTTGCAAAGTAAACTTCATACCTACTACGCTCGGCGAGATACTGTATACCGTAGTCATTTAAAAATTGAGAATAATAGCTCAAAATATGCCCCCGTTGTAGCCGGTGTTGGTATCGCCGCCACTATTATCTGTTACAGGACCTGTTGGTTGTGGTGGAGAAGCTGCATAATAGTGTTTAATAGGTTGTATCGTATATACACTTGCATTGCTATAACCATTACTATAGTAACCTCCGCCACCTCCACCAGGTCCTCCAGGAGAAATCGCAATTATATTTGAAATACTTTGATAACCATTGACGCCATTTTTCCAAATTAAGCTTGCGCCACCGCCACCACCACCGCCACCTGAGCTCCCGGTCGGTCCAGCATTTCCTCCAGATCCTCCGGAATAATTATTAATCGCATATCCGCCAGCTCCACCAGCGTAACTGGCTAAATTTGCGCCACTACCAGGTCCACCAAGCGCGCAATATATTGTTTCGCCCGCTAAAAGCCGAATGCTACCAGTTGTGATTACACCATTATATCCAGGACTACCCGTAAGACGATCCGTGCCACCTGCGCCACCGCCGCCGCCAATCATTTGAAATTCTACAACACAATTCTTAGACGCAGTTATTTCGTAGACAACGTCTTTATTATATGATAGTAAGAACATATATTAAATCTTAAACCAGAAGTCGCCATCGACAGCATCAGTAGGCTGAGCAGACTGAACGTATTTTCTAGATGTTCCCCATTTATTTTGTAATCCATCTACATACGTAGTATTTGCCTTACTTGAAATTTTATTATCGATAGCTGTACCCATTTGAGTTGTAGTACTATAATTGGCGATAACGTCAGCTATCTTATCTGTAACGTGCTTAGTAGTAGCAATGGCTGTGCTACTTTCTATAGAAATCTGTGTAGGTGCTGTTGGAGTTCCTGTTAATGCAGGAGAAGCTAAAGGCGCCAATGGAGATATTGCAGTAGAAATTGCAGTATCAGTTGCAGTAGACGTATAATAATTTTGAAGAGTTCTATTAATTCTACTGACTACGTATGCTGTATTTGCTAGCTTGGTTGTTCCAGCTTCATCTGTTCCATCTGTTACAGAAACTGTTGGCGCAGAAGGAGTGCCAGTAAATGCCGGAGAAGCGATAGGTGCTTTTAGATTAAGTGCAGTATTAATCTCAGTTCTATGTTTTTGAACATAAGCAGTATTTGCTAGCGAATTGCTATCACTACTAATGGCAATATCAACTGCAAACTGAGCACCACCGGTAAAAATTGGAGCATTTAGAGGAGCAACAGTTTGTGTTACGTTACTTAATCTATAAAATACATTAGTAGAATCAGTCCATACGTCACCATTAGCAAGACTTCCAACAGTAGCAATTCTTGAAGGTATGTTCAAAGATGCACCAGAGCTACCTCCTGCAACTAGAGTTAGTTTACCAACCATTGGAGTGTCACCGCCTATGTGTACTACTCCGAGACTAGTTCTAGCGCCTGCTTCTGTAATAGCATTAGTTCCTCCATTAGCAATTGCAATTAAGCCATCAAAATTGTGTGCTAAGATAGCAGAATCTGAAATGCCAGCATAATCGGCCTTTCCAACTAAGTCGCCTTGAAATTTTCTAGCAAATATGTCTGAATTAGTATCCCTAAGCGCTATTGTACTTAACGTGGAACCAGTTGAAGGAGCATATCCTCTTAATTTCCATACATCTAAATTTGCAACTTCTGCAGTAAGAGCATTTATCTTATCACGAACGGAAATAGAATTAAAATCAACTATGTTTAATTTTGTTACTAGGTTATCGGTAATGTATCTAAAATTATTATCTAGCTCAGTTACAGTGAGAGGATATCCCTTTTCGCCACGATAAGTAATGGATGATCCTATACTAGAACCAACTGGTGTTAAGTTAACGGAGAACTTAGCAAATTCAATCGCGGTAGTTCCAACCGTGATAATTCCGTTGGTGCTAATAGTCCAACCAGTATCAGCAAATGTACTACCTTCTTGTACGAATATGATAGTACCTGCAGTTTGTGATGATGCTGCAGCAAAATCGCTCGCACGACTTAATCTGTAATTCGCTGATACCTGAGTTACGACGTATATGCCATTTTGTATTTTGTCAGATTGCGCTTTAACTAGTATTCTATCCCCAATAACTACAGTAGTCCCATCAATTAGGATTGATTCTAGGTTAGTAGTAAGAGGTATATTTACTGTAGTAGCTAATCTTGCTTGTGTAAGAATCTGTGCCATTTACTCGCCTTTAACTAATTGTTTAAGCAATTGCTTTATTTCTTGCATATCGCTTTTAAGTTCTTGTATTTCATGAGATTGCTTGTTAACAATATCTATCTGTCTTTTCTGAGCGTCTCGTCTTTTCTTATATTCTTCAAACTCATAATTGCTAGTAGAGATAATGGCATGAGAGGACATGTCTCTTATAAGAGACTCATGTCCATCTACTTTCTTAAAGAGTGCCGTCATGCTGCACACGCTATAACTCTGAAGTCTTGTATACGAGGCACCTTAGCCTTATTCGTAGACTTCATTACTAGTTTAATTATTACGCTATCGAATAAATCTAAACCTTCTGCACTTGCTACTATTTCAGAAAACTCTGTAGATGACTTACTATAACTCGATGGAAGCATTTTATAATAACGTGATGCAATGAAGTCACCGTCTACACTATTTCCAGTCTTATAATAAATTTCAACTTCTGCTTCATTCGGTATCAGTGCTCCGAACATAATGCGAAGCATATCAGATGTACGAGAAAAGTTTATCTTCTTAGTTACATATTTACTATGTGTAGATCCGCCAATTGATGCATACTCTGACTTAAAGTGAGACATCCAAGTAAGAGTTACTTGACTTGCAGATATAATAGGTTTACTAGAATCTAGTGCTTCTAAAGTTAGATATAAGTTTCCAGCACCGTCACGGCTCTTATCCGAAATGATTGCGTAGCGAGTTGCATCAGTAATTCCAACGTATACAAATCTAATCATATCGCCAGCGCTCAGGTTATTGTTCAAGTTAGTGAATAGTGTTGCTGAGTTAGTAGAATTTACTAGCATAGTTGGATAACCATCTATCGTTGGCAATTCTATTGCGCTGCCTACGCCTATAGATACATTACCCGAAGATATTGGGAATACATCTAAAGCGGAATCATTTATAAGATAATCTGGAGAGTCTACTTTATTGCTAACCATAGTGAGAGCAATTCGGCTTAAGTCTATAACTGGAGATATAGAATCTGTAGACCCTGGATTCAGCGTAGCTATCACACTAAGTCTACTTGGGAATGTAACACTTGGATAGTTGATCTCGGATGGATAAACTTGAGTAGCATCAAAGTCTCTGTTTTCCTTAGGTGTTATATTATATAAGACTGGCGCAGAAGACACCGAATAACTACTACTGTGAGGAATACTCTTTACCTGATATGATACTGAACAACTAGCTGGAACAATCTCGCCAACCTCTAGTAATGCAGTTTGGAACTCGTAATTTTCACTTGCTGCTATATAGCCTCCGCCAACTTTTCCAGTTCCAGTAGAATTAACGCCAAAGTCAATTACATATGAATCAAGTTCTGCAGAAATAATTTCATGACCAGCTGATCTAAATATCGTCGTAGCTAATATGCCATTTATAGAATTTACTATCTGTCTACTCATAAAGACTACTTTATTACCCACAACCATTCCATGATTTGGATGATCAACTCTACACTTGCCTGAGTCTGTTATAAGATTAAAAGGATTGAATCTTAGATTTGTGTATCCTAGCTTTGGAGGAATAAATTCAATTGTTTTTGATGATTGTGTAAACTTAGCTCTTCTAATTACAAACTTCATATCTTGAGTTTGATCAGCAGTCCATGCAGATGCATTTTGTGACTTGAACAATACGCCATTATATGGTTGAGAAAGAATTTTTGTCCTAGTTAACACGTCTGTTTGATCGGTTTGAGAAATCCAAATCTTATAACTGTCAGAATCAGATAGCACAACTAGAGCATACTCTACGCCGTTTTGTACAAATACAGGTGATGAAAACTTAAATGTAGTTGCAACAATAGTAGTATTTCCACCAGCATCTGTTGTACTCAAGTTAACATCAGTCGCTTTCATTTCCACTCTAGAGAATGGTAACACTTTTGCACCAGGATATCCATTAACAACTTCTCGAATTTCTATACGGCATGGAATCTTAAGATTAGGATCTCTTGCTGCAAAGAATAAATCAACAGATGTTAAGAATGCGCCGTTTTCTTGCTGAACTAAGAATGTTTGCGCGAGTGGATCAAACCATCCAGTATCGCGAGTTAATCTTTCGTTTGTCGTAACGATAGTTTGTTCATCTGAAACTTGTTGAGAAACAACATCAGCAGTTCTTGTGGAAATGATTGTTCTTTGCATAATCTCTACAAGACCATTAGCTTGATACATTGTAGAGCCATTTGTAGATTCAGTTGCTGCGCGTCCTGCGGCATCAGTAGATGGACTGTCAGAGAATCTTAATTCACGTGTACCGGTTCTAAACTTTAAAATAGGATTACTTGGAATCTTAAATATGCCAAGAACTTGTCCAGTGTACGTACTAATTATGCCAGCACCTGGAGCATCCATTTGTACAAATTTTACACGAGGAATTTCTCCAGCACCGGTATACTCTCCTCTTAATTCTGCATTTTCTGCTTTTGAGAATTGATTATCAGTGCCTTTGATATTTAATACGTAAATGTAGTATTCGCCTTTGAACAATTCCTGTCCGACTACAATTGCGCTTTTTCCTGTTGCAATATTGCCTACATATTCTTTAATAACTTCGCCGTGGTTGAATGCAACTTCTACTTCTGAAGTCATGTTATTAGGTTTAATAACTTTAATAGAAATATTTGCGCTACTGGCTGTTACGCCAGTGTAATTAGTCTTTAATGTTAGTGTAACGCCGCTAGTAACGCCGCTATTGCTAACAGACAATACTTCATAGCGCTGTGCTGCATCAACTACAATCGTGTCTCCAGCAGATATCTGAGTATTAAACGATGTTCCAAGACCTTGTACAGTCGCACTTCCATTTGTAAATGTCACAGTTCCAGTCACTGGAATTCCATCAGAATAATATACTGTACGTTCTGCGTTACTTACTGCAGATCCAGCATTTCTTTCAGTGTCAAATCTAAGAGGATAGTATGTAGTAGGTGCGGCTTTAATTATAGGAGTAATTTTAATTCTAGTGCACGATTCTATGTAAGAATCTACTGGAATATTATCAAAGAACGCATACATCTTAGTCTCTGGCTTAAATCCAAATCCAGTGAATAATACTGAACGTGGTCGAATGTATGGTACTATTTGCGTTTCTACAACACGATCGTCTGCTACTCTCGAATCAACTTTATCGACAATGAAAGAGCGTGTTCCAGCGCGAGAGCTTTTTGTTTCTACTGCAGAAGTTTCAAGTGTAATTACGCGAGAACCAGCAACAGAATTTGCTTGGTCGCTCCAAACATTACGATCTGTATTTCCAATAAAATCTAATTCTTCTGCAGTGAATGTGCTACGACTTCTCCAGAATGTGCCTCCATTATTCGCACTACTTAAGATAGTCGTATCCGCCTGTGACCATGCGCCAAGATTTTGTAATCTTGTTGCAAGTGATTTAGTTGAAGAGAAATTAACTTGCCAATTATTCCATACAGTACCTAATATTCCATCTGCTTCAGCTTTAGCCACAATTGCGTTATATTGCCCTTCGTCATTAATTATAATATCTGGACGATGATGAGTGGAGAACCAAGTGTCAGACCAAGGATTAATAGATAGGATTCCCCTATAAGAATGCAGATTATAAGGATTTACAAATTCTGTAGTAGTAACTGCTCTCTGTTCTATTAGAACTTCTTCAGTATATGGAAGTGTTACTAAGTCTCCAGAAACTTTATAACTTCTATCAACTGCTGAAACGTTTTCAAGCAGCGTCACTTGTTTTTGAGAGAAGAATGGTCTTAGTTCTTTGTTTTTAGAATCTATAGATGCGTTCCAATCATCAGATGACGCATTTCCAACACCTTGACCATCAAAAGAATCTACTAAGAAACCATTCTGATAGCGATCTAATCCACTAGAATCTACTATTCGCATATTCTTAGTTTCTAGTTCAGTTAAGCTTAATGCTGTATAATATTCTAGATCTTGTATTCTACGCTCTAGCTTACCAATGTCGCGCATCGTATAGCGTTTGTTTTCAGCTCTGTCAATTACTACGCCAGGCTTCTGACCATTTGTAAATGTATATGGTTCGTAAGTAATTCTAGCTAACTTCATACAATCATTTGGCACACGCGCACCAGATGAAGTACCTGGAATACCTCTTGATATAATATAATTTCCAGTACTACTCAATGAAATATCATCTATTCTAGATAGATAATTGTTATAACTAAATGAGCCTGTACTACCATATTTTGGTAGATACTGTTCAGTGAATGTCGGTGTAGAACCAGACTGATATGGTCTAAAGTCAATAGAATCTCTCAGTGGTTGACCAGATACTGATAGGATCTGGTCATATGTCATATTAGACGCAGAGTGCGTATAAGTTCCAACTGCGTTAAATGATGATTTAGTACTTGAAGTTTTGTTTACATATTCATATTTTATTTGGATAGGACCAGCAGGTACTGTGGCTGAAGGATCTAATGTGAGCGTGCAAGATGCAAGATGAGTATCACGCTGACCTGCGTCAAATAGATATCTGTTAGTGATATCAGTAGTATAAGTAGGACTTGCTGTGCCCCAAGCTTGACTAGACATTCTTACAGAAACTATTCTTGAAACATATGACTGTTCAAGTGTGATTACATTAGCTTGAGCATCAATTTGTGTATTAATAGATTGCGTAGCATCTGTAATTGCACGAGTGTGTTGAATATTACTAGTGCCAACTCTTTTCATAGTTGCTAATACTTTATACGGTGTATTAGCAGCTAGTCCACCACTAATAGTTAATGTAGTACTAGTTGTAGCAATAGTCGTAGGAGTAACTATAGCGCCAGTTCCACTGTTTATAACGATATAGTTATCGTCATCTAATCCACTTTCAAATGTCATTCCGCCGAACGCAGTGTTATTATACGATAAAGTTGGAGTAGCACCTGCTGTTGAATTTTGTTGTGGAAGCTGTACAACTACAATGTATTCAGCAGATGAAATCTCAGATACTGCATAATCAGGCAGTTTATAGATTAATGACGATTGCGAAGGATTATTAAGTACAGCTATTCCGGAATCTAAAATGATATCGGCTTTAAATTCAGTCGAGTTATTTGTAGCAATAGACTTAATTTCCGCGAATGAAAATCCTGCATTCATCGAAATATCGAATAGGAATGTCTTATAGTTAGTGTTACTTGAAAGATGTTTTTCAAATGCTCTGACTCTAGCAGTGCCTACGCCAGTACCAGTTATTGTATATGTTAAACCAGTAGGTGTACCTGCAGCAGTTGTTACAGCGGTTCCACTAAGAGTTCCAATTCTGAATGTAGTTGAACCATTTGTTTCAATGATCACATACTGTGTTCCAGTTCCATTTGTGTACCCAGTAATAGGTGTTCCTGTTGGAGTTCCGGTTATAGTAATTCTTTGTCCAATATATAAAGCTAGTCCAGAAGCACATGAAAACTGACCACTTGTTCCAGTTATTGCTACTGTTGCTAATGTTCCTCCATAATGGGAAAGAGCTTTAGTGACATAATGTAGATTTGTTCGTCCAAATGTGACTATATCTGGTAAGTATGCAGTATTATTAACTACTACATATGAACCCATAGACATATCAAATGTGGCAGTCTTTGTAGAAGAAATTGAATCTACTACAGCAGGAACAGTCGTAACAGCGTCAGTGCTACTAGCTAAACCGAGATATTTAGCTAAAGCATTAGATCCTTGAGGAACATTTCTAGACTTATATGCATTTAAAAATTGTGTAGCTAGTTTTTCTATTTCGTAACCGCGAACATACGCTTTACCAGCTTCAACGCCATGTGTAACCATTCCATTTAGATGTATATGATCATTTAAAGTAAAATTAGCATATTCGGAACTACCGGAAGTAAATGTTACTAAACCCTGATTAAAGTTTGGATAACGAGAATATTCCCATCTAACGCCATTATCATCTACATAATCTGCTGATCCATTTACGGCAGATGTAAAAGCAGTTGAAGGTCTAGTGTTGCCAGTCACTCCAGACTTTACAGCAACAAAATACCAAAATCCTAAACCGCCATCAGAAATTTTGATAAGATCGCCTTGAATAAACTTTTCTCCAGCAGCCCAATCTCCTCTGAGATTGTTTCTATATTCTTTAGCTTGAATATTGAATGGATCTAGTGCATAGTCTCCAGATTCATCATACGTTCTACGTGCAAGAGTTTTTTCAATCTCGGCATAATTTGTTCTATCGATCTTAAATATAACATTGCCATTTTGCAATCTTAATAGATCGATAAACTCTGTAGAAGTCTCTGAAGTTAATGAAAGTTTTGTTAGGACTAAATCTACATAATGACGAGCTGCACCAGGCGCAGCGTAATTTGGAGATCCTAAAGCGTTGTCAAGAAGTTGTTCGTTGTCTTCTGGATAAATAACGCTTTCGTTAAATTGTAATCCAACTCTATAAGATGGACTATTCGTGTATTTGTCTAAAATAACAGTTTGTTCAGTTACAAGTACAAACTTTTTCTTAATATAGTATATGCCGCGTTGAATCGTTGCAGCACATCCCTTTCCTATAGGAACAACAGTAGTTGCCGTTTCACCCGCAACAGTGACAGCTAATTCTGGATTTCCAGTAGGAGCAAGAGATTCTGCAACATCAAATGTGCTAATGTTATTTCCAGTAGCAGGATCTTGTACTGAATTAAGATACTTAACAAAAATAGTGGCAGGATCATCACCTTCTGGTAATGTATAATTCATTACTATTGCGCTAAGACCGGATGCGTTCTTAATCTCTAGTCCTACTAACTTACTTAAAATGGATTCTACGTTAGCGCCAGCAGAGAATGTTAGTGCAACATAATTATAATTCAAGTCATAAGCAATCTGGCCTGGGATAACCATAGCACCTTCTTTGAAGATGTGATCACCATGACGACGAATTTGCTCTTGAAGAATTGTTTGAAGCTGTGTTAGCTCTCGCGCCTGTACGGCATAACCAGGTCGAAAAAGAATTTTATGATATTTGTCATCTTCGGAATAATCGTCGAAGAATGGTTCAATAGAAAAGTCTAGTGCCATGTTTTTTTTCTCTTAAAAGCTAATTAGCGTTGATGCTACGAGTGTCTGTTCTGCTGATGAAGTAAACTTAGATCTGTTATCAATGTATACCAATTCCCCAGAATACTTGTTGAAATCAGGTTTGTTTATTGATGATATGGAGATACTATAACTATTACTTCCCGATATTTTATACACAGAATCACCAGTTGAAGGTAGATAGTTATCGTTTAACATCACTAACAAATAGTATTTATCATCAATCTGAGACTTCTCAATGAGAGTAAATTGTTTAATTGATCCGGAAATAGAATAATAGAGCGTATCATCTAATGACAATTGCGAATACGTAGTAGTATTAAGTGTATTTACATCACACGTAAATACGGCGCAAGGAGATCCAACTGCATTTCTATAAGAAGAATCTTCTGCAAAGATCTTTGGGTCTTTTAGAATAGTAATTTGACGATAATCGTTAGTAACATCAACACCTTTGTTTGTTTCTTTTGCAATCTTAGTCACAAACATAATTGTACTAGAATATAATTCTGACACTGCGTCTTTACCATGACCGCCTGGAGGAGAGATGATTGGTCTTAGTTGTGCTCCAGAACCTCCACCTCCACTTATACTTATTGATGCTATTGTATAACCAGATCCTGCATTAGTTACGTTTATAGATACGATTTTACCGTTCGATATAACTGGAACTGCAGTACATCCACTACCATTTCCATTAATAGTTAGTACAGTATTAGAATCATAACCGTTTCCGCCATTTTCCACCTTAATTACATATATGGCGCCATCGACTGCTAATAATTCTACGTTAGACTGTTTAGTATCTAAATCGCCAACACCAAACCCAAGTAAAATTGATGCTTTACTAAATCCAGAAACATATCCTTGATCATTACTAGGACTTCCGACTAAATCTGTATAGGGATTTTCAAGGTTTCCTTCTATTCTCTTTTTGCCAATAACTTCTATTTGCGCAAACGTATAACCAATCCCAGGTTTTGTAACAACATATCCACCGATTTCTCCTGCAGAAGTAAGAAGAGGAATTATCTCAGCTTCATTCTTCTGAGTAGAAGCGTTTAAGTTACAGGTAAATCCACTAGATGCTCCGCTACCATTATCCATAAGGGGCCCGGCAACAACGTTAGTTCCACTAGATCCTAATGTATTACCAAATATAAGAGGGAATGAGTAACCATAACCACCATCATTTACTGTTAAAGTGTCTACTTCGTACGCTGTAATTCTATTAAAGGTTAATCCAGTAAATGTCCTAGCTGCAATAGTGTCAGTAGCAATTGCGCTTCCATCTATATTTGCAAGAGTAAATGTTGTAGAACCATTTGTCACAGTAATTTTATAAGTTTTTGGAGTCGTATATCCTGTTATAGATCCGGTTCCCGTATTAGTTCCGCTTATTACAACTTCTTGATTTATCGCGAGAGATGTTGCAGTACAAGAGAATTGGCCCGTGCCAACAGTGCCAGCCGTCACGACTCCCGCTATTCCCATAGTCGTTTTTGTTCTAAACGCAGTACTCACTGATGGGAATTTTCCGTATGGAAGATCTGGCGATGGCCATGTAAATAGATCACCGGCAGGTTTATTAATAAATGTTCCTCGATTAATTAAAGTTATTGTCTTCAAGGAATATGGATTCTCTTCGTTGTAACCATCGCCAGTAACTTTAAGTTGCGTATACGCAGTGCTATATGTAACGTTATCATAATTTATAATATATTCAAAACCACTACCTGCATTTTCAGCTGTATATGCTAATGTTGGAATTGGTTGACTTTCATATCCAGTTCCTGGATTTGTAATTATAACTTGATTTACAGCGCCGCTTGCTGTATATACTTGTGCAGTAGCACGAGTTCCACTATTTGGAGCAGGAAATGTTAGAGTAACACGCGGAATATAAAATTGAAGTCCAGTTAACGATGCCCCATTGCTAGTAACTATTGCAGCACCTGCCGATGTTGTTAACGTAAATGTTGTAGAACCGTTAGTAGCACTAATCTTATATGTAGTTCCATTTGTGTACCCATTAATAGGTGTTCCTGTTGGAGTTCCGGTTATAATAACTTGTTGATTCATTGCAAGAGATGTTGCAGCACAAGAAAATTGACCCGCGGTATTCGTTACAGATACGCTTGAAAGAATACTATCAGGGAATCCTACACCAGGAGTTTTAACAATGATATTTTTAATGCTCCACGTATTTGCAATGTATCCTTTTCCTTTATTAGCAATAGATACAGTTTTAATCGCGCCACGTGAATAAAACTGATTTGTTAATGCCGTGGTTACGGGCATATGCGTTTTAGTTAAAAATTTATTTCTTAACGAAAGAGGGATAGTATACATGAATTGCCATATATATCCATCATTCAATTCTATAGGCTCCACTGATGTGCCGGTTGGCATATGAGCTGAACCAACATTATTGTTATTATACAAACACTTGTATACGTTGAACTCAGTCGTTAAGACATAAAACTTTGCTTGATCTAAAGATGTAGCACCATTGTACGATATGTTATCAGATGAATAATCGTCATACATATCGTACGTAAAACCAATGGACCAATTAATCCTATCAACAACAATGGCAACGTCGTTAGAATCAATAAGTTTAGCATATGTCATATTCTTGCGCGTTTCAAGTTCATACGGATATGAATCTGCAGGCGCAGGTGGAGAATCCTCGCTTGAAACAACGTACGTCTGATTATTAGGATCAGTCGCAGTTACAGTTGGCCAAGGTTGAGGTCTTCCAAAAACATAGTAAAACCTAGATACTCGAGAAATAACCTCGAGAAATAATGATTTAGCGATATTAGTTTTTAATGAAAACTTTAATAGATTCGTTGCCATTTAATTTAATTAGCTAATTGTGATTGTCCAATTGATAGTCAATGCATCAGCAGCAGCTTTGGTAACTACGCTGAACACTGTACGGCAAAGCATGGTTCCATTAGTAACAGCTGTAAAAATACCAGCTTCTGTTAAAGCAACAGGGACCGTAGGAATATTTGCTGCGAATGTGGTAGAATATTTAACAGTCTTAGATGTTGCAACATCAGTGCCGGTGGTTTGACGAGCATAACCGTTACCAGACACTTCAGTACCAAGAGTTGAATCGCCTCCAACGCCTGAATTGACTGCGGTAGCGCCAGTACCAACGCCCATATGGGTCATAGAACCAGTTGGACTTGACGCGAATCTAGTAGCGATCCACGCTTTTCCACCATCAACAATAGTATTAGAGAAGTATTTTTCTTCTTTAATTTTGCCATTTGCATCAACTAGAATAATACCGACCGTGCCTTGAAGCTGCAGCGAATCTTTGTATTTTGGAATTAAAATCATTTGAGTTTCTCCTATTAGGAATTAAAAGTTTGTAGACGTTAGTCTAGTAAAGATCCAGGGCTGAGCAAATCTGTAGCAACACCGTACTCCTCTGCTGCATATGGATTTGCAACTATTGCACCTGCCATAGTTATATTTATTGCTTCTGTAAGACCCTTAACTGAATTCATAACAATTGGGTCTGTCAGAGCAACGGTTTCGCTCATATTAGAGCTGTATGTCAGGACCAAGCCGCCGTTATCCGAAGACGTAGCACCTGACGTGAATGGTTTTGAAAGAGTATTAGATAATTTTGACGTCGTTAACACTGGCATCAAAGTCATGTAATCGAGTAGAGTCCAGGTTTCAATAAACAATGGAAATGCACTAGCCGATCCATATTTGCCATCAAACGTATTGCCGCGGCCTTGAGCTAATGCATTTGTCTGAAGCTGAAGCGATGTCATTCTATAAACTTGTCCATTGCTGGGTGCAGTACCTACCGGTAGGTTACCATTTGCGCGATCGAACGTGAATTGTGCAGAACATGTAACAGTTTTAGCTACTACATCTATAGCAGTTATCTTCCATCCATATCCATTTAGAATATAATAATAACTAGTAACGTCATATGAAGTATCTCCGTCTTCGCTTACTAAATCTCCTCCGGTAAATCCACTACACCATAAGTAATCTCCAACTGCTGCATTCAAGTTTGTAACATCACTCGAATTTGCAAAGGTGAACGTGCGTGTTCCAAAACTGTCTGAAGGATGCGTATAATACCTGCTCACACCGCCTAAAGCATCTCCAGCAGCAGTTCTAGAAGAAGTCATCGATACGGTGTATGTTGCACTCTTAGGTTTGTAAGCAGTTACAATATTTTCAATAACCTCACTTGCTATGTAATCCAAGGGAAAAGTCTGGCCTGAAAAATTAGTGTAAGTATTACCATTGCTAAATGTTGGAGTGTTTAGAGCACCAAGTGGAGTAGAAGAATTTCCAGTAGTAGATTTACGCCTTGGAACATATAGACCATAACCAGTAAAGTCTTGTGTGCTATTTCCGTCAAGTGCTATTAAGTTACTACTAATATCAGAGAAGAATGATATGTTATCTGCTCGTGTTGCCGGCGTAGTATCGAACCCTGGAGAAAGTACGGTGTCGGTGAGTGGTTTAGTAGAACTCTTTATCATCGATACGACAGTAGCATTACCATTTACATCATAAATATTACTACCCTGAGCGAACGCAGTATCGCTGAAGTTAGGAGTAATACCTTTATACGGTGAATCTTCAAATGCTTGTGGGTCATTTATATTCTTTGCTAACGTATTAATGAATCCATTAATATCGCTTGCGCTAAATGCACCTGATGCTTCAATAGCTCTAGTCAGAGATGCTATAGAACCTAGAGTTATACTTTCATTTGGCATACCAAGAACAAATGACTTTGCTATATCTTCTGAATTATTTAGATTTATAGTTTCAGTTAAACCCTTAAGTACATTTCGCACAAGGTCTATGTCCGAGAATAATACGCTGTCGCTTGCATTAATGATAGATTCTTTTATAATATCGGTGACTTGAGCAGATACGCTTTCTGTGAGTTCTTTAGAAGGAATTAGTGTAGGCGTACTATCAGTTGCCGTAAAGCTAAATGGTCCAAGTCGTAATAATGGTAAAATGAAGGCGATAGTAGATGCTAAACTTATATCATCGTCTACTCTCTTAATACTAGACATGCTGGATATCGCTGAACTAGAAGTTACAGGACTATCTTTACCAAGAGCAATACTCTTGGAACTTATACCAGAAGTTGGAGTTGTAAGAGGACTATCTTTACCAAGAGCAATATCCTTGGAACTTATACCAGAAGTTGGAGTTGTAAGAGGACTATCTTTAGCAAGAGCAATACTCTTGGAACTTATACCAGAAGTTGGAGTTGTAAGAGGAGTAGTTTTATTTAATATTGCGTTTAACACTGCTCCAGACAATACTGATGTTACTGGTGATGAAACATTCTTTATCGCTTCTTTAGCAACTTCATCAGCAATAGATTGTGCCAAAGGAACAAACTTTTCTAGTATTTTACTCGATATACCTGATGTCGATGCAACACTACTCGATTCAATTTTTGTGAGTTCCTTTGCTACTATTTGAGTTACTATGTCTGATACACTATGAGATAGATTTTTAATAAACTCTTTTATTATAAGATCATCAAGTGTTTGGGGACTAGTGGGTTGTTTGTAAAAATGCTTTACTATTTCAGTCGTTAATGCAGAAGCTACACTAGAAGCAATCTTCTTGAAAAACAGTGAAGCTGCTCCTTGCGAAGAATATACAATGCTAGCGCCAGCTTCTGGAGACACAACCCAATCTTGTAATATTTGTGAATACGTAGTCGTATAACTAGAATAAGATTCTCCTCTATCGCTAATACTAAATGTGTCTGCGCCATCGGTTGGCAATTGTAGTACAGATTGAACGAGAACAGATCTAGCCGCAACGTTAATGATGTTGGTTATATTATACTCGGCAAATAATTTCATTCCGGCCGGATGTATTAATGCCTTTACGATATCTGCGTATTTTCTAAGTTCTTCTTCTACTTTAATAACATAAGAAAATGCCTGATAATACTCTCCATCGTGAATATACATCTCATCAGATATAAACCCATCAGATGTAGAATAATAACCTGGATATTTTGCAACTGCACCTAAATCGACTTGAATGATAGCTAAATCTTCTTTTATAGAATTATCGCTCTCATCATAAAACGATCCTACAACTTCACCAACGTATGATCCATCTGCGAAAAGACGATCTGATGAATAGCTAGTTGACGCAATAGGAATATTCGTATCATCATAGAAATATATCTGACGTGATGCATATCCGTAATTTGCTGTATTATCTAAAGGATCAGTATATGCGGGAGTCCACGTTGGTGTTGGATGATTTAGTCTAGCTGGATGAACATATTCATATGCAATATCTCGAACGCTCGATAGATATGAATAAAATGTACTTACATAATCTAATCCAAATTTAATAAGCTGTATTGCCTTTATACCACCATTCGAATCTATCTTTGTCACTTTAATAGTGCAACCTTGACCAAGTGCCGTCTTTAACGAGAAGATATCTCCGACCTTAAATCCACTTCCTGGCTGAAATATAGACACTTTAGAAGGACACGGCAAAACTACACCAGTATATGTTACACTGTCAATAGTTACAGACGCTATAGAACCTACTGTAATATTATTCTGATATTCTCTTTCAATGAATACTTCGAATGTATCATTAGTGTATTCGGCGACGTTAGAAACATAAGTGGTAATGACTTTACTAGAAGTCGTTATCGTTATGAATTTTCCTTCTAATGGAAATAGATTTTGCGTTGTGCCAGTAACTTTTAAGAAAATAGAAACATCTTGCTTCCATTTGCCATCCGACACTCGTAGTATTTGCGTGGAAGGATAAAATAATTCTGCTTCTTTTTCAAATAATGTTCTGAATAGGAACTTATAAGATTCTTCACTACCTCGTGATAGATAAAAATCACGTATATTTTTCAATAAAAGACGCTTGTCAGAAACATTGTTTAGAGGAATGTTTTTAGCTAACTCCGATTTAAAGCTGTCAATAAATTCATCTAGCGAAGTATCTATGTCACGAATTTTCTCGAGCTCTACGACTTGAGATTCTTGCATAAACTCATAATAGAGTTTAACAAATTCTACTAATAGTGGATAATTTTCTCTAATATGTTCAGGAAACTGTCGCTGAACTATATTGGATAATTTTGCTTTGTTTGACATTAGTTTCTACTTGATGTAAACTTATAATTAGTTCCGCCAGCATATGTTCCAGAAGACTGTAGATCCTCAACAACGCTAACTGTTATTCTGTTATCAGGTATATTTACGATTTGGTTTCTTATTGATGCTACGTCGTATGATTGTGTCTTTATAATAAAGTAAAAGTTAGCATCTACTAAATTAACAATTGTCAAACCTTTGACATATATGTAACCATTTTTATAATCAATTGTTCCTATGGCGGGATTTTTAATAGACTTCTCGCCAGTTCCTTCTATGATCGTATATAGACGAATATTGCCAACCCCGTCATCGTCTAGGTAATATATGATATCAGTAGAGTCTATATAAAATCCAGTAGTAGAAAATGCTTCTTCTGGAACAGATGCACTATAGATAGGATTTACTAGATTAAGTTTATATTCTGAATATGTATTATATTTAGGTATAACTTCGCAATAAGCTTTAAACGTTGTTATACTACTTTCTATCGACTGATCTGTAGCATCTATTACAGAAGAAAATTTTGACATTCTAAAAACACCGTCAAACTTTTGTAAGTACGTATCATTGTAATTCTGAATAGCGTTAGTCACTGCTGTAATGAGTTGATCTGCAGATCTAGTTGTCTTATTCTTATTATAATACACAGTTGTGTTAACTACCAAATCAATATACGAAGGATCTACAATTTGCGGTGACACAGAAACTATATTTCTAGATTTCAATATAGTTTCTGTAATATATGTTTTTTCAGATGGTGTTAAATATGGTTGATTCCTAGGCTTAATTGAAATAAACACTCTTCCATATTGAGGAGGATTATTATCCTCTCCACCCCATACACTGATAGAATCTAAATTTGGATATAGTCTTGTAATGATAGAACTATAATCATTCGGCGTAACAGCCCTATTTTGATTATAATATGTTTTAGAAACATTGTATTTAATTTGGTCAACAGTTTCTTTATCTTGTCCACCGAGTGCAGATGATAGTGTAGAAGATGTAACGACACCACCTATTCCTTCACCAGTATATGTGAATAGAGAAGCACCATTTGGAGCATCTTTGCTACAAACCAAATATTGAACTGTCACAATATTACCTATTGCAATTGGTGTGCCTAAGCCATTTGAACCAAATGAAACTTGATATGTAGAATCTTCAAGTTCTTTTATATAATACACTTTGCTATCAGGCGTTAAAGAAATGATATCACTAGCTAGTGTATATTTTTCATAGTCAGGTTGTTCACCAGTAAGTTGTACTGTAACGGATAAAGTTGAAGTATCAACGTCTGAATTTGGAAGAACAAATTTCTGATTTAATTCTGTGCATATGAACACGAATGTCTGAGGTATTCCTTCATAAATTTTTACAGAAGGATAATAATAAATGTTAGCATTTCTTTCAGCTACATAATCTTGTAAAGTGTAAAACACATAAGGAATGCTATTATAAGTCGTAGAAAACGCCGAAAATTTAGGAATATATTTTAACTGTGCAGTCGCGTTTTGCTGATTTACTGTGACACTTAATGTAGCCTCAGAACTCTTTGCCGAGGTTGGCGTGTACGCATAATTATTAGCTATAGATACTACACTACTTCTCTTACTAGCTGAATCGAGAAACATTTCGTTAACAGCTAAGTTAGTGTAAAGCGCGTTATAATGCGTATTATAAGCAAGCAAATCGATTACCGTAGAAAGAGCAGATCCTTCGAAATCATAATCACTAAACTGTGATTGACCTCGCATAAAAGTCTTTAGGTTTTCTCGTATCTGATTGTAATCTAGTTCAGATACTTGTATTCTGTTATTGGTGCTCATCTAGTTCTCTCTAGGATTAAATTGATGTTTAGTGGCGTTTCCGTATTCTTCAACTTAAACGCTATGCTGATGTATGCAGTATTATTTTCTGGACTAAATTTAACTGAAATGTTAAGAAGATTTACTCTTGGTTCGTAATTAACTATCGTATCTGCGATAGTTCTTTCTATCATAGAAGTTAAAAGCGGTGAGATTGGTTCAAAAAGAAGACCCTTGACTTGACATCCAATATCACTTCTAAATGGTCTTTCAAAGTTTTGGGTAAGAATTAGATTTCGTATAGACTGTTTCACTGCATCTTCATCATAACGCGTGACAACATCTGACGTTGCTGGATGCAAGCCAAAATTGAAGTCTAGATCTGAAAATGTTCTTGTATTTCGTGCCATATTCTTTTATTTATTTGATTTTACAGGACATCCAAGCTGTGGTATAATGTATCTTCGATACTGTCAGTTACTAAAAACTCTAGGTGCACCGGAAATAATAGTGTTATCTCCATACTTGTCACCAATACGACCTATCTTTTTTCCATTAGCAGAAACCCGAGAAGAAAAACTACTTAAAGTGGATATGTCTGGTACGCAGCCAGACTTATTGTGTACTCCTACTAAATCACTAGCTACGACAATAGGACTTCCCATTGCAGTGACTCTAGTCTGACTAGGAACTCCGGTATTTGTAGTCATTGGCTGTCTACACTTATATCCTATTCCATCAGGAGAAAATACAGAATCTGTGCCGGCACGAGCTACTGCTGGCATTATATTGTTCCTTTAGCTAATGCAATTGCAAATCCCTGCAACGCTGGTATATAGTTCCAATATACATCTTGCAAAATAGTTATAGTTTCTTGTTCTTGTTGATTTAAGTTATTCATATATTTGAAAGCTATGACGTATGGTACATCATATAATATTTTAGTGGATGGAGGAGACCAACGCACAACTGCTAGTATCGGTTCGGTTGTATTACTCGGTAACACTTTTAAAGTATTATCTTTCATAACAAATTGATAAAACGAATCTGTGAACACTTGCGTTGGAGATCCACTTATACGTATCTTATCTCCATTCTTGCTTATGCTAATTCCAGAAGGAGCATTAGTATTTACTATACTGGTGACTGGAACATCTGAATAGGTAATCTCTTCGCCTATACCTATTCCTAATTGAATTCCTATGTCAATTGAAAATTGACCACCATCTTCATATGCTCCTTCTAAAGCATTTGCTGGCAGGCCAGCGCCTTCAATATCGTTATATCTCGAAGGAATCGCTGGAACTGGAAAGCCAGCCGCATTACTCTTAACTATTCTAAGTGCCAAGATATGCTAATCCCATCTTATAGGTCTTATCATTTAAGAACGTGCGTAGATCTTTTCTACCAGTCCCCAAGTTGTTATAAGATATGTGCAACCAATTAATTCTTTTACTATCCTTATTACCATTTATACCAGGATCGCGATACTCTAACAACATCTGATCGTAAGGTAGTATAGATGCTAACTTTACAGCTGCATCATAATTAGCCTTATACCCATAATTACCACCAATTGATATATCGACAGCACTACCAGTCATATGTTGAGAAGTTGGAGAGCCGCCATCAACTTTGGAACTTCTATAGCAAGACGTCATAACCCAAGACTTATTTACTGGACCGAGCGTTTCGTTCAATGGTCCTAAGATATTAACGCATAGCGCTTTTAGATTACATACGAGATCTTGTGTAGTGTAATCTTTTATCGGTGAGCCATATCTTCCAGGAGTCATTGAGTATTGACGAAGTACTTGGGCCATCGTCCAATTGTGTCCTGTTTTATCAGTGTGAAGTACATACGATGATGGGAATGATGACATGCCGTAAATAACATCACATCCTGGATTTGTGCTCCTTGCTGTATTTTCTGGCTTAGCGGTAGTCTCTATTTCGTTAGTTGCAGGTTTCTCTGCTCCAGTATCTCTATTTGAGTGATAATCCCTAGCATTATCTGACGTATTTTCTTCAGGAGTTTCAAATAATATTTCTTCTTCTAGATTGCGCGGAGGAGGTTTTAATTGCTCGAAAGTTTGTGAACTCTTAGTTCCTGCACTAATCGGATTACCTAAACCAGATGTTTCTGCTGAGGCAGCACCTTCTGCAAGACGAACAAGAGCACCTTCAATATTAGCGTTACCGCCGGCATTAATTTCCATATTACCGCCAGACGTAAGTTTATTAGAGCCAGCAGTATATACATTGAAATCGCCAGTCGATTCAATGTTAACAGTAGAACCTTTCATAGAAAGGGTGCCGCCAACATTGACATTCATATCAGAAGCAACATTTATACTACTGCTTCCGCCTATGTTAATTTTTGCATCACCGGTAACATCAATCGATGCATCAGCATTTACTAAAAGTCTTACGTTTCCATTAACTGTTAAATTGCAATCACCGCCAACGTATACATATCCATTACGCTCCATGATATAATAACCATCGCCGACTATGCGATTTACTTGCGAACCATTAGCATCTATCTCGGTGTAGGTTCCTTTGCGGTGATAGAAGTGAACGCGTTCATTTTCTGGAGTATCGTCAAACTCCATAAGATGTCCTGATTCAGTTTCCATTACTTTGTTATACGGATACTTTGCGTTATATGGAATATCTGGTTGTGTCCAACTGAAACCTCCACCAGTTTCAACTCCTTCCATTCTCTTACCATCTTTATATTCGACTACAGTGCCGGCTATTTTTCCACGCGCTAAACGATTGGTATCAGGTTCTCCAATATAAGACCGTAAAGGATATTTCATATTAGGATCGTTAAATCCAATATTCAAATTCTGTTGTCGATCGGCAGGCAAGCCATTTGACGCAAGTGGCACTCCTTGAGCTTCATCGCCAGGTTTTGTAGATTTATCAGTCTGCTCTGGCGGAGGTGCTGCTTCACCTAGAAAGTATTGATAGTACGCGCGTTTTTTCTCATAGCCACCAGTACCAGCATCGTTACCCACGGCTCTAAGCGCTTTTTCTAAATAAGAAGGATCATCTGGCGATACTGATACTCTACGCTTCATATATGCAACAGCTGTATCAGCAGAAACATCATAATCTGTATTAAGTAAATCTGGTTGAGAAATAATGTCTACACCAACTAGCTTTGCGTATACACCATAATTAGCTCTACCAGTTATTTGTATGAATCCTCTACCATAAAATCTACCACCATCACCAGGCACGCTATTACCAAGCGATTTGCCATTGTTTTCTGGTGCATATACTAAGTCAAAGAATGACTCTCGCGTTCCCTTCCATCTAGCATATCTTTCTGCTAAATCTGGTTTATTAGCAAACGTATAACCAAAGACTTTCATCAATGTCGCAGCGGATGCATAATAGTATCCCTCTGCTTGAGGTATACATCCGCTTTCTCCCATTGCAATTCCTAGCAAAGAAGCTCTTCCATATTTTCCAGTAAACCCAGCTTTATCCATTGCTTTATTTAAAGCATCTATACCTTTTTTGGCGCTAGCACCTGGCACCTTCATCGACTTACTTGTAGCTGTAGTAACAGGAGTCGAAGGAGGAGGTGTTTCAGGTGTTGTTGTAGTAGGAGCTGTAGTAACTGGATTGCCATTTCCATCTGTCACTATGTTGCCAGAGCCGTCTGTTACTACATCACCTTTTGGTGTTGATTCAGTTTTTTCTGGAATTCCATCTATAGAAATAGATTCATCCTGATCTTCATCTATTGCTTTATTTTCTTCTTGAGGTATACCTCCAACGGTGCCAAGTATTATAGGTTGCTGAAGTTCATCCGGATCTCTGAACATTATAACAACCCAAGATCCTTCTACGACGCCAAGAGGAGAATATCCTATTCCATTTATAGCAGCAGATGTAATTGGCTGAAGAGGATATGCCCAAGGCAAATCCTCGGTTGGAAGTAAAGTCTTATCGTGCGTATGAATACCAACTACACGAACTTGGCATCTACCAAGTTTAAGAGGATCATTTCTATTTTCAACGCATCCGGTATATAACATCTTACGCCTTACTCAAATCAGTTAATGTAGAATTCTTTATTAGTTCTAAAGTGCACGTGTGATTTTCTCTATTAATGTAATGACTTACTGCTGATACTAAATAGCGACCTGATATCATTAAATCGCGTGGGTCAGAGTCTGTCTTAACGATAACACCAGCTTTGGGTATATTTAATTCTACGACTTGCCCAATAGTGTAGTCTGTTCTGCCAAGCACTTCTATAGTAACTCTAAATTTATTTAGATTCTGAAAGAAAGACATTCGCTTTTGAACAGTCTTAGCATTAGTAACATCAGTAAAGTTATTAAAATTGTTATAATATCTAGGCATCGTAATCATAGTACTAGAACTATTCGTAGTAGCATATTTTGAATAACCTGGATTGGGATTAAGCAACGTAGCGGGCAGAGGATCTTTCTTAACTGAATAATCTTTTGCAGTATATTTTTTAGTCACAATATCATAAGAAATCATTTTAGATTTTAATCTACCTGTCTGAATATCATTCATATAGTCTGTGACAACTGGAATGCTTAATCCTAAGACTCTCTTATAATCTTCGCTAGGATCTTTTACACTACCAACTCCACCAGATGTATCTACTTCTGTTCTTGTATAATTATCCTTAGTGAAAGTATGGTATGTCTTATCCATAAGCAAATCGTCTATAGCTTTAAAATTAAAGCCTTCTCTATTTTCGTAAAATAGATATGAAGGAGACTTCTTCTGACTTACTGCGTTTGTTGAAAGATAATTTATACATTTTACTGGCGACCAAAATGCTGCAACAAACTTAGTTACGTTTGATGTAGTTTGTACCAGTGTTTTCTTCTTCGTATTCAATCCTTCTTTTCCAAGAAGCTTAAATACATTTTCACTTATGCTTCCAGAATATGCTTTACTAATTTTATTATTAGCATCAACAAGATATTCTTCGGATATAGCCTTTATGATATACACAACTTCTCTTTCCTGAGTATACTCACGATCTTCTATCTTGTAAATATAAAACTTGCCAATTATTGGCTTATCAGTTCCTGGAGTAACTATATCGATATCTACATATTCTTCTCCAATAAATGGAAAAAGATTTAAGTAATCGATCGATTCTCTCAACACTATAGAAAGCGTAATGAAACTAGAAAATATATCTTCGTAGATCGATATACTTTCTACCTGATTAATTACGTTTGCGACTTGACCATTAAGAGAGTGAAGTCTCACTTGTCTTAATGATACATCACCTGCAAATCTTAGGCTAGTAGTACTATCTTGCATATTATGGTGTTACTAGTGTTTGGTATTCTCTTACGAATTGATCTATAAGATTACGAGAAAGTAGTTTTATTCTTCGCTTAGATTCGTTCTTTCGAGTTTCAAATTCTACATTTGTTATTGGGTTATATACATCACTTATTTGAAATGCATTAGCGCCTATGATAAAACTTCCAACACCTATGTACAAGTAACTATTGTTTAACTCGACAAATCTAACTCCGTTCACCGAAACAGAATCACCTGTGCTTAATTTACCTTTTTGAATTGAGATCTGGGCTGTAGATACACTTGAAGTTGAAAATATTAAGCCAGTAAAATTAGCACCAAATAATTGACTGGTTGTTATAGCGCTATCTGCTTGAGTGACTAATGTAAAAGATGTGCTGCCATTAGTTTCAGATATCTTATACAAGGTGCCAGGAACGTATCCATTAATAATACCTGTTCCAATATTATTTCCAGTTATAGTGATAGTTTGACCAATAGAAAGCAAAGTGGGGTCACACTCAAACTTTCCATTGCCAAATGAACCGCTTATTCTAACGTTTGAAATTCCAAGTCCAGTAATCTTAGCAGCTACACCAGAACTAGCGCACGTTATAATATCATTTATCTTTAATGATGAATATACAGAAGTAGGAAATTTAAGTGAAGCTGTAGCTTCGCTCACGATTCCATTCTTTTCATAATGATGAATGTTATAAATCTTATCTTCGCCATAATTGTCGATACACAATTGTATTAGTTCAACATTAGTCAAAGGGAAGTCGCCAACATAATCATATCGCTGATTCACTAACATAATAACCCAATGCAATTCTGGATTACCATATACTTTTTCTGCTATGATTTCTGGCGTTTCGCCTTCTTGCATATCATATTCATCATATATAGTTACATTTTCTAATGCTTGTTTTCTAACTCTAACGTTAGTAGTAATGTCAGTTAGAATCTGAAGTGTATTTTCAGAATTCGCTTTTGGAAAATCATAATATATTTGCGGAAATTGTTTGAAGTACATATTAGGTGTATTTCTCGATTGTTTCCTTCGATAGAAGCATAAGTTCTTTGAAGGTAAGTGTTATGTTTATCTGAGTTGGCATACCATTTGGAAAGGTATTAAATACGCCGTTTGGTGTATAGTTAACATTCATTTCAGTTAGAACACATGATGTGTGACGATGAATGTTAAGGTTTTCTTCGGTGCCCTGATAATAAACTATATCAAACTCAGACGGATATATGTACAAGAATGCATCAGAGCTTTTAAACTCCGGATGCATATGATACTTAAACGCTCTAATGATATTCTGAACATTTAGTGCTTCCGACTCAGAGCGTGGAGCAAATTGATATTCAAATGAAAACGTTCTAAAATCGACGTTCTTAAATGCTTGTTCTTTCTTAGGGTTAGCTGCTACACCTGCTGCTAATGCCATTTCTTTACCCATAGGTGCATTATTAATTGCTAATGCTGCGAGTATCTCCCCTGCAACTCCACCAGTTCTTTTAACGTCTGCATTCCCGGTTAAAGTTTTTCCGATTTCGCTTCCCACTTTCGCCAGCATTGAAAATGCTGCAGTGTCTTCTTCTCCCCACCCAGCAGAATATCTTACTGATAACTGATTGGGAATATACAATCCAATAGCGGCCTTTAATCTTTTCTGTGGACGAGAGAATGTTGGTTCTTTCTTTTGGCCTTCTGGCACTTCAGCATTATTTGCTGAGTTTGCTATAGCAGCTGTTCCAAGAAGACCTACCCCTGCACCAACTGCTACACCTGTGCCACCTTTAACGCCTAGTGCTTGAGTTACTACTCCACCTGTTGCGCCACCTGTTGCAGCTGCTGCACCAGCAGCTTGAGCCGTTGTTACTTTTTGTCCCAACAATTGACTGCGTAAATCACGTTGAACACCTTCTACCGTAGTAACTTGACTTCCCGACGCAAATACGCGAGAATCTACAGAAGTGTTGATATAAAATATTACACGACTACTGTTATATTGTGGAGACGACATCAAGTCTTCGGGATACGATAATCCTTTAACATTATACTTACCGCTTTCGAAAGTAGAGGCAATATAATCAAAATTTGGTGCAAACGGAGTCGTATCCTTACCGATCTGATTATTTTGTGCATCTACAGCTATTTGCTGGTCGACTTTTCTTATATCTGCTTGTGACGCCATAGTGGTATAAATATAGTTAGTTGTATAGTCTATTTATTATACATGTATCATAAAAGAAAATACGTACCATTAAATCCCAAGAAGTATGCTGGTGACCCATCGAATATCGTAATGAGATCGAGTTGGGAGACTAGGTTTGCTATATGGTGTGACAAGAATCCCTCTATAGTTAGATGGAGTTCTGAGGAAACCGTGATACCTTACGTATCTCCTCTTGATGGTAAAATTCATAGGTATTTTGTAGACTTTAAGATAGAAACCGTTAATAAGAAAACATACTTAATAGAGATTAAACCTAAGGCACAGACTATAAAACCTCAGGGAACCCGACAGACGACAAAGTTTCTAAAAGAAGCTACTACTTATTTAGTAAATCAGGCGAAATGGGAATATGCAAGCCGATATTCAAAGGATAGAAATTGGGAATTTATTGTCCTAACGGAAGATGAACTAGGAATCTAATGGCAGACAAGAAACAAACCTTGCAAACGATTTTCGAAAAACATAAATTCGATCAATCGATTGCAACTCAATCTAAAACCTGGTTTCAGCAACAGACTTTGTTGCTCGCGCGCAAGAGAATAGATACTAATAAGTTATTCACGCAACAGAGAGTAGTTACCAAACTAGTTCCCGGCAAGCTTTATATGTTTTATTATGATCCCAAATACAAGAATGAATTACCATATTATGATAGGTTCCCTCTTGTATTTCCATATTCAGCTACTAAAGATGGATTCATGGGATTAAACATGCATTATTTATCGCCGTACCATCGAGTGTTTTTAATGACAAAATTAATGCAGTTCGCTAATAATAAAAACTTCGATGATACAACTAGAATAAAGTATTCATGGAATTTAATATCAGGCATGAGTAGATTTAAGTTAGCAGAACCATGCATAAAGCATTACTTAAAACCTCATGTAAAATCAATGTTTATTGAAATCCCTGGAGATCAGTGGCATACTGCAATGATGTTACCACTAGAAAAATTTGTAGGAGCCAATAAGATGACAGTATTCGGAGACTCATTAACATGAATCAATTAAACGATTTTATAGCCAATGTAAAACAGGGAATGGCTAAGACTAGCTATTTCACGGTTGAACTGTTGCTGCCTTCAAAACTTGTCAATGAAAAACAACCAATTCGTGAAAACCTTAGAGCTATTCAACTATTTTGTGATCAAACACAATTGCCGGGGATATCATTTGGTACAGCTCAGGTTAGATCACATGGAGAATTCAAAGAAGTTCCATATGAGAAATTATACGAAGCAGTTACTATGAATTTTTATGTAGATAAAGAACTAAATGTCAAATACTTATTTGATTCTTGGATGGATATTATTCAAGATGGAACTAGTAGAACTTTTAGTTATCCAAATACTTATACGTCTGATAAGATGAGAATCATAGTAGAAGATACAGAAGGTCAAGGACGATACGAGGTTAACCTCTTTAGATGTTATCCTAAATCCATTGCACCTATTCAATTAGACTATTCTTCTAAAGATGTGATGAAACTTCAAGTTACTTTCACATATCAATATGCAACATATGAAAGACTAGCACAACAAGGCTCTGATTCTTCTTCTTCAATGGAAGGAACCGCACGTCAGTTACCTAACTATAACTATGGATATCCTTCAGAAACAGTAATTCCCGATAATTACTTTACTGATTTTAGAGGATTCCAAGATGAGTTCAACGACTTCTCACTCGATGGAGTTAGAACTACCGATTCCACTGAAAACATTGGAGTATTTACGGGCTTTGGTGGAATTTTTAGTTAATGTGTAAAAATTATGAATATAGATGATAAACTGAGTCAAGTGTTCGAGATAGAACCTATAATTAAAAGTGAAGTGATAACTCACCAAGATATTGTTACGCATAAGAATGATAAGCTAGAATCAGACTATGAGACTACTCGAACAAATTTGCATGTGCTATTAATACAAGGACAAGACGCATTAAATCACGCGTTAGAAGTTGCTAAGGCTAGTGAACATCCTCGAGCTTTCGAAGTTGTGGGAGGTCTAATGAAACACGTAGCTGATATAAACACACAGCTTTTAGATCTTCATAAGAAGAAGCAATCTATCGAAGCGCCTGATAAGAAAACGCAAACCACTACCAATAATTCTATCTTTGTTGGTAGTACAACTGAATTGAGCAAAATGCTTAATGATTTAAGAAAAGGAAAATAACATGGCTTTACCAGTAATGTCACAAGTGACATATGAATTGACTATACCGTCTACTAAACAAAAAATAAAATATAGACCTTTCCTAGTTAAGGAACAAAAAGATTTATTAATTGCACAGCAGAGCGATGATGAAAAGGTAATGATTGAAACTCTTAAGAATATCATTCGTTCATGCACGCTAGATAAAGTTGAAGTTGACAACTTGGCGATGTTCGATATTGAATATATCTTTACTCAGCTTAGAGCTAAGTCAGTAGGAGAGTATTCTGATCTTACGTTTAATTGCCTCGAGTGCAATGACCCAAAAGCAAAGATGAATGTTAGTATTGATTTGACTACTCTAACGGTAGAGTTTAATGAAAAGCATAAATCAATTATTCCTCTTTTCGATACAGTAGGAATAAAGATGAAGTATCCGGGTTTGGCACTCTTTGATAAGATGAATAAACTCGAAGGTAATCAAGTGGATATGATATTCGATGTCATAATTGAATGTATAGATTCGATATACGACGAAGATACTGTATATCCAGCGCATGAACAAAGCAGGGAAGAATTAGAAACGTTTATCAACAATTTAACACAGGATCAGTTTCAAAAAGTTCAAAACTTCTTTGAAACAATGCCTAAGCTAGAAAAAGAAATAGAATTTGATTGCCCAATGTGTAAATACCACCATCAACATGTTGTTCGAGGATTAAGCGGTTTTTTTTAATAGCTCTTTGTCATGATAACTTAGCAAACTATTATAAAATGAATTTTGCGCTCATGCAGTATCATAAATATAGTTTGTATGACATTGAGAGTATGTTACCATTTGAGCGCGAAATATATGTTGCAATGTTAATCAAATTCTTAGAAGAAGAAAAAGAAAGACTAGAAAGACAGAAAAGATGAAAACAGTCATAAGCAAGCAAAATGTACAAGAAGCTTCGAGCGCAAGCGTGCTGAAGGCTGAAGAAGTCGCTAAAAAATCTAGTGATCACATAGAAGCGGTTAATGTCACTCTGAAAAAAGGTCTTATTGAAGACAACGGAACTAGTTTAAATTCAAACGTATATAAGCTCTTTAAGGAAGTAGAAAAACAAACTAAGATTATTAAAGAGAACAAAGATAAAGCGCCAACTATAGGCGCTGCAAAGGCTGAAGATATTACTAAAAAGTCTATGGGCCTGGAACAGTTCAAGACTATCGGCGAAAGAATGAGCGATTTCGGTAAAGGATTTAAAGACTTCTTTACAGTTAAGGGCTTCTTAAATAAGACTGGAATAGTCGATAAAGATAGTACCGGCATTGTTGGCACGGCCGTGAATCGCCGAGCTGCTAAGAAACAATACGTCGAAGATAGAATGAAAGTAGATCCTAACTACTTGAATCTTGCTAAAGGAAGTACTGAGAAAGAAAAGAAAGCTAACGCAAGAAAAACTTTCGAAAATCAATTTGATAAACAGCAGGAAATCAAAAAGCAACAAAGACAAAATGAAGGCGAAATATCTAGTCTTCAGAAAAGTGGTTATACTGAACAACAGATTAAAAGAAGTGGACTTTTAAAAACAAGAGAAGGTCTTGCTGAAAAACTTACTGCAGTAGATTCTAGAGTTCGTGACAATGCAGGTAGCGGAAATACCAAGAAAGACCTTGAAGTAGAATCTAAGAAAAAGCAGAAGACTACTGATACCATAAAAGAAGCTATGGAGTTTTCTGATGAAGGCCAAATAGAAGCTCAACGTAATTCAGAAACTCAGACTGCACTGCTAGCAAAGATCGAAGAAAACACTCGCTCTCTCCTAGGAAACCGTCGCGCATCATCAGCTGGCAAAGCCGATACCGGCGACAGCGGCGGTGGATTGCTTGATACTATTATGGGATTCCTTGGCCAAGGATTTATGACAGCGATCAAGTTCTTGTTCAATCCTAAGAACTTGCTAAAAGCCTTTACTAGATTCCTAGCGCCTGCACTCATAATAGGCGCACTAGTAAATGGAATAATGGATGGCTTTAATAAATTCATGGAGACTGGCGATATTGGAGAAGCTCTTATTGCAGGTCTTGGTGGAATACTATCGTTCCTAACATTTGGGTTGTTTGATGCAGACACTATTAGTTCGCTCGTAGACTGGTTCAGTAGCTTCGTTACTGACTTTATCATACAACCAGTTAAAGATTTCTTTGGATTTCTAGGTGATTCTTTTGACAAGTACATCGCTCAACCAATTATGGGAGCATTTAGTTCTATTAAAGATATAATGGGAACTCTCCTTGATGCTTATCTATGGTTACCGAGAAAAGTACTAGGACTAATTGATGAATATATTGTAACTCCACTTAAAGAAGTATTTGCACCAGTGACAGATTTCTTTAAGAAAATTAAAGATCAGATATTTGGTTTCCTAGAAGATTTTGGTATACCTGAAATTGGTTTCACTATTCCTATTATTGGCAAGAAAGTTTCTATCGGTCCGTTCTATCCATTCCGACCAAATGAAGGGACTGCAAATGTTGGTGGTGGTACAGAATTATCTCAGACCTCTAGCGCAAGCGGAGAGACAGAGACATTTAGAAATAGTGTAGTTTCTACTGAAAAAGACGCTTCTTCAGTATTAGTTACCAATGAAAAAAGTTCTATTAATGCAAAGGGCGAATCTAAAACTGAATTTGGTGAGTCATTTGCACGATTTGATGTTAAAACTGGAAAAGCTTTATACTCTCCTGGCGCTGGAGGTGAAGCTGTTGATATCTCGGCTTCTACATTTAGAAAAGTAAAGTCAGCAGCAAAAGATGGTGCTGATACTGCTAAATTAGATGAGATAGTAAAAGAAGACAAAGCGTATGAACAACTAAGCTTTTGGGATAAGCGCAAAGTTGATGTTGGATACGTTAAAGCATCTGATCTATTAGCAGCACAGCAAGGTACTGGAAAGTCAGATGTAGTATACAATAAGTCTTCTGATAACGCAGCGGCTGCAGCCGCACCTCCTCCTGCTATGGCACCAGTCGTTGTCAATGCACCAACTAATGTAAGCAATAGTAGACAAAATATAGCAATGCCTCAAGCTATACGTAATCCTGATAACGGATTTAATAAGTACGCTGGCTCGCGCGCAGTAATGCTATAACAAAAAGGGAGGCAAAAGCCTCCCTGTATCTATCCACTCTTACGTGGAGTATCACTCTTCCATAGCAATCTTCTTGAAGTAACTCATCGCTTCTTCATCTGTACTATTTGATACAATCTTCACTGCTGGCTTCTTAACTTCGCGAACAGGAGGAGTGTAATCATCATCATCTTCTCCGCTTAGTGTAGCAGCCGTTGGCGTTGGAGATGCATCAGAATTTAGAACTGATGCAAGCTTACGCGAAAGTTCTTCATAAGACTTGAAGTTTTTACGATCCAAGAAGTCTTTCAATAGGAATTGCTTCTTAGAGATAATCATAATCTCGTCGTCATCTCCAAGAGCTGAAGGCTCCGTGAAAACAGACTGATCGTAATTAGGATAACCATCAACCTTGCGCATACGAAGTTTGAAGTCTGCACCGTCCCAGTAATCAAACACGTTTACAGGTGTTTCATCTTCAAAGGTAGGCTTAGCTTTATCCATGATCTTGTCGAAGATCTTTTTACCAAACTTAAACAGCATCACACGTCCTTCGTTTTCTGGATGCTTAGGATCCGAGATAACGAGAATGTTTGCGAAATAAGCTAGGCGACGCTTTTGCTTGCGTGCAATTTCCTTATCAGCATCAGCACCAGAATTCCATAGGCGACTATTAAGTTCGCCGACAGGATCGTTCTCGCCGATAGTTGTAAGAGAATTTTCGATGTACCATTTCCCAGTCGGGCCTTGGAAGCCGTGATTGAAGATACGAACCCAAGGGAGTTCATCACCTTCTGTGCGTGGGAGGAATCGAATAGTTGCCGTACCATTACCTGCTTTGTCAGCTTCTAGCTTCCAAAAGCGATCATCTTGGTAGGATTTAGAATCGCTTTGAGGATTAGCGATCTTGTCAAACTCCGATGCAATTTTACCGAAGTCCATCTTAGCGTTTTTACGAAGTGTAGTAATATCCATTTTTATTTCCTTTTACGTTGTATTTGCGTTGTATTTGCGTTGTATTCATAATCTAAATCATCAGAATCGTCATACTTATAGTAATCTTCCTCCGACCATTTATTTATAACGCGCATTCCTTCATCTGATAGATTTTTGGAATGTTTACTCTTGTAGCTTTTACGGCTACGCTCTTCATCATCGCGATGCTTATAAATTGTGCGTCCCATTTTATAACTCTGAAAATTCTTCCTTAAAGTTTCGATAGATTAATTGTACCTTATTAGAATCGTATTTTACAAACTTTTTTATCTTATTCAAGATCCGAAGTTCACAATCCCAATATCTTCCAATAGATCTCCAACTAGGTAAAAAGTTTTCAAACTCATCTAACAAAACTACAGTTTCTAAGTGTACGTGCCCGCCCACATACAGTTTAAGCAATTCAGGCACATTATTATCTATAAGAAATAGACTTTTATACCCCAGCTCAGACTGTTCTAAATGTCGACCTATTTCATTCAATTGCTGTTTAAATAGGTGACTTCTAGATTCTTTACGCGATATCCAAGTATCATAATATTGATCTGATTCGGAAGAATATATAACTCCCGTGTTACCATATGCAAAGTTTGCAACAAAGTATTCAATCAGTTGTCTTGGTTCGTTAAACTTGCGTCCTATCTTTTCAAATAGGAATTTATCATTTCTTTTTTCAAATGTTGCCAGTGATCCTGACACTCTGCCATCAGATTCGAATACATCATAACGATCTGTAGTAAAGTGTAACTTTATAGCCATAAAGAACTTGTAAGTTCTAAAACCATCAATCATTTATATTCTTTACGTATTCAATTATGTTAGTATACCACTGCACTGCATCATCCTCGTAATCAAAATGAGGACTTAGATGTTTCCCATCTTCCTCATCTATATAATAATAGACTTGATTAGTGTCATCACATATTAATTTCATGCTCTTACAGCTACTATCTTATCACTCATGTCCTCACCAAATGACATGTTCTCGCGAAACACTTTAGCTAATCCTTTTCTACCTAGAGATTCAACTGCAACTAAAACACAGAACTGATTTGTGCGTTTGTGAATTTCGTCTTCATTACCTTGTTCTAATCCTTCAGCGACCGCTAGCATCTCAGCCATTAATACAATCTCGGAGAATTTAGGATCTTCTACATCTTCGCATTGATCAATTAGATATTGAACTTCTTCATCGTTTAGTCTTGCGAAGAAATCACCAATAGACATATACGGATTTTGCATCATGTCAACTGCCATACAACGAATTATGCGTGACATATTTTTATCAGAGATGATGTTTTGATAGTTAATTGTAAACGGAACATCAGCATCAAAATCTTCAAATTTGCTTTCACTCATTCCATTTCTCCGTTTGGCTAAAAGATTTTTCCTGCATAGTTAACTCTTTGAATATTTTCCTAGGACTAGCACACATAATACACTTTGGATTACCACAATCTAAAGCATGATGCTTGTGTAGCTTATGCGGTTCTTTAATAGTAATGCCGTGAGATTTAGCTATCTTTACTTGTTTTTCAATGTGCACTTCGTCGTCATGAAGACGCTTACTGTGTTTCAATTTGGAATGTTCGTCACTCATGCTAACCTCTTAAACGTCTAGTGTTGCTTGCTTTGGTAGCAAGTTTGCCTCTCTCATATCCATTTGAATTTTATCTTTTAATGGTTTATTGATAAGATGTTTTATGTCATCTGGTTCAAGAAAATTTTCTTTGCAGTATTTCAGTACTGCATCCATATGTGACATTCTACTTTTATTCGCTATCTCTTCGATGTGAATGGAAAATGCTGATGCGCCTTTGAACATATTATGGTTTCTTTAAATAGTATTCTGCTGTTTTAATAGACATATTTACATCTGAGTACTCTTCAGATTTTGCGTTATATAATCTCCACACTGGATCAGTGTTCTTAGACGCGTTCATTTGTTCATCAAACATGTCGAGATATTTGTTGAACCAGCGATCTAGTCTACTTCGATAGTTAATTAGATTAATGTAGATCTTTTGAATTTCAGACTTATCATTAAAGGTATGTGCCATAACGATTTGTGATTCGATTTGTTTTCTGTTCATAAGTTATTATATACCAGTTGTGAATATATGTACATCAGCCACGACGCATTTTTGCTATCTCAATAGCTTCCTCGTCACTAAAGACTGGAACAGCGTTTGATTTGTGTAGAGTACCAATGCCAATCATTTTAGTACCAGTGTAATACATCGTAGGCTTAGACGAAGCAATACCTTGACCAGTGTCACGACTTGGAAGACGTGGACCAGTGTCGCGAACATGGGGCTTTGGATTTAGAATAGACGCAGAGGCGACAATATTAGACGCAAGCTTTTTCTTGGGCTCGTATTTCTTGACAATAGCTTCCCACTCAGCAACAAGTTGACGTTGCACTGCTGTAGGTTTCTTTGGCTTGCGTTTGGGGATTGATACGTAAATCACGAGATGATATCCTGAACAATGTACTTAGCTTCAGAAACAGACTTGCACTTATCGCCATTTACTACGATGTTACGAAAATTCATAATCTTAACTTTGATACCAGGAACTTCAAGCATGCGAAATTCTGGAGTTTTTTGCTTAACTGGCATTGTACCAGTTGCAAAGAACAATGTGTCCCATAATTCATCAGCTGCAATTTTACGCTGAAAGTGTACGTTAATCATAATATATTATACCTCAAACACGAATATTTGTACAGGGTTGTACGTGGTCCGGCGTAGAGGAATCGAACCTCTATAATGACTTTAGAAGAATCATGTCCTATCCGTTGAACGAACGCCAGATAATTATATTATATCAAATATGCGAATATTTGTACAGGGCTATTTTATTTTTTTCTCTGTAGTTTTCTTTGCGGGAGCCTTTTTCCTAGGTGCTCTCTTTGGCTTTTGAGATTCTTCAAATTCTTTAGATTTAGTTACAAGTCTTTTCTCAAGTCTTTTTACAACTTCTTCACCATCCATCCATATATCTTTATTCTCAAGCATAGATTTAATTTCCTGCTCTGTCATAAAATCTTTATAGATTTCATTCATCAAGCGTGCAGACCATTTTCTTTCATGCTGAAGTTGGTCAAACATTTCTCCACCTTTGCCAAACACTCCAGCGGAATAATTATGGAACATGAATACCGAATGAGGAGTTACTTCAAAGTTATCAGCACATAAGAAAACCATAGTTGCTGCAGAGCAGCATGCGCCTTCAACAGAAGCTATAATAGTTGCTTCACTTTCGCCAAGCACTCGCATAAACTGAATTGCTGTGAATAAATCTCCACCTGGAGAATTGATATAAATCTTTACGATGTCAGTTTCTTCAGCATGGCGAATTAAATCAAACCATTCCATATATGTATCAGCTTCTTCAATTTCTCCACTTAAATAAAACTCATGCAAGTGTGCAATAGGTTTAGGCGGAAATTGACCATTAGAATGTATTTTCGGTTTACCAAGTTCAAGAACGTCGCCCATAGTGTACTCCATGTTGTTTGTAATATTATATATTAGTTACGAATATAGTAACAATCATTTCTTAGGAGTAGACAAAGTTCCTCCAGAAAAAGAATATGCCACACAAACTGCATCATCTGTGCGCGCATACGAGCATCTAACTGTAAGAGGATTAATGCCAGCTGAAATAGCTTGTTGAATATTTGTGGCCATTAGATTTCTATCGTTAACGTAATAGTGTATAGATCCAATAACTAAGAATAATAGAACTAGTGTGATACAAATGACTACAACAGAATCAATCTTTAGAAAATCTTTCATATGCTTGTTCCTTTTTTAACATAAAATATGTGGCGACCGATAGTGGTTCTATGCTCGACGTTTTTCCATTTAGGATTTACATAATCGGCGTGATAAAATATAGCTCCGTCAGTTGGATCTTTTATCTTATCTACATTAGCATATACGAATGATGCTAAATTTAAGATATGATAATATAACTGATCTCCTCGTTGAGCTAGTACATTGTCAAGAAACATCTTGCGTTCCTTATCTTGGCAATACCAAGAGAATTGACACGTGCTTTTAGTCTTTTGTGTAACTACCTCGCATATAGAAGATGGGAATTCTTGGTTCCTAGTTCTATTAATAGTTACAAATGCTACTGCAATCTTACCAATATCTGGTTCGTGTGCAGATTCGAAATAAATGTTTTCAGCTAAACACCTAATCTCTTTTTGAGTACTTGGTGTAAATGAATTGAATGTAACTTGTAAGTCAGACGGTTTAGAATGTGATATCGCGTACATATATGCGATAAATATCGTCACTAATGCTATAGCAGTTATAGCAATAATTTTTTTATGCATTATATTGTCTCCTAGAGTAAAAGAAGGGACGAACGTCCCCTCTAATCCCGATCAGGTGGACTTTTTGCTATTAGTCTTTATATCTAGTGGGATGTTTGAAACAAAACCATTAAGTGCCGTTGCTTTGACAATAATTTCTTGTTCAGTTGGGATAGCAGGAAAACCTGGATGATCAGGAATTGTGCCTCCATTGAGTTTAGCAGATTCGACTTTCATATGCCAGTCGTTGCTAATTTGTTCACGCTTACCGAAATATTCATCGTTAAGCATGTCTTTCGCCATTTTTAGTAGTTCAAGGCGAATCTCGAACGGGGTCATATTACTCATATTATACTCCTTGTGTGTTTATGAGTTGTGTGTAATGATGGTTTTATTGGGATCCATCAACCCATTATTATTTATTACTTCTTATTTCTTAGCTTCGGCTTTCTTCTCTACCTTCTTCTCATCTTTCTTAGCATCTGCTTTTGCAGGTGCTGGAGCAGTAGTTGCAGCTGGTGCAGCAGCAGGTGCTGGTGCTTTGGCTGGCTCTGCAGCGAAAGAGGTCAAAGCGAATGCGGACAAAATTGTAGCGATCAATGTTTTCATATCATTTCCTTAGAAAATTAAAAAGTTAAACTATCAAATTCATCAGCTTCGTCACTATCGTTTCAGTACAAGATACTAAGGTATCGGTGGCTGGCGAATAGCAAGGACTAACTAAAGATAGGTTTTGAAGAGACCTATAACTCTCAAATTAAAACGAGTATTTCAAACCAACTGCAATTTGATTACCATCAAATGCATTTACACTTTTCTGACCTTCTTGACGGCGCCAATCAATCGTTGCGGCCAAATTCTTGGCAACAGGAACAGAACCACCGACACCAGCAGTAACGGCATAACCATCAGCACCAGTTTGATTCATCAAATATGCAACGCCACCTTTTACTGCAACAGTAACAGGTCCGACTTTCGTAACATCATATGAACCAACTAAACTATAACGGTCTTGGTCATTTGTCCCTTGAACGAAACGAGTGTAACCGGCTTCAACACCAATAGCACCAAATTTTTCACCTAAAGTAATACCATAACCTGTGCGGTCGGCACTACCAGAATAATCACGGGTACCGTTTACACCAACTTCTACTGCTGATGCTGATAATGCCAAAGTGGCCAATGTTGCAAATAAAACTTTTTTCAAAATAAACTCCTTGTTGTTAATAGTGGTTAGTTATTCTGTTACGAGGAAACTAACCGAAACCCTAAGCTGCGTTTAAGCTGCTAATGCGAACTGTGAGTCGTTTGCGTTTACTTTTTTTGCTTGATTAACGGTCATCGCCTACCGTGTTGCCGTCGCCACTATCTAGCCCTGTCGAAACTATGCAGGCCCATCAGAAAGACACTTATGTTTAGTTAACCCTTTATCCCTTACCCACTCAAATCTAATAAAACAGGTTGGGCATAATGCAGTATATCTATGTTTCATAATTATCTTTTTGGTGGACCTGGGGGGATTCGCACCCCCGTCCAGAACTCCTTCGCTTTGAAGGGATTACAACAATTCAATAACTGACTGATAACCTATCAGTCAGTGTAAACTCTCTGTCTCTTACAAATGCAGTCAAAATATATTTTGACCCTGCGATCACACTTTCACCTTGATGAATCATTGGTTCTTGTGTGTTGTATTTATAAACAACACAACTGCCACGCCGGGGTTTGATTCTCAAATTGTTTTTGGCAAAAACTGTGCAACCACCTTCAAAATCATCATTGAGATACATGATCATTGTGGCTGTTCTTTGCGACGCAAAGCCCGACGTCAAGTCTGTGTGCCAATTGAAATAGTCTCCAACATCATATCTAATGAGAGGCATGGGTTCAATTTGCTGGATATTTTTAATATTAAAAAAATCTGCCACTCGCTTGGTCAACAAGTCAAAGTACTCATCATTGCCATATTCAATTCTGTGAGTTTTGCATTTTCTAATGTCATGGTATTCCAACTGACCGTTACGATGAACTTGACCATTTTTCCAATCGTAGTGCTTGGAAAAAATCTTGACAAGATCTTGATCACTCAGCCAATTGTCATACTGCACAATTGAAGAACCATGGTGTGTTATCATTGCACTTTTCTCTTTACTTCATACAGCAATATAGTTTATTATATATTATATATTATCAATGATTATTGTGGAAATTAATTTTATCAATTTCCTTTAAGCTTAAAGTACTCTTCACGCAACTCAAGAAATTTTCCAATCCAATCATCACGCTTTTCGATAAACACTGAAGCTTCTGGTTGTTCATCTACTGTCATAAGGATAACTAGTCTATCAACAGGAATCCCAGTACGCTCCTCAAACATTACTGCGTACGCAGACGTTTGCATAAAATACCCATGAATATCGTCTCGAGCTTTAGCTCTCTTAGAGGTCTTAAAATCAATGACAGACATTCTTCCATCGTATTCTGCAATACAATCTACAGTTCCAGCAACTCTTAGATGATCTGAATATAATTGGGTTTCAAGACAGTGCACATTATCTATTCTGCACAACTCAGGTACAATTGAATTCCACGTTTCGACCTCAAACATGTCGCAGTTGACGTCTTTGTTATTGAGGAAGTCTTCGCAAAGTGAGTGAACTCTTGTTCCTCGCTTTGTTGCTTTAGCGGAGACGCGGTTTGCTTCTTCCTCTCCGACTCGCTTTCGCCATGCGAAGATTGCTTCCTTTCCGTGCAATCCTGTGACGGACGTGACGGAAGGATAGGCTTTACCGTTTGGTGTTTGGTAGACTCTACCTTTGTCGGAATCAATACGCTTGAGTTTAGCGATATCATGATGTATATGTGTTATCATTCAATATGGTCTTCATATTTCAATTTTGCAAGGATGTAATCCTTAACTAGGGAACTGCGAACAATGTCGTTTACAGTAAATTCAATTTTCGTAAACGCATCCATATGATATGCAATATCAAAGAATTTTAAGATACCACTTACGTCATTCTTCTTTTTATTTAGATCAGTCTGACGATAATCGCCACACCAAATAATTTTAGAGCGATAACCAACACGAGTCATAACAGTATCGATTTCTTCAAATGTCATATTTTGCATTTCATCCACGATAATAATAGCGTCATCAAAAGACATACCGCGAATGAATGATGTAGAGATAAACTCTATATGGTTTTGTTCCTCTAACCTATCCCATGCATCTCTTCGACCAAAGAGAGTTTCACATATCTGACGATATGGTTGCTGATAGATTTCCATTTTCTCATCAACACTACCAGGAAGATGTCCAATTTCACGAGATTGAACAGCAGAACGAACAATGATTATTTTACTGAATGGATTTGATTTATCGAGAACTTCTTCAATTGCTTTATAAAGTGCACAGAATGTTTTACCAGTTCCTGCTACTCCATGAAGTGCTACAAAATAATCTCCTCTTTTATAGGCATCAAAAAATATTTTTTGATTATCAGTAAGAGGCTGAAAAGTTTTAAGATCATCTATTCTTATCTTGAGAGAATTAGTAGATCTAGTCGGTCTTTCACCTTGTTCATTATCAACTATTTTCAGAGGCGGTTTCTTAATAGCCATGTCTTCTCCTGTTAGTTGTTAGATTACATTCATTTTTTTCAGGTCGCTTCCTGGTGTCCTTTGATGTATTCTCTGTAGAACGTCTCTGAAGCCCGTGTCACGACCACGGCCAAGCCTTACTGAATCGCCAATTGCTGGCGCAGTAATGACAGATTCAAGATGGGGATTTTGTTTTAGATATTCTTCTCGAGCAGAGATTGACATTATCTGATCAAATTGTTCGAGAGTGTCTTTGTTACGGAAGGTGTAAGTGGGCATTCTTAGATTCATAAAGAGGCATTGATATAAAGCGATCCTTTTTATCATCACGTAGGATGTAACAGGCATCTCCATATAAGGTATTTATACCATCAGCAAACCACGTAGGCATTGGAGAGTTGGTCCAACGAGACATTTTTACTTTGTCGTTGAGATAGTAATTGCGATAAGATGTAATTGAATCGCCTAGAACTTTATAATCTTCCGGCATTGCAGGAGTAGGTTCAGTAAACTCGCCATCTGGAATATTGCAAGGCTTAATTATTGATAGAGTATCGAGCAACAAATCGCGTTCAACTTTGTGAACTTTATTATAACGATACGTGTATTCCTTGCAGCATTCATCAAGAAGTTTAGTAAGCCAAACGTAATTTGCTTTTGACTTTCTTACCCATACTGCCGAAGGATGATTGATATGAGTAGCCTTATACAATGTATAATCACGGCTATCACCTAGTGTCCAGAATTTCTTTTTTCTTCCTGAATCAGAAAGACCAATGAGTTCTACACCATCAAGAACACGATGAGCAGTAGAAAGTAATTGAGCATATTCAAGAATCATTTTTACGACATGTTTGTCGTTGTGCATTTTAGCGCACAGTTCAGGATCATTGTCTAAATAGAAGATGTTCATTTTTCTTCCTCAAGTTTTTAGTTACCACCATTCCACTCCAAGTTGAGACGTGCTAATTCGTTAATAGTAGCGTCTATATCATGATGTAGAATAGCCGTACCACCTGCAGTACGATATTTTTCTACTACATGCTCGGTGTCATCAACCAAGATATTCCAAGGTGAAGCAAACTCAGCTTTCTTAGATCCACCTGGAACAATGTTAGCTTTGTACATGATACTGTTATTGCGAAGCCAAGCATTCTTTTGGGCAGTCACACACTCATGATGCTTTTGACCACCTGACGATGATAAGATCTCAACTGGAACTTTAAGTTCATGTATGAACTGTAGAAGCTTGTCAGCATTTGGCATTTTAGGTTGTTTTACGAAGTTACCACCAGTAACGTATACATCCCAATTCTTCCAGAATTCTTTCTGACGGCGTTGAACATCAGAAGGTCTTTGTCCAAACAGCGACTCGTACTGAGCAGTAAAATCGGCGATTACGCCATCCATGTCAAGATATATTTTCATATTATAATTATAACACTACTATGAATTATGGTACAGGCTTATTTCTTTCTGTATCAAAATAATATTCAGAATGTTCTACTTCCTCTTCAGTTTCTTCCGATTGTCCAACCCAATCTGGAAATTGCTCGTCAACGAAATCAAGATGACCATCGAAGTAGAAGCCGCATCCTCTTAGAAATGTTTCAAACTTTTCTAACATTTGAGGTAGAGCAATATCACCTTCAAATTCGATTGTCACAGTTTCCTTTGGAGAGGAAGTATGCATTCCTGTATAACCAGGATATTCTTGCTTAAGTGTATATTTTGTCATTTTACAATATCTCCATTTTCATCGATTTTAGTAACTAATTTACTTACTTTAAGTTCATCTTCCCAGCTTTTTAGATAGTCGTTATCTTCATTAAAAACTCGAAGGTATTCTTCTCTATCGATTACTCGATGAGATACAATTTGTTCACCAAGGTGTTCTTGAGAGAATTCTTCAGCTTCATTCATAGTCACAGTATCAAGCGCCCATTCTTTCTTCCCCTTTGGTACTTCTACTACATAACGCATACGAAATGTAGATACACATTCAACCATCACTAATTCTGTTTCCATTTCTTTCTTTCTTAAGATCCAAGTGCCATCTTCATTATCAATCCATTCGACAGTATCGCCGATCTTCCATCCAAGTTCATCAAAAATTTTATCACCGAGTGGAAGAATCAACTCACCATTTTCATCTTTTTCAATAGTAACTATAGTCATTTAGTTTGCTCCGCTAACAGTTTATAACCTTTTCCAGTTGGATGCACTCCATCTGAACTCATGTGATTCATAGGCCTAGACAATATGACATCTCCATACTCAACTGCAATTTTTGACATTGCTTCATGAGGAATAGGCTTACGATCTTTTCCAGGATCAATCCAAAAGACACGTTTACCTTTTATAGATTCACGCATCTTTCTAAGTTCCTTTTCCGTTTTAACACCTTTATGATCATTAGCTCCAAGACTAATGATAATAGTTTCACGATAGTTGGCAGCAGCTTCAGAAAGATAATCCTTATTCCACTGCCAACTATTCCAACCACCTTTAGCGTATGCTACGCACTCTTTACGTTGAATAGCTACGCCAACTGCGATACTATCGCCAATAATCATACAATCAATCATACTTCAATACACTTTAATTCAAAATGATCAGCACGACCTTCGTAGTTGATATAACCACGAGGATTACAAACAATGCGAGTAGATCCAACCATATAATCAAAATCTTCGTGAGTGTGGCCGTGAGTCCACAATTTGATTTGCGGATGATCGAGAATAAACTCTGATAGATCTGAAGAGTAGCCACCATTCATAATTGCTTCTTTAGCATATCGAGGATGAGTAGATAATTTACTTGGAGCATGATGTCCAGCTACAACAAACTTTTTATCGTGCTTTCCTTCTACGACTGTACGGATATATCCAACAGTATACTTAAAATCTTCTACTGCATCTTCAGGAGAGAAGTGTGCATCACGAGTTTTGAACTCGGCCTGTGTCATTGCACGGCCGTCTTCTCCATAGCGCACTTTTCCGTTCTCGTCTAATAGAGGAACGTAAGTTTTGTATGAAACTTGACGACTTGAATTATCAACGCATCGGAAGTCGTTCATCATACGTGTCATGGCATGTAGAGTGAGAGGATCTTCCTTGTTCATATCAGTCCAAAGAGTTGCGCCAATGAAAGTTACATCATCGATAACTTTGCATTCTTTATCGAGAAGATAAACGTTACTAAGCATGTTAGATTCTAACATAGACTTGAGTTTAGTTGCACTTTTGGCAAAGTCACCATTGTAGTGCTCGTGATTCCCCATGATATAGACAACATGGGGAAATTGAAAAGAACAACGCTTGAAGAAATCTACAATGCGATTACTACGAGCGCCTTCTAGGATGTTGTGTGGGTCAGGTCGACCAATGTCGGCAACAACACAGATGTCACCGCTGAGAATCAGCACATCAGCGTTCTCAGTGTTTTGTAAATTGATATCACCAAATTCAAGATGAATATCGGATGCTAATGCTATTTTCATAGGTTAATTATACCATAGTCATGAATATTTGTACAACGATTATTGTTGAATTCTAATCTTAGTGAGAAGAATTCTAATTTGTTCTTGAAGCTCAGGGTTCGATTCATGCGTTTTCAAGTAGAGAAGTTTATCAATGAGAGCTGCTCTTATTATCTTAGCTTCTTCAGGAGTCATTAGTCCCACAGTCCTTCATAGTACTTGCCAAACAAGCGAAATCCATTTGTCATACGTGTTTGATGCGCATCCATACCTTCTTGATCAACTTTGAAAGTATCATTAGGACCACTGCGCATTTCGAAGTATTTGGCATTTTTCTTCTCAACTTCGTTTCCGTCTTTGTCGACAGGCACTATCAGCATATCATGGTTTCCAGAATAATACTGATCAGTCCAATCGCAATCGGGATGTTTCTGTTCGAAGGCCCAAATCATTTCGTCCATGACCCAATCCCAACGTTTGAAGTGATTATCATCAGTATCGTACTCATTTTCCTTGGCAGGAGCGCTAGTAGACTTCAATTCTACGGGCACATCCTCATCGTCAACGTTTGGAGCACCATGTTTATCGGTTTTAAGCTGTTTTAGCATTGGAACGATGATTCGAGTAAGGGTTCCATCCATATTCCAAGTGTCATAACGGTCAATTTTGACGTATGCAACATGGGGATGCACAAAATCGAGGAATTTTTGCCATACGCGGCAAAAAGGCTCTAGTCGATTGGACCATTTTTCGATCATAGGCTCATCATAGTCAATTTCGCGCCAAAAAATCACTTTTTCAAGAATAGTGTAGGGCGAAAGCCAGTGATTTCTGTAATTCGAAAAGTAAATTTTCATTTTTATCCTTTTATAACATTCTAATCAAACCAATAGTATCTATTGTCGTCAACAAGACATAGTTAGTAAGCATCCCAAAAGATTTCCGAGTATAAGCAGCCCAAGCATACATGGCGCAACCAGCAATCCAAGCAGGATAAAGAGCAAGAAGTGGGGGATGAGGGACAGTAAGAGCCATAGTGATAGAGCACCCAATACTAATAGCCCAAGCAAGCAACTCAATAACAAAACGAAACTTATTACTGTACCAGTCATTGCGAATCCATTCAAATGTAGGTCTAAAGAGTTCAATCATTAACCTTTATCTCCATGTTCTATGTCTCTCGGCAACCCACTCGCTGCCATCATATTCCTCGATGTACCAATTCACATCTTCAGGAATCTCGACGATACTAAGTTCGGCGCTATCGCCATTGGCTTCTTCACCTAGCTTCTCGACGATCTCGATTAGAAGAGGGTCGTCGCGGCAGAGTTCGCGCTCGTGAAAGTTAGAATAGTATCCCCATCTTTCCCACTTACCAGGATCGATATTTTTCTGCACGCAGTACATGTCTTGAGCCTTTTGCGAAAGACCGAATCCGCCATGGCACGCGTTAATAACGATTTTTTTCATACTTCTCCTCCGTAGTATCTAATGATATTTTTCAAAGAATAGATCAGCTGGTGATTCCTAACAACGTCTTCCTCGTGAAGATACTGCCCATCCTCGATGTGAGCGCGGAGTTCTTCTTTGAGATAGTCGTAGTGATCCTGAAGACTAAGCCTCGTGATACTTTCAGCAGTGTCGCTATCAATTTCGATTTTTCTATTCATTTGATTTCCATAACGTGAGACCACCTCGCAACACTTAATAAGGTCGGGGGATTTTTTTATAGTTTATTATATACCATTCTCGATTATTTGTACACCGAATTGATTTGTTTCTACAGCCCAGTGTACTACCTTCCAATCATCAAGCATACTATCATCCGACATCAGATGTGCCTTATCAGCTTGAATCATCATATAGATCCAGTTGCGAGCCCAAGCGCATGCGAGAATTTGTTTCTCAGACCAAGTTTCAACAACATGCTGGCCCTCCTCGCCGGGAAATGATATCGTCCAGTACTTCATGGATTCACCCAATAGTTTTCAATGTTAAACTCCACATCGCCGACTTCTTTTTCTAAGTCTGCATCAGGGATGTCATCTTCGATAGAGTAAACCTCACGAATATACTCATTCCTGTATGCCATAGCTGATTCCTTGGTCTTGAAGACTCCGAGGATATTATCGCGCTCGTAATCATTCTCATCAAACTTTATGAGAATGAATACTTTTTCATTAAGAACAAACTTCATTCTATAACTCCAAAATGTTCTTTAATCTCGTCCCTAATCTCTTTCAATGCGGCATAGGTCCATTCACACGCCATTTCACCAGCGGCACTGTTACCAACAGGAATTTGATGTGTTTCAATCTTGTCAATACATTCTTTCACAATCAACTCGGCGAATTTTTCTAACTGTAGCTCACGCTGTTGTTTTGACACAGGATTATCTAAAAAGTCAACTGCATCTTTGGTTTCATACAATGCATCGACGGTAGCCTCTTCCCAAAGTTGTTTAATTCGTTCGTTCATAATTTTAAGTCCCTCATCCAAACTTCACCATCAATAATTTCAAAGTCACCACGCATATATCTCTCACGAAGCATTCTACGATGTTCTTTACGTTCTTTCTTTTTGGCCAGATATCCAGTAGACTCAAACCAAACTTGTAAGCAATGGCGTGTTTGTTTGGTACGCTTTACTTTCATTTTCATTCTTCAACTCCAGACTGTTTCAAGACCAATTTAAATTCAATTGAATCAATTTCAATCGGCACAGAAACTTTTTCTTTGATCAGTTGGTGTCGTCCTTCAGTATTTGTTCTACCAAGCAAGACACCATTATAATATACTTCCCATTCGTATCGCTCGTCAATCATTCTTCACGCTCCGCTACTCCGAAATGATCAAGAACATATCGACCAATAGAGTCGTGCGCATGGTTCTGTTGATGGATTGTTGCAATATCAGCGCATTCACGAATAATAGCCTCAGCAAATATTTCCAATTGACGCTCACGTTGTTGTTTTGATACAGGATTATCTAAAAAGTCAACCGCATCTTTAGTTTCATGCAGTGCATAAACAGTGGCTTCATCTAACAGTTCTTTAATTCTCGTTTTACCCATAGAATAATTCCGAGCTTTAGCAAACTCTTCATATTTCTTTTGAGTGCCAATACTATATCCACCATCTCCGGCATATAGATCGGCACCTGCTTTAATGTTCTCGTTCTCGCATGCGTCCAACCTATCATATACGGATCTGATACTATTCTCGCACCGTTCTATTTCTTTTTCTAAATCAGCCATTCTTTTTTCATTCATTCTTCAACTCCAAATACTTCTTCTTCTACCGCCGTCAACAGGATGTTGGCAAACTCCTGACAAAAGATACTAAACCAAAGAGTATTCAATACTTCCTCAGGAGCACCAGCTTCGATTGCAATTGTCTTTAATTCTTCGTTCATATAATTCCGATCACGTTCCGTTTCAAGGTTAAAATTTCTGGCGGGTTTTTTTTAAAACCCTTTTACAGGAATAAAATTCCTGCGGGATTTTTTTACCACAGTGTCAAATCAACTTGAATTCCGTTTTCAGCTGAAAAACTATGGAAGGACGCTATAGGCCCAGTAGCAGGAGCGGCCACTTTATTTTTTAATACTGACCATTGCAAGTACCGGGGGCTAGCTCAAGTACTCGGTGTGAGCAGGGCTGTCGAGATAGTCTTCGTCCTTGGCTACGCTAGCGACCCACTTCAGCGCTTCGGCATGAGGGATCCTATACTCTAGCGCGATCTCCTCGGCGATACGATCGTAGTCACCTATCTGATATAGGCGATTCTCGATCTGTGCGTGAATTTCACTCATCTTGCTCATGATTACTTGCCTTTCGTTCCATAAGCTTGCTTGTTCTTGGCGCCTTTAGGACGTCCACGGCCGCGGGCTGGAGCATCGAAGACTTTGGCCTCGATGTTCATTTCAGCTAGCTTACCGGAGTATGCCTCAGCTGCTTGATGTACCAGACCGCGGGAGGTAATGGTAACCACTCCACCAGTGGCTTTGGAGATGTAGGTGGATCCGACTTTGAGTACTTGCATGATATATCCTTTGTATAGACAGGGGGTGGTCTGGAGACCAGGGGTGGTAGCAACCAGTGGTTAGTTGCAGAGAATGTAGGTAGCCATGCCTTTCCAGTTTTTGTTGCCAGAGGCACGGATCTTAGTGACCGAGATCAGAGTGCGGAGGCTGATTTCCTTAGCATCATCTTTGAGGGAAGTGATAAGTTCCAAAGCATCTTTCTTCTGATCAGCAGTGAATTCTGGCATGAATTCGTCTGATTGAGCGATGACTTCCATGCGTTCGATCTTCTGGTCTTCGGTCATAGTCAGGTCAACCATCATGCTACGTGAGCGGATAGCCTGGTCAATCTTGTCTTGGGACAAGTTGCTGATGAAGATTACACGACCTTTGAATTCGAAAGATCGTGGAAGATCGTCGTCCTTACCAAAGCCGGTTTCTGCATTCCAAGAGATGATACGCTTGCCGTAGGAGTCCAAAGCAGACTTGAGCAAGTTCAGCGCAACTGGATCTTTGAGGATGCTGTCGCAGTCGTCGAACACGATCACAGAGTCTTTGTTCTCGTAGAGAGTACGATAGAGGCCCTTAGGAGTAGAGTAGCCTTTGACCGAGGTGAAGGAATTCTTGCGATTCAGAACTGAACCAACTTCCAGAGCACCTGCATCAGACAGATCTTTCAGACCTGACTTGACAAGAGTCTTGTTCACAGTGTAGGTCTTGCCGAGGCCACCTTCACCGGTGATTACAGCCGAGGGAGTTAAGCCTGAGGCGATCATGTTAACCAGACCTTCAACGAATTCGAAGCGCTCGTTGATGTCGAACTTCTCAGCCTTGGATTCTTTCTTGGATCCAACGATCTGCTCGAAGGTCTTCTTGTCGCCAGTGATTTTCTTGTACATGTATTCGATGTAGTCCTGTTTGCCAGTAGAGAATTTGTTACCGTTGATTACACAAGTGAACTTGTTAGAGGTTTTGTTGAAGGTAATCTGAACGTTTGCCTGAGTCATTTTGTGGTCCTTTTCTTGATTTGTTAGAGTAATTCTATCAAATAACGTATTTTCTGTACACCGTTTCTGCAGAAGTTGACTAAATTAGTCAACTATTGTCAGGGTTGCATTGTAACCAGAAAGTAATAAAAAAGCGGGCCGAAAAACAGACCCGCAAGAACGGTTGCCTGAAGCAACTCGACCACAAAACGCTTCATACACGCTCCTCGATGATCATCTCGCCAAGGATGTATTTTGCCACATTCATCTGCTTGCGGACGTGTTCTACTGAACGAGGACCTGCGCCCATCGCCAGCATTTCCTGGCAGTCCGACAAGATGCCCATCACGACCATCTCCATGCCGGAGATACGTGCCGTTAGGGATTCCATGTACTGCGTGCGGATGTCTTCCTGAGACATGCCGTAGCAGTTCTTTTCGAATTCATTCATGTGAGGTCCTTTGCTCGATTTGTTAGAACAATTATACCTCAGGACGTATTTTCTGTACACTCTTTTGTGCAGAAGTTGACTAAATTAGTCGGGTATTATTATGAATACTTTGGTTTTCAAGACGCCGCGCTGCGAAGGTCACCTGCATCGACGGATAAATACGGCTCGCGTCCACTCGTTTACCACTTTTTACCACTTTCTACCACCGAATAGGTGTCACCACCTGATACTACATACACCGAATTCTGCTAATAGTAGACTAGATCTCTTCTCAAGAATCTCATTCAACTTTATGAATGTCTTCACGCGCTGGTTTTCATAGGTCGCTTTCTTCTATTAGTTTGATTGATGTCTTTGTGTCTTTCAACTTCTCTACAAAGCCTGAATAGATCGAGGCTGAATAGGAACTCATGCCATAGTTACTCTTGACACAGGTATAGACGCTTCCTGATTCGTTCTCGATTTCGTAGAATGTGCCCTTGTCGTGGACTGCTGTGATGCCAGAACTTAGGCGCCACGCATCGGAACCGGCGAAGCCACCGTACCAAGCTGATAGGATCTTACGAATTGGAATGTCACCGAGTGTGGAGAACTCTAGAATGACCCAACGATCAGGATGATATAAACTCATGCTTATTTCTTCTCGTTCTTCTTGGGTTTTGGATGTCCCTGCTTGTGATATCTGCCGGGACCACGCTTGGTTGCTGATGGATTCTTGCTGTGACTCATGTTGATTTCCTTTTCTTTAATGTGTTACCCTTAACACGGATGATGTTGATGATCCTATCGTCATGCTTGATGGGAAGATCAAGCATGACTGAGACCATCAGGCCTTCTTCCTCGGATCGCATTCCTTCGAATCCTGTCGTGCCGACGAAGGGAATGCCCTCGTACTTGCCTTCGACTCGATCTCCAAGGATGAAGCTACCTTTTGGACGATTCTTTTCAAAGTACTCTGCGAGATTCATGAATAATCCACTCCTCGATCCCGGCATAGTAACCAGTGTCCTCGTCATAGAATTCAAATTCCTCTTCAGCAAGTACGACATCGGAGCCAAAGTATTCAACGAGCTCGTCGAGATGCTCCTTTGCGTCTTCCCTTGAGCTATAGACATTCTTAATGGGATTGAAGTCCATGTATGGATCTACGCACTGCTCAATGACAATATAGACTTTAGGCATATTCTATCTCCATAGTTTCGTACACACGATCTACAGCTTCACCTTTCAGACCGCCAATGTGCCAGCCATACTCACCTCGAGGTGTATAGATTTCCTTCCAGTCGTAGATCGTGGCGATCGTACCATCGCGGAACTTGATGCACCATTCGCAGGTCACCTTGTCGCCGCTGTCTTCGGGTCCGTAGGTCGGAGCACCGAATACTCGCACGAGTTCGTCGTACGTAGTGACAATGCGGCCTTTGAGAGAGGTGCCATTTACTAGCTTAGTCTTGGTGAACTTCATGCATGCCGCTCCTGAACATAGACATCGATGCGTTGGGCATCTTCCATTTTGATTGATTTGATCCACTGAAAGCGATACTTCGCTGCGGCAGGGTTACCCTGCCCGAGACGTGGCTTGAGGCATACGCGATAGATCACAGGCTTTTCGCCGGTCCACTTTGCTCGCTGCTTGGCTAGCGTGTTCGAGGTACGTACGGTTTTGCGTACGATGTCGATTTGTTGTATATCGTTCACCGACATAGGATCTGCCGTGAAGATGTAGTTAGGAGTACGAGGTTTGATTTTCATGATTAAATTATATCAGGTTGACGAATATTTGTACAGGGCTTAAAGAGAAAGTTCCTGCGCACCGTAGGTGATCTTGCCCTCGTACTCCCATTGGCTACGCTCGAAATCTGTGAGGTAGTCATCAGCCACGATTTCCCAACCGATGATCTGCTCGCGGTACGCATCGTTATCTTGCTCGATCTTGGGACGTAGAGCCATCACAGTCTCTGTGACACGGTTGAAGTCCTTGAAGTTCTTCAGCACGTAATCACTGCCACCCTTCGCCTTCCAGTAGGCGTTTTCGCCGGTGCCGAGGGAACCGTCCTCGTTCCAGGCGTAGTTTTCGTAAACTTGAGTGGTGATGAGAAGTTTTGCCATGTTTGCCCTTTGCTTGATTTGTTAGAACAATTATATCAAATTAACGATTTACTGTAAACAACTTTGTGAGTAGTTGACTAAAACTAGCTGTATACTTCGGTATTACAGTTTTTCAAGTTCAAGGTAGACTGCCTCACGTACCGCAGTGTCGGTCGCTTCGCCAAAGCCTTCCTTTTGTGACAGCTCGTAGAGTTCCATTTCAACTTGATCCCAATTCATATTCAGGATCCTAGCGCTACGTACGATACGAGCGACTGCATCATTACCAAACACAGTGAACATTGCGAAGTCATTCATATTAAGCTCCTTTACGCAGCATGCTTGCTGGCACCAAGTAACGACCTGAAGTACTTTCAACCACGACTTTTGTACGCTTTACTTCGCGAACCTTACCAGTCACACGATTGCCAAACTTACTCGAAGTGTAAGTCACTGTGTCACCTGGCATGAAGTTAAACGTAGCCGTACGATTGTTCATACGTTGCTTTTCCTTGACGACTGTCACGATCTGACGATTCAGTTTCAAGAGGTCTTCGATAGTCATTGCATTCATTTGAGTTGCTGTAAGCATTTGGGTTCCTTTTTTGATTTGTTAGATAGATTCTATCAAATAGACGATTTATTGTACACCGTTATTTAATAGTTGACTAAAACAGTCGGGTATTAGTCGCCTGAGTCGATTTCATAAGATGAAACACAGTGTTTGCAGGTGTAACGAGTAAGACAACGTCCAATCGTAGTACTGGTGTATTCATGTTTGCAAGGCGTTCCATCCTCACGGAGAGGCACCTGACCACTTGGACGACCGTACATGGTCTGTCCTCCACAGTTGTTACAAGGGAGCGTATCAGTCTCCTTGTCATAACCAGCATATACGTCCTTGTAACGTTGTTCGAAGTCGAACAGTCCACGACGCTTTGAGCCATTACACACGGGACAGATCCCGTACTCTTTTTGAAGTTGTATTTGATTTTCCATAGTAGTATTCTATCAAATAGACGATTTATTGTACACCGTTATTTAATAGTTGACTAAAACAGTATACTATTTCATCAGATGAAATTCGACCCTAAAAGGAAGGATTTGAATTCTTGAATACTTTGGTTTTCACCTTGGACTGTAAAATATCCAAGTTCAAGATCTGATTCATTTTCGATGATTCGTAAATCCAAAGTATTCAGATCATCGAAAATAGTAGAAACGTATTCTAAAAGAATTACGAAAGAAAATTTACAATTTGACATTTTTTACTCCGAAAAGTAGATTATATCAAATTGACGATTTATTGTACACAGGCTACTCACGACTCCACACGGCGCCATCATCAACAAATTGATTGGATGTAAGATGCGGTGCATTCATATCTGGTGGAGATACCGGAGCATCACGGTCCTCATCCCAATTCAAACTCCAAGCACGCTCTTGGCCTGCATCAGTGTACAGCATCTTATCACGCATCTTTTGCTTGTACTCGTCATCACGCCCCATGTTAGAACACGTCTTCGAACAGAATGTCCCCTTCTTTCGATGCGTTAGACTACACGTTGGACACACTTTCTCTCTATATTGGCCCATAAACCCTCCATAATATAAATATGTATAATCCCGACAATATAGAAAGTGTGTTAAATGCACAAAAGAATCGCTACAGCGGTGCTTTTTGTCATGGTAATATTATGTCTAACTCAAGCAAGTTCATCTTCACCATTATATGGAGGTGATAAACCTAATGTAGCAAAAGAAATTCCTTCTAGAGAGAAAGAAGTAAAACTCAATTACGGTGTTGCTGAATGTGTTAGAACTGCTTGGATTGGTGATATTAATAGGACACTAATTTGTGTCGAGTACCGCTACAAAAAAGAAGTTAAGTAATGGATCCGCTAACGCTATTCGCTCTTGCTAATGGTGCAGTATCTGCGATCAAGGCCGGGTGCAAACTTTATAAAGACATCAAAGGTGCAGCTGGAGATATTAAGGATGTACTCAAAGATCTAGATGAGCAGTTTCATGGTGCATATGCAGCAAAGGGAAAGACACCTCCACCTGCTGCAGTCAAACAACTGAATGAAGAAAAAGCGAGAATAAAGGATTTAAATCAGAAAGATTCAGGTGACATTTATTTCGAACTTGGTCAACATCTTGGTGCTTTCTTTGACAATCAAGCAAAATGTATAGCAGTATTTGAAGCAGAAGAAAAAAGATCATATGATTTATACACTGGTGATTCTTCTGTAGGTGCTCGTGCCCTACAAAGAGTACTGATGAAAAAGAAACTCGAACAAATGGAAGTAGAGTTACGTGAGGTAATGATATATCAAAGTCCACCAGAACTTGGCGCTCTATGGACAGAAGTGTTACAGCAGTCTAAGATACTAAATGCAAGACAGGCAATTGCATTAAAGAAACAAATTGAAGCGCAACATAAACAAGATGTTGAACATGCTAAATTTATGAAAAAGGTGTATACAGTAACTTGGTGGGTATGTGGATTTATAGGAATATTATTACTAGCTTTTGCCATGATGGTATTCGTTGCTCAAGATAGAATGCAAAAGTATCCTCAGTTGGGTTATGAGTTATTTCCAAAAACTGAGAAACAAAGAAGACAGGAAGCCATGCCTAAAGAATATATTGGAAGATAATATGAAAGCACTAGCATTATTAATACTTGGTTTTTCGCTATCCGTTCAGGCGCAAGTACAAACATTTACATACAACTATCAAGTGATTTGTGGTCCAACGATCCCAATAATAGAATTTCTTTCTAAAACACAAAAAGAAGAATTGACTTGGATAGGATCAGATATTTCAGATGGATCATCATATTCTTTATGGGAAGATAAAGACGGTAACTGGACACTACTAAAAAAAGGTAGAGAAATTGCTTGTATCATAGGTTCTGGTACAAAACCAAAGATTATATAACAATAAAAAAGGAAGACTAAAATGGCAGAAGAAAACAAAAAAGAAGATCAAAAAGGTGCATTCATTGAGAAACTACTATTTGCGCTATTACCACTATTAATCGGTAGCACTGGCTATCTAATTAGTGCATTGGGCGCAATTCAACATGATGTTACAATTCTAAATCAAAAAGTTAGTTTGGTTGTTACAACAGATAACAAGCAAGCAAGCAAGCAATAGTGGTGCTGAATTGGCACGTGAAAAACTACGTCAAGACTTGGAAAAAGAAATTCAAAAGAACCGTGATGCTATCATGGAGAATCGTCAACACATTGCTATCCTTGAAGATAGACAGGGCATGACACAAAAGAAAATTCCTTCAATGAAGGAATAGTAACATGGCCTACTCAGATAAAGTGTTAGATCACTATGAAAATCCACGCAACGTGGGTTCTCTAGACAAAGACGATCCAACAGTTGGCACTGGTATGGTTGGCGCACCAGCATGTGGTGATGTGATGAAATTACAAATAAAGGTAGATGAAAATGGTATTATTAGAGACGCTCGTTTCAAGACATATGGCTGCGGTTCGGCCATCGCTAGTAGTTCGTTGGTTACAGAGCTTGTTCGTGGGATGCATATTGATGATGCTTCTAATATACGCAACAGCCAAATTGCCGAAGAACTAGCATTGCCTCCAGTTAAAATCCACTGCTCTATACTTGCAGAAGATGCAATTAAAGCAGCTATCCACGACTATCAATTAAAGTGTGCATGCTCATGATTACCTTAACAGAATCCGCAAAAAAACAAATTGATGAAATCCTAATGGACGATGCATCAATGAAATATGTAAGAGCATTTATTTCTGGTGGGGGATGCTCTGGTTTTAATTATGGATTTACTCTTGAAGAAGATAAAGAAGAAGATGATCTTATCATAGACAACCTTATAGTTGATGCTATGAGTATGCAATACTTTGATAATGCTACGATCGATTATACAAGCGACAAACTCAAAGGATCGCAGTTTGTTATATCAAACCCAAATGCAAAATCAACATGCGGTTGTGGAAGTTCGTTTAGTGTATGAAATACCGCACGATATTCATAAGTGATGTTCACTTGGGTACGCGTGATTGTCAAGCAGCTAAGTTAAATAATTTCCTCAAACATAATACGTGTGATACTCTATATTTGGTTGGGGACATTATTGATGCTTGGAAAATTCAGCAGAACAAGTGGCGTTGGAAACAATCTCATACTAATGTAGTTCGTAGAATCCTTGGTCACGCTAAACGTGGCACAAGGGTTATATACGTTGCAGGTAATCATGATGAATTCTTAAGACCGATGATCCCATACGGATTTTCTTTCGGTCTGATTGAAATTAAAAACCAAACAGAACATATCGGCGCAGATGGTAAACATTATCTAATAACACATGGCGATCTATTTGATGGTATTACTCGCCTTGCACCATGGCTTGCGTTTCTTGGTGATAAACTCTATGACTTGGTTCTTGACTGGAACTCTCGTTTCAATTGGGTTCGTCATAAATTTGGATTTGGGTATTGGTCGCTGAGTAAATACTTGAAGCATAAAGTTAAGAAAGCGTCTGACTTTATGTTTCAGTTTGAACGTAATCTTGCTGGTTATTGTAAGAAGCGAGGATACGATGGAGTCATCTGTGGTCATATACATCATGCTGAAATCAAAGAGATCGATGGCGTTATATATATGAATGATGGTGACTGGGTTGAGTCATGCACTGCTCTTGTTGAGCATCATGACGGTAAATGGGAAATTATAACTTGGACCAAGGAGAACGACCATGAAAGTTCGCAAGATAGTAAAGAAGATGTATCAAGCGTGCATGAGCCACAACAAAATCAAAGAAAAGAAGATGTGGTTGAAAGCGTTGAAGAAATCACTAAAGCATAAACATACTCAAGCAGTTCAATGACCAAAAAGATTTTAATTATAACTGATAACTTACCTGATCAAATCAATGGTGTTGTTACGACCTACAAGAATATTGAAGCATGTGCGATTCGCGATGGCTATACTGTGGATTATGTTGATCCCAGGTGCTTCCGCTATGTTGATTGTCCTGGCTACAACGAAGTCAAGATTACCTTTCCATGGAAGATATGGAAGAAGATTGAGGAGATTAATCCAGATCATATCCACATCGCCACAGAAGGTACTGTGGGTTTGTGGGCTAGAGCATATCTTTCAAAACATAATATTAGGCACAATACTGCTTACCATACTAAGTTTCCTGAAGGTTTAAAAAAGCTGTTTGGCATACCAGAATTTGTAACATGGCGATTTGTTCGTTGGTTTCATAAACACAGTGGTAAAGTGTTAACTACTACTGAGACAATGGTTAAAGATTTAAAGGCGCATGGTTTTGATGGTGAGGTGATTTCTTGGACTCGTGGTGTTGATAGAGAAATCTTTAATCCATCTTACAGGCATGACAATATTACGGGAAAATATCTACTCTGTGTATCTCGTGTGAGTAAAGAAAAGAATCTAGAAAAGTTCTTTGAGTTGGATTATCCTGGATACTACAAGATTATGGTTGGGGATGGACCAATGCTTGAAACATACAAGAAGCAATATCCTGATGTAATCTTTACTGGATTCAAGACTGGCGTAGATCTGGCAAGATACTACGCAAATGCTGAAGTGTTTGTATTTCCCAGTCAATGGGAAACCTTTGGCATTGTTATGATTGAAGCAATGGCATGTGGCACTCCAGTTGCTGCATATCCATGTGATGGTCCACTTGATGTTATTGATGACAGCATAACTGGATACATGGATGAAAATTTAGCAGACGCAGTTTTTATGTGTATGAAATTAGATAGAGAGAAAGTGTTAGAAGGTAGTCAGCGTTGGACATGGGACAATGCTTGGAAAATCTTTAAAGAAAATCTAGTAGACAAAACATGAAAACTCTTGCATTGTTTATGCGTCATCCAGAATGTTCTACGGATTGCGCTTATGCAATGGTACATGCGTTATCCTCTGAGTACCAGATAAGAATATTCGAAGAGAAGGAGTTGGATGATGATAATTTCTTTGAGCATCTTGATGTTATTGCTTTTCCTGGTGGCATTGGTGATAGCGACACTTATCCTAATTTCTTCACTCGAACAAGAGCGAATCGAATCGCCGAGTTCATATCAGGTGGTGGTTGCTATCTTGGTATCTGCATGGGTGCTTATTGGGCTGGAAGCAGGTACTTCGATATACTTGATGATGTCAATCCCATTCAATATATAAAGCAACCAAACGCAGAAGTTAAAAGAAGCTACTCAACAGTAGCTTCTGTGACATGGGCAGGTCAACAAGAGAAAATGTTTTTCTATGATGGCTGCACTTTCGAATGTGATGAAACAAAGTTTAAAACAATTGCAACATATTCAAATGGTGATCCTATGGCTATCATACAAAATAGGATAGGTTTGATAGGATGTCATCCTGAAAGTGAAGAGTATTGGTACAAAGATCACGTATACATAGATAAACACTGGCACCGTGGAACACATCATCAATTGCTATTGAATTTTGTCAATACTTTGGTGCAACAATGAAAGAAAACAAGGATTAATATGTATCAATATAAAGCAAAAATATTAAAAGTACTAGATGGCGACACCGTTGAAATTGATTTAGATCTTGGCTTTAACATCGTTCTTGCAAATCAGAAAGTTCGTTTAGCAGGAATCGATACACCTGAATCACGCACAACAAATCTAGAAGAAAAACCAAGAGGTCTCCTATCAAAGAAAAAGCTTCAGGAAAAATTGCCAGTAGGAACATGGGCTATTATCGAAACGCTTAAGTCTGATAATAACGACGATAAGTTCGGGCGTATCTTAGGAGTGTTCATTGCCGCTGATGGAACTCGCGTCAATCAATGGCTGATTGATAACAACTACGCAGTAGGGTACTTGGGCGAGAACAAAGAGCTTGTTCAAGAAGCTCATCAGAAGAACAAACAGATACTCATACAGCGCGGTGAGTTGAAATAAAAAGGAATTATGATAGAATTACTATACACCCTGATTGTAACTCACATCACTATCATATGTGTAACAGTGTATCTACATCGTGGTCAAGCTCACCGCGCTTTGGAGTTTCATCCAATATTAGAACACTTCATGCGCGGTTGGCTTTGGTTAACAACTGGAATGGTAACTAAACAATGGGTTGCCATACATCGTAAACATCATCGTTATAGCGATATCGAAAACGATCCTCATAGTCCTCATGTCTTTGGAATATATAATGTATTGTTTAAAGGTGCTTATCTCTATCATGAAGCATCAAAGGACAAAGATATGGTTAACACATACGGCGTTGGTACTCCTACTGATTGGATGGAGCACAACGTATACAGCGCTCACTCTCGACTTGGCATTGGCGTTCTCCTTCTGCTCAATACGTTAGTGTTCGGATGGTGGGGAATTCTTATATGGGCAGTTCAAATGATATGGATTCCATTCTGGGCAGCTGGCGTGATTAATGGAGTAGGGCATTGGATAGGGTATAGAAATGGACATACGAAAGATCATAGTCGCAACATTAGTCCTTGGGGTATTGTTATTGGTGGCGAGGAGTTGCATAACAACCACCACATGGACCCAGCGAGTGCCAAGCTCAGTGAAAATTGGTGGGAGTTTGATGTAGGTTGGATGTGGATTAAGATATTCGAATCACTACGATTAGTGAAGGTGAAATAAAAAAGGACCCGTGAGGGTCCTTTGTGATATCTGGGTCTGTGCGTTAGATATCGTAACGTTCTACCATCAATGCTTTTAACATGATAGCTTCTGGAGTAAACTCTTCAGTGTTACCCGAAAGTACTGCATTCAAGATTGAAGGTGAGAATCCAGAAATTAGTGCAGTTCCACTCTTATCGAATTTTACTGGCACATTGCCTTTTGCGTTCAAGTTCCAGAATACAACCTTTGGAAGGTCGTACCCTGCTGCTTGGTACTTATGTTCAATCATCTGCATTGCAGAGTGATCAAATTTAGCACAAGCATCGAACTGCATGTCGGACATAATCAGAAGCATCTCTGGCATTTCTTCTTGAGGAACGCCACCTTTAACTGCAGTGCTAAGGATTTTATCGAAAGCTTTATGCAAGTTGGTATTCATTGCCCAGTCAGACTTAATCATTTGTTGAGCCTTCTGAACTACGTTACCCTTTAGGTTCAATAGTTGTGGATTGGCCGAGAATGTCAAGAACGTATCCTTGAACACACCTTTGTTCTTGTCGGCAACATACAATCCCAAAGAGACTGCAACGTCTAAACAGGAAATAGCTGAACCAGAACCAAAGCCACCAACTGGACATGTCATAGATCCAGACACATCAACTAATGCAAGAATGTTTGCATCCCCAACATAGTTAGGTAGTGCTTCCCATTGCTTAACGACTACGTCTAGTTCATCCTTGGTGAATGAAACAGAACTAAAGCGATTGGTTACACCTTTCAATACGTCGTATGGATACACGGCACCGGCATTAACCTTAACTGTTGGATCAGTTCCCTTCACCAAAGCTTTTACGTATTCGCCATACTTTGGAGTGTTACGTCCAAAAGCTTTCTTATAACGAGCATGAGCTACTGAAGGTACGTGTGAGAAGTTAATGTCATCCCATTCTTTAGCGCACATCTGAGATTCCACAACCTTAGTCAATTCAACCAAGGACTTACGATAGAACTTTGGAGACATACCAAAGAATGTGCGGATCTCTGCTGCTAGAGGTCCTTGACGAGGAGTCCACTTAGCGGCCAAACCATTACGTTGGCGCAGTGCTTCGCCCAACATAGTAAAAGCTTGGGCTTTCAATTCTTTGTTTTTAAAGACAAAGATATCGTCCCAACGTCCTAGTTCTGGAACCTTTGGTAGCAGCTTAGCTGCAAGGTCAGGACGATGAGTGTCAAGGTAACCTAGAATGTCGCGGAAGATCTTACGTTCTCCAGCTCCTCCGCGCACATCACGAACCCATTGAGTGATACGCAACGCTATATCTTCATTCTCAACAAGAGCTGCGACGAATTCTTTCGTCACATCTTTACCCCGTGATGCTCCTATTCCAAAGAATAGGTCTACACACTTATTAGCTGTAGACTTACGAGCTTTCATACCATTTTCAGTACGAGCTTCTTGATTCTTAACTGCTTCTACGAATGTTGACATAATGAACTCCTTTTCAAATCAACAGGTTGCTTATTTTTCAATTAAAAGTTGAATTTTTTAATTTGCTGGACGCAACCTAAAATAAACAGAATAGTTTTCTACTTTTTAATTTTCTAGTATCGAAACTAGCCGGAAAGAACTCGAAACTTACCGGAGATTACCGAAGCAATCAACCTAAGGATGCGCTTGGAAGCGCAAGTTTTAAATTGCTGAACCTATTCTAAATTTAACGGGATGATCGGGTTAGTCGTATATGGTTCTTAAACCTCGGTGCTCCTTGCGGTAAACCCCACCGTAATCAGATAGACTACTATCATATTTCTGTCTTTCCAGTGTCAAGTTTAGTTCAGGTTTATTCCCTAGTCGCGTAATTACACATTACTGTGGTCCTCCTGTAGCGACACTTCTAGTACTTTATAGTTTTTGAAGTGCTGTAATCATCCCAAGTTTTTTTATTATATATCACTCACGATTATTTGTAAATCAAATGAGTCTATATTTCTGGTACCTTGTGACGGTTTCGAACCGCCGACATCCCACTTGTAAGGAGGGCGCTCTACCACTGAGCTAACAAGGCATAATCTTGGGCAGACGTTACGGACTTGAACCGTTCCTACGAGTTTCACAGACTCGTGTGCTAACCACTACACTAAACGCTGCATATACCATATAGAAACACACTGTGGTGCTTGAATCCGTGATAGCCCCTCTCTTCCTGGCCGGTCCTTGCACTGTCTAGAATTGGCAAGTATTTCGGTGTTCCAGTGTAGCTACTCAATGTGTTTTTATATGGTAGAGGTACAGGGAATCGAACCCTGATTAATAGGTTAAAAGCCTACTACTTTAGCCGTTAAGTTATACCTCCATTGGTATTTGTTTTTGTGCTTTACGTAATGCCTTATTAGACTTACGATGAACACCTGCTTTACGGAAAAGTGCAAGTCGAACGAAGCAGTTACGTTCGCGCACGATTGTCTTTCGTTTACTCATCTTCATTCTCCTTGTTAATAATTAGTGGAGCGGGGTAGGAGAATCGAACTCCTCGCTTTAGCTTGGAAGGCTAGGGTATTACCACTATACGAACCCCGCATTATACTTTAATTGTACTCCATTGACGAAGTTTTTCTCGTTTTGCTTCACGAGCTTTTTCTATCCAAAGAGCACCAATGATATCGTGCTCAATAAGTAAGTCGATCATACACAGAAGATCACCAACTTCTTCCTCAAGATGTTCGCGGTTAGTAACGCTGTTATATTCAGCATCTATACCAAACCTAAACACCTTGCTGATAGCTTGGATAACTTCAGCGCATTCCTCTTGAGCGATCAAGAGAATTTCTTTTCCATTGTCATTTGTGTTTTTCATATTGTAATTATACCACAAACACGAATTAATGTACACCGTTATTTGGAGCGGGCGATCGGGTTCGAACCGACGACATTTACCTTGGCAAGGTAATGCTCTACCAACTGAGCTACGCCCGCATTAATTGTCTACTACTGTGTACGTAGGGCTAACTATTACATACTTAGCACGCTGCACATTCACTTCAATGATAGGAACACTATTAGCTTCATTCGTTGCTTTAACAAAAGCACGTGCTTCATGTTCAGTGTCAAAATATATGGTACCATCTACATTCATAGATGTTTCATCTTCACGCGTAATCAATACAACTTTATATGGTTTCATAATGTTTCTTATTTGGCATCCCTCCAGAGACTCGAACTCCGACTAATGGTTTTGGAGACCATCGTGCTGCCATTACACCAGAGAGACATTTGGTACCCGAAGCCGGACTCGAACCGGCACGCACTAGGCGGGAGATTTTAAGTCTCCTGTGTCTACCATTCCACCATTCGGGCTTATTTCTTAACTAACGGATTCTCGGAATCTAGCGCATCTTCATTCTTAAATACAACCTTGGCGCTACCAACAGTGCCAGGCATATCTAAAATACAATCTTCAGTAGATAACACATCTTGATATTCATTCTTAGCTGTGCCTGTATTATCTTCATCAAGATTATCACGCCTAAAGATAGCGTCCCAACGAGTATTATACTCTTCTTGACTTACGCTAAATGGACGTGGATTTGATCCTTTACCTCCGGGATTTCCCGTCATATCAAATGTTGCTGTCATATGAACTCCTATCTACCTTGTCCTCGATATCTTTTTGTGCGTTTACGCGTTTTGTTAAGAGTACTAGTCTTACTTCCGTTTTGACAAGTTTTCTTAACAATTTTTCTACGTGAACTCGTGCCTTTACTCATAATTATCTCCTTTGGTGCTGATGGCGGGACTCGAACCCACGACCTCTTCCTTACCAAGGAAGTACACTACCACTGTGTTACATCAGCAAATTATAAAATGGTCGGAGTACAAGGATTCGAACCTTGGACCCCCTGGTCCCAAACCAGGTGCGCTACCAGACTGCGCTACACTCCGTAAAACTATATATGGTAGTTGAGGTGGGACTCGAACCCACGATAGTCACCGTATGAAGGTGGTGCATTAGCCACTATGCTACTCAACCATATAAACTTGGTGCCGGATGTCTGGTTCGAACAGACGACCTATCGCTTACAAGGCGATTGCACTACCACTGTGCTAATCCGGCGAAAACTGGTAGCGGAGGAGGGATTCGAACCCCCGATTCTTGGCTTATGAGACCAAGCGGATAGACCACTTCCATACTCCGCGATATATTGGTGGAGGTGACAGGACTCGAACCCGCTACCTACTGCTTGCAAAGCAGCCGCTCTCCCAGCTGAGCTACACCCCCAAAAAACTTGGCGCGTCCTGAAGGAATCGAACCTCCATCCCAAAGTTCGTAGCCTTGTATATTATCCATTATACGAAGGACGCATTATTCAACAGAATCGTTTTGCTTTTTTTCATAAAAAGTTTTTTATTGCTGAACCGATTCTAAAACTGGCTCCCCAGCGTGGGATCGAACCACGGACACCTTGATTAACAGTCAAGTGCAACTACCGCTGTGCTACTGGGGAATAAATATTTTTATGATAGACGTCAACACCGCAATTGCTCGCTTGTACAAATTTTCACAAAGAAAATACGTACAGCGTGCGTCTTACACTAACTCTAAAGAATTCAAACTTGATGAACTTCTAAGTAAACCTAAGCCTGAATTCAAACCAATCGTGGTGGGTGTTGATGGTAACGCTCCACGAACCTGACTTCCCATCTCTTTAGGTAACGGTTTTACAGACCGCCGACGGGGGCAACACCCTAAACTTGGTCCCCTCGTATGGAATCGGACCATCTTCTCTCGGTTATCAGCCGAGTGCTCTACCATTGAGCTACAAGGGGAAATATTGGTAGGAACGATTGGACTCGAACCAACCACACGCAAATTTTCAGTCTGCTGCTCTACCTGATGAGCTACGTTCCCATTATATGGCGGAAAGCAGAGGAGTCGAACCCCATCCCATTTCTGAGAACCCAGTTTTCAAGGCTGGTCGCCGGACCATCCCAGCTGCATTACTTTCCATAAACTTGGTACCCCAGAGGAGACTCGAACTCCTAAAATTTGGTTTCTAAGACCAACACGTATACCAATTCCGTCACCGGGGCAATAATTATTGTTAAGTGTTATCCGCCGATTTGTCAAAAATGTAGCTAGCACTGACAAGCGAATAGCAGTTATATCAGGACCTGTTCCTCGCACAGTTAGGCCCGCATAGTGTAAGCGTCCTTACACGATACCTTGATAACACTTAACAATAAACTATGGCGGTGCCAAGGGGTAACGATCCCCTTCTTCGAGCGTGACAGGCTCGTGTGCGTCCATGAACACTTTGGCACCAAATTAGGATAAGCTACTGGGTTCCACGCCAGCCCTTAATTGAGCAGTTACTCTGTCCATCCCTTTTATTCTGATGTCTGTGTGCAGAGGGAACTGCCTATCAGAGCCTGAGGGGTTACCTCGCTAACGGTTTTCTGCCACCGGATCTCTGTCGCTAATCAAACGCTATTTTAACGAAAATAGTAACGGGATTCTACCATAAAGAAACACACTGGCAAATCCCTTCCTGAGACTATTGCGTTTGCTCCGCTCACTCTTGTTTTCTCGGATTCCTTGGGCTTGAGATTAAACTCAGGAAAGCATAGGGTTCCAGCCTATGGCTAACATCCGCCCTCACCGGTACTGGGCAATGTGTTTCTTTATGGTACACGGTACGGGAATCGAACCCGTCTTACATACGTGAAAGGCATGTGTCCTAACCGATAGACGAACCGTGCATGGTGGTGGTTTTTAGAGAACCACCAAACTCAATGGCTGACCTTTGGTCATTTAATGTTTCCTGCTCGGCGTTTTGACGTGCATCCTTTTCAGGCTGACCTTCAAGGTCCATTTAATGCGTCCTGCGTTGCGTTTTGAAACAACCTTTACGTGCCTCATGCTCCGTATTTACCGTAGACTTAGAGAGGACTTTTAGAATTTTTAAAGAACGTTTGCTTTATCAGCAGTAGATAGAGATTATACACCATCTACGATTTATTGTACACCGTTATTTTTAAACTCTTTCAACGGTTCCTAAAACACCGCGCGTACCGCGCGTGTATTTAGACACAGTCTGAGCCCATACAGTGTACCTAGATTTGTCAATGGGAAAAGTCTCTTGACCTTTCTTTGGTCCACGATAAGCGCACTGAGTAAACTTAACGCCATCAATAACGATTACAGTGTCTTTAGATTTCCTAGCCATTTAAGTTCCTTTGTTTGACTTGATATAGCTATTCTATCAAATTGACGATTTATTGTACACCGTTATTTCAATAGTTGACTAAAACAGTCAACTTAAACCTTTAGTATTCAAAATGCATCAGGTGATCTTGAAAGGCATCGAGCTAGGGTAATCCCTATCGAGCCATCAAACGTTCATTCTGGTGCATTCTGTACACATAAGTTGTTGATTTATAAGGGCTAAAAATAGCCTTTTTATCACTTTGGAGCAACGGGTGAGATTCGAACTCACGGTTTTACGGATTTGCAATCCATTGCGTTGGGCCTCTCCGCCACCGTTGCATTAATTCCATACACGAGAATGTTTTGGCACTCCTGACTTTAGGTACTCCATCTGATCAGCCAGAATGTGTCGATTCTGAAGGATCATGTTTTCGTAATGATTAGGTGCGTATGGAACATATAGAAGTTCAAGCCCGCACTGATGAAGTAACTTGGCTCCTTTATGAGTGTTACACTTTACGCATGCAGTCACTACGTTAGACCATACGTTTTCACCACCTTTTGAAACTGGAACAATGTGATCCCGTGATAGGTTGTTATTGGTAAAGAGCCCACCACAGTAAGCACATATATGCTTGTCGCGCGAGAATAAAGTTTTATTTGTTAGGATAACACTGCCAGCACGTTCGATTGCAAATCCTTTACCACGTACAGCAATGATCGATGGAGTTTCTATAACGGACATACGGCCATCATTCTGAGTTCCTCCACGGAACGTTGCTACTACGTCACCAAGAGTCCACACTACCATATCCTTAGCGAAGTATGATACTGCGTCTTCATAGTTAATCCACTTGCGTGGTAGTCCAGATACGTCTAATGCTAATACATGTGACATGATTACTCCTTACAACTTTCTTCCTTAATTATATAGGTGGTGGGCCCTACGTGACTCGAACACGTAACCAACGGATTATGAGTCCGCTGCTCTAACCATTGAGCTAAAGGCCCATTAAAACTGGTACCAGCGGAGGGGATCGAACCCTCTCAAGAACGCTAATCTGGCGCTAAAAGGCTTATAAGACCTCTCTGACTTCCAAGTCTCGCTGGCATATTTGGCGGAGTGACTGGGACTCGAACCCAGAAGCCTGCTTTCGCAAACCGACGGATTAGCAATCCGCTCTAATACCATTATAGGACCACTCCAAAATCTTGGTCTGGGTAGCAGGATTCGAACCTGCAGCCTCGAAGTTCCAAACCTCGCCGTCTACCTGATTGACAATATACCCAGATGAAACCATATCGAAACACACTTCGGATACTGTACTAAACAGGAACTATCCACCACGGCCATGGCGCTGAAATGCATTTCAATATGGCACCGGAACTAGGGTTCGAACCTAGGACGACAGAGTCAAAGTCTGTTGTGTTACCACTACACTATTCCGGATCAATTATAAAGAATACGAATTTTTAAAGAACGTTGTCAATCTTTTTGATTGACTGTAGATGTATTATACACCATCTACGATTTATTGTACACCACTAAACAAAAAAGGCCCTAGTTTTTTTACTAGGGCCTTTGGTTAGATTAACTTGCTTCTATCTTACCTTAGACCCTTACGCTCCATTCTGGAGAAAATGTGCGTGCAATCGCCTGATCATTTAGACCATTAAATTTTACGCTATAAGATATGTAACAGAGATGCATGATTACCTATTAAGTTAGGGTGTTTAATTTATTTATACGCTTGAACTGGCCGATGATGAAAATAGTTCATCATGATAGTCGATTTCATCACTTTTTTCGCCACGCCAAAATACGATAGAAGTGTCATCATGGTCTGTCACTTTGTACTGAGCGATGTCAAAATTAAATGCTTTGCAATGAGAGATTACAGTTTCAATCGATCCTTCAAGGGATTTGGAATACCCCATCTCTTTGTCATTCTTAAAAATTTTGTACATTCGAATTTTCATTTGATAACCTTTGATGAATCTGCTTTGTCTTTATCTTCACGTACCTCAATAAACACCGGCAGAAAAAGCGATTCTTCACCTTGCTTGTTTTTAATACGTGCGTTATACTTTACACTTATAATTTTATCAACAATTGATTGAGTTGTAAAATTAATTCTATCTAAATCTTTGAAGCCTGAGCCTACGTCTACTTTAATTACACCATCGTCTGATTCACAAATGAGTGCACCAAGCATTCCTTCGTATTTCCCAGTGCCAGGTTGAATGCCAACTACTTTTAGTTCGCACTCAAGTTCTCCTTTGAACTTAATCTGATGCTTAGCGCGTTTGTCTTCCCATACACCAAGCATATTCTTAAGGATGATACCCTCAAGACCTAGATCATAATACTCTTGAAACTTCTTGTTAGCTTCATCTATGTCATTGACGATATCATAGGACACCAGCCAGATTTTCTTTTCAGGTAAACGAGCATTAAATATGTTCAGCAACGCTTGCAATGAAGCAAAGCGAGTTGAATATGGGATGTTATATACACCAGTCTTCCAGTGATCATAAGGTATAACATCCCATATCGTAGCATGCACCATTGCTGCTTCTTCTTTAGAGATAGTGCCCTTGTTAGCCTTATTCAATATGCCATTGCCGGTTTGACGATCTGTGAACTGATGATCTCCTGGAAGCATCACCGTTAATTCGCCATCAAATACACAATCGTTTCCAGCCGAAAGCTTAATGAACTCTTGGCCAAGATTTCCAAGCAATTGGATTTCCTTGCCATTACGACTACGAAACTCGACAGAACTATCAATAGCAGTGTGTCTTACAATAGCATTGAATCGCATACCATCCATCTTAAGCTGAGCCATCGCAGGCCAAGACATCTTATCTACAAGCTTTTGATCATAACCACTTGCAAGCATGCAAGGGTACTCATGAATGAGATTAGACCAGATCTTGTTTGCTGTAGATTCTGATGCGCCGCACTTAAGATCTTTTCCAATGATACGCTCAATAACTTTAGCATCGCTTGGCGATACCTCGCTAAGTAGCAACTTAAGATACTCAATAGCTTTATTTCCAGTTAGCTGGCGCTTGCTAAGCGTATCTAACTTAGGAAGTGCAGACTCAAGTGTATGCCACACCGGACGATCAGTAACATAATCGGGAATCTTACGCTGATAGAACTGAGTGAATGGATCGTAAGCGAGAAAGAATACTCGCTTCAGTAGTTCATTATCCTTTTCACGCTTAAGGATAGCTTCCTTCTCAAGACGAGAAGAAGTAGACTCAAGTTCGCTTAGGATAGACAGAATCATATGCGTTCCTTAATAGAATTCACGCCAAAAAACATTAGAGCAAGACCAAGTGCAGCGATGGCAAGCGCGCCAAGTACGGGAAATGTAGGATCGTGATCTAGAGATCCTACAGCGCCATAAACAAGAAAAAGTCCTAGTATTGTACGAATCATAATGTCCTCTAAATCTGATAGTAAAATTATATCAAATTGATGAATATTTGTACAGGGCTATTGATTATTCTTTGTGAATTTGTTTATCACTTCTCGTGCTTCTTCAAAACCGCTATGATCTAAGACTATCCTATCCAACGCGAATTCAACTTCTTCAACAAGCCATTCAATGTATTCGATTTCGTCGTCGGGTAGATTTGCCAGCCAGTGAGCGAGTTCTGCTTGCTCCATCGAGAGAATAACCTTAAGATTTTTTTGGTGTTGTGTCCTCATTCTTTTTGACCTGTACTGGAATGAAGCCATGTTCGGCTGCTAACTTAGCAGTGACATTCTTATATAGTTTATTTAGCTTTTGATCTTTTACAGCAAGAAGAACTTTCGCTTCAGACGGATGAACACTCTCAAGCAATTGAAGGAAGAGCTGTTCTCGTCGGAGCTTGGGAAGTTGACGTGCTTTCGTGAAGACATATAGTTTACGCATTTCTTGCGTAAAGTTTGTAGGAGTCATTCCAATAGGCGCTGCATCAGGCTTAAATGGAGGATCTCCTTCGGGTAGATCAAATTTTTGTTCAGGAATGAAAGCGTATTGGAAGAGAAACTTTAGCCCAACATCTTCACGATATTTTGCTAGTGTTGTCGGTTCCTTATTAACTTCCTCTAGGATTTCAGTAATATACTTTCGCATTTAAAAGTCCTCTAATTCGTCAAGCAGCAATCTGCATTTGTTCTTAATAAGATAATTCATAATAGAATTCTTATCACCTTTGGGCTGTTCCTCAAAGCTAGTCATTACTGCTGCCTTTACATCATCGGGGATATACGTAAAATCCACTAGTGTGATGTTGCGGCGCCAGTTATGGCGTTCTTCATCAGTCTTACAACCAATAAAACCATTTTCAAAGAATTCATTAAGACGCTTAGAGCTCACTGGCTTTTGACGTTCGCCTTTCATAAAGACATCGCCATTAGACAAAATGTTAGGAATGCCATCACCAGCGTCACCTTTAACGATGTGCTCGATAAGCCATTCCTTTAGCTCCTTCTTATTTACTACGATTTGCTTCTTAAGCATAGGGCTAAACTGCTTAACATTATCATATTCATGAAGCTGTTTAAAGTCTTTATCTGACGAGATGATCATTACAGGCTCGTGCTTGCCGAACTCTTGAGTCGATTCAGCAAGCACCGCAATAACGTCATCGGCTTCGCAGCGATCGACATTAAGAACTCTATAAGGAAAGTGTTCCTTCAAATCATTACGGATTTCGGACAGCGTATCAAAAATGACATTCCAATCAAGGTCAGATTCTTCACGAGCTTTCTTGCGCATTCCCTTGTAGTTGGGAAAGTATTCCTTACGCCAATAGTTACGGCTATCACATGCGATAACCATTTCGCCAAATTCTTTGCCATACTTTTTCTTGTACGATTTGATTGATGAGAGTGCAACATGTCGGATAAGATCTTTCTTATCGCCTGGAGCATCCTTGCGAAGGTCTTTACTGAATGCAAGAATTGCTGCGACACACACCTGCGAATAATCTAGAAGAATCATTTACTGCCATCCAATTTGGTTGTATACAATAACATAACAATTGCAAGCATAATCATATTGACTACGCTTTTCGTAGAGCGGAGTTGCACCGTTGTAAGGAGCCTGAGGTAGACTGTATACGCCAGGTTGCTGCATGACTATCGGAGGTTGTTGCACTACAACAGGAGGTTGCTGTATAACGACCGGACGATTTTGATTCATGGCATAGCCAATCACACCGCCGATTACAAGTGGAGCAACCCATCGGTTACCGCCACCGTGATGATAACCGTGATTGTATCCATGCTGAGCAAAAGCTGGAGCAGCTAGCAATAGACTTAGTGATAAGAGAATCTTTTTCATGACAGTTTCCTTGAGTTTAGTTAATTATATCAAATTAACGAATATTTGTACAGGGCTATGAATATTAGAAAACTTTTAGAATGATACAATCCTCATTGATCCTGCCATTCACAGCAGATTCCTTGGTCTTTAAGTTCTTGAACTCGTTGGCAAGGTTGCGTTTAGTCATATCGGCGTAACCAGTAACCAGCTCAGGCTTACGCATAGTCTTGGAGCCTGAGGTAGCCACTTCATAATTAAGAATGGTTGTACCCTTGATCGACAGTTTTCCATCACCAACTGCACGATATACTTGCAGTTTCTTATATTTAGTATTATATAACCAAGTTTCGTTGGATCCTACGATATTGACAGGAGTAACAGACTTGAGCTTAAGTTCGACAAATTCCTTGAGGAACTTTACTTTTGCTGCTAGCACCGATGCAGGTTTTTCCTTACGAGCTCGAGGTTTGCGTGCAGCCTTAGAAGCAACCTTTTGTTGAGCACATGCATCAGAGATAGCTTTAACGATTGCAATTAGTTTCTTTACTTTTACCTTCTTAAGGTTAGAGTAACCCTCAACTAGTTGTTTATCTTCACCTTCGAGAAGTTCTTCTAGTTCGTTAAGAGTTTTTGTAAATGCAGTTGGAATGTGCTTAGACACTGCAGCACTAACATCATTAGATTTCAAGTAAGCTTCGAAGTCTGGCACAGTATCGTTTAAGATAAACTCGTCAATCAATCCATTGAATTCGCCAATGTGTTCACTTGCAGATTCTTTGATACGATCTTGAACAGACACTAGAACCTTCTGAGGTTTTTCCTGAGGTTCACCTTTTAGTTGTGAATAAGCTCTACCTTCAGTGGAAAGACGTGCCATTTCTTCGAGACGCGCTGTGATAAATTCTTCGTCTTTAGTTTGCAAAGGCTGACCACGCTGTTTCAAGCGAATGACAGTGCCTACAGAACGGAATTCATAGTCTGACAGGTTTTCGTACTTTGCAGCATTTGCTTTGCCAACGTATGACAACACCCACTTGCGTTTGTCTTTGTTGTCGAACGCAGAGTTGTAATAGTTTAAAGCACGCATCAATGATGCGGTGTAATCAAGAGGATTAAGTGTTGGCTCGGTACTTCCCTTACCAGTCCCAAAGACTTGTTCCATCTGTACAGCCGTTTCACGGCGCTTTTGAGCTCGCTTTTCGCCAGCTGTCAGCTTTGGTTCTTTGACAATAGCCATGTATTTCTCCAGTTTATGGGATAATTATATCAAATAGACGAATATTTGTACAGGGCTATTTTTGTAATACTTAAGTACTACCATCTACGATAGTAGTGTAGAGTGCCTCGAACTCTTCGTGATCAGCCTGTTCGACGTGGAAGTTTTGTTTGTAGTAAACCTTCGCCATCTTATTTAAAGTGCGTTTAGGAAGCTTGAACTCATCGCTCATTTCCTTGATAGTTTCTTTGATAAGATCACGTTCGGCTGCAATGCGTGTCATTGAATCAGATACTTCACTAAGTAGTTTCTTGATTTTTTGACGATCTGAAGGGGATGAAATTTGTGTCATGATTTAAAGCTCACTTTGCTTTCAAAAATAAGTCGTACTACGACAATTGCTGCCCATGTTTCGAGAGTGTATGGAATATTTAGAACAGGAAATAGTATGTTCAAACCCCAGATAATTAGGAATGGACCAAGTACTGCAACAAGTATTGCTAGCACTATTGCACTGCCAATAATTGTATTCTTTGCATTAGAATTCATATTCAATCCTTACAACATTTTCAGGGATAAAAGAACGCCACTCATTCTTATCAAGATCGAATGCTGCGATAGACTTAGTGCTTTCGCTTTCGCCTTTAGGATGAAATTCTTCAGGAATAAGTTCAGTGTTGCGAGTACACCTCATTGTACGAGAAGTTCCATCTTTCTTCGTGAAGTGTACTGTGGTGGGGTTACTGTCAGATAGAAGTCCCTTAAGCCAAGATGCGAATTCTGGATCTTTAAGAAATTCTTTTGTGTCTTCAGTTGACATAATGTTTATCCAGTCGGTGCCGGAATTAGATGTGATCACGTGTTACCTCATTAATATAGTTGACAAATTGTGTAAGTTGATCCTTGGTTAGGAACATCTCGTTTTTTGAAGAGCTAAACCCTTTTGTTTCTTCCAAAAAGATTTTCTCAAGAATGAACTGAAACGTATCATCGTTTACTTTAATAACATCAACTTTCATTCTATAGAAATCATTAAAGTCAATGATCATGTGAAATCCCTTACGACATTCACTTTGATGATTTGTTGATCGCCAGCATATGCTTTTGCTGAGGACTCCTTAGGGAAGACCTTAACAACTACATGCGACATATCATTTTCAAATTCAGAGAGAATCATGTATCCCTTCTGAAGACCTTTTGTCAAGGTTGTTGTTACCTCATCGGTGGCTGTAAATTTAGCTTTTAGCAACGCTGGTACCTGCCTTTCTATCATAATAAAATAACTCCAATTAGTTAATGATATAATTTTATATAAAATACGAATATTTGTACACCGAAATATTCTAAAGTATTCTAACTCCTATGCCAGTTATAGTATCTTCTTTAAAGATTTCTACAAAGTCTTTCGCCGTTATAGGAGAAGTAGTCTTTATCTTGTGAGATTCTCCACTTGGTTGTGGCATTTCAGCTGGCGCTTCTTGAACTTCTATTGGATCTTTTTTATTATATGAAAGTGTTTGATTTACAGCAACGAACATCAATACGGCAAGTGGATCAAACACAAACACTATGAGAAGAATCATAAGCCTGACGGCTTTTTCTAATATTGCGGCGTCAGGGTTATCTTCATATATTAACGCTGCGATGTATTTGATCGGACCGACTTCGGCTTCGACTTTACGGAGTTCGACTGCAATTGGGGCTTTCTCGTCGTTAAGGGCTGCGATGGCTTTTTGGGCTGTGGCGATCTCTTCGACGATACGGGTTCTCTCACGGGCTTGACCTCTTCTAATTGAGGCTGAACGATCGGCTCCTGCTTCACTGGTACTTCGATCGAGGGCCGCGTTAACTTGTGAATCCAGTTGAGAAATTGTCTTACGAGCTGCATGTATGTTCTCCTTTTGAATATTGATTTTTTCGTCGATGATTGCAACCTTTGCTACAACATCACCACTTGTTACACCTTGATCTAAATGTGCTTTAGACAAGAAACCAAATATACCCATGCTTGTTAATAGCATGAGAATTGCGATCGCACTTACGAAGTAAGTTTTTAGTAATATCGTAGTGCGATACCAATTTTGATACAGCCATGACGTAACTACGATCTTAGATAGACCTAGTACTCCGCCCATGATTGCGATTGAATAAGGTGCGCCTGAGAAGATTGCCATCAATCCCATGATGGCATAATACTCTGCAATTGCTGAGAGTGATAGCGCGCTAAAGAATAGTAGATATGTCATAACTTTACGTGTGTCCTGTGTATTTTGCATTGTATGATGCCATTATACCACAAATCTGGAAATTCTAGCACTCTGCGTGAAAATTGCTCACGTGCTTCCAGATATGACATAGTGCCTTTGTTAGCACACAAATATAGAATCTCTCGAGTGAAGTTCTCTTCACCAAGATTAATGACATCATTCTTCAGTTGTTCTGAAGATGACCAATATGTTTGCCAATCGGAAAGAGCTTTTTCTTTTTTCTTTTTGCCCTTAACTGTTCTAGTCTTGGAGAACCAAAAAAGTTTCTTTCCAATGTACTGTCTATTATTTAGTTTATTAGTGATTAGATAAACATAGCCTATGTTTTTGTCTATATCACTTTCAGTAAATTCTTTATTTTGATAGATCCACATTTATACCATTACTAATTCCTGTAATAGTATATTTATAATCAGATCCTGCAACGAAGTTATAGGTACCTTCAGAAGGCGTACTACCACAAGTTATTGTGAATGGCGGCTCCCAATATGGCTTTGTTGTAACTGGCGAATACTCTTTGATCTTATAGTAGTCTGGTCTTAGATCAGGCCACGGAGCTGGAGTTTTATCTTCTTGATTCTGTGTATCAGAAACGCCAGTTTTAATTTCTTCGTATGTTCCATCGTCATAGTAGATTGTTACCTTATTGATCTTCTTCGACATCTTCGTACTCCTCTTCTTCAAAAATATCACTTCCACAGAAAGGACAATACGCTACATCAGATGTTCTAAATTGATCATCAGCTTTAAACGTAATCTTACCGTGGGCTCCACAATTATCGCAATCAAAGTGTTTTAGTGCCATTATGCTGCTCTCCCCCAAACGTCATTCCATGATCCCCCTAGAGCTCCTTTAGCGTAATCAGTTACGCGGTTCTCAAAGAAGTTACCATGAATTGGTGCATTAATCATTTCCTCTACCCAAGGTAGAGGATTCTTTTTCACTTTGAAGATACCCTTCATTCCAAGACCGATTAGACGACGATCAGCAATATAACGAATATAGTGCTTAACATCTTCCTTTGTCAGATCTTGCATAGGACCCATAGCAAATGCTAGATCAATGAAATTGTCTTCTAGTTCGACCATCTTCTCAGCAATAGTATATATCTTGCCTTTCAACGAGTCATTCCAGATCTCTGGATTCTCCTTGATATACTCTTTAAAGAGTTTAATCATAGATTCAGTATGTTGAGTTTCATCTACAATAGACCAAGTTACGATCTGGCCCATACCTTTCATCTTGCCATGACGAGGAAAGTTTAATAGCATAATGAATGAACTGAACAGTTGCATACCTTCAGTAAATGCTGAGAATACTGCGATATGTGTTGCAGTAGATTCTACGGTTGTATTTTTAGAAGAGATGTCCATGATGTAATCATGTTTGTCTTTCATTTCCTGATACGCAAGGAATTCGTTGTATGTAGTATCAGGTAAGCCAAGTGTTTCAATGAGGTGAGAGTATGCTGCAATGTGAAGTGCTTCACGTGCTGCAAATCCTAATAGCATCATTCTTACTTCAGGCTGAGGGAAGTAAGGTAGATAATTACGTACATAACCACCAGCTACGTCGATGTCACCTTGTGTAAAGAAGCGGAAGATGTGTGTAAGAAACTTCTTTTCTTCGCTAGTTAGTTTCTTTTTCCAGTCTTTAACATCTTCTGCCATTGGAACTTCAGTGTGAAGCCAATGACTTTGTTCATGCTTTAACCATGCATCATATGCCCACGGATAGTTAAATGGTTTGAACGTATTACGTTCTGATAATAGATTACTTTTTTCTCTAGCCATTTATAATCTCTCTTGATTGTTTTTGAGCGTCATTCATAATCTCTCTTAATTCTTTTCGTGTGCCATTTATAAACTCCCTCAATTGTTCTTGTGTTAAAGATCCAGTAATTCTTCTTGTTTCAGTCGACTCGGCGTTACGGCCTGACATCATTATGAGTGTAGGAACAGTTCTTATATTAAACTGCTTTGCCATCTCTATGTTGTCATCTATGTCAATTTCGATAAACTCAGTATCAAGATCGTTAGTATTCTTAACAACTTCCGAAAGAGATTTACATGGTGCGCACCATGATGCTTGAAATTTGTATACGATTTTCATTTACCAGTTCCTTATAGTGTTGGCTATAATAAAGAAACATGTGATAACATGTATTATAACCCAAAATGTTTTTAGTGCCAAAGCTACGTGAGCTTCTTTAAGAGTAAGGATAGGAACATCTGGTCTATCCTTATCATCTTGTCCCATTAGATGGCCAGTAGCTCTGGCCCATATTTTCCAGTATTTCATCATCCCTCACATGCAATACAATCGTTGCCTTGGGCGATTGCCGCTAGATCAAGCTCTTTGATGATTTCTCTTTCCACTTTTCTTGCAACCTTATCGGCCTTGCCGATCTTTTCAGAACGGCAGTAATATAGTGTCTTGAGCTTTTTCTTCCATGCTAAGAAATGAACACTATGAATATATTTGATGTGCGAGTCTGGTCGAAAGAATATATTAATAGACTGAGCTTGATCTATATATTGTTGTCTATCAGCAGCATGTTCAATGACCCAGCGCTGATCAATTTCCATAGAAGTCTTAAACACTTCCTTAGTATGCTCATCCATCCAATCTAAGTGTTGAACACTACCATCATTGGCGATAATTGAAGACCAGATATCATTGTAATCATTTTGTGATATTGTTCCACTATCGCTAGACAAGTGATTCTGAATAACTTTATCAAGCCAACGATTCTTGTTTAGGTGAGAACCCGAAAGAGTATCTTGCCTATAAGCATTGGCGCGATAAGGTTCAACGCTAGGACTAGTGTTGCCCATAAGAATGGAAGAAGAAGCATTGGGAGCAATAGCCATAAGATGACTAAACCTATTCCCAGTACCCACTGCATCAGGCGCTTCACCTCTTTCCAATCCCAACTGCTTGTTCGCTTCATCTAACTTCTCTCTTATATTTTTGAATATTCTATTATTCAAAGATTTTGCTACCACTGATTCCCATGCGATGTTATTCTTTTGCAGTAGTGCATGCCAGCCCAAAGCACCGATACCAATGCTGCGCTCACAACTGGCAGAATACTTTGCACGCTTAATAGCGGAAGGAGCATTATCAATAAAATACTGAAGAACATTATCAAGCATTTCAGCAATATCACGCAAAAATAGAGGATGGTCTTTCCATTCATCGTAATACTCTAAATTTAGAGATGACAGACAACATACTGCAGTACGCTTTTCGTTTGTTGGAAGAATAATTTCAGAACAAAGATTTGACTGGTGAATCTTTAATCCTTTGTCCTTAAGCCATTGCGGAAGTTTTCTGTTAGACTCATCGATGAAATGAATGTATGGTTCACCTGTCATCATTCGCAATTCTAGTATCTGTTGCCATAAGTGTTTAGCTGATACAACTTCACGCACTTCATTACTTGCTGGATCAATAAGTTGCCAATCGTCATTAGCATCAGGATCGATCATGCACTTTTCAATAATTTCCATGAATCGATCTGGAATATTAACGCCATGATGAAGATTCAGAGTACGCATGTTTTGATCGCCTGTTGGCTTACGCATTTCTAAAAAGTTGATGATGTCTGGGTGATCAATAGACAGATAAGCAGCATAACTGCCACGACGGGTGCGACCCTGACGGTATGCCAAACTAGATGCGTCATACATTTTGAGGTGAGGCATAACGCCAGTACTTTTATCGTCAGCCGAACGAATACCAAAGCCAATCCCAACACCACCGCCCAACATACTAAGCCAATTTGTTTCAGATAGATTATCAACTAGACCCTCCGCAGTATCTTCAATAAAGTTGAGAAAACATGAGATAGGTAAGCCACGCTTACTGCGCCCATAACTAAGAATAGGAGTGCTATAAGATAACCAATGTTTACTGCTATACTCATATAGACGCAGAGCGTGAGCCCCATCGGTTCCGAAAGTCGATGAAACATATGCAAACCTTTCTTGAGGCGAAACCTCTTCATCCTTCATATAAGATTCTTTTAATCTAATTCTACCCAATTCATCAAATAGATTATCACGTGTATAATCCACCTTGATGCCGTGTACAACGTCATCCATATTTCTTTCCCTTATTGTGTTATATAATTATTGGCTAGAGGAAATACTTCCGCGATAACCTTAGCACATTCTAGTGCAACGAGTCTGTGTTCTTTTTGTGTGCCATTACCTGAGCGTAGTTGGATAAAGTGTATCCACGATCTCAGTGTACCATTCATATATAGGCGACTTACCGTGTTACCTTCCGGTAATACAGCTCTAGCCTGTTCTTTAGCTATGCCATTATCAATTGCCCATTGATAAGCATTCTTTGCTTCTTCAATGACTCGCTTTTGCATGTTTTCCCATTGATAAGCAACAAATCTATCCTTATCTGTTTCTAAATTAAAGTCTACGCTGTTCTGTCGATTCTTGCTATCTTGGTAACGTGGCTCTCTTAGTACGAAATTCAGATCCTTGGTAGGATCTGCGTATCGTTGAGAGAATTCTTGAAAGGAAAAGCTGCGATGACGTAGCATCTGCCGTGCAATGTCTCGAGTAGTTTCTATCTCGAGACATGCTGAAACCATTTCGAGTGGAGACCAGTGTTGATGCTTAACCAAATAATTGATTAGCTTTTCTGATGTTTCTGTGTTGAATTGATTCGAAGGATTAGACACTCTAGCACAAAAAGCAATAAGTTCTTGCACATCATAAAGACCTTCAGATATCAATTCTTTAGAAGGTTTAGAAAAAGAAATTAATTTAACTTGCACCGTATCTCCGTTTAATATAGTCACCTGGTTGATTATATATTAAACGCGTGATCTAGTACAATTTTTATTTTAAAATTCTATCTAACAAATTTATATGTGACAATAGATAACCAATTGCTATAGCGCCGCCTACGATCATCCATTTCCAACGCTCTAAAAGATCTACACGATCATTGATCGCATCAATTTTTTTCGACATTGCAGCATGTTGATCTGCGTCACTACGTGCTAAAGCATCAATTTTATTGTCAATATGGTCTGTAATCTCGCGCGTCGTGGTAGTTACACGCGAGTGTAGTTCTTTGATGTCTTGCTTTACAGCGGCAACATCTTCTTTAACGCCTTCTACGTGTGCTTCCATTTTAGCAATTCTTTCTGACAATTCCATAATCATTACTTCTTATCTGGAACTTTCGTTCCTTCTAATTTATTATGGACTTTCATTTCCTTGCAATTCTGCTTTACGTTGCCCTTGGCATCTTTAACAGGTTTGCCCTCTTTGTCTTTAACATCAACGCAAACTTTTGTTTTTTCAGCATCAGCATAAACTGCTGTTGACATACCAAACAATAAAGCGATGGATAATACTACTGATTTCATTTTTATTCCTTTTTAGTGAATTTTTCGGATGCTGTAAAACCTAAGCCCGCTATTACAATGTACATCATCGAATCAAAAATCTTTGAATCTATTGGGTGGCCATATACCATAGCAATGTACCCACCACCACACAATAAAAATGCGAGAAGCGTGACTACTCTTTTGCTAGAAACGGTATTGTTAGTACCATCTGATAACACACTTAATATGAAATTCATTTATAACTCTGGTTGAAAGGCTGGAGCAGGTGCGGGTTTACCTCCGAAGCCTGTGACAATTTGAGGCTGAGATACGCTTCCAAAGCTATTTCCGCCTCCCATTGGTTGCGATCCAAAACTGTTTGTTGGCGTAGAAAAGCTAGATGTTGTAGAGAGGCCTGGTGTAGAGGATGTCGTTGGTGCATTTGGTGGTGGTCCTGAAACTACTGGTGGTTTATTAGCCGCATCAAGTGCTTTTGCTCTCAAGTCTTTATCGTTACCAGCCAACATAATACCAGATAAAGTACCAGTTAAAAATGTCGCAATTGGAATAATCAACTCAAAAAATTTCTGGTCAATAGGACTAATGGCATTCAATGGTTGTGTCACAAAGATTAACGAATATAGTACAACAAATACAATGCCAAATAATGTCAATGATAGACAAATGCCGATAAAGAATTTTAATCGAGCCATTAGTTGCTCTTCAGTATACATAATGTCGGGTTGATTATTTTCCACAGTTTGCTCCTTGTGATGTAGGCGCTGCCACACACGCTGGAGTGGCTGGCGTAAATGATTGTACAGGTGTTTGAGTTGATCCATCTTTTGGGGGTCCTAATCTTGGGTCACGTTGACCTTTAAAAATGTGTTCGGGACATTCTCTTCGAACATCACATGTAGGCATTTTGCACATATCCTTATCCCAATTTGCAGGATCCTGACATGGATAGCGGAATCTATCACCGCTGAATATTGCTAAGGTTAATGGCAATAATAGTAATAGAAACAACCATCTTACTAATTTAATATCGTTATGAGATGACATATGTATTAAACTCCTAAAACGTGTAAGGCGTGTTCATAATGTTTAATACGATCTTCAAGTCCAATGGTACCGCCGTTGATTCGTTTTGTCAATGTAACGATATCGCCTTTGTCGGCCCATTGATTTAAATTGTTTGTTTCCCAGAACCAGCAAGCTGATTGGGCTGCACCTTCAAATGTAGCCATGTACTCTGCGGCTTCTTCTACAGAAATTTGTAGTGAGCCAGCAAAGAATGTATAATTATCTTTACCAGTCAACTGAATTAGACCACGACCACGGTATCTGTATCCATCACCAGAAGATTCATCGCCATTGCCCATGCGTGATGCATAGATTTTGTTTGCGATAGCTTCTTGTTTGTTTGGCTTAGAGCAATACTGTGTCGCAATCTCATCATTAGGAAAATACTTAGCAAACAACTTGCGTAGAGTTGGTGGCTTATAGTTTAGATTTTCTTGTAGTGCAGTAAAACCACCAGATTCATGTGAACATTGCGCAATGAAAGCTGCAATGCGTTTTGCATTATTGATTTCGTAATCTGGTAGCAATTGTGAAAGCGCATGATGCCAATGCTCTACGTATGGATTTTTTGGCAATAGCTGCTTTAGTTGTTCTAATGTTAATTCCATGGCAATCCTTATTTGTTAAATACTTCATCATGTATCGCCTTTTGATCGTTGATCCATTTCACGAGTAAATCGTGTTTTGCCGCACAATCGTAGTAAAGCGAGTAGTTTTTAGTAACTGCTTTCAAAAATTCAGTTAATTGTTCTTCATTCTCATTAAGTTTATATAAATCAATGCATTTCTCTGAAATTACTTCAGGAAGTTTTGGAAATTGGTGTTTGACTGGTGTAGCAACACAACCAGCCAATAAAAATAAGCAAGCAATTAAACTATATTTCATTTCGGGGCCTTTGCTGCTTCATTATGTAGTGTAATCACTTCCTTTGGCAGTTTACAAACTTCATTATACTTAGTGATTTCACGATCTATATATCGAATTTGTTCTTCGCCTTTTTCGCGTATAACTTCTCGTTTCGTAATATATTTAGTAACTACTTCAGTGCTAACTTTCTCAGACTTAACTTGAGATTCGGCGTATTGTTTTTCTAGTTCAGCTACGCGATCTTTCCACTTCTGTTCATTTGCAATAACACCTGACATATAAACGCCAAGTGCGATCATTGCTACAGACGCTAACTGAATAGGAGTCTTGTAGATAAAGATCGCAGGAATAGGAATAAAGCGAAGAAAATAAGTTACAACTAAGCCTACTAAACCCATGCTTAGTATTGCGTAAAAAATCCAGTCAGGAAGTAATTGTAATACCCATAACATGTCTTATTCCATTATTTCTTAGAGTCGTTATCAAACTGTTTGAAAGTTGCTTTCATGATACCTTTGAAACGCTTATGGCCTAGATCATATTTTCCAGCTTTATCTGCAGCTGTAGCAGCCATACCAGCTTTTTCTTTGTAACGAGCTAATAAGTCAGAAGACAATTCATTAACTGATTCTTCTTCCACTGTTTTTTGCGAGTACATATAATCACATGCTGTTTGCACATAATCTTGTGCTAAAGTAATTTTAGATTGAACCCACTCAGGAAGATTATCGTTTTTGCTTAATTGATCATGCAATTCTTGTGCATGGTAGATAATAGTACGTAGCTGTGCCATGACCATATCGCCTTCTTGGTCATATTCACCAGCATCTTTAGCTTCTACTACAGCTTTCTTTTTTTCTTTCTTTTTAGCATCATCAGCTTTCTTTTGACGAGCTTGAATAGATTGATCGTATTTTGGTTCATCCATAGGTCTAAAGGATTCTTTAAATGTTTTCATTGTCCCACCTGTACGTTCTTTTTTCTACGAACCATGTAGTCTGGAATTCCTACGATTCCAGATATAGGTTTATTCTTTTTTAACTTAATCGCAGCTTGATCTGTTGAAGTAGAAGTGCCTGTAGTATTTACTATAGCGCCATCTTCATGGAGTTTCATAAACTTTTCTATAAGAATCTCTTCTTCTACTAAAGTAATATTACTACCTTCTAGAAGATCGATTGTTTCTTGCAGTTCACCTTGAGTTATTTTTCTTCCATTGACATAAGACTCTTTGATAAGCCAATACGCTGCGACAAGACTCTTAAGTTTATTGTCACCACCAGGAAGTTTAGCAAGGATGCGCTTTAAAGAAAACACTAGTTTGTCGAGTTGAGTATAGGAATCTTTTTCATCTTCGGTTTTAAGATCGCGCGTCTTCTTAAGAGGCTTACCATCCTTATCGATGATCCCGTATTTGTATGCTTGCGTTTTCTCGAATGGAGTAACGAGCATATACAAAATCTTAAAAGCTATAAGATTATTGATAATTCTACCAGCCATTAAAGTTTCCTTAAAGCTATTACTACATCTTTGTCTAAAACAATGTTAGACAACTTAATTCCACATTCTTCTATCTCGTCGGGCATTCTATTAAGATATACTAGAAAGGTGACTAATATAGGCCAGTCTTCTTCATCTATCTTTAAGAATAACATCTTGGTGAGAGCATCGCCAAACAAATTATAAAGAACTATAATATGATTGAGAATAAGTCTTTCTCTTAGTTCTGCACTGCTCTTATATCTTGAAAATAATTTCTTAAGATATAAGAGCCTTTTCAGATCTTCTTCAAATTCTTGTACGCTATGACACTGCGGATTATCATAGTGATGCATAGCATACAAGAGAAAATTACCATCATTCAATTTCATAATAAGTAGGGACCGAAGCCCCTATAATTAGGTACCGAATGTTAATGTTGCTGCGTCGGAATTAACCTTAACTGCACCAGTTGTAGAAGATACTACTACACGATATTGAGAAGCGCTATCGGCAGAAACTTGTCCTGTTAAAGCAAGTGTAGCATTGGTTGCGCTAGCAACGTTAGCCCAGCGTGCTGTTGAGCTAGCACGCTTTTGCCATTGATACGTCGGTGAACCTGTAGAAGAAGTTGCAGTAACTCCAAAGGTTGCTCCACCTGAGCTTGTTGTTTGATTAGCCGGTTGTACGCTAATAGTGATAGATACTTCTGTATCAGCGACGATAGTATCGTCAGCTGCATCACCTGATGTTGCATTAGCAACTGACATTGCAATTAGCAATTCAGATTTATAGCGTGATTCGCCATTAGAACCTTTGTATTCATCGACTAACCACCAACCCGCGCCAAGGATACCCTTGTCTTTGTTAGTCTTTAGTAGTGCTTCTTCTCTAGAAACGAATACTGCTTTTGCTTTGTCTGCAGTAGATAGGTACTTTGGTTTGCTACCTGTTGCGTCTGTGTTTCCCCATAGTGGCATGGTTTTCTCCTTGAATTATTTGGTTAATTTATTAATCGCTTGGTCGACGCCTTCACGACGCTTCCAAGATTTAGCTTTATACTTATCAGCAAGTGATGTAGAGGCAGCTTTCATTCCAGGGCTTCTTGCTTTCTTTGCCTGATTTTCAAAATCAGCTCCTATTTTACGAGTAATCGTAGAATCACGTGATGCTTTCTTAGCATAATCACCTAATGTCGTTTTGCTTAGTTCATCTAATTGCTCATATTGTTCCATGAAAGAATCAAATCCTTCTTCCATTATAGAGTCAAATGTTTCTTCATCTAATGCAATTAGGAACTCTACAGCCTCGGCGAACTTATCTTTCTTTGGACGTCCTCTACCGCGCTTTGGTTCATCCTTTGCTTTCTCAGCAGTATCATTATCGGCGAATCTGCGTGTTGCGACTACGCCTGTAGAAGTTTTCTTGATATCGTGACGAGCACCAGCACCAGTTACACGATCAGTATCAAATTTCTTTTTATACTCTGGTGTTCCTGGCCATAAAGCTTCGTCAACAGTATCTTCTTTACGAAGAAGTTTAAAGTCGTGTTTGTCAAGCTTGCCGTTCTTATTTTTGTCAAGATCGTGTTGATTGCCCTTAAGTTCTTCTTTCGTAGTGTGCTGTTCAATAAAAGATTTATACGATTTCTTTTCTTCCTTCATTTCTTCTTCTCCTTTGTTGAAGATGATTTTGTGAGCTTTGTGCTTGCGGCCCTTTTTGTCTAGTTTATAGTCATCGCTATCTTGTTCAGTCTCTTCATTGAAGTGACTATGAGCCACTGTTGTTTTTGTTGAAGAAGTCTTTGGGCGTGTTAAGTGAACTTTGTCACCTTCACGATGTGCATGAACATTACTATTAGTCTCATCTTTAAAAGAAGTCTTTTCGCCATCTTTTAATTTCTTAATAGCGCTTTGATGTTCTGGATGTAGAGGATATGATGTACTTGAACCATGATGTACAGTTACCATCTTACCCCAGCTATACTTATCTTTCTTGACAGTTACTGCTTCATCTAGTTCAATCTCTTCATTGGCTTTACGAAGAGCTTTCTGTATTGCGGGATGATCAGATAGACCGGGCTTTAGTTTATCCATAGCCTTAGTGGCACCTGTCATATTTCCACCAACATAACGTTTGTCATTAGCAATACCAATGCCCTGTTTGACATCTTTTTGAGTCATGCGTTTTTCTAAAATTTTTGTTATAACCGACATTTATACTCCTTTTAAGGATGCTGTTATCATCCATGCGTGTTTTTTATGCGTATCAATTCTTTCGGCAATGAAATTGGCCAAGCCTTGTTCATTAGCTGAAGATGCAAGCGCAAATGTTTTGTTGAGACAATCAATAACTTCGTTATTGTCTGTTGCTAAACTATTTAGCATATCTTTCACGGTATTGTCTACAATAGCTGTATTTTCAGTTAAAGTAGAATATGTATATAATTCTGTTAAGCTCCTTGGAGCATATGCTCCAAGCTTTCTAATATTTTCTGCAAATGGATCTATGGCGTCATATAAGTCAAGGTAGAGATTGCCAAAGAAATCGTGATACTGGCTGAAGTGTATTCCTTCAACGTTCCAGTGAAAACCTTGTGTCTTATAATGCATTACAGCTGTATTCGCCAGACAGCTTTTAAGTGAATTCGTTAGTTCATTCATTTTCAATACCTATTATTTGGTGTACGTTTTGTGTGTTAAACGATCATTCTCTACTCTGCGTACTCTTGGTACTAGCTTCATAGCAATTCTATTTAATACTGTTTTTCTTTTTTGAATTGTACGTTCAATTCTTTCCTTCTCTGCAACAGATAATGTACTTAGAGGTTTTCTTGCTAATCTTTGTTTCATTAGATTAACAGCAAGTCTACGTGCTCTATTATTAATTACCTTATTACTGGAGCGCATATTTAGTGCAATCTTTTGTCTACGAGTGCGCTTAGCTTGCGTCTTTGCAAATCTCATTTTTGCTTTAATTCTTTCGCTACGGGAAAGAACTTCCATGATGACTTCTTCTTTAACGTCAATTATATGCTCTCCAGTTTCATCATCAATGATTGACAGTTCTTCGTCATCGTATGCTTCTAGATAATCATCATCAGTCATACTGCTTATCATATCATCAATGTCTTTATCTTGGAAACCAGATTCGCCTTCGCCAACATCAGCGCCAATATCTATATCATCTTCTGTACCAAGTGAAGCTTCACCTAGCTTGTATTTAATTTTCATTCTGCGGTGAGTATCTGTATTTCCGCTAAGCGATGAACCTACTTTAGTATGACCTTCTTTATCAGAATGTTCTGCTTCTTGATCAGACTCATTATCCTTTACAGTATTCTTTGTAGCAACTTCTTCTGCTACTTTACCTGCTACTATTTTACGATCGTATTTGATTCCAGCATCAGTAGCCATCTGTAACATATTGCTAATGATAGACCATGCTTCTGGTGTAAGGCGCTTGTTTTTAATTGCACGCAATCCTTGATTGACCATGTTTTCTGGTCCGCTCTTTTCATCTACATCTGTTACTCCCAGTGATGATGCCACTATTCGAGCGACTTTAATTTTATCTGCTGGAGAGAATTTCATTTCTTGTAATCCCTGTTTGAATTGTTTGTCAGACATTTGAATATCCTGCGGCCACTTGCTTATTAATTCACCTTGTTCATTCTGAAGTAGCAAGTGGTTTGAACCGCGTTTAACTATCTTATATACCACGCCTTCAGACTCTACTATCTCATCAATATGAAATATCTCGCCAGCAAAATACTTTTCGCGAAGTTCATTAGTTTCAAACTTAACTTGTTCTTTTACTGCTTCTACGCCCATGCCTTCGCGAATCTCATTCATTAAACGCTTGCCGTCTAAATCAGTAAGTGTATGAGGTAAGCCTTTTTTGAAGGAAGTATAATCACCTTTCTTTGCAGCTTCTCTCATCTTAGTGCCTGACATACCTGAAGCAGTGTCAGCATCTGGATCACGTTCTCCAGCAGATACTACTTCTACCGTATCAAAGTTGAATACATCGCCGTTATACTTGTTAAGAAGTTTAGTATACTCTGGAACGCGATCAGAACCAGCGATCATTACTAAATTTTTATATTTTTTGGAAAGAAACTTTGCTGCTTCCATGAATGTTCTAATCTCTTCGCTTGCTGCAGCAAAGTTAGTCCTAGGAAACATTCTTTTAAGGTAATATACCTTACGATCTACTGGAAGTGGATTGGATTTTTTGTCATGAGTTCGTGATGCGAATATGACATGATCTGCCTTCTGTGCAGAGGCAATTCTTTTGACTGCATTAACTAGTAGTTCATGCCCTGTAGTAGGAGGTTGAAATCTACCAAATGCAAATACGACTTTTTTAGAGGGCAACTCTTTAACGAGTTGTCTATATTTTTTCATATGCTCCATCAATTATTAAACTGTACTACTTATTTATTCTTTTCGTGTTCTTGGTTATCAAAATCAGGTAACATCTTTGGAGTTACCGGTGACTCACCTGGAGTCATCTTCTTACGATGTAGGGTAAGTTTATCAGTGCCTTCATAACCAATGTTATTTTCTTCTTTTATACAAGAACCCGGAGCGCATGGCTTAGTTCCCGGCTTACGCTTGTAGTTTTTCCAACAATCGCAAGCTTCTTTAAAAAAATGTTTAAACGCTAACATTAGCAATTCCACTTTCTAAGAGCTTTATTAATTCTAGAATCAGGATCTTTGGCAGTCTTAGCAGAAGTTAGCTTACTCTTCATACCACCCATTCTAGCACAGAAAGACTTACGACGATTTGCTGCTTTGCTACCAGCTTTTAATTCTGATGGTGGAGTGGTGACTGGTGCTTGTAAGTGAGCACCTTTAGCATTGTATGCGTCACGACCTTTTTGTGTTAGACCACCAGTAGAACTTTTGTGTCCCTTAGCGTCAACTGCAGCTTCGTATAACTCTTCATCATCAATTGACTCAAACTTTTCCCAAATGACTTCTGGGTCAATGTTATGCTTGTTTGCTAACTCTGTAACCATTTCTTCGATAAGGTCAAACTGCTCATCAGCTGATAGTTCTTCTTTAATGTTTTTACCATAGATAACTTTTGATGATGATTTCATTGGCTTCTTCCACTTTGCATTATAAGCATCACGACTCATAGCACCCTTCATCATCTTTTCAAAATCCATCTTTTGTTGTGGAGTTTGTGCTTCGTCTAGTTCTTCAGATAACCCCATAGCTGTGGCTACCTTTTTGTCGCCATGCTTGTGTCGTAGATATGCTGAAATTGCATGATCTTTAGTACGATATTCTGAAGTGTCGACTATCTTTTGTTGCCCTTTGATCATGGTACGTAAAGTCTTAATGTCATGTTGCTTCAATGCTTTGTATTCTTTTGCGACTGGATGCTCCGGATCTATCGCTTCACCAAGATCAAATTGTTCTTTAACTTTGGTCTGAGATGCTTTAAAGTCAGCAGCAGTTGGACGACCCTTTTCACCGGGTTTACGCATACGTTCGCCAGAACCAGCTTTAATTCTTTTACGTTTAGCGTGAATATTATCCCATAATCCACGCTCACCTTCTTCTAGGTAACTTTTAAACGATATCATCTTTGCCATCCTTTTATTATGTCGGCTGAGAAATTAGCCTTACTGAATTCCATACGATCTACGATCTTTACTGCTCCACCGGTGAGGTGATCAATAGCAACAAATCCTTCTACGCCAGTTGTTTTAAATCCACTTGCTGTTCTAAGGAAAGTACTAATGTGACCAGCTTGATTCATTTTATTTATGATCATTGCTTTTGCTTCAACTAATACATTGACTAAATCGAATATAGCTACGATCTGATTTTGGTCATGATGTGCAAAGAAGTTTAAGACTTTCTTTCTCTTATCGTCTTGTGCTTTCTTTCCTGCTGGTGTTGATCGCTTTTCAATTTCTTTTTCATACTTGTCGTGAATATAGTGAAATAGTTCACGCACATGGGTTTTAGTATCAACAATTTGTTCTGACTTTTTAATCTTAGAATTGTTGAACGTTTTAACTGCAAGTAGTAAGTCTTCATCGCCGCTTATCCCATTTAGAGTTGGTGCGCTGATAGAACTAAATAACTTACCAGCACGTGACAAAACTTCTGTTACCTTCTTCGTTTCTTCAGCAGTAAAGGTAGCAGTACCGGAATAATCATGATAGTTTGCGTCGTCCATCCATATACTCGGAACGGCTGTAAACTTGTCTACAATCGTTTTGCCAAAGCTAGCGCTCATAGATTCAAATGAATTACCTGTATATGTAGTATGCCATACTACTCCAATCTTGGCAGAACGTATCTTCTTGCCAAGTTCCGAGTTAAATGGAACTGCATATACAATAGTGTTTGGGTGGAAGGTGATATACTTTTCACCATCGATAGTCTCAGTCTTCTTATCATTAGTAAACATCAAGTCACCTTGATATACACCTGATTTTATACCGAGTTTTGAAAGTTCTTTTAATGCTGTCTTAAACTTCTCGGCTAAATCGCCAGAAGTATCTGCATCAATTTCTTTTGGTGTCTTGTAGATTTTAGGTTCTTTGTTAAAGACGCCCTTCTTAGCAACAAAGAATTTTCCATCGCGTGGATCTATACCAGCGAAAATAGCAGGAGCTCCGTCCCACTTTACCGTTGCAGTAATTTTACTTTTGCTATGACCAGCAAGCATGTCGCGAAGAGATAGAAGGAATGCAATCGCTTTGCGCGTACCAGTTACACCTTCGTTGAAGACGAGATCTTCAACGTGTTCCATGTGCGTATTTTTTTCTTCTTTTATGAACTCTTTTAATTTTAGCATTTTGTCTTTATAGTATTATTATACCACAAATTTGATTTATTGTACATATAGAACTAAAGTAATACTTTAACATATTAGATACTTACTATTACGCCAGTTGAAGCAACTTTATCAGTAACAACAATTCGTCCAGCCGAGTCACCTCTAGAAGGACTTACTCCATATATCTTTGGAACTCCAGATTTGTCTTTTGCAAGTGGATCAAAACGCTGATCTTCACGACGTGCTCTAAGTCTAAAATAGAGTTCATGTTCTTGAGCATATTGTTTTGCTGGTATTAATTGACCATTTGAAAGTGTCAACACATTAGTTTTAGGATCATATTTATGAGAGACATCCATTTTACCAATGTACATAAAGTCAATAGGTCCACCCATTAGAACATTGCCAATAACAATTTTTAATTTATTGTTACCAGAAATTTTTCCAAATACGTCTGGAACTTTGTCTCCAGGATTAAGCATTGTGTTGAGTTTAGCATGAGATGTTTTTAAAAACTTAGCAGCAATTCCAGGTACAGCTAATTCTAAGCCTTTCAATCCACCACCAGCTAAAGAAGGTGCAGATTCACCTTTTAGCGAACAATTTATAGGCTTAGCTTTTTTGTCGTGCAAAAATATTTGCACGTCAGTGTACGGTTCAGATCCACCCTCTTGTCGTCCAGTAAACTTCTCTGCGTTAATTACTCCAGTGATTTTAGTCTTTCCGGCTATTATAGTAATGGGATTACCTTTGTTTGTTTTAACTGCTAGTTTAATAGCATTAACTACGCCGGTTTCTTGTCTTTCTGCTGATGCACCTGCCATACAAACTCCATCTATAAAGTAATAATATATTTATAAAACTAAAATCGCCCCGAAGGGCGATTTGTTAGAAGAAACTTTCTAGACTTGGTATATCTACCTTATCTCGGACTTCATAAGTTTTTTGGCCATTAAACTGATAGACAAGATTAGCATTAAGTCTATCTCGCTTACCTTCAAGTGCAGCCTTTACTTCATTGGCCATGTCTGTAGCAGTTCCTACTGGTACGTTTTGACATACGTGGTTTAGATTTCTTGAAGGATTTAGCATTTCAAAGTCTTCAGGTAGGCCCATGATACTCATAGCCTCACGATAAGTCAGGTATCTATCTTCGGTAGGATGAGTCAATAGATTCGGATAGTGCCCAACAAAAGCTCCAATATGACCTTTTGGCACAGTCGTAAGTCTTCGCATGATATTACCCTCACCTTGTAACTTGGCAAAGATTCTATCACATCTTTCCGCTGCTCGATCAAGACTTTGCGACCTCATCCAATCACCTACTTCATCGTACTTCTTACCTTTACGCTCGAGCCAATCCATAGCATTATCGGTTTTCTCAATAATATTGTAAAAGTCTTTATGAGTGATACCGCCTTCTAGTTCTTCCAAAACATAACGATACATAGGATCCCACTTGCTTGGAATCTTCTCGTTAGTAACTACTTGCTGAGAAGCATTCTTAGACACACCATAGAACACGCTCTCGATTGTATTAAGAGGTTTATCAAAGTAGTTAAACAGAGGAACAGTCTTACCTTTCCAAAAGAAATAGAAAGATCGTTCACGAATCTGAGGAACACCGTGCAACAATGACTTAGTCCTGTAGATAGACATTGTATAACCATTGCGAGTAGCAATGTCATGTAGTTTATCTACAATAGGTTTACCAAGTTTACCTGCGAATCCTGGTGCATTCTCTCCCCATAATACCATAGGCTTAATTTGTTCAAGCACATATGTAGTTGTAGTATACATCCATTCATTGGCTGCAGCATCAGAACTAGCATATCCGCTAAGTGAAGATAATCCTGCGCAAGGACATGTAGTTCCAACAACATCTACGTAGTGAGGATGTTTTCCACCTTCATCAAGTAGGATATATGGTACATCATTGTAGTGATTAACTAAATGAGAATCATTTGATGTAAACGGAGTATATGAAAGTAGATAATCAGGTCTACTTCCAAATGCTGCGGTTTGACCAAGAGCTTGACCGCCAATCAAAGGGACGATAAAAGCGTGCTTCATAGGTTATCCTTTATCTTCTGCATCATTTCAGCAAAAGTATTCTCAGAGTCTTGATGTTGTTTATAGAATTCAAAAGCCATGTTGCGGTATTCATCTCGCATAACACTATCCTTAGACAATTTAGCTATGAGATCATATGCTGGTTGCATATCATTATCATCAAGCCATACAGTGCCATTATCTTTGCAGTCGATTAGCTTGTCTCCATATTTACGATGAGTACAACGTTCACCATATGACTTACGGAACACTGGTACTACGCCAGTACATGCTACTTCACAATGAGTATACTCAATAGAGCGTTGAATGTATCGTTCATCTAATACAGATAATTGATAACCAAATCCAACTCGTGACATACGTTCAAGCATTTCATCATTGATGAAGGGGCCAAACACATATGCTGGTTGATTATTTTCAAGATTAGTTGAGGCAATGTTCTTATCAATCATACCGTGGAACTCTGATAATTCGCGAAAGGCAAGATATGCTGGAGACTTTTCAATTCCTTCGAACGTAGTGATGCATCCATTGGGACGCAGAAATTCATTATGGAACTTAAACATCTGAACATACCCTTTCCAAGAAGTAGTACGGCCAATCCATTTATGCATAATTGGATCAGTGTAATAAATGTCTTTCCAATACTTATCTCTTACTGAATCGAAGTCCATTCCTGGTTGAAAGTTTAAAATAGTCTTAGAGTTATCCTCTTCAAAGAATGCTGTAAGACCACCACCTTCAGTTACCTTAGATACGTACTTAGCGAAATCGTTGCTAGTGCTATGGCCAAAAAGAATGCTAGCTTTTCCAATAGCGTCATCGATTGCAGCATTACGCTTGATTGAAAGAGATGAGTGATCGTGTTGAATGAGAACGATTGGTTTGACAATTTCATTCAATGCTCGCTTAAATTGATTAATGCATTCCTCAGTGTGACCGACCGAGGGAAGACTATTAATAATAACTACATCGGCTTTGTTACAGCCTTCAATCATCTTATTAGTTTCTTCAGGTTTTGCAAACTTTAATTGTACAACATTAGAAACATCATGAGCATTCTTGCGAGTCCATGATTTATCCTTAGATGAAAAGACTACAAAGTCATAACCATTCTTGGTCATCCATTTAGTCTGTTCAACTGTAAACTTGGTAACACCACATCCTTCAATGCCCCGTCCCATAATGATTGCTATTTTCATTCTTCTTCGCTCCATTCTCCAGTTTTGTTTCTTTCATGAGCTGCATCTTTGCCATAGACTTCATCAGCATGAGTATCACATAGAGTTGTATGCCAACGCTGATAATAAGTACGTCCAGGAGAACCGCACTTTTCACACGTGCGATAACTCATACTTTCAGCAAAGGAAATGTAATTATAATGCTCGGGAGTTGCTGATTGAACATAGAATCGAAGACCACCAAACTTTTCTTTAATCTGAGAAGCAATTGGAACTAGTTCTTTTTCTTCTTCCATTTTTTGCTTTGCTTCGTCAAGATCTTCTTGCGTTATTGTTCTTGTTCCATAAAGAATACCGCCAACACCCACTTCTGCACGATAGTCATATCGTTCTTTGGCTTGATTATATTTGTTAGTCAACAAACCACAGAGAGTATCAATGATAGTAAACCACCCATCACCGCAATCAAATCCCCAGCACATAGCTGTTTGAGTCATTGGCGCATTTCGATCTTTAAAGATCAGAGGGTACTTTGCACACAATAGTTCATCAAGTTCTTGTTTCATTTCAAAATAATCCTTAAATTAAGATTGGATCCATTCACAATATATTCCAGCTTCTTTAAACATATCCCGCGTTAACTCAAATGCTTCTGTCCAAATTGCTGGTACCGCATCATCTGTATATATGAAAACTTTTTTAATACCAACTTGGATGATACCCTTAGCGCATTCAGAGCATACTGGAAGACCGTATACGTACAACGATGCACCATCTAGCGATACGCCATTAAATGTAGCATTATAGATGACGTTCATTTCTGCATGAACTACTAACTTATATTTTGTAGGACGATCGCTATAACGATCAGCACTATCAAGAATTCCTCGAGGGAAACCATTAAAGCCTTGTGATAAAATTTGACCTTTAGATCCTACTGCAACTGCACCAATCTTTCTACTTGGATCTTTACTCCAAGTAGAAACTTGCTTTGCTAAATCAAGATACCGCTGTTGCCATACCATAACGTTTGTCATATTCTTCTTTAGTAATAGTTAGTTCGCGTGTATTTAGATAATGATCTAAAAGATAGAATTGACGTTCATAAATGTGAAGTGATCCTGCATTCCAATAGATCTCACCACGGTCATAGCTTTTTCCACGATAGCAAAGTTCCTGTACTACTTCTTCTAGTATATACTGTTGCCAAGCATAATCATTACGATAACCAGCCCAAGCATCATTGCTACGCATACTTACAACAGCATGAACTCGATTGTTTCGAATCATATATTGTACTGTATTAGTACACATAAAATCTGAACGACCATTCTCGTTATGATCACCCCACATAGTAGGACGAGTGTAAATCATAGTTGCACGGCGTGAATCTGGACGATCTTCAAGTTCAGTTATAACATGAGCAAACTGATTATTGTTTTCATCAGAGTATACACACCAACCATAATTAGAATTGATGTAACCATCTTTATCGGCAACTTGTTTCCAGATCGCTGGAGGTCCACCGGGAATATCATTAACATTCAATGATTGAGACTTATACCAATCAAGTTCACGCTTAACATAATCTTCGTTAACAGCACCAAAGATTAGAGGTGAGTTAGCCCAGAAGGACGCACCCATAATTTCAACAGTCTTTACACCTGACTTATCGGTTACAAACTTTTGTGCGCGATATAGGCGTGCAAACTCTTGGCGGATTTCATGTACAGTATTCATCATTGCTTAAACTTTGAAGGAGTTAAATCAGTTGTTGGATGAGTTTCTTTGCTTATACGACGATTAAAGATATCTTTGTTAGGTTCTTGACCATCAATATCGCCACGCATATATGCAACAAGGAATGAGGCATAATTAATCATGTCAATTGCAGAATCTTCAACCGATTCAAAGTTGACGTTACCACCTGCTTCCATAGTTTCCAATACAGAATACATACGAAGCATCTTACCATTAATGGTATCCAGAATAGTATATACGCCACGTGGATAGTGATCGGCTTGGCGTACTCGGCTCAAAGGATTCTGATAATCCTGACCTTTACGTTCTTGAAGTGCAGCAGCTTCCAATAGAATGTTTGCTGATTCACGAGTAAATTGTTTACCTTCTTTCATTTTCAGTCCTTAATTAATTTAATACAAACGCCGTCAAACACGGCTTTTTGCCAATCAAAAATATAACTATCGTATTGACTATTAGGTGCTTTCTTAATGTACTTAGAATCATGTGCAATCACTGATTTCATGTCCATTAAGAATGCTGGTTGATACTCATAGACAAGATGAGCCTTTTCACGATAACCACCTAACATAAGATGTTCGTTGAAAGGAGCACTACGTAATAGAGACAATAGTTGTTGGTAACTAATATACCATTGTAAACCAGAATACTTTAGATTGAAAGTTTTTTGTTGTCCAAAACAACTTTCGCCCACAAGATATTTGTAATCACGCATACGATCAATAAAGTTTAACTCCATTGCATCATCAACAATTTCGCTTACTTCACCAAAGTAAGGCAGTGTCAATAGAACTTTTTCAAATCCTAGACCCATTGCCGTATGCATTTTTACGGTATCATAGTCACGTTTACCACGGCGCTTCTTTTCTTGCTTCCAATTATTTTCTGTCATTTTCGACAAATCGTCTTTGTACTCTGCATTGAAGTCTACAGTAACTCGTAAGTTACTTAACTCTTCCATGATTTCAGGAGAATAAACTTTCACAGCATGAACTTTCTCAACACTTGGTTAGCTTGAGTAATGTCTTCTATGACATCACTAAACTCAAGTTCTTTAAGAGCTAATTCTGTTTTACGTTTTGCAAAAAGTTCTAATGCATAGTCAACATCGTCTTCGTCGGCCTGGTCAAACCAATCTTCAAAAACTTCGGGACTTACGGTTAAAAGAAAATTAAGATTATTGCGGTCTTCATCATTCATAACAAATCTCCAATGTTGTAGTATTATTATATCAAATAGACGAATATTTGTACAGGGTTTTACGAATATTCTTGCCTTATAGAGCATTCTTATAGGCAAATTCTATGGCTCGAGAAGCCTCTACGTTAAGTGGTCTCTTGGCGTATCTATTTGCGGTATCACGATCGAGCTGTCTCACAAGATCTACAATCTCATACTCAGTGATAGGATACTTATTCTTAATAGCATTACATGCAATTGATGTCATAATCTTATAAATCATTGAGTAACGACCAGAACCATCTACTCCTGATATTTGCTTATACTCACTTACAAGTTTACGATTCACGAATGGACAATCGCCATATGACTTCCATTCATAAGTTCTCTTATTACTCTGAAGCTGTTGCTGACGATGAGCTATGACTTCCTTTTGAATCTCAACAGGAAGCCTGTCAATAAAACTATTAGAAGAAGAGTTGTCATTGTATTCATGCTTTCTTAGAAGATCATCAACGTTAAGATACCCATTTGCGCGATGAGTAAAAATAAAATTGTAAGCATTAGGGTATTGCGCTGGGACGTAATACATCCTAGACAAATCTTTAGTCTGTCTATCTCCCACCATGCCAAATTCTGTGTTGAGTGCAAACCAAAAGTGTCGAATTTCTTCTCCCCTAACAGCTCTTGTAAGTGGGAACACCAAGCGGAACTTCGGCGCACTACGACTACTACTAGCAGTTGAATAGCAAATAAAATAGATATTAGGGTAAAGCCTAGCCAATTCATCTTCAAGATCTCCATCATATGTTGTACTGTCTACATCTAGTGCGGCCCAATTTGCCCACTCGATTACGTTAACGTTTGCTCTAGTTGTATTAGATTTATAAATCGCTGGAGAAATTAGAGGCGATGCTTTGTTAGTAAACTCACCGCGCTTAGCTTTATATCCAGGAAGAGTAGACAGATGATACAACGACTTCTCTAATTTCTCGAAAGAATCGAAGTCAACTCGTGTATCTGTCTTGTTATCAAAGATAGACTTAAAGACGGTGAGGCTATACATTAAAATACCTTTGCCAATAATCCTACGTTATCTGCATGAGTTGGTGCAATCCAACCTTCCGGTTTAATTAGATCTGGAAGACCTAGTGGATTAGGACGAGAAGGTTTAATGCCAATTTCCTTTGCCATGTTTGCGTCTAATACACGATTCCATGCTTTAAGAGAATCAACTTGATATGCATCAAGAGTTCCAATGGCAACCACGCAAAGATCGATCAATGCATCAACTACGTCATCTGCATTAGTTGCACCTTTCATTTCATCAAGTTCTTCTTGTAAGAACTTAATTCGAAATTCCAAAAACTTTTCAAGTTTTTCTTTATCAAAAGTTTCAATCACATCACGTACACCATATTTACCGTGCATACGTTCCATATCCCAAACCCAATTCATACTCATAACATATCTCCAAAATTAAATTATAACACACTTATGATTAAAAGTTAAATCCATCTCCAGCTTGTTTCATCTTTTGCCCAAAGGAAGTCTTATCAAAAGATGATCCATTATTTTGTCCAGAATCTGCAATGTTCTTTTGTGCAGTATCTTCAACATCATAGAGTTTCATCCTAGAACGGTCAACGCCAATGACGAAACGCTTATAATAAGAAGGATCATTGTAGCGATTCTTAAGCTGTTTAACCATGATCTGGTTAAGATTTTCAAGCTCTTCAGTTGAAATAAGGGCGAACATAAAATCCACAGTAGCAGGCAAGCCAAAAGACTCGGAGGTATCAGTAAGGTCCACGTCGGTATTATCATATCCACCTCGAGTTGTTTGTGTTGCTGAAAGAACCGGAACATTATACTCTACGCCAAGACCACGAAGTTCTTCAGCGATAGACTTAACATATGTATAGGAATTAACACCTGAGCCATGTTTGATTCGAGATGATGCACAGATGTTTAGATAATCGATAACAATAAGATCTGGCTTGAAGTTACGCTTCATCTTAAGTTCTTCAAGCAAAGCTTTAAAGTGTCCTGCATGAGCTGATGCAGTTGGATATTCTTTAACGATTAGTTTACCAGCAGTCTTCTTGATTAACTTACTAACTCGAGATTCATAAGCATCCTTATCAACTTTGCCAAGTTCATCCATCGTCATGTTAAGAAGGTTTGCATCAATACGTTCCGCAATTCTTTCCTCAGCCATTTCCAATGTGATATACAAAACATTTTTACCTTGCATCAAAGATGATGCTGCGTAATGACACATGAATAATGACTTACCAACACCAGTTCCTGCAAGAATTACATTAAGAGTTTTCCTAGATAAACCACCCTTTGTAATCTTATTAAGTAAGTCTAGATCGAATTCTAGCTTTTCCTCTTGGCGATGATAGAAGTCATAGCGTTCTGCGAAGTCTTCGAGATAATCATGGCCAATAGCATTATCAAAGGATACTGCAAGGGCGTCTGAAAGCAATGAGGGGATTGCGTCTTGAGTTCTGTTTTTATCTTTTCCGTCAATGATCTCAATAGAACTAATGATAGCATTGTAAACAGCACGATCTTTGCAAAACTTTTCAGTGTGCTTATAAAGCCAATCATTGTTGTCTGTTTTATATGTGAGTTCATTGATATAAGACTCTATTTGATTCAGTTGCTCATGACGAAGATCCTTACGATTTCCAAGTTGAATTGCAAGGATCTCAAGCGATGCTGGTTTGTTATACTCAGTAAAGAACGTTATAAGTTCTTGAGCTATCACATTTTCAAAGTGATCAGAAAAATATTCTGTTTTTAGAAATGGTACAGTCTTTCGACAAAATTCCTCATTGTGAATTAGATTCGAAAGGATGGTCTGTTCTATTCTCTTTGTCATCAATAAATCCTAGTTTATCACGTTCAAGTCCATAATGTAGTAATTCTACCACAAAGTCACCGAGTTCTTTTTCAAAAGCTTCTTTATTATATCCATAACATTCTTTTGGAACATCGTGAACATAATACTCGAATCCAACTACAAGTTTATCATGCTCGGTGTCTTCTTTAAAGCTAACATTAGTGTATGTAAAAACGATGTTAGCAAACTCGCCAGTTTCAAAACACAAAGCGTGCTGGTCACCATCGTGTCCAGGTCTTCCAAGAACTTTATGCGGCCGCAGCGGTGTCGTCTTCATATGATTGCATTTCCTCTATGATCTCTTCATCATGAATAATATCGCCGTGAGCGATTGCATACTTATTTTGTACGTATTCGTTGAATGACTTTGACGTTACAATAGACATCCAAAAGTCTTTAGTATCAGTATCTTTAACACGATACTTCTTATCTGAGATCTCGCCAGTTTCTTTATCTACTTTCGAATACCAACCATTGCTAGGCTTGATAACATGTCCGGATTCGAGAGCAATATCAAGTAAGCCAGACCATTTGCTAATACCACCATCAAAAGAGACAGTAACAGGGATTTTAGATTTCTCTTTAACATATCTAGATTTTTCCACATTGATGATAAAATTATATCCAACAATCTCAGTTCCTTCTTTTTCTTGTTGTCGACCGATAATGAAAATATTATCAGCAGAATAGTACGAGCCGGTGCCACCACCAATAATTGCTTTAGGGAACATACCAATTTCCATGTATGTGTGATTCACTACAATCATTGGTATGTCTTTTAAATTCAAGTGAGGTGTAACCATACGGAACAAACTCTTTACTTGTTTTGCTCTGGACATATCAGCAACTGATTTGCCATCAAGTGCATCATCAACTTCTTTCTTGGATGCAAGATTGCCAATGGAATCAATCACAATAATTAAATGTTCACCACGCTCAAGAGCAGTCAGTTGTTGCATTATGTCGAACTTGAGTTGTTCAATATCTGTAAGAGGAGTATGGAGCACCCTGTCTGTGTCAATACCAAAGCTATCGAAATAAGACTGCGGAGTACCAAACTCCGAATCGTAAAAGAGAAGTGCTGCATCTGGATACTTATCTAAATATGATCTTGCCATAAGCAAGCTGAACGCTGTTTTGAAATGTTTAGAAGGACCTGCCCACATTGTAAGGCCTGGAGTAAGTCCACCATCTAGTCTTCCACTTAACGCAATGTTTATCGCTGGGATAGAAGTAGAAATCATGTCCTTCTTAGTGAAGAACTTAGACTGCGAAAGAATTGCTGATTCTTTAATCGTACTATTCTTTTTAATTTTATCTAATATGCTCATTATTTCTCCTATGTGTAATGCAGGTATGTTGATAGAATATATTTGTCATTGCTAATTGGCTTTCTTCCTTTATGAGGATACATCCACATAGGCGGGAATACCACCATTCTACCACACTTTGGTTTTACAAGACAATCTATTTCGAATTCTGTTTCTCCTCCTTTTTCAACATCATTCAGATAAGCAAACATTACCAGATATCTTGATGCTGATGGTCTATCACCTACATCTACATGCCAACCAAATTGATCATAGTCATTATTGAAATATCTTTTTAGTCTTGCGTCTTCAAATGCAAACTTAGGAGGAAAGAATTCTGTGCCAGTTACTTGTTTATAATGTTCGTAAACGTTTTTCATTCTTGCATAATAGTCTTCAATAAATTCTTTGAATGACTCTTCAGCAGTAATGTTAACTTCTACAAATGATCTATAATCTTTTTCCCAGCTATATTTTGATTCTCGTCGAGAATTAAATTCATTTTGTTTTTCATTAAAGATGTCAATCATCTTCTTACATGTATCTGGTTCTAATACATCATCATACACTCTAACGTAATGACTTAGGCTTTGTGTGTTCATGCGAAGAAATCCTCTAGTGTTGCTTCTTCTTCTGCCTTCCAACCAATAGCATTCAGAATAATCTTAGCTGGGTCGAGGAATGATTTTTCAAACTGTGTGTCATTATCAATATAACGATGCAAGCCAAATTCAGCTGGAAGGACTTGTGTGAATGCAATAACATCTTCGCGAATAGGATTCTTTGGATCAAGATATATGTACTTAATCTTCTCACCTTCTTTGATCATTTCATATGTATTTTCAAGACCGTGTTGCTTTAGCAAGTGATTATACAGCAGTGCTGCACGGGAATTCATTGGAGTTCCCTTCCTGTAGATTATTTTGGGATCCGAATATTGCTTGAGAGAGGATACACCGCGTGGGAAGGCTTTCTCTTCGACGGGTAAACTGTCAAAGGTATTCCTAAAGTCTCGTATAAACGATTGAGTTTCAAGCTCAGTACCACTAATGAGAATCTTGAAGAGTTTCTCCATAGCTTCTCTACACGGCGCTGGAGTAGACGATTTGATCGCCTCGATCCCCATGATTTTAAGTTTCGGTTTAGAATATCTAACTCCTTCATTGTCCCATACATTAAGTATGTATCTTTTCTTAGCAGTCCAGATTCCACGATCTGCAATGCTTTCACGCTTCATTCCGATTCTGTGTTTGAATACATTGAGGTTTGTGCCGAGCTGGTGGAATGCGGTGTCGAAGACGTCCGTCTCGATCTTCTTACAGACCTTGTCGAGGAAGTCAACTTTCTTTGCTGTGGTTGCGTCGGGGACGACTGCATCAACCAAGTTTGAGAAGTTTGCATAAATTGAGTCAGTATCGATTGCGATAACATAGTCTTTATTACTTTTTAGTGCTTTATTGAGATACTCATTAATATATTTCTCACCCCACTTGATAATCAATTGACCAGTCAGGGTAATACCTTCTGCAATCTCCATCGTGAAGTAACGGAAGTACTTGTTGCCAAGTGCACCATAAAGCGAGTTAAGAAGAATCTTAATTGCTAGTTGTTGATTTTCGTAATGATTGATGTCACGTTCGATTCTATAGATCTCAGCCTTGTTACTCTTATCAGCTAGTTCAAGTTCTTGTTTAGCGACAAGCATCTTCTTCTTGATTGCAGAACGTTCATCATACATTTCTTCAATGATCTTTGGCATGAAGCCTTGCTTTTGCTTTGAGAAGAATTGACCAGTTGCAGCCATACACTTGTCACTGTTATTAGTCAAACCAACAAGACATTTATCTACTGTAACACTAGGTTGAATATCACCTTTCAGGATTGTCTCAGGACTCATGTTCCATTGAACAATGATGTTAGGATATAGTGAGTTAACGTCAAAAGAACATACCCAGTCGTGAATGCCACACTGAGGTTCCTTAACATATCCACCATCATACTCTCGCTTAAAACTATTATTGTTTGGAGGCACAATAATATTCTGCGCCATAAGAGTTCTGTGAATAAGAGAATCCCATATCGCAACAGTGCCCATCGTATCAGAATAGTTTACTCCAGCTTTATAAGCCATAGTTAGAGTAAGTGTAATCATAGCGATCTTATCTTCCATTCGGTCGACAAGGTCTACGTCTTTAATGTTATAGTCAATAAACTTTTGGTGATCCGTTTGATACAGAGTATGCAGTGTTCCATCGTAAGCAAGTTTGCGTTCACCGAGTACTACATATGCAATGTGATCAAGACGATATGATTCTTGCGGACCAAAAGAATAACCAAACTTCATGAATAGATCCATGTAGTCAAGTTGTGCAATGCCAATCAAATCATAAATCTGAACTTGGCCTTTACGCATTGTGACCATACGTTCTTCAACTAATCCCCAAGGTGAAAGCTTCTTCACATCATCTTCACCAAGCATACGATTAATTCGGTTTACAAGATATGGAATATCAAATGTACGAATGTTCCATCCAGTAATTGCATCAGGGCAAGTGAATTCATCATGCCAAAATGCAATGAGCTGCTTCAACAGATCTTGTTCATCCTTGCATTTAGTATATCGAACCTGAGAAGTTTTCATGATAGTCTTCTCAACATCGTAATCGCCTAGTGCCCACACAAAGTATGTGTCAAGGATACTATCCTTAATTGCAATAGAGATTACTGGATGTAGTGCTTCGTGTGGTTGAGGGAATCCTTGATCAGAAGCAACCTCAATATCGATTGTATGAACACGAATCTTGTTGCGTTCAAACTTAATTTCATTTGGAAATTCTTGTGCGATGAATTGCGCAATATAGTTTGCATTACCATAGACATTAAAGTTCTCAACGTCTGAGTATCTTTCTACAAACTCCTTTGCTTCGCGCATAGAGTCGAACTCGATAGAATCAACATTAACTCCATCGAGCGATGTGAACTTAGAGTTGCCTTTACCTTTCACATAGAGTGTAGGCTTAAAGGCAATCTTTTTCTTGATGCGACGACCGTCTTGATATCCACGATATAAGAGGTTGTTGCCATAACGATTGACAGATGTATAGAATCGCATAATAAAATTGAAAATGGGATATAGTAATTATATCCCATTTATGATTAAAAGTACAATATTTTATATATTTTTATACTTTTCAGCCTTTGATTTCTTGATCAATTCTACAACTTCTTGTGTCATTTCAATCCAGAACAAGATAGCATTCTTAAAGAGATTCAGTAATTTCATTTTTACGCTCCTCGGTTAGGAGTTGTTTTTTACCGCCCTCTTTAACAGCGATCTTCTTAGGCTTCTTGTATTCAGGAATAATACGCTCAAGGAATACCTTTAGCATACCATTAAACAACTCTGCATCTTTAATTTCAATCTGATCTTCAAGAGCGAAGGTACGAGTGAAGTTGCGAGCTGCGATGCCTTTGAATAGATAATTAGTATCATCTTCTTCAGCATTCTTAACATTACCCTTAACAATAAGTTGACCACCTTGAATTTCAATGTCAATGTCTTGCTGAGCAAAACCTGCTACAGCAATTTCAATAGTGTATTGATTATCACCGATCTTCTTAATATTATAAGGAGGATAGTTAGGAATAGATTTAGTTATATCATCGTGAATCTTGGCTAGTCGATTGAACTGATCGTCAAATCCTACGTAGAATTTATCGAAGTCTTTAAAGACATCACGGCCAAATACATCTTTAATGTATGTCATAGTTAACTCCTTATTTCTTAGCGTAAGCTTTTTTAGCGTCAAAAGTATATGCAGCAAGACCAAGAGTTGTAAAAAACTTAGATGCTTCTGCAGCTACAACTTTAGCGTAATCGCTTTGTGCTTGAATAAAGGTGTTGAAGGGTTTTGCCAGTTCTTCATTCGTGACGAATGTTTTGACGAACTGAGTTTTGGCGTTTTGAAATGTATCAATAGCCGTGTTAATGTTTTGCAACATAGTTTGCTCCTATTAAGCGAGTAAAATAAAAATGACACCCCAAAGGCATGCCGGTTAAATCCTGCTTACTGGTTACAGGGGCAGCTTATCGTACTGCCAGCCTTAACGCTCCTAAGGTAGAAGAGTTCCTACGTTCCCATCCCGAGGGATAAAACTATTTATATTAGTTTACGGCTTCTGCTTGAATTTTTTCTGCAGGTGCTACTACAGATGCTGCAGCAGCCTTAGCTTCTGCTTCGGCCTTCATCTTAGCTTCTAGAGCTGGAAGTTGAGGTTGAGCTTGTTCTTGGATTTTGGTAATAAGGCTTGCCACTATGTCAAATGGCTGCTTGCCTAAAGAACCAAGAATTGTGTTAGCTTCATCAAGTGTCAATTCAAATTTTAACATTTATTTCTCCATTACTTAGTTTTTTTGTTGCCAATATTATATTTGGCGGTTAGTGTCCAATCGGTCTTTTCCTTAAAGGATACAACCTTGATTTGAGACAAAGAAACTCGCTGTTCCGCTTTAGTCGGTACAACGATTTTTAACAATCCCCAGTCTGATAAAAGACCGGTGATAGTATTCCTACGCTCTATATCTCCACTTGTAAGGTTTGCTTCTTTACCATCAAGCGCAAACAATTCTTTAAAGTGAACGATAAAATATCTACCTTGCTTATGCAAAATATGGCAAGATTGATACAGTGTTTTATCTTTACGGGAAGCCACTCCGATACGAGTGAGTGTTTCACGAACCTTTAGAAAGTTATCAGGTTCAGGCAAAATCACCTCAAGCATTGAATCAGGAGTCCAATCGTAATATATTAATTCTACAGTCATTTTCACTACCTCTTATATTTATTGTCATAATATTTGAATTAGACTGTAATATTTATACGCTTATCTACCTCCGGTTTTGTACTTTTCCTTAAGAGTTTTAACTTGTTCTTCAGTAAGTAACTCTAAAGCTCTAGCAGCTTTTTCAGAGGAGTAACCATACTCTTTCATAACAATTTTAATTTCATCAGTAGCTTGATCTTTTTTATGCCACTTTGAAAAGCGTTTCTTTTTCGCTATACCAATTCTATAAAAATCAAATTGCCAGTTTTTATTGATAGAAGAATACGAGTTCATTTCGTTCGCAAACATAACAGTGTCTGCAAAGTAAGATAACCCGCGATTAACCATGAATGGAATGTAATCCTTTTCATTCTGAGGATCTTCCTTCATTAGGTCAACCTTAGTATCGTTTATAGCATTTAGAAAATCAAAGAATGATGTTGTCATTTGCTTAATTTCAAAAGATCTTGTGGCGATGCTGCAAAGATTTTATCTGGAAACTTTTCCACTAGCATTTTTTCTATAACCTCATGATCTTTACCGTGAGCAAGATATTGAAGAGTATCTCTTTCGTAAATAAAAATCATATCATCTTTTATATCTACAATGATTTGTACTCGACTAAAGTCTTTCTCTTCTTCTTCATATGAAACGTTTTTTCTTAGCCAAAGATATGCGCGCAACTCTCGGCAATTCCAGCCTAGCCAGAAGAAGAAACCATATGTTAAAAAATCTAGAAAAATTGGGTCCATTACTTAAACTTCAGTTGGGCCATACATTCAGTGAGTGCAGCCATCGTATTAATTTCACGATCTGCAACGAACGCCGCCTTATATTGATATTCAGCGAGTATCAAAACGAGTTGAGGAATAGAAGACTGCTCGAGATAATCAACAGCTTTATCATAGAGTTTGCGGAAAAGTTCAGTGGATTCAATATCACTATATCTTCCTACCCACTTACGCACTTCAGTGAAGTTCTTAGCTTTAAGATTCTTAACAAGTTCTATGTAAGATTCATCACCTAGATTAACGAGAAGACCCGAATCAATAACACCACTCACAGAATATCGCTGCAGTTCATTTAAGATTCTACGATAGTCTGGAAAGTATTTAGTGATTAGTTCAGCTACAACCTTTGAGTCTGATTCAACACCTTCGGTTTGAAGGATAGTCTTAACACGCTTAAAGAAGTCGCCAGCGATCTTCGGCTTTTCAGAATTATCGATCTTAAATTCAACAACTGCACAACGAGAGTGTAGAGGTTCAATGATGCGATTCTTAAAGTTACATGTAAAGATGAATCTACAATTACTACTGAACTCTTCGATGAACCCACGCAGAGCTGGTTGAGTGCTATTAGCATTAAGATAATCAGCCTCGTCAAGAATAACAACTTTCTTTGAATCTGTTAGAGAAACAGATGATGCAAAGTTCTTAATCTTGCTACGAAGAATATCAATACCCGATTCTTCTGAGCCATTGATGAATAGATATTCAGCACCAATCTCATTACATAGCGCTTTTGCAACTGTAGTCTTACCTACACCTGCTCCGCCACAAAACAAGAAGTTAGGAAGTTCACCAGAGTTGATAAATTCCCTAAACGTCTTCTTCATCGAATCGGGCAGAATACATTCATCGATAGTCTGAGGACGATACTTCTCGACCCACAAATATTGGTTACTCATTTAGAACTCCGAGTCAGCCTCGATTGCAACGTAGTAAGTTAGATCAGATGCAGTATGCTTGAAGCGAGAGATCTTCTTCTTAGAGATTGCTACATCGTAATCATTAGGAAGCATCTTCAGATTTTCAACCTTGATGTTTGCTTTAAATTCTTCAGAAGTCTGGCCGATCGTAACTTCATAAGCATTAGATGTTGCGTTTTTCTTATCGGATACAAGAACTTTAAGCTCAGTTCCATCACCAACGATTGACACATCACTTGCTTTAAGTACAGATGAAGTACGTTGAATCATTGCAAGTTGGGATGCATCTAGTCGAAAGGTTACATCTTCACTTGGAAACTTTACAGTGTTTGGTGCAGATTTTACAAGACCTTCACCAGCAGCAAAATATTTAATCTTGCTAGTTCCACCATCAGAGACCATCACTTGCTTCTCTGAGAAGTCAAGATTCGTAGTAGTGAATAGCGATATTACATTTAGAAATTCACCTAGATCATAGATAGGAAAATCCATAGGCAGAGTTTCAGCGATAGTCGCCTCGGCCATTACGTTCTTGCCTTCAGAGATCGTAGCCAATTTGTTTCCTTGCTTTAGAATAATGCTGCCATTAATGCTAGCAAAATTCTTTATAAGCGCAAGTGTTTCTTTACTTAGTTCCATTGATATTCTCCTTAGAATATTTAACATCGTGTTCATATAAGAAAGCAAGACAACACATAGCATGTGCTAGGTGATTGATACCACTTTCAGGATCTATCTGCTCTCCCATTTTCCACGCCCAGATATGTCTTTCTAGAGCATCGAAATATCGATTAAGCGAATCTGGTACTTTCTTCCAGTTGTCTGGCTCGTATTTCTCTGCACCAAAAGTGAGAACCTTCACCATTTCAGCCTGAGCTAGAGGAGGTATCAATCCATAACGAAGCTTGCCACCATCGAACTTTCGTCCGCCGGTAGTAGCATTTTGTGATTTCTTTATATCGGTTTTAGTTGCTGCCATAGTTCATTAATAAAAGAAGGCTCAGGTTATAATCTGAGCCCTCTTCTAAGTACAAATCAATTAAGCAAACAGACCAAGTGAGTGTGCTACTTGAATCATGGTCTTAGTAGGACGACCAACTGCGTACTTAGTAGTACGCTCGCCAGTGCTTAGAGTAGCTTGGTTTGCATAAACACAAACACCTTTGCTACGCAATGCATGAATAGCAGCAGTAGGGTTAGAGATACCAAACATACCAGTGATCTGGCGTGGAGTAGCGGTGGAACCTGAATTCAGGTATTTTTCAAGACGTGCAAGTTTAGACATAGTGTCTCCATAGTATAACCATCTGACGAAAAAAGGAGTGCAGCGATGGTTAAGCCGCACTCCTAGGAATGACTTAATTGCTTAAGCTGTTTCCATAATACCATAGTCTTTAAGGTTTGTAAAAAATTCTTTTTCTTCTTCGTCAACTTTCACGCTAGAAGCAGAGACTTTAGATTTAGAAGCAGTCTTTCCCGAAGCAGTATCAAGTTTGGGAGCAGGGAATTGATATACGCCACGAGAGATCTTGTCACCTTTGACAAGCCACATAGGGTAACCAATTTTAGATCCACCTTTTGCACGGTTTGCATGCAAATTGAAGAATAGTTCTTCAACTTCTGGACGAGTGATTGTAGCCTGAGACTCAAGCTTAGGATTAAGCTCGATGAAAGCATCAATACAACGCTTTTGAGTTTTGTTGAGATCGGAGTAGTTCATAATATATTTCCTTATAAAGTTTTCAAATAAAATTATATCACATTCGTGAATATTTGTACAGGGTTAGAATGGAATTTCTTCCTTTGGTGAAGGCGCTTGAGCTTCTACTTCAACTGCTTCAGGCATGGTAACCTTTTCAAACAGATCAGCGAAGGCATTTCTAGTTATATCGTCAAATCGATTAATACACAACTCGATTGCTTTCTTTTTATCTTTGAAGATAGAGAAAGCTCGTACGATGTGTACTAGTCGACGAGTGGTAATGGTTTCATCCACACCACCATCTGCAAAAGTCCTACGAATTGCATCAGCCCATTTAACTAGGTTGTTTGCAAATTCCTCATCTTCACATGAGTAAGACTTCATTAGATTCATAACAATTTTCTTTTCAACTGTAGCTGAAGGATAGTCTTGGTTGAAAGTGATTGCGAAACGTTCAAGGAATGCTTCATTAAGAACATTCGTACCGATGTAACGGCCGTCATCGGAACCCTTACCCTTAGTGTTAGCAGTAGCAAATACTGTAAATCCAGCTGCTGGATACACGAGTTCATTTTTAAGTTTGAAGTAGTAAGGCTTACCTTCAAGGATAGGTTGCAAGCAAAGGAGAGTGTTTGCAGAACCTGCATCAATTTCATCAAGCAGAAGTGGAATACCCATTCGCATTGCAATCAAAACTGGACCTTCTATAATTTGTACGTTGCCATCAACCAATGTCTTAGATCCAATGAGCTGATCTTCATCAGTCATCATATTCAAGTTAACGCGAATCAAAGGGAGTTTATTCTTAGCGCAACATTGTTCAACAGTAGTAGACTTACCATTGCCAGTAGGACCACTTATATATGCTGGATAGAATTGACGTGACTTAATGATAATGTCAATGTCTTTGTGATTACCAAAGGCCACATAGTTGGGGTCAATCTTTGGCACTAGCGAAGTGTCTTTTTCTGTAGGTTGTTGCATTGTGTCTTCTACTGTATCAATAGCACGGCCTGGAACTGCATAGAGACCACGACTGACTCGATTCTCCATAATCCACATAGGATATTTAGTCGTTCCAAGCTTTTGCATTACGCCAACGATTTGTGCTCGATTTACTATGCCAGTAGAACCTACATCGGGGTAAGTTTCAACCAGCACATCAAGAAATTTCTGATCCATAATATAGGTACTCCATCAAGTTGTTGTATAGTAATTATATTCAATAGACGAATATTTGTACATAGTTCGTCTATTATTTTTTGAATACTTTTGTTTTAGGCCACTATACCGACGAATTTATTCAAAACGATCCTAGAAGTTTTGCGCGAGTTGAAGACCTTTCCAAGTGCTTTTGACATTTGGGTTGACGACATAGTTGTATTCACATCATTAAGATTACTATCTTCAATCTTAGCTTTAGAACTTAGAAGATAATATTCATCACGTCCTGCAATATTATTCAGAATGCAATACTTTTGTTTTCTAAGAGATGAAGTGATAGTCTCCATCATCGAATATACGTTATTAGTATCTGCAAGAGTATTAGACATGTTATTGCGAATAAACGTATTTGCTTGACGCGTAGTCGCTGACATTACATAGAAGCCAATGTTATTCACATTGTATCTATCTTTAATGATGTTTAGTAATACACCAGTTTGTTGCTGACCGTTATCATCAATTTCGTAATCTTTCTTGGTCAGAGGATCACGCATATAGTTTTTAACATTAACTTTACAAGCCTTACCTTCGGCGTTATATCTCCAAATGATACCATTAGAGAGTCGCTTACTGTTCGAATAAAGTCCACTACCTTCACCGTCAGTAAGAGTAATGAATGACATTTTTTCAACAGAATTATTCTTGATGAACTTACCAATGTAGTCTGTCATATAAAGCAGAGCTTCATTGAGAGGTGTTCCATTCAAGCCATAGCCTGGAACATTCCATGGATTAGACAACATGATTTCGATCATCTTGTTGAATTCAGTTGTCGACATCTTATTCGAGAATAGTTCGAGTAGAAAGAAATTATTGAGGTTAGACAAACCATTTTCGTTTATAGGACCAGTATGAGCGTATTTGTCACATGATTCTCGAGATTCGTCGATATATCCATCTGTAAATGCAAAGACCTGATAAGGAATTTGAATTCGCTGACAGAACATTGCAAGATTCATAACCTGTTCAAGAGTTTCACGAATGTATTCACCCATAGAACCTGACCAATCTAGAAGAAACACCATTCCATGTTTCTTACCATCTTTAACTTGCATGATTTGACGGAACAGATCATCCTTAAGTTTATACGCATAAAGCTTACGACTATCGAGTTGACCGAGCTTAGCGATTTTAGCTCTTTTCATAGCAGAAGCAGACTTACGCATCTCGAATTCTTTCACTAGATAACTCACTACTGGCGAGTTAGTAGTCTTAAACTTAAGAGCACTTTCTTTATTTAGATAAGTTTTGTAATCTAACATCTCTTTCATTATACGCTTGTAGCCGATGATAGGATCCTTGTCATTACCATACTCAAATTGAGGAGTGAAATATTGGATCTCAAGATTTTCATCAGCAAATTGATTCAGAGTTTCTTCAAACTTATTTGCAGTAACTGATTCTAGTTGATTTTCATCTTGTTCATCTTCATCATGTGAAGTATGAACAGTATGAGCTGCTCTAGGTTTTTCGTCGGTTTTTTCTTCACGAGCTTCTGCATCTTCGCTATCTTCAGTATCCCATTCGTCGATGTCCTCCATGTCCAAGTCTTCATTGTCTAAGTCGTCGTACTCATCTTCCTCTTCTTGAAGTTCTTGTTGCAGTGCGTTTTTCATTGATTGAACTAACTTCTTACGCTGTTCACGATCAGACTTACTATAGTCATAGATGTCTTGGGCGAGTTGAATTACATCCTCTTCGGTGTCACACGAATCAACACGACGAATAAACATTTGTTCTTCAGGTGTAAACTTTACACCACAGTTAAATCCTACTTTGTAGTAGAGATTAATGCGGTCAATGAGAAGAAGTTGCGATAAATCGACTTTCTTAACACCGAAGAAGTCACGTTCGTTTAGCTCGCGATAGCCAATATTAAAAGACTTTCGAGAACCAGGATAACGATCCTTCATTTTCTTTTCGATACGAACGTCTTCAATAACGTTTGCATATGTCTTAAGATGTTTCTTCTCATCGAAGACTATGCTATAGGTATCAACTCCAGTGAAGAGAGCATGACCAACTTCATGTAGCATGAGCATTTCTTCAACAGTAGAACTCATTTCCTTCCAACGAGGGAGGATCAGTCGACGATTGAGAATGTCAAACATAGCAGTACGAACTCGACCACGTACAATGTCGATATTCTCTGTGGCTAGCAGACGAGCCAGCATGTCCTGTGATTGGGATTGAATATTCATAGAACCTTTCCTAATTTGTAGGTTAATTCTATCTATAAGACGAATATTTGTACATAGTTCGTCTATTATTTTTTGAATACTTTTGTTTACACTATAGTTGAAAAATCGTTTTTCTTCTCGAATTTGACGACAGAATGGAACTTGTCAAAAAGTTGATCGCCTTTATGTGATATCACAAAGATGTTTGACTTTTCACCGAGTGCGTTCATCATAGAGAGAAAGTAGTCTGTTCCAGTATTGTCTAAACTTGAGTCAAAAATCTCGTCAAGAATTAAAAGATTTGTATTAACGCTGTTCTTCATTTTTGCAATCTGACGCCATGTGAAAAGTATTGCTAGATCTATTCTCATCTTTTCGCCTTCAGAGAAAGATGCATAAGTAAATTCATCTCTGAATCTAGACTTAATCTTTTCATTGAATGCTTCATCTAGTTCAAAGTGAACATAGAAGTCCATAGAAGTAAGGTAACCATTGATAACTTTATTCATTACTGGTAAGTACTCTTTAATGATAGCAGTCTTGATTCCAGTATCTTTTAGTAGAATAGCAGACACATCATGTATTTGCTTTTCTTGATACAATTGATTCTTTCTATCAATAAGGATTAAAGCCTCATCTGCAATATCTTTCAGTTTTGCTTTTTCAACATCAATGTTAGTAGTGTCTTCATTAGCAGATTGAATATCCATTTCTAACTTCTTATTTTGTTTCGATAACATTAAGTTAGCACTATTGATTGCGTTACATTGAGCGTTAAGCGTAAGAAGTTCTTTATTAATTTTGTTGAGCGTTTCTTGGCGTTCAGCTAATTTAGTATGTGCTTCAGCAATAACCATAAGACTATTATCAATCTCAACTAAGTCTTCATTTAGTTTAGTAACGATTTCGTTCTTATGTTCATGAGGAATACCTTGAGAACAAGAAGGACATACTTCATTATTAAGAAAGAACGAAAGATTTTCTTCAGTCTGATCTTTAGTGTGTACGAATTTACTTTTTGCTTTTACTGCTGCGAAAATATATTGTTCAAGCTCTTTAGCATTCTCAGCATCAGCCATGATAGTATTCATCTGATCAGTGAGAACCTCCCAACGTTCCTCATTCGAAGCAATCTCTGTTTCATTATCTGCAATTTGCTTACGTATCTGTGCCACCTGATCCCTTTTAGAATTAACCAATGTCCCAATAAGTTTCTTCTGTACCTCACCGTTATTTTTCGCGATCGTGATCTTATTGTCGATTGAAATGAGTTGATCTTTGTTCTCATTGATGTGTCCTTTAAGAATTTGATTCATTGTAGAAAATACGCCAATATCAAGAATATCTTCAATAACTTCACGACGTTGCCATGCTGGTAGTTGCATGAACGGAACAAACGACGCAGATCCAAGTATAACGACTTGAGTGAAGGTCTTATAGTTAAGACGTAGAATCTGTTGCTCTAGTACCTTCTGATAATCTTTTGCAGCAGCATCTTGATTGATCATCGTATCATTACACCATATCTCAAAGATGTTTGGCTTGATACCACGTATGATTTTATATTCAGCAGTACCAATAGAAAATTCTATAGTAACTATACAATTCTTTTGATTGATAGAATTGATTAACTGAGGCTTATTAATATTGCGAAATGGCTTGCCAAATAGTGCAAAGGTGAGAGCGTCAAGCATGGTCGACTTACCTTCACCATTACGACCCACTACTAAAGTGCTTTGTGATTTATCTAGAAGAAGTGTATTAGGTGAACTGCCAGTAGATAAAAAGTTTTTCCACGATAAAGTTTTAAATATAATCATTCGGCTTTCCATTTCATACCCATAGACTTATAAATGAACTTCATTATAAAATTGGGTTTGTTTTTAGAGATAATAGTAATTGGACATTGATCAACATTAATAGTAAAGGATGGGCTACCTAGATTAGTAGACATTGTAATGTAACCAGTACTAGTACCATTCCAATCACTAAGAGTGTAACCAGTATAATTTTGTTTCTTACGCTGTTCTTCAGCATAGTCAGTACAGGGTTTAAAATCCAACTCAAGTAGAATCTGTTCTGTCAGTGCAAAGAAATACTCTATATTAAGTTGTTGCATGTTCAATTCTCTTCTCAAAATCTTCATCAGATTCAATAATAATTTTCTTACCTTTGTTTATCGCTTCAATAATACTCTTTAGCAATAAACCTTCCCATAGTGTTAGGTTGTCACAATTAAATGTAACATCTCTTTTATAACTGTTAGGTTGTGTCATACTACCTCGATGTTCACGGCTTCAGTGTAAAGTGATTTCATAAAATTCTTGATGCGTTCTTTGTCTAAATCAGTCTCAAGCGAATCAATATAATTAGACAACACGCTTGACGTATCCTCGAGGTTTATTGTATCATCTACTTGGCCTTCTGTAAACTCTGAAAAATCTTCTATGATTTTAACTTCAAGAGGATTAGCATTATATAAGTTAGTAATGAACTTGTCGAACTTATGATAATCAGTCTTATTAACGACAACCACCTTAACATACTTATCTTTAAAGTTTACAAAGAGTGGATCTTCTTCATCAAGTGTATCATCATATTCATATCGTTCAAATAGACTATAAGGATTTTGAATAAACTCTAGTTTACGAGTCTGAAGATCAAAAAGATGAAAACCGCGTGGATCGTTATAGTCTTGCCACGTTAATTCATAAGGATTCCCGAGATAATAAATATGCCCGTCGTCAGAGCGATGATGGTAATGTCCTGAAAATACCATATCAAATTTGTTGAAAGCGTCTTTAGATAATCCATCATGTGATTCTACTCCTCTATACATTGCAAAGCCTGCGATCTCAAGGTGACCCATACATAGGTCAGCCTTAGTGTTCTTGATTTCATTCATTGAATCTTGGTAATTGTCTGCGCATATCCAAGGTAAGAAACATACTGGAATTCCATGAATAGGAACTGTTTCTGGTCGTGTAACTATAATGATGTTAATATATTCTGCCAGTGTTAGCTCAGGACTATTAACGTCGTTAGTGTTCTTATAGTATGTGTCATGATTACCTGCAATCATGGTAATCATCATATCATTATCGTATGCTACATCAAAGAACATCTTCTTTGCACGTGCAAGACTATTGAAGTTTATATACTTGCGTCGATCGAATGTATCACCTAGAATTAAGATAGTGGTGATACCTTGTTCTTTAAGTTTTGGAAAGAAGACATTCTTATAAAATTGTTCGTAATAATCTAAACATTGAGTACTATCATTACGAGCACCAAAGTGCTGGTCTGTAATAATTGCTACTTTCATTTATTACTCCTCAATTTTAATAACTCTCTGTAACCATAAACCTTGAAAAGGTATTCTATAAATTTGTCAATTTCTTCTTCATTCACATCAGGTGATTCACAATAGACTGATGCGGCTAGTGCGACTTTATCTAACCAATCACGATCATTCATCTTTAGGATCTTTTTCAATGAAGTTTTCAAGTGATTGTTCTTGTTTGATTTTCTTTTTCTTTTCTTTATTCTTTATAAAAGAATCATCGAATGTCGAGTTAGCTTGCATGAATGCAGCATAAGCATTCCTAAAATCGCCATCGTCATCATGGTCTTGTAATTCAAAGCTTTCAAATGCCATGTCTTGAATAAGCTTACCTTTAATATAAGACTGTTTCTTTTCCTTTGCAATTCTGCGAAGGAATGCAAAGTAGATAACTTGAGTAAAATACGAGAAAGGGTTTGAAGATTTATCGGGATCAAAACTGTTCATACACTGAATACAGTTTTCAATTCCATCTAGAACCATATCATCACGATATGAATAGTTGATAAAGTTTGATTTATGAGATAGTCTATTAGCTATCATCAGTACACACTTACCTAGATACTCTGGAATTCTCGGTTCAGTAGTACCGTTATCTCGAGCATCCTTCAATCGTGTTTTGTATGTTTTAATAGCCTCGAGCATCTCGGCGTTGTTGACATAATGGGCCATTGTACCTCCGTAATTATTTTGTTCGATTATACACTATTTACGGGCTATTGTAAAATTTTTATGTATTGAAAAAATAGATTGTACTGCTTTCGAAGGCGATAGTATAATAGTTCTTCGGGTTACAAACTATTAGTGGTAATTAACCTTTTGTACTTCTTCTTCTGGTTCTGGATCAGTTTCAATCATTTCCGTTCTTTCTTCTATCATCACCAACTGCTTCACCGATCTTCTATAGAACGGAATCATCTTGTGATGAAGATCTTTACAGAAGATCACATTCTTTCTATCTAGAACAAATTGCTTGTCTTCTGTAAATTGGCCAAAGGAACTGAGCACAGCCTTTTCTACTAGATCACCATCCTGCATAATAGGAATCATTTTTATATGAATAGGATTTAAGATAACAACGCCATCATCTGTCTCGTTGAGAAGTCGAGCAAATAGTTGTTCACCAGAAATTAATTTAAGTACTACGTAGTCATTCAAGATCTACCTCCACAATCTTGTAACTAAATTTTTCTTCTGAATACGTCTTAAGTCTTTCTGCAAAGTGACCAAGGGTATGATTCTTCCATGACTTCCATTGTAGATCATCTGATATGTCATATAGATTACAATGAGTCTTTCCTTCTTTAAGACGTAACCCTCTTCCTATCGATTGAAGATTGCGAATCTTTGATTTACTAGGAGATGCAAAGATAACATTTTCGATAGATGGTATATTTATTCCTGTAGAAAATACACCAAAGGAAGCGATTGCTATAGCATCATTCTCATGTTCCATCAACTTACGAGCTTCTTCACGAGCTTCTGTATCTGTTCCGCCATATATAAAGAACACTTTTCTTTTATCATGGACTTTGTCCTTTATCATATCAAACAATACTTTACCATGTTTTTCAACGTATTGAAATAACACTAGTGTATTACCCTCTGAATTTACAGCAAGGTTACGAATGAATTTATTTCGTTTCTCGTGTTTGACTATATAGTCCATCTCTTCTTGATACGTAGACTTGTTAACGATTTTGCGAGTTACATCGTCATACTTTAGAACAAGACATGTGATTTCTAGATTAGCAACTTGATTACTATCCATCAATTCTTTTGTCGTAATTACTCGATAAATGGGTCCAAAGATTCCTTCTAACACAAGTTTATGTACCTTCTTGTTATCGAGTGTACCTGTAGTACCTATACGATATCGTACATTAGTCATCTTCTCCATCACTGTAGTGAGTGATTTAGCTTTGAAATTGTGTGCTTCATCTCCAAAGATGACATCAAATTGATTGAACCAAGTAGCAGGTTGTTTATAGATCGACTGCCACGTTGTAATCAATACATCACTGGTAAAATCACGAGTGAAACCACTATACAGTTTTTGGCAGTGACGATCTACTCTCCATCCATTAACACTAGAGTAATCTTGAAAGTCTGCATACATCTGTTCAACTAAAGATGTAGTCGGAACTACGAGTATACACTTTCTGCCTTCTTCAAGGTGATGTCTCATAGTAGTATAAATGATGAGCGATTTACCAGATGCGGTAGGAGATAAGAGTACTGTTCTTTCGGATGTTAGTGCTTTATGAATAGCATCTACTTGATAGTCTCTGATTTGGATTGGCTTACCTCTTCCTTGTAGATTTAGCCAAGTTGCGTATTCTAAAATATCTTCTCGTGATATTCGTGTGTTAGAAACGACGTCATTCTGATAAGTGATGCTGTATCCATTACGTTCAGCAAAGTCTTGAACGTATTTGAGTAAGCCAAGATAGAGTGTCTTTCTATGAAGATCAAACATGCGGATCTTCCCATCCCAGATTCTTGCTTTGAATGCTGGTGTAAATCTTGCTCCAGGAACTTCAAATGTAAAGAACTCTGATAGTTCTTGTGCGATAGATGGATCTGTATAGATCCTTATATAAACTTCGTTTATCTTCTCAATAGTTATCATCACGATCCTGCTATAAATTGCTTCCACTGAATTGCATTACGAATCTGCCAATCTCTAGCTTTAATTTGTCCAAGTATAGACTCTAACGCTTCAATTATACCTTTTATATATTCACACTTTATATTGATCTTGTTTAAGTCTGAGTCTCCTTCAAGGAACTCATCCATCTCATTCTTCAATGGTTTATTACCCTGCCATTGATTCCAACTAAGTTCTTCTAGTTCTTGCTTTCCCATTTCACCACGATAGTAGCGAAACTTTCTTTGACGCATTATGTTGTATTCAGTACGAAGCGCAGCATGTTTCATCTTATGTTGAATAAGAAAGCGTATGTATTTTGCGTGCAGATTGGGAGTCTTAACTGATTCACGATCGAGGTGATCGTCGTTGATCTTGCAGTCTTCTTGCCATAGATCTAGTAAATCTTCAAGTGTCATAATATATCTCCAAATTAATCTATTATATCATAGACTAATAAGATTGTACAATTAAATGAATTTGTAGTAAGTGTATCTGAAAGAAGCACGTCCAACTAAGTACTGAACGTCTTGAGAAGTTGAAGTGAATGTTAAACTTCCAAGTGATATTGGAACCATGTCAATGAATTGAATAGTTTGTATAGGATTAGACATATTGTCTAATACGATTAGAGTACCATCAGAGTGAATCTTTGCTGTATCTGAAATGTCAGGCTGAGTCGATGTATCCAATAAATCTTGATACTGTTTGTTATCTTGAGGGAATCCTAATCCAACTATCCAGTTATGTATAGCTTTATAATTAGACATTTTATTATCGACTAGAAAAGTTACCTCTAAAGGACTATAGGCAACCTGATCTCCAGGAAGAGCAATGTTTGTAAGAGGGTTAGCTTGTAATATATCACCTAGAATTAAATCTGGTAATTGAACCTCTTGGCAAAAATAACTTAGTTCAGCGATTTTCTGAATAGAGAACCTATAGCCATTAGGTGATAATGGACTAAGATTTTCTGGGAATGGGCAAGAAAGTATTCTGTTTGTCATATTACTATTTATAAAATAAAAAGGGAGGCCGAAGCCTCCCACAAACAACCCGAAGGTTGAACCACATCAATTACATGATGTTGGTAACTGCTACTTTGCGATAGTAGATGTTTGCGCCAGAAGACAAGCTAGTGAATGGGTTTGCAACCATACCATAACGTGTTTTGAAACCAATCTTTGGTTGGAAAGTTGCTGGGTCGATAGCACGTACTTTCTCTAGTGGAACGTATGGGCAATAGAATAGACCAGCATCAAACGCTGAAGTTCCTTTGTAACCAACAACAAAGAATTGTGTTGCATTAGAAGCATTAGCATTTGCAGAGTATGGATCAACATACACTTTATACTTACCGTTTAGTACACCAGCGAAAGTGGTGCTTGATTCGTCAACATTTAAACCAGTGCTCAATGCTGGAGCATAGTCTAGAACACCAGCCATTGCCAATGCACTTGCAACATCTGAAGAACAGATGATGAAGTTACCACGGCCACGACGTGTTGTTTGTGCGATAGCATTTGCTTCACGTTCGATTTGGAACATTAGGCCCTTAAACTTCTCAACAGACCAGCGGCCATTAGAGTCAACGTCTAGGTCAAAGGTACCAGCAGCTGCTGTACCTGCTTGTGCACCAGTTTTAGCAGAGGTATATACAGTACGAACAACTTCACGATTGATCTCACCAAGAATTTCGCTTGAGAGAATGTTGCTTAGTTCGCCTTCAGCATCAAGACCATGAACTGCTTTCAAGTCTTGTGCAAGTTCAACTGAATATTCTGCCTTTAAAGCGCGTGTTTTAGCAGTAACAGTTGTCTTTTCGATACTGAATGCCATCTGACCGAATGCAGTGCCAGCGCCAAGATCTTCAGCAGTTGCTGTAGTTAGACCAACACCAGTTGTATAAGTACCAGAAACTGGGTTAGCACCTGCGTGAGCTGGAGAAGCTGCACCGGAGAAGTCAGTATCTGCTTCGTTGAACAATGCTTCTGTACCGTCTTGAGTAGCATAACGGCTCTTCATTGCGAAGATAAGACCAGTTGGTTGTGTCATTGGTTGAACACCAGCGATATCATAAGCGATCATCTGTGGAGCTGAACGACGTACTAGGGAGATTAGAACTGGGTCGTAACCTGCCATGTTTGCGTTAGTACCTGCACCACCTAAGCTAATACCATCACCACCGGAGTTGGTTGGAACTGCTTCGTTAAGAGCTTGTGCGCCTTCGCGCATTGCGCGCTCTTGGTTTTCTAGAAGAACCGCAGTTACTTCTTTGCGATACGAATCCTTAATTGGAGAAGCGCCTTGTGCTTCTAAAATAGGACCCCATTTTTTAACTAATTCAGGACGTGTAGTCATTTTATTTTCCTTTAATTGTGGATGTTTATTTCTTGCCCAACAAACGAAGAGTTGCTGCAAATTCTGGAGACACTACAGTTTCTTCTGTTAGGGATACTGGTTCATCGGTTACAACTGAACTAATGTTAGATGTAGCCTTCTTACCAAAATAATTTTCTTTAATGGTTTGAAGTTTTACCTTGAAAGATTCAGCATCGTCATATGCAAGTTCTTCAGCTAAGCCTTTGAACTTTTCTGCATCTGTATCTGCCATATCAGTCGAGAATTCTATAATCTCTGCAACACGCTTCATTTCATTGATCTGTTTGGTCAACTCAACGTTAGCAGCTAATTGCTCATCAAGCTTAGCCTTGGTAGACTCTGCTTCTTCTTGCAATTCTGCTAGAACATCGAACTTTTCTTCTGGAACGTCGATGTGGTGTTGTTCGAAAAGACCTTTCATACCAGCAATAAAGCTTTCAGTAATTTCAGTCTTCATACCATTTTCAAGGGCAAGCTCATTATCTGTCATCCACTGCTCAACTACGTAGTTGAGATATCCATCAACTTTTTCAACAATACCCTCTTTGATTGATTCTACTTGCTCTGCAAGTTTTTCATCAAACTCTTCTTCGAGTTTAGCAATCTCTTGCTTTACTCGTGTAACTACTGCGGCTTCAAAAATTGTAGCAGCCTTAGTTTTAAATTCTTCTGATAGTTCTTCGCCGTTAATAAGAGCAGCAACATCTTCAGAGACATCAACTGTTAACTCTTCTTTAACTTCTTTAACTTCTTCAGATTCTTCTTTCATAGCCTTTTTGTTATAACATGAAGAAGCTTCGTCTAATTCGTATTCAGACTGTTCTTCTTCCGAAAGAGCTTTAAATTCTTCTTCGGTTAAACCTTCGGCTACTAATTCTTCTGCTTGTAACTTCTTTGATTCCTCAAGAAGTTGGGCAATTTTTTCTTCGATTGACATCGTGTTCTCCTAATAACTGGATGAGTTCTATAATTATTTATCTATTTATTTATTTCAGATTTTTTAGAAAATTCTGAAAAGCCGCGATAGAGGCTTCATTTAATTTCTTAGATGGAGTACGTTGAATAAACTTCTTAGTATCCTCTATCTGTCTTTGTTCAAATTTTCCATCAATAAAAACCCATTCCACCGACTCCATAATACCTCTTACGAAAGCATCTGGAGCAGAAGGGTCGGCGACGATGTCTGCTGCAGTTGCCAGCATAAAATCGTCTTGAACAATTTGAACTCCTTCGTTGTTAGACTTTAGAGATCCAAGTGCTCGACTGGAAACACCGAGATTTGCTCCGCCATCTAAAAGACCGCGTGCAATATTTCCCATTGGTGTTTCCATAATCTTTGCCTTACCAATCCAATTGGTACCTTCTTTACGAAGATCGACGATAAGGTGTGAAACACGATCTAAATTAATAGAAGGTGTATCTGGGTGTCCTAGTTCACCATAAGCACGATTTTGCTTAACAAGTGATTCCATGTAACGACCAACTTCCTTGTCCATTACAGACTCAGGATACATACGGCCATTACGATTTTGTAATTCTGACTGAAGGAATACTCCTTCAATAAAATATTCTTTACCCTTACCGAGTTTATTCTCAGTAATGAATTTAGTTTGTTCTACGGTTTCTCTAATTAGATACATGGTTAGCTTCCTACTACTGCGGTGTTATCATAAACACTAAACTGTGCAGTTTCAATCTTGCTAGAATAACCAGATTGCTTTCTCAATAACAACCATACTTCCATCTGACCCGTAGTTGCCACTACGATATTTGAAGTGTTTTCAATATTATCAACAAAGTCTGCATCGTTGAATAATAATTCACCTCCGGCAGCACCTAATAATGTTGCAATGACTACACTGTTTCGTGTAATAGTAGCAACACCAGCTGCAGCTCCCGTCCAATGTAAAGCAAGAATATTAACTGCTGGAGTGCCGTCAACGACTTCAGTAGTGTGCAAGCAATCGGTTGCAAGTGAAATGGTTTCACTCACTCCACTGCCATATACTTTTATTGCAACTTTCTGAGGTGTTTTTCTTAAAATTGTTTTTGCCATCTTATTCCCCGATTTGCTTTATTACATACATAAAGTTATTTTTTGATTCACGCATATAATCTATTATCTCATATTTATTCTTTAATAGTGTACTTAAGTTACTTTGAGTCTCTTCATCAATAGCAACTACACTTCCATCATTTAACGTGTACTCTAACTTATTATTAAAGTTTCCCACGGTCTGTCGCTTAATCTCGGTTATAACGGGATCAATTGAAAACATATTAGAAGAAGCAAGTTCAATATAGGATTCTACTAATGTATCGGTAATTTTATTAACTTTGTGATATTTTCTTATTAACGTAGCTATCTTTTCTTCTGGAATTATATTGTCTATATCGTTTACTAATTTATTATTCTTGATATAACTTACTATATCTTCCCTTGCTTCTTCCAAACTCTCTATAACCAAATCAGTTTTCTTATTATTAACGTATACAGCTAAGTCATTAGTTATAGCAATGCGATCTCCTTGATATACAAAGCTATCAAGGAGATTGTTTTCTGCTAATACATTTAACTTAAGCTTGCTGTACGTTATCATCGACTTCTGGTTCTTGTACGTTAAACATACTCTGTGCTACTTTAACTCTATAATCATCAAGAGCCGATGAAACCCTTTGCGATATCGCACTATTAAAGGTGTTCTCGATTGCAATAGAATCTCCTGCTACTAGGGCATCAACTAATTCACGTGTCATTGTTTATCTCCATACTTTTGATCAATTTGTGCTGACATTTCAGCCGATTGCGCATTCACTTCGGCTTGGGCTGCGCCCTTAGCTTTAATGTTTTCAACTTCACCTTGTAGCTGTTCAGCGTTATGTTCTTCGTTTTCTGCATCAATTTCTTTGATATCTTCTTCACTTAGGCGAAGAATATGCTTCTTAATATACGAAGGAGAATAATACTTACCAACAAAAGGATCAATCGTTGCAAGTAAGTTCATTCTTGCTTGCATGATTTCGCTATCTTTGATTTCGGCAAAGTGATTATCCTTAACGAAGTCAAACCTAATATCTTTTGATATTTCATCCCAGTCATCTACATTTATAACACCTTTAAGAACCAATTGTATCTTTAGAGTGTCTAGGAATAACATCGCAAATTTCTTACGAATTCTTTGTACAAACTTAGTAAACTTAATTTCATCACGAGTAATCTCTGATGAGCGACCAAGGTTGAAAGTGCTATCTGACTTTAATCTACTAGCTGGAACATTGAGTGCTTGATATAACTTATCTTGGAAATACTCAATGTCTTCAATCTGTCCAAGGGTTTGTCCACCTGGAAGTGTTGTGATCTCTGTGCCTTTACCGCCTTCACGGCGTGGCATCCAAAAATCTTCCATAAGAGACATATGTTTACGATCATCTCTTACTTCGCCTGTTGTAGCATCATAAACAACTTTATTACGGAATTTGTTCATAATATCGTTAACGTATTGTTCTGCCTTTTGTTTTGGCAGATTACCTACATCAACATAAAAAATTCTGCGCTCTGGTGCTCTACTAATTCTATAGATAACCAACGCGTCTTCCATCATCTTTAATTGATTAACTATCTTAATTGCCTTATGCAAATAGGATAACATTAATCCAGAATTAGAATCTGTTACACCTGATGGTGCATAAACGATAGAGTCTAAAGGAAGTTTAATTCCTTGCATTCCGCCTTCACTAATTCCTTTATCATTATAAAGATAATATTCTTCTATACTTTTAATGATATCTACACCAGTGGCGTTCTTTTCTTTCTGAACGTTTTTGATCTTACGAATCTTTCGTGGATCAACTTGGCGTAATTCGGCAATACCATTTTTTGGTTTAGTTTCGTCTACTAAAATCTGATAATATAATCTACCGTCAATATACCATGATCTAAATATATCATGTCCTCTTTGACTAAACTTTAATAAAGACAAAACTTGATTAAATTCATCAGTGATCTTTGTCTTTATAGATGCAGATAATTTCACATCATCTAAGACGATTTCAACTGGTGCGGTATCTTCTTCTGAAACAATAGCTTCATTCGTAATATCATCGATTGCACTATCACAATCAGAGTATTGTGATATCTCTCTGTATCTACGAATAAGATCATTCTCATTCTTAATTTGAGCCTCAAGGCTCATCACTTGTGCATAATAACCAGACGCAGACGAAGAGACAACAGTTGAACCATCATCTTGCGATGGTGATACAACTGTCGCTTGATGAGGCTGTTTTTTACGCTTTATCTCAAAACCAAAAACCTGCATTATATAATCCGATTAATTATAGAGGGAACGATCCAATTGGAGTGTCAATGCTTACATTAACTCCAAACCCTGCTCCTTCAGCTGTATTAGATGTCCAATAGTTGTACTGGAATGTAACATCAAAAGTTTCGATAGTATTAGCTGAATCGAAATCGAGAGCAATCGCACCAATTTCAGTTGGATAAGCATCAACAAACTTATAGGTCTTAACGATTGCGCCGTTACGATCTAGTTGATGTACTAATAGATCCACCTGATAATCACGTGGATTTACGCGGCCATTTGTTGAGGTTAGATTCTGAACACCATTAGACCAATTTTCCATAGCGTTACGAATTGCAAAATCCGTATCATTATATACTGTAATAGCCCAAGGTGCGAATGTGCGCTCACCAGCGATGTTTACTGCACGTCCACGATATTGAAGTGGAACGTTTTCAATAGTAGAAGCTGGAAGTTGTGCAGCCTTGCAAAGGAATTGGCTTTTAATACCAACTATTGGTCCTGCAGCTACGTATGTAGGGAAAGCTAACTCTACTCTAAATTGATTGGCACGAGCACCGCCACCAATTAGCTGAGCTTTAAAATCTGAAATATTAGCCATTAATGACTCCTTGTTGTTCTTAATATTTATAAGATTGGCGAGAGGATTAGTCTCGCCAATTTATTAACCACCAATTTCGTCAAAGCTTACACTTGAGCGAGCAGCGATGAAGTTAAGTGTGATGAAGTTGATAGAACGGTTTGGCTTGATAAAGATATCAGCAATGAATTCGTTGCGATCGATAACTTCACCAGTGTTGTTAGACTCATCACACTTAACACGGAAGTCGGTTACACCGCGACGACCCTGTACATCACGTAAGAATGGTTCAACCAAGTTCTTAAACTGTGCACGCGTAAAGGAATCATTGAATTCAAACATCTGATAACGTGCTGCAGTTGCAATAGATTTTTCTAGAACTACAAACAAGCGACGTACGTTAATACGATCAAACGCACTTGGTCTTGCCAACATTGTCTTATCGCCGTAAAGGATAGTTCCTTGACCTGGGAATGCTGTAACTGGATTAATACCATTCTGATATAATATATCACGATCTGCTTGACTTGGGTTGAATCCAAGTTTAACGATATTCTTAATCTGACCACGATTGAAACCACCTGGAGAGAACCAAGGATCAGCGGTGTAATCAGTACGAGCACATAAACCAGCTACGTCTCCGTTTAATGGAATCCAACGATATGAGTCATTATAACGATCGTATTGATACTTAAATCCAGAATCCATTACTGCATAAGAACTATTAATTGAAGTTGCATTCTTATAGGTAATCATTGCACTTGTCGCAGTAGAACCTAGAGAAGTGATAGGTGCTCCAGATGTATTTGGAGAAATAAACACAATACAGTCTTTACGCGGCTCTAATAGATCTAAAATCTGTTTAGCAGTTGTAGCTGATACATTACCAACCGGAACTAAAGAGATATCATATTGTTCTGAATTAGTTAATGGAGTATATGCAGCTACAATATTTGCAGGTGAAGATTCGTAATCATCTACACCGCCTGATAGTGTTACATCATTTGTTATAGCGTTTGTTACGAATGGAACCATAACCGCAACAGCTTTAGAAGATGTTGCTGCTACTTGTGCACGGGTTAAACCCCATCCGCTTTTAGCTACAGAAGTTAATTGTAAATTAACAACGCTTTCGTTTGTTAATCCTTCAACTATTTTAATAGTGTAACCTGTAATAGTTGGGCTACCGGTTGTCGTGATACTTACAATTGTATAAGTTCCGTTATTAATAACTGATCCGGAGAGCAGCAACTTACGTGATGTTTTATCTGGTGCCAAATCGTACCATGCTTTATAAGCAGCTAGTGTAGTGAAACCATCGCTGTCTGTAATGGTAATACTTCCACCTACACCAGTTTCATTACCTATTGCTGCCAAAGTACCAGCTACGCCAGTTGCTGCAGTAATTACTGAACTATTTGGTTCTGATGTTGTATCACTTGCGTGATCCATCCACCAGATGTATCTAGAACTAGAGTTGATAACACTCTTATAATAGTTGTTAGAACCATCCGAATTCTTAGCATCAGATAGTTTAGATAAGAATGAATATTTTTCTAAGACTGATCCAGGTACACCACTGAAATCGCCTCTATCATTATCGTATATTACTACGTGTATCTCATCATTTGTGACACCCATTTGATTCGCGTATACACTCGTTCCAGGAATGCCTTGGAATAAAGCTTTAATTCCAGTAGTTGCGCTAGCCCAGTTACCAGCATCTAGACGTACAACGCGTAATCCATTTCCTTTAGTACCAGGAAACTTAGCAGCCCATGTACCAGATGTACCAGAGCCATCGTTATATGATTCTAGATATTGATTGACGTTCTTAATCTTTGGGGCGGCCGCTGCAATAAGTGCTTGTGCTGTTGCGCGTTGCCCAGAAGTTGGTGCTGAAATAGTAATTGTTGGAGCAGCAGTATAACCACTACCTGGTGTTAGAATTGTAACGCCCGTGATAGTACGTGTTCCAGTTTGACTAGGAGCAGTACCAGTAACGTTATCTGTAAATGTAACGATTGCGGTTGGCTTAACACCTCCAGCAATTTGCGGATCGGTGAATCCAACCGTTGGAAGTTCACCGGTTTGACTATTCATAGCTGGAGCATACCCGCTACCTGCTGTGAAGTTAAAAACTCCAGTTACGCCGCCGCTTGCGACTGAAACTGCGTTTCTTAAACCAGAAGCATCACTTCTTACAATTAGCATGTTGTTAGTATATGCTAAGAAATTAGCAGCTGTAAAGAAAGACTGATAATTATAATCAGTTGGCGTACCGAATCTCGATACTAAATCGGTTTCTGAAGAAACTCTAACCGGATCTTCAACCGGACCCCAAGCAAATGGTCCAGCGAAGGCTCCAGCCGAAGAAGAAACTGCTGGCACAATTGAAGAAAAATCTTTTTCTACAACGGCTACTCCTGGGCTTAGTTGAAAAGGCATGTTAAAACTCCTGTTATTATGCAATAAACACCTTGTGATGTCTATTTTATTTATCTATAATCAGTTTTTAGAAGTTAGCAAGTACTTGCTCACTGTCTGTATTTCCATCATTATAAAATCCGAATGGTGTTAGCTGATCCTCGATCATCTTAATTTTATTTTCGTATATCACTTGTCTAATATTTATATTACTTAATTCTTTGAAATATGAATTAGTCGTTGCCCACGAAAATAAAACAAGAGGCATAACTAAATCATCATGGTATCCATCATCTGCTTCAAATGAATTCTTCTTTTGTATGAAAGTCGAGATTTCGGATATGATATCAGCATCAGGAATTAGAAGTTTCTTTTCCTCAACCAAAGTCTTGAAGTTAGAACATCCAATTCTTTTAACTTTCTTGTCAGTAGTAACTCCAAACTGAGTTTTACCTCCACCAAATCCGCCAGATATTACTTGTCCGTCTGTGTTTCTGTTTACCATTATCAAATTGTCATATTCATACTCATTATATAGAATGTCTGCAACCTGCTCTGAGCTATTAATTTCTACAAGAACATATGCGTTATTATATTCCTTTGCGACGGTGTATATGACCGTTGGGTATAGCAAAGGACTAATCTTATTATCACGATATTTTCCTACAACCTTATAAGGCATGGTTGTCATATCTATTATAACAAATGCTGAATAGTCTCCATCTACTCCTTTTGCAGTATCTGCAACTATACAGTATGCCTTGTCTTCTCCATCAGAAGCTCTAGCAGGCTTTTCATAAACATCCAATCCGTCCTTACTATATATGATGTCTCCAGGAGACATTTGTGATATAGCATTAGCTGATACGAGCGTAAGACTAGAGCCAAGGAACTTACATAATACCTCTTGGTTAAACTTAAGATCACCTAGAAGTTTATGTTGTTCAGTCGCCCATTTTTCATCACGCCCAGGAATGTCGGTATAAGGAATAAACAATGTGACAAATCCATTACGTCCTTTCTCAGCATCATTCCAGAATTTCCAAAAGTGATTATAGCCAAGAGGTGTAGAACTTAATAGAATCTTTGTAGTTTGACCTGCAGAAATTGTAGGATAAACAGAAGTAAAGAATTGCTCAGCAACCGTGTTTGGAATAATTGCAGCTTCGTCAACATACAACATGTTTACAGATTTACCACGAATACCAGATGTAGTAGTTGCTGAAGTGAATACCTTAGATCCATTCTCTAATTCAATGTCACCTTTATTCCAAGTTACAACACCTTGCTGCATCCACTTTGGAAGCATTTCATACATCACTTGATAACGATCAAGAACTTCTCGAGCTGCACTTGCTTTGTTAGCAAGAATAGCAACTGACTTATTTGCTTGAAACAATGTATACCAAAGAATGTATGCAGCAGAGGAAGTCGTCTTACCTTGTTGGCGTCCTTCCATGAGGATAACCATACGATTACTATGTATAACATTAATCTTATTGACTTGACATGGGTACAACTTAAACAACTGTAGACCATTATCAAGAGTTACGATATAGCAATAGTTCTCGATGAAGTAGATTGGATCTTCCGCACACTTCATGTACTCTTCAAGTTGATCCTTGTCAAAGGATATGACTTGACCAGCACTCTTTAGATTAGAGTTAGAATTATAAAACTTTACATCATTGATTGCCATGCTATATTAATATTCATCCCAGGAATTTGTCGTATTTCCCGTAGTAGTATTACCCTGTTGTTCTAAAGCAGCAAGAGACGTTAAGTCAGTATTATTAGTATTGACAAATATAGTCTTAACGATATCGCCATTTTGAACTGGTCCGTACATCCATGCCTTGATAGTAAAGTTGAATGTATATGTTACGAATCTTCTAGTCTGAAAGTCGCCATCGTATTCATCACTCATAGTTACAGAATTCAATATAACTGGAACATCACTTTTGATATTCGAATCAGGAATTACATTAATAACCATTGTTAATTCTGGAGAGAAGTACGGAACTATTTGTTCCATAATCTGAAGACCATCTTCTGATGTCTTAGCGAGGGCATATAAACTTATCTCAATATTATATGGTACTGGAGCATAAGTCTTCTTAGTAAGATTAGGAGTAGAACATGTTATAAATGATGTTCTATTAAACTTACGTTGAGCATCATAACTAAATCCTGTAATTTCAAATGCCATTCTTGGTAATACTGTATATACATGATTCTCAAGAGAAGAATCTTGTTCAATTCTGACTAACCATTTTTCCTTTGGTGCATACGTAATAGGCACTGCTATCGTCTGTTGCTGACTCTTATCGGCATTCTCACGCTTGATTTTGATGTCACTAAATAAACTACCAAATGCTACAATAGTTTTTCTTGTAATGCCGTGATAAAAAATATCATTGTTCAACATGTGTTAATCTCCAAACGGATTAGAGGTATCAAACACATGAGTTATAGCTTCTTGTTTGAACGATGTATTGCTGCCAAATGAATTTGGATTATCTACATTAATATGTATTGTTGCTACAGCTACAGCTGTAACTCCTGATGCTGGAGATGATATCGTCACAGTTGGAATAGAAGTATATTGAGATCCCGCATTAGTGATGGTAATTGCAATTACTTTTCCAGCATTAGATCCAGTTCCTAAAGTTGCCACTGCAGTAGCACCTAAACCTCCTCCATCACTTATCGTTACAGTTGGAATAGAAGTATAACCAGAACCATTATTAGTTACATTTATGCTCAACACTTCACCATATACAGATCTTGTGACATCAGTGGAAAAAGTTTTAAGAGATTCGAAAGTATCAATATCCGCATTACCAGTCTCAATTTTCTCAGAGCTATACTGGAACAACTCTACTTGTAAGCGATATACGTATAGTTTCTTGAGTTGATAAAATGGATCTTGGTGATCTACAAACTTAATCTCAAATAAACCTCTTGTTAATGGGAAATATAATAGATCACCTTCAGCTGGACGATTAGGCAAGATGATGTCATTGTGCTTTCCTACAAACCTTTCCCATGTCCTACGTGCAACAGTAAGTGTTGCAGACTGTTCCATCATCAGACCAAACTTTTGAATGAATGCGCCTTGACCCGCAAATCCATCTACTGTCTCAAGATACATATCGATAGGATACGCGTCTTGAAACTTCGACATACGGTCTTCTCCGAGAATCTCGTCTTTAGCTACTAGAGTTCTAGGAATGTAAAACATTTCCTGACCATAGATAGAGATTGACTCTATCGTAAGATCTTCTAGTAGGTACTGTTCGTTCTTAGTACCGTGAGAAAAATAAACGTTACGTGCCATATTAGCCCATGAAGAATTCTAAAGGAGCTGACTTTGTTAATAAGTTATCTTCTAGTTTTTCTATTTCTGTAACAGCTTCTTGATATAACCTATCTCCATCGATAGTTACACCACCTGGAAGTTGCATTCCCTGAAACTTCTTGATGTTAGTGGCCCATTGCTTTTTAATCAAAGCAGTCGTATAGTGCTTCAACCACGAATCACCATACATTCTTGGTGCATCAGTTGGATCTAAAACTCTATAACACTCTACAAGAAGAAAGGTACCAGGTTGAATATTTTCTTGCCATTGTTCTTCAATATAAAGCTTATTTGTTAATCGATTGAAACGATATAATGGATGGCCGTTAAGTGTTAAATCTAATAGCGAAAGATGAGCCATCACTTGTGTATAATAAATGACTGACGTAGCAGTCAGATCATATAAATCGTTTAGTCTTAATTGATACTGTAGATCAAAAATAGACTTAGATGTTGAGGTCCCTGATGCAATTGGGAATACGCGAGTTACGCCATAAACCAAATCTGGCACTGGAATATATCTATTAGTCACATCTGTTGTAGTGACAAGATGTTTTAGATAAACTTTCTCGATACCATCGAAGTGATACTGTCGGAAATACTCAATAGCCTCATCTACTCTATCTTCGACCTGAGCATCGTCAATATTAATCTCGACAACAGGTTCACCTAATTCTCTTAGGCACCAGTCGATTAATCCTTGTCTTGTTGTTACGGCCATGTTCTTCCTTAGTTATCTTATATTTATTGTGCTTCAGATATCAACTTATTAATTAAAGTGCTGCCAAATATACTATCTAATGTTCTTCCAGAACCATTGTATACCATAGAAGCATTAGCATTTGTCGTAGTAGTCGCATAAATTACTATGACAGAACCGGTTAGCAGCAATGTTGCTTGCGATATATCACCTGCACGAGTTGCATACATATTCGCTATATTAATTGTGTAATCACCACCTGAATATGTTACTCTAGATCCTGCAAATATTGTAAACTGACTTGTAGTAACAGTCATTGTCACAGCACTTCCATTTGTAGTAGATACTACAGTAAATGAATTATATCCATTCGTACTAGATATTTTTACGCTTTGTGCTCCACTGGTGTACGCAGTTCCATTTATAGTAATAGAACCACCACCACTTGGAGTGATAGTTATATTTTGTCCAACATAATAACTATGATTAGAAGTTGTAATCGTTCCAGTAGATGTTATGTTACTAGCAGTAACAATACTTCCATTTATCATTTCTGATGTTAGTGAACTGCCGTTTATAGTTTTCAGAAGAGATAGATCTACTCTATCTCCTGCGTTCGCGCTAACATCTAACATCTTTGTTTTAGAAATACCAGAACTTGCGCCAATACCACCAGCAACAATTAGCACGTCATCATTAGTGCCGCTAGTCATATTAACACCAACGCCGTCTGTTACACTCATAACAGACGCATTGACTAAAATATCTGAATCGGTGCTAGCACTTAAAAGTATTGGGTATATAGAATCATATACACCAACTGCTAATAAAGAGTCACTTCCTACTTGACTATAAAGTCTAGGTGCTGTTGCACTATTAGTAGCATAGGATATTTTGCTATTGTCGCGATAAACAATAAGTTTATCTGGTTGATCGAAAAAAGCGACTACTGCCAAACCTACGCGACCATATAAGGTTACTGTAATCCCTACGTATGTCGCATTACTATTTGAATCAAAATAATAAGAGCTTATGTTAATACCCGTTAAAGAAGCTGCAGCAATTCCTGGTTCTAAGTATAATCCAAATTTATCGCCTCGTGGCGCCCCCAGCGTCGGGCCTACTGCTTCTACTGAAGGCGCTGTTGCACCTGCATAATACTTTGTGATATAAACAATATCATCATTTGCTATTTGATTAAACGCATCTTGAATTGTGGAATAACCACCAGCACCAACTATGCGCACTCTTAGTGTACTAGTAATTTGCAAATATGAAATACCACTTATTGAACTACTTACTCCAGTAAATGGATTTGTGTAAATTATTTTTTCAGTGCCATTATCGATATACGAAACTAAAATCTTATCAAGATTATTAGGTACTGGTTTAATTTGTTTCTTTGAGAAAATACCATGAACATGTCGCTGACCAATAGATAATGAAGTAAATGACTGCGGAATATTAATTAGTTGCGGAGTAGAATAACCACATCTATAACTATACTCGTAATCAAGAGGTATAGATGTAGTAGAAACCCATGTATCATAAGTGGTAACATACGTCGGAGTTGGAACGTCAAATTTATTAAAGATATTCATGGCTGTCTTTCGACATTCACCTATGTCATGCTCTACAACCGAACCCCACATATATACAGAACCAGATGTCGTTAATGCGCCAGCTAAATATTTTCCATTACTGTACACTTCATTCCAGTTTGTAGCTGTTCCTATCTGTGTAAATGACGTTACGCTATACGGTGTATCCCCAAGACCTAGGGTTCCATTTTGACCCCATCCAATTCCCCATAGCGTACCATTTTTCTTTACAGCAAGAATACATCGCGAACATACTGCTATAGACTTCCATCCTATAGCGTCAGTAGCAAGAATTACAAATCCATCTTTTCTTGTTACTCCTGCTGCAGTGCCGCTATTATGAATACTTAAATACTGGTAAGTTATTCCAATGCCAGCTTTGAGGCCATTATAATATATCTGCGTGCCATCTTTAGAAATAGCTACATGCATATTATTATTATGCTTTACTGTGAGCCAATCTATAGGATCATCATAATCATCGTAAAAAGTATAAGAGTTATTTACTATAACCCAATAGCCGTCTTTCAGTGGACTAGTTGAAAAAGGAGTTCCAGTTGTAGCTTCGCCAGCAGCGCCAAAATCTTTAGGACCCCATACAGCATAGGCGTAACCAGAAGGATACTCTGTGGTTTGATAAAGAACACTACTTTTTGCATTAAAATGAATTACTGCTGCGTGTGTATCTATTAATTTTACGTATGTTCCATTATATGTACTGCTATAGTAAAAAAAGCTAGCGAAGAGAGTTGGTGTTTTCATAACCATAGTACCATACGAAGAAGTGATAACTTCGTTACTTCTATCGCAGCCAAATGCTAAACCTGGCGTAGCTGCCGATAACATGCCAGTTCTATAAATTTGCCCATTGTTTTTAAGAAGTGTACTAGTTCCTCTGCACAAATACTTGTCTATTCCGGACCACCAAAATGTTCCATTTTGGTTTATATCTGATGCAGCTATTGGGTAATTGCTAGTATCAATAGTTCGGGCAGTATATGGGAAATCTGTATCTTGTAGAGATAATCTTTTAGAAGACATTCTAGACGTTCCAGCTATAACATCTTCCCAATCATAACTAGTACCAATTTGTGTTGGAGTAAATTTATCTTCAAATACATCATAAAAAATCTTGCTTGAATTATATGATAAGAATGCAAACACACTAGAATCTAAACTTATGTTTCCTCCAGTGGATGAATAACTGTGCTCAGGATATGAATCTCTTCTATATGGCCATCCCGAAGAACTTAAAGATGAGTGAACATTATTAAAACAAAATAGATTAGTAATTTGACCATTATCACCGACTATATGGCTAACTGCTGCTGATATAGTAGATGTTGCTGGTAAACCTATTGTTGTAGGATCTATTTTTGTAAAAATAGAAGTTGCAGCGTCATACTTTACCATGCAACCGCCGTCTCCACTCATGTATAATATTCCAGTCATAGAATCATGTACAACTGAACGAAGACTTCTACATGATAATGTAGCTATATTTATTTCAGTCCAAGTTACGCCAAGGTCGTCACTATATACTAACACGGCTTGAATTTCAAGCGAAGAGGTAGTATTAGAACCTACTGCATAAAGTCTATTGCGGTTTTGATCCCATGTTATGCTTTTAAAATGGTAATTTCCATAAGGATCTAACATAGTAAACGTAGTTTTATCAGTCCATGTGACTCCGTCATTAGTAGAATATTTAATAGTATTAGAGTCACCGACCATAATAAATCTAGATATAGATGTTGGATTTACTGACACATCGCCAGTTGCACCAGTAGGTCTTTTGTTTGATATTGCAATGACTTGATTTAAATTTACAAACCCAACTTGAGATGCCGAGAATCCAGGATTGCTATTGGCTGTACCAGCTGCAACTTGTCCAGCAATATTGGAGCATCTTATAACTTGTCCAACATTTCCAACTAAAATTAAAGAACCATTATCCAGTGCAGCTGCTGAATTAACACTCTGTGTTAAATCATTCGCACCCCACGTAGTCCATTGACCAGCAGAAGCAGATGCTACAGGATCAAATGTGAAAGCATTGCTCTCATTAATATTACTACTTAGCGAGATAAGACCTCTGCCAAAAACACCGGCGTTAACACCTGAGTTAAAACCATATGCAACATATCTCATGTTATACTTGGTTCTATAATCACTACTAGTATTAATTTTTATTATACCTTTGAAGTTAATGCCGCTCGTGTTATGATAACCATAATTAAATGCCGTTGTTACATCTGTTTTAGTAGGTATTGTGCGAATAGTATTTCCAGGATTACGATAACTTTGGAAAATTAAACCATTAGTCCCAACTCCAACTATAGATTCATCGTGAGGATCACTGTGTATTCCATATGTAACTCCAGTAGCAACACCGCTAGTGAATGTTAATGACTTAGTACCAATAGTTTTATCAGTGCCAAGTTCTCCATGTTTATTACTTCCCCATCCCCACAAGCTTCCATCAGTTGCAATTGCGTGAGTGTGGTTACTTCCTGCAGAAATTTTCTTAAACTTTGTAGTCTTTCCAACACCTGAAGGAACTACAGATTGCGGGTATGAAGTAGAAGAGTTTGTACCATAAACATTATCTATAGAAGAACTGTTTGTAAGTTGTCCGCAGTCATTACGACCCCACGAATACACCAGGTTATTTGTGGAAATCTTATCAACGCTAAGCGTTAAGTCGTCAATAGACATGGTGTATTCCGAAGGAACATATCCTGCTACTGAAAAGGTTTTCTTTAAATTAGAAGTCATTATATTCTCATTAAATAATAGAATCTAATCTATTTAGCAATACTACGTTATAGTCTGGTAAGAAATCACCTGCAACAATAATTCCATCTATTGTAGAAGGTACTGATTTTCGCGTTTTCTTCCCAGCAAATCCATTACTAAGAGGAGTTGCTTCCCACCATGAACCGGCAGCATCGGCCCAAATCATGGTGTGTCCATCGTGTCTTATACCTATCGTTTGTCCTGGCGCGCATAAAATTTTCTTAAATACACCCATTGTGCTAGACACAGATTCAATTAGAGTAGGTGCGGATGTGTTTGCGGCACCTAACAAAGTGCCAGGTCTATCTAATCCCCATGCATATAACTGACCATTTTTATTAATTGCATAAGAACCGCCAATAGTTCCATATATGCTTTCCCAATCTGTACTAGTTCCAATTTGCGTAGGAACGTTTGCTATTGCAGCAGTCGCTGCAGTTCTTCCTAATACACTTCCGCTACTAGAAGGAGTGTAATATGCAGAAAATCTTTGTGCTCCCCAACTCCACAATGTTCCATTTGCTTTAATTGCTAGTGAGTGAAATTCACCACATGCAATATCACTCCAATCATTAGCAGTTCCTATTTGAATAGGTTGATAATTATTTGCTCCAGCTGTAGCTCTTCCAAGTAAATCACATCCAGTTTCGTCAGATAACGCGCCTCTACCCCACGTCCATAGCGTTCCATCATCTCGTATTGCAACGTTGTGATAATATGCACACGCGACTTTCTTCCATCCATATGCTGCAGGGTATACTATTTGATTTGGTATATTACGGATTGCACCACCTGCAACACCAGCTTCTCCATAACCGTTAAGACCCCAAACCCACAAA